>WNGD01000193.1_pt1 | contig 66357 bp, 46 predicted proteins | sample 5400671 | NCBI WGS metagenome assembly WNGD01 (sample SAMN13153369, study PRJNA577476) | soil metagenome | isolation source: 40 cm soil or saprolite under grassland replicate 2 | place: USA:California | collected 2016-06-15
TGCTGGCCTGTCCAGCCCTCAAGATCCTGGTGACCAGCCGGGCAGTGTTGCATGTGGAGGGGGAATACGAGTTTGCGGTGCCTCCGCTCTCCTTGCCCGATCCGCTCCACCTGCCAGCGCATGAGGAGCTGTTGCACTACGCGGCGGTCGCGCTTTTCGTTGAGCGTGCGCAGACGGTGAAGCCCAATTTTGTCCTTTCTGAGGACAACGCGGCGGCGGTTGCCCAGATCTGCATCCGACTGGACGGACTGCCATTGGCCCTGGAGTTGGCAGCGGCGCGGAGCAAACTGCTGCCCCCCCAGGCCTTGCTGGGGCGACTCAACCGTCGGCTTGCGGTGTTGACGGGTGGAAGGCAAGATGCTCCCAGCCGGCAGCAGACCCTGCGCGATACGATCAGTTGGAGTTACGATCTCCTGAATGCCGAGGAGCAACGGTGTTTTCGGCGCCTGGGCATCTTTGTGGGAGGCTGTACGCTTGAGGCGGCAGAAGCGGTCTGCAGCGCAGCTGCGGATCTCCTGCGTCCCGCCATGGACCTGGTCGCCTCCCTGCTGGACAAAAGCTTGCTGCAACAGAGCGACCGAGGGGGAGATGAGCTGCGTCTGCTGATGCTCGAAACGATCAGGGAGTACGCCCTGGAAAGACTGGTGGATTCTGGAGAGTTGGAGGCGATAGAGGAGGCGCGTGCGATGTACTACCTCGCACTTGCCGAGCAGGGTGAGCCGGAATTATTCGGGCACCAGCAACATCTGTGGGTGAATCGCCTGATACGTGACTCCGAGAATGTACGGGCCGCCCTGCAGTGGTTGCTGTCTCGGCAGCATCAGGAGCTCTTGCTGCGCCTGACAGGCTCCCTTGGATGGTTCTGGTATATGTGTGGGCGTCTGAGCGAGGGAATGCTCTGGCTTGAGCATGCATTACATGGGGCCGGGCAGGATGTAGCGATCTCCGCTCGCATCAGAGCGCTCTGTTATGAGGCATTTATCGCTCTTCACCTGGGGCAGAGTGATCTTCTTACCAGCCGGGCACGGGAATGTCTGGCACTCGCCCGGCAGCAGAGAGACTATCGATGCTTTGCATTGGCTAGCTGGGCGCTTGTGCATTACCTGCTGGCAAGGGGGAACGTACTAGAGGCACGCGTGCAGGCGGAAGAGGCGATGGCGTTTGTCTGGACACCTGGATCAAGAGATGAAGAGTGGTTGCTAGCATGTGCTCTGAATGCGCTTGGAACAGTCATCTTGTATCAAGGTGACTACGATCAGACCCAGGACTTCTATGAACGGGCCACAGCCCTCTTCAAAAAGGCGGGAGATCTCTGGCTCTACGGGGAGATGCACTTAGGCCTGGCAGATGTCTACCTGGCCCAGGGGGATGAGCGAAGAGGTCAGGCTCTGCTGGACGAAAGACTCGCCATTCATGCTCAGTCCGGCAACTCGTGGGCTACTGGCTGGTTTCTTGGCCTCTTTGGACAGATCGCCCTGCGGCAAGGGGCTATTGCTCGTGCGCGGATCTTGCTGGAAGCAGGCTTGAAGTGCCACCAACAACTAGGAGACCAGCAGGGCCAGGCGCTCATCTATGCCTTGCTCGCGCAGGCAGCGGCAAGCGAGCATGATTATCTGCTGACCCGAACCCTGGCAGCTCAGAGCCTCTCGATCGCACACACCGTTCATGACAGCGGCTCGCTGCTCCTGTGCCTGGAAGAGTTGGCGGATGTTGTCGCAGATCAGGGAGAGCCAGAATGGGCAGCGCGACTGTGGGGAGCAGCAGAGCGCTACCGCGAAGCCAGGCATGTGACGCTTCCACAGGTGGAACGTCTCGATCGCGCACGCCACATTGAGCAAGCGCAAGGTCTCCTGGACGGGCAGATCTTTGCGGCAAAGTGGGCTGAGGGAAGGATGATGACGGTAGACCAGGCGATCGCAGTTTCCCCCTCGCATGAGAAGACACTCCAACCGCAAAAACCTGCACAAAGAAGACCCGGCCAGACGTCCGTGGCACAACCGTTACTCGATCCACTAAGCCAGCGCGAACTGGAGGTGCTGAAGTTGTTAGCAGATGGGGCTTCCAACCAGGAGATTGCGCGGGCGTTGGTCGTGGCACCCGGAACTGTGAAGCTCCACGTGAGCCATATCCTTTCGAAATTAGGAGTCAATAGTCGCACGCGAGCAGTGATACGCGCGCGCGACCTTGGCCTCCTTACACATGAACAGACAGCTTCTTCGTGAGTGACGAACTGACCGATCTTTCTATTGTCGCAGTTCGCTCTTCAACACCTTGCCCGTGGCGGTCGTGGGAAGCGTCTCGCGAAACTCGATCAGGCGCGGGTACTTGTAATCGGCCATGTTCTGCTTCGACCAGGCCACTATCTCCTCTTCCGTCACCTCTGCGCCTTCTTTAAGAATGATGAATGCCTTGACCTCTTCTCCGTGGCGGTCGTGCGGCACACCGATGACGGCGGCCAGGCTCACGGCCGGATGGGTCATGAGCACCTCCTCGATTTCTCGCGGGTAGACGTTGAAGCCGCCGCGAATAATCATGTCCTTCACACGGTCGGCGACATAGATGAAGCCATCTTCATCGCGCCACCCGATATCGCCGGTGTGGAACCAGCCATTTCTCATCGCTTCGGCGGTCGCTTCGGGGCGCTTGTAGTAGCCTTTCATGATATTGTGGCCGCGGATGGTAATCTCCCCCAGTTCGTTGGTCCCCACATCCTCATCGTTCAGATCGACCAGGCGTACTTCGATGCCCCAGACCGGCAAGCCAATCGAGCCTACTTTGACGGGACGATCCAGGCGATTGAAGGTAGCAATCGGGCTGGTTTCAGAGAGACCATAGCCTTCCAGGATAGTGACAGTGAATTTCTCGTTAAAGGCTCGCATCACCTCGACGGGCATAGCCGCCCCACCAGAAATAGACAGGCGCAGGTTGCGGGCGATTTTCGTCAGATCGAAGGGAGCAGCTCCAGGGTAGTTGAGTAAGGCCCAGTACATCGTGGGTACCCCTGCAAAGAAGGTGACGTTCTCCTGCTCCATCAGGCGCAGCGTTACCTCCGGGGTAAAACGCGGCAGCAATACAAGCGTGGCCCGGTTGTAGATGCCTGCATTCATCTGCACCGTCTGCCCAAAGGAGTGAAAAAGCGGAAGGGTAATCAGATGCACGTCGTGGTCGGCTTTCGGGTACATGGTATCGGAGAGACGAGCGTTGAGGAGCATGTTCAGGTGAGTCAGTTCTGCGCCCTTGGGTTTGCCCGTGGTGCCGCTGGTGTAGAGGATCACCGCCGTATCATCCGGTTCGGTCATGACCGTCTCGAAAGTGGTCGGCTGACCCTGCATCAGTTCGCTCAGCGTTGTCACGCCTTCGATGGTCGACGGAGCGTCAAACGCATTGGTCATCAGGAAGAAATGCTGGCAGCTCGCAACTTCCTGGCAGGCAGTGTAGCCCATCTGGCCGATGGGAAGCTCAGGCGTCCCTTCCTGGCAGAAATAGGCCTTCGCGTCTCCATCGAGCAAGTGATAGGCAATTTCGCGCGGTTTGAGCAGGACATTGAGCGGCATCACCACCGCTCCAGCTTTGAGGATGCCATAATACGCAATCACAAAGGACGGCACGTCCTGGCAACTGAGGGCGACCTTGTCCCCCTTCTGGATGCCTGCCTGGACCAGGCCATTGGCCACCTGGTTGGTGGCGGCCTGCAACTCCGCATACGACAGTCGAGTTCCCTCGCAAACGACGGCGGTGCGCGTGGGCACTTCCCGCGCACTATCCGTGAGGAGGATGGCAAGGTTTAACATGTGTGCTCTCCTTTTCCTTTAGTCTACAGACGCAAGCGCATCGCTTACCTCTCCTTGTAAGGCCGCTTGCAAGCGTGTGTCCCTGACGTTGATCGTTGTAGTTGCTGTGTTGGTGTCGTTGCCAATCTTTTCCTGTCTATTCGCCTGATAACGGTGAGCGGGTGCATCCATCACCTTCTCATGAGAATGGCCCGAGCGCGGATCAGCGACCTCCACGAAGCAGGAGGGAAGCCCTGGTTGTGGAGCCGGAACGGTGTATGTTAGAATCAGTATAGCCCACGAGGGTTGGGAAAAGCGTTGGATAGACGGACTCTGCTGGCAGACTAACGTTGAGTCGTGTTATGACACAGACGCTGCCTACATGCGATCGGGGTAGGGACCAGCTTGCAGCGCGTCCGATTTATCATTTCCTCCCCGTTGGGCACGTTTTTCTCGTTGGCAGATCGGAGGAATCGATAAAGCGCGGACGCGCTGCAAGCTGGTCCCTATCCCAAACAATCTACCTGCTGAAAAGTGTCAGAGAGAGAACTACATCGGTCGCCTGGTGAGATCCTTTCGTGCAAAAAACGCACCCTATGATATGAGTAACACAACCCAACGCTTATGTGCCAGCGAGGCCTGTCTGTCCAACGCTTTTCCCGACTCTCGTCGGCTATACTCGTTTTATCGTACACCGCACCAGCTCCACGATCAGAGCTTCCTTCCTGCTTCGTATGTTTCGCGGGGCTTGTTACGGCTGTTCTCAGGGAGGCTGGCAAGCTCTTCCCGTGCTTTGTCATCGTTCGAAAAGGAACGCTGCTGTGTCTCGGGCATGAGCCGATGCAAGGAGTATAGATCGATGAGTGATAAGGATCTTACTCTCACATGTCGTGGTCATAGAACTACTAATGAGGAGGAAATGACAATGAGCGTTACGACACAGAAGATGCTTCCGCAAGCCAATAGCGATTTTTACGCCATTGGCACGACCATCAGCGAGGAAGACCAGGCCCTGTTGCGCAGGGTCCGGGCCTTCCTGGAGGCAGAGGTTGCCCCCGTTATCACCGAGTATTGGATCCGTGAGGAATTCCCGCATCAACTCCTCCCCAGGCTGGCAGAGCTGCACATCATGGGCCTGCCCTACCAGGGGTATGGCTGCCCCGGCAAGAGCACGGTGCTGGATGGCTTGATGATGATGGAACTGGCGCGGGTGGATAGTTCGTTTGCGACCTTCAGGGGCGTCCATAGCGGCCTGGCGATGGGTTCTATTTACCTGTGTGGCTCAGAAGAACAGAAACAGCGTTGGCTGCCGCCCATGGCTCGCCTGGAAAAGATCGGTGCTTTCGGGCTGACCGAGCCGGAGGTCGGTTCGGGGACCGCTCGCGGCTTAACCACCACCGCCCGGCGCGACGGAGACACCTGGGTGCTCAACGGCCAGAAAAAATGGATCGGCAACGCCACCTTCAGTGATGTGACCGTCATATGGGCACGAGATGTGGCCGACGACCAGGTGAAAGGCTTTCTGGTCGAGAAAGGCACACCCGGCTTCAAGCCGGAGAAACTCCAGAACAAGATCGCCCTGCGCGTGGTGCAGAACGCGCTCATCACGCTGGAAGACTGTCGTGTGCCGGAAGCCAACCGGCTCCAGGAGGCGCATTCCTTTCGAGACACGGCCGCTGTCTTGCGCATGACGCGGGCGGGTGTTGCCTGGTTAGCGATCGGTTGCTCGCTGGGAGCCTATGAATTTGCCCTCAAATACGCTCAGGAGCGAGAGCAGTTTGGTCGTCCGATTGGGCGTTTCCAGCTTGTGCAGGACCTGCTGGTGCGCATGCTCAGCAACATCACTGCCTGCCAGTGCCTGGCCCTGCGCCTGTCGCAAATGCAGGACGCGGGCATAATGGCTGATGAACACGCCTCGTTGGCCAAGGCCTACTGCTCCGTGAAGATGCGCGAGTCGGTGGGCTATGCCCGCGAACTGATGGGAGGTAACGGTATCCTGCTCGACCACCAGGTAGGGCGCTTTGTGGCCGATGCCGAGGCCATTTACTCCTACGAAGGCACCCGCGAAATGAACACGCTCATTGTAGGCCGGGCCATCACCGGTTTCAGCGCCTTTGTGTAGGCAAATAAGAGCCTCAGAATCCTGTGATTTACACAACGTGACGCGATACAATATATGAGAAAAGGCTCTTTGTGGAAAAGATCTGGTTTTGGTTTTTCTCTCTTATCCTTTTCTGGGGCCTTTGTCTCTCAGCAATAATTCACAGACCCTGAGCATCCAGGCTGTTCTCTTGACTTTGTACACTCTTGAGAGGAGGGTATCATGCCTGATTCTGTCTGGGATACCGAAGTACAAATCACACTGGACCAGGCGAGCAAACCAGAAGCCAGACTCGTGCATGTGGGAAACCGCGATGTTGAAGTGCTGACGCCTTTTCCTTCGCCCATCGACTGGCGAGATGTCTGGATCTATTTCATGATGGTGGATCGCTTCAATAATCCTGCTGCCCCGCCCCACCACCAGCCCTGGGATCAACCATGGGGCGATTACCAGGGGGGGACCTTCGCGGGAATACAGCAGCAACTCGATTACTTGCAGGAACTGGGGGTGGGCGCTCTCTGGCTTTCGCCACTGCTGAAAAACTGCCAGTTCAGCCCAGGTTATCATGGCTACGGCTTTCAAAATTTTCTGGCGATCGAACCGCGCTTTTCGTCCGATCCGCAACGCGCGCACCACGACCCGCAATTTGTCGAGGGCGAGCTGCGCGAACTGGTGGATGAGGCGCACGCCCGCGACATCTACGTGATTTTCGATATCGTCCTGCACCACGTGGGTGATGTGTTCGCCTATCCCGACTTTGGCTCTGTCGCCCCCTGGAACACCCATCCTTACCCGATTCTCTGGCGCGATGAGCAGGGAACCCCCAATGCCACATGGCCCGAATCTCCTTCCACCCCCAACCTGCCTCTCGATGCCGCGGTGTGGCCACGCGAACTCCAGGGGAACCGCTTTTTCAAGCGTCAGGGCAATGCCTTCGTTGGCTCTCAGATCATTCCCGCAGGCGACTTTCTTTCGCTCAAAGCTCTGGTGACCGATTACCAGACCCCCGAGGGGATGGCCGTGTTTCAGACGTTGGTGCGCGCTTTCAATTACCTGATCGCGAAATACGATGTCGATGGCTTTCGTATCGATACCCTGATGTACCTCGACCCTGTTTTCGCACGCAACTTTGCCAACTCCATCCGCGAATTTGCCCAGAGCATCGGCAAGAAAAACTTCTTCACCTTCGGCGAGGTCTGGGGGAGTGAGGAGCAGATCGCCCATTTCATCGGTCGCAATGCCCTGGCCGAGGGCGACCCGATCGGCGTGGATGCCGCCCTGGACTATCCTCTGTTCTACAAGCTGCCCGCGGTGGTCAAGGGGCAGCTCGCGCCCTCCGAAATCCTGAGCATGTATGAGTACCGCAAGCAGGTAGAGACCGGCGTCCTGAGCACGCACGGCGATGCCAGCAACTTTTTTGTGACCTTCCTGGACAACCACGACCAGAACTGGCGCTTCTTCTACCGAGACCCGCGCCAGCCAGACGCGTACGACGACCAGGTCTCGCTGGGCGCGGGCTGCCTCTTCAGCTTGCCAGGCGTCCCCTGCCTGTACTACGGGACCGAGCAGGGCCTGGCGGGCGGAGGCTCCTCCTCGGAGTGGGTGCGCGAAGCGCTCTGGGGCAAACCCGACGCCTTCTCGCAGGAGAGCATCTACTTTCAGGCTATTCAGAGCCTCTCCCTGGTGCGTAGTACCCAGCCGGCCTTGCGTTATGGCCGCTCCTACTCCCGACAGATCTCGGGGGACGGGGTGCATTTCGGCATTTCCACTTTTGCTCCAGGCATCTTGAGCTATTCACGCATCCTCTCTGACCAGGAGGTTCTGATCGTGGCGAATACGAACACGCAGAACAGTTGGGCCGGAGCGGTCCTCGTTGACGAGATGCTCAACCCGGTAGGCAAGCAGTTCCGCGTCCTCTACAGCAACCAGGATCAGTTTGAGACACCGGAGCCGGTCGTCGAGCGTCCATCTGGCTCCGTCGTGGTCGCGGAGATCGACGGCGGGGTAACCCGTGGCCCGCTGCATACAATCTCTGTCAATTTGCGACCGATGGAGATCCAAATTCTGGGGCAGTAGGCGCATTGTCAGAAATACCATAACTTGATTGCGGCAGAAACTTGCTTATTGGGCCAGGTACTGCGAAACTGAGAAGACCATACCGATAAAGGAGACAAACAGTGGACAGGAAACCGTTTAGAATCCTCGCTATAGCCGGCAGCCTGCGGCAGGGTTCCTACAATCGGGGGCTGTTGCGTGCCACGCAGGAAGTCGCGCCCGATTGGGTCGAGGTGCAGTTCTTCGACATCGGCCAGCTGCCGTTCTTCAACGAGGATGTCGAGGCTGCCGGGGACCCGGAGCCGGTCCGTCGGTTCAAGGAGGCCATCGCCACCTCAAACGCTGTGCTGATCGCCACCCCAGAGTACAACGGTGCGGTGCCAGGGGTGCTCGCCAACGCGATCGACTGGGCCTCGCGACCAACAGGTCGCAGTGTTCTGCGCAACAAACCAGTGGCGTTGATGGGTGCGGTCCTGGGCAAATCGGGCTCGGCAAACGCACAGGCCACCCTGCGTGGGGTGCTCGGTCGTATCGGTGCCGTCGTGGTACCCGACCCGCAGGTACTGGTGCCACAGGCCGCCAGATTATTCGATGGGCAGGTGGACCTGCAGCCCGAAGCGCCTTTGGCGCTGATGAGCCCTGAATAGTTACGTTTTTCTAAGAAAACAACACTCTTGACAACTCTAACTTTCTATGATAATCTTACTTTCATAAGGAAAGTTAAATAAAAAAAGGAACGAGCAGGACAGAAGGTTCCTTTTTTCAACAGGATCTTTTTGGAGAGTACAGAAAAAAACAAGAGAGGTGATGATATGATGGAATCATTTGAGCGCGAGCAACTCCTGCAGGTCTATGCCCAAACCAGGACCATCGCGGTAGTCGGGGCCTCGGCTGATGCGTCGAAGGCTGCGTACCAGGTGCCACGCTACCTGCAAAGCCAGGGATATCGGATTCTGCCGGTGAACCCACGCGGTGGCGAGCTCTTGGGAGAGCGCGTGTTCCGCTCGCTGGCTGAGATTGACGTGCCTGTGGATGTAGTGGAAGTATTCCGCCCCGCCCAGGAAGCTCCCGGGATCGCACGGCAGGCCATCGCAATCGGGGCACAGGTGCTCTGGCTCCAGATGGGGATCGTCTCGGAGGAGGCTCGACGCATAGCGGAAGCAGCAGGGCTGACCGTTGTCATGAACCGCTGTATGGGCGACACTCATATGCTGCTCGGCCTGGGACCTGGACCCCATGCTTGAACGTCTGGTGCGTTCCATTTTTTGCCCGAAAGCATCTCACCAACCAATCGATGTAGGGGCTAACCAACCAACCGATGTAGGGGCTAACCAACCAATCGATGTAGGGGCGCGGTTCACAAGCCCGCTGCGGTGGGCTCTTCTGGCGGGAATTGTTCGGGATGTTCATTTTTCCACCTGTGCCAGATAGGCAACGGCGATCGCCAGAGGATGTGGGAGGCGGCGTTGTAAAAGCTGTATAAACGGATAGATAAGGTAGGCAAGGAGAGCGGAAAATATCAGGAGAATAACCGCCCCTACGATGAACGAAATTCCATACAGTGCAACTGATCCGATGGCTATAAACGCCAGGACCGTCGATGTGATGATCAGTCTCCTCCGCCAGGCGTGACCAGAAGAGGCCGCATCAGTTGATGCCTTCCCGCGTGCCGCTGCTTGTTCGGTGCCTTCAACTCTTGTACGTGCCTGCTCCCGCCCGTTTTCCTCTCTGTCAGTTTGCTGCATTTTCCTCTCCTCATTCCATCGGCTCTTCTATGAGCCGGGTCCCCACTGCATCACTGCTGACACGCAGCAGTGATGCAAGGAAGTAAGATCCTTATTCCGTGAGAAACGAGACTGCGTCTCTAGCTTCGCTCACCTGACTGAAAGGAAGTATCTCACGGAAAGGAAGTACCTGAATGGATACTGTTCAGGCCAGGCTAGCTGTTATGGAGCGGGATTGGAAGTACACCGCGATGTACATGATCCCAAACACAATCGCGTAGACACCAATCAACCAGACCACGGCGAGCAGCCCAGACGAAGGTTGGGCGGCGATAAGAACGCCGAAGACAATCGATACCAATCCGGCCAACACCGACAGCACAGCACGCCCACCGCTCATAGGGAACGAGAGTGGTGCTATGAGCTCCACAATGCCGGTCAAGATCGCCCAGGCTGCCAGCAGGTAGAGGAAGGCGAGAGCGGTGATGCCGGGCCATATCAGGGCAATCGCCCCTGCCAGGATACCCAGGATGCCCTGGGTGAGGAGAAGTCCCCATCCGTGCTCTCTAGTGTTGCGCAGGGCAGCCGCTACAGCAGTGATTCCACTAATGACGGCAAACACGCCAAACAAGATCACCAGGGCAAACAGCGACAGCTTCGGCCATACAAGCGTGAGTATGCCGAACAGGATAGCGGCGAGGCCGCGAAACAAGAACATCGTGCGGAAGTTACCAATCATTTGTTGCATGTGATTCTCCTTGTTGAATGACAACGAAAAAACGAGGCACAGCCGTACCAGGGTGCTCCCCTCACACCCGCGCGCCGACTGGCAAAAACGGATGAGAGGCAAACGACGAGAACATACTAAGAGGTTCACCCTGGCATTTCTTAGTTTGTTGCTTGCAGTATAGTTGTGAAGAAGGGGAAATGTGATCTCCAAAAAGATATAATGTGCTGGTCAAAAAGATATATTGAGCGAGCCTATACTTGTGAAAGATGATATCCAGAAAGATATAGTGAAGACTGCTGCTCGACCTGGGATAGACTGTGCAGGTGTTTCGATATCAGAAGACTCGCCGTACGATCTTCATTGTTCCGCCTCGTCGGTGAAGCGGTAACCGACACCTGGAATATTGAGGATAAAGCTCGGATATTTGGGAAGCGGTTCGATGCCGCTCTTTGCCGTAAGTACTTTATAGCCATGGGCGGTGAGGCTGTCCTCCAGGGCACGCACGATCTCCCGCTCATCATCCACCACCAGGACGGTCGCACCATATTTGTTCATAGATCCTCCTTATATTTCTTTTGTCGACTGGAGGAGATTGGCTACCACAGCCGTCCAGCCGGTCTGATGGCTGGCACCGACGCCGCGCCCGTTATCACCGTGGAAGTACTCATGGAACGGAATATAATCATGCCAGTGTGCATCGCTCTGAAAGGTCATATTGGCGCCGAATACAGCCCGGCGTCCCTGCTCGTCGCGCAAAAAGATATTCGTGAGACGACGCGCCAGCTCTTCTGCAACCTGCCCCAGCGTCAGTTTCGTGCCTGAGCCAGTCGGGTATTCTACCAGCAAATCCTCGCCATAGAATTGATGGTATTTTTGGAGCGCTTCGACCAGCAGGAAGTTGATGGGGAACCAGATCGGCCCGCGCCAGTTGGAATTCCCCCCAAAGGCTCCGGTGGTTGATTCGCCCGGCTCGTAATTCACGGAATAGTTCCCATATTTTGTATTGAGCACGTAGGGGTGCGCCTCGTGATACTTGCTGATCGAGCGAATCCCGTAGTCGCTCAGGAATTCCTGGGGGTCCAGCATGCGTTTGAGAATATTCTCTAGATCAGCACCACGCACGATTGACAACAGAGAGTAGTTTTTGCTCAGGCCGATCTTTCGTAGATCCTGCCAGCGCGCGAGCAGGTGTGGGATATAGGGGCGGTTTTCCGCAAACCAACGCATGCGCTCATCGAGAAAGTTCTCGACCAGGTCCGTTTCAAACGTCTCTATTGCCAGCAGTGGAATGAGCCCGACCAGGGAGCGCACTTTCAGTGGAAACTGCTGGCCATCGGGTAAACTCAGCTTGTCGTAGAAAAAGCTGTCCTCGTCGTTCCAGAGTCCCATACCGGTCTGTCCCCCACCGTAGATAGCATCGGTGATGTACATGAAGTGATCAAACAGCTTGGTTGCCATGTCTTCGTAGACCGGGTCCGTGCGTGCCAGTTCCAGAGCCATCGCCAGCATGTTCAACCCAAACATCCCCATCCAGGCTGAACCGTCGGACTGCTCGAGCACCATGCCATCCGGTAGGGTCGTGTTGCGATCGAAGACGCCGATGTTGTCCAACCCCAGGAATCCGCCTTCAAAGATATTATTCTCCTCCTGGTCTTTGCGATTGACCCACCAGGTGAAGGTGAGCAGCAATTTCTGGAAGACACGCTCCAGGAAGAAGGTATCACCTTTCCCGGTGCGCTCCTTCTCCTGCCTGTAGATATGCCAGGCAGCCCAGGCATGCACAGGCGGATTGGCATCGCTGAAAGCCCATTCGTAGGCGGGCAGCTGACCGTTGGGATGCATGTACCACTCGTGGAGCAGCAGGAGCAGCTGGTCCTTGGCGAAGGCGCTATCGACCAGGGCCATTGCTACGCAGTGGAAGGCCAGGTCCCACGCCGCGTACCAGGGGTACTCCCAGGTGTCGGGCATGATGATAATGTCGTTATTGCTCAGATGCCGCCACCCTTTATTACGGCTGCGCTGGGGCGGTGGTGTGGGGCCCGCAGGGTCACCTCGCAGCCATTTATCCACGTCGTAGCAGTAGAACTGCTTGCTCCAGAGCAGGCCGGCCAGCGCCTGTCGCTGCACTGCCCGCGCATCCTCTGCCTGGGCCGTACTCACCGCCCGGTAAAACTCGTCGGCTTCTCCAATACGAGTAGCGAAAAGCTCCGCAGCATTGTCAAAAGGTAGGCCTGGTCGATTGGCGGATAGGCGCAAGAGGATGGTCTGCGTGGCGCCTGGCGCAATGACTATGCTATAGTGGGCTGATACTTTGGTGCCGACGCCCCGCGGATTGACTTTTCCTTCAGCTCCGTTGACCACCGTCTCATGAATGCCGTCTTTGACGAACGGCGTTGGGCCTGGGATACCCCACAGTCGCTGGGCGTTGGATTCGTTCTCCGTAAAGAGCAGTTCAGGTGCTCCTTCACAGGCCAGCCAGTAGTCACCCAGTGCGTAATGCTGTGCATGCACGAGACGAACATCTGGTGCTTCAGCCTCGACTGCCGTCAGCACGGGCCGACGGTCATCATAGCCCCATGCCCAGGTATTGCGGAACCAGAGCGTAGGGAGCAGGTGCAGCGGCGCCGCCTCCGGTCCGCGATTGGTTGCGTTCACGCGGATCAGCATGTCGAGCGGGTCAACTTTGGCGTATTCCACGGTGATATCGAAGTAGCGGTCTTCCGCAAAGACGCCCGTATCGATCAGTTCGTATTCCGCTTCCTGACGACTGCGATTGCGATTGGTGGCGGCAAGATCCGTATAGGGGAAAGCGCGTTGTGGGTATTTGTAGAGCGCCTTCATGTAGGAATGGGTTGGGATGTTATCCAGAAAGAAGTAGTATTCTTTCACATCCTCGCCGTGGTTGCCCTCTGAGTTCGTCAGCCCGAAGAGCCGTTCCTTTAGAATGGGGTCGGTCTTGTTCCACAGGGCCAGGGCAAAACAGAGCAGACCTTGATCGTCGCTGATCCCTAATAATCCGTCTTCACCCCAACGATAGGTATGTGAGCGGGCGAGATCATGTGGGAGGAAATCCCACGCTGTGCCGTTGGGAGAATAATCTTCCCGGACGGTTCCCCATTGACGTTCGCTGAGATAGGGTCCCCAACGGTACCACGGTCGCCTGTTCTCATGCGTTTCTTGCAGCCGATTTCGTTCCGTATCTGACATGGTGTTCGTCCCTCGTTTGCTTAATCTGTTCTCTTCATGGACTATCCACTCCCTCATATGAAGAGTATAGTAGGATACCCTGGAAAAGTCACTGTGCGTCAGATGGAAATCGTTTGATTCAGTGGCGGCGAATGTGTATAATCATCTGACGTCATAGCGACGCTAAACGTCGATAAGAGGAGAATCCACACATGAGTAAAACCTTACTACCCCCCCAACGGATGCATCTGGCAATGCGAACCTTGAGAAAGGTTCCGGAAGTCACCATCTACTTCTGGATCATTAAATTGTTGACGACAGCGATGGGCGAGTCAACCTCTGACTATCTGGTGTATCACATCAATCCCTATATCGCGGTAGCTCTTGGAAGCATTGGCCTGATTGCCTCGCTGGTCCTCCAGTTTTGGTCCGTCGATATGTGGCCTGGATCTACTGGTTAGCCGTCGTCATGGTCGCTGTATTTGGAACGATGGCTGCTGATATAACACACGTTGTCTTGGGTATCCCGTATCTTGTCTCAACCGTGTTCTTTGCGGTCGCGCTTGCCGTGATCTTCGTGGTCTGGTATGGAAGCGAGAAAACGCTGTCTATCCATAGTATCAACACCCCTCGTCGCGAGCTGTTTTACTGGGCCACGGTCATAGCGACGTTCGCGCTCGGCACCGCCGCAGGTGACCTGACAGCGGCAACCCTGGGTTTGGGGTACTTCTCCTCAGGGGTGCTGTTTGCCGTCTTGTTTGCTGTCCCAGCTCTGGCTTACCGATTATTTGGTCTGAACGAGATTGTGGCCTTCTGGTTTGCCTACATCATGACTCGGCCACTGGGCGCTTCGTTTGCCGACTGGTTTGGGAAGCCGTCTCTGGGTGGTCTTGGGCTGGGTGATACAAAGGTCGCCCTGGTCTTGACGATCTTGATCATCGGCTTTGTCGGCTATTTGACCGTCACTCGCAAAGATATGAAGGGTGAAACGCTGGAAGATGCCTATGCCGCCTATGGTCAGTTAGAAACGACCGTTGACGAGCTGGGCGCGGAGTTGGAATATCAACACAAGCGCCTGGATGAGGGCGTGCGAAAATACGGGGAGTAGGAAGGAACAGATCCAAATGAATGCCCTCCTTTTCTAAACGCCGCTGAAGGATGAAAAGCCGCCATCGACCGGGATCACCACACCGGTGACAAAGGCCGACGCAGGACTTACCAGCCAGAACAGGGTGCCAAGCAGATCCTCTGGTGTGCCTAAGCGACCCATCGGAGTATGATCGACAATGGTCTGCCCACGTGTCGTGAGGGACCCGCTGTGTGTATCGATCATCAAGTAGCGATTTTGTTCCGTCAAGAAGAAGCCAGGGGCCAGGGCATTGACCCGGATGCGTGGACTGTACTCCTGAGCCATATGCACGGCTAACCATTGGGTGAAGTTGACGATGGCAGCCTTGGCGGCACTGTAAGCTGGTACGCGGGTCAGGGGTCGCAGACCACTCATGGAGGTGACGTTGAGGATGCAGCCCTCGCCACGCTGGGCCATGCCGCGTCCAAAGACCTGGCAACTCTGGAAGGTTCCGGTAAAATTGAGCCCGAAGACATGAGTAGCGGCCTGCGCGTCCAGGTCAAAGAAACTCTGTTCGGCTGAAGTGGTAGCCGAGGGGGAGTTGCCTCCTGCGGCATTGATCAGAATATCTACCGGGCCGAAGGCGTTCGCGATCTGCTCCTGGCTTTGCTCAAGTGAGGCGCGACTCAGCACATCGCACGCGATACCCAGAGCCGAGCCGCCTTCAGCCTGGATGGTCTGGGCCACCGTTTGCGTGGTCTCGCCATGACGACCCAGGATAGCGACCTGTGCGCCTGCCTGGGCCAGGGCAGAAGCCATGGCGCGTCCAAAGTAGCCGCTGCCGCCCGTGATGACGGCGGTACGGCCTTGTACGTCGAAGCGTGCTTGCACATCGAAGCTCTTCTCAGGCATATCTTCTCCTCTCGATGGTATGTCCCGATTGACACTAGAGAGAACTATCGAGCAAGGGCTTGCACTTCTTGCCAGCGGAAACACTCGATGACGTGATCGTTGACCATTCCAACGGCTGGCATGAACGCATAGCAAATGGTAGAACCAACAAAGGTAAAACCACGTCGCTTCAACTCCTTGCTCATAGCATCGGATTCCTTCGTCCTGGCAGGAACTTCCTGCAAGGATTTCCAGGCATTCTGTCTCGATTGTCCATCCACAAATTGCCAGAGAAAGGCATCGAACCTTCCTGCATCGGACTGGAGCTGAAGAAAGGCGCGCGCGTTCTGAAGCGTGGCCTGGATTTTCAGCCTGTTTCTCACAATCTCAGGGTTAGCAAGGAGCTCCTGGACGTGGCGGGTATCATAGCGCGCAATCTTCCTCGCATCAAAGCCATCAAACGCCTGGAGGTATCCCGCTCGCTTTTTGAGGATCAGGGACCAGCTCAAGCCTGCCTGCATCCCCTCAAGGATCAGCATCTCAAAGAGCTTGCGGTCATCGTGGACTGGTACCCCCCCTTCGTGATCATGGTAATCAGTGTATTGTTGACTGGCTAAGGCCCAGCCACATCGGCTTCTGTATCATGGTCTCACTCATGTTCTTTGCCAATGACTCCTGCTCCATAGACCAGAATATTCATTTTATTTTAGCTCGTTTATCCTGCCAACCAGCCATTGTCAACTGGCACGATGGCTCCATTGAGGAAACTGGCCTCGTCGGAAGCCAGAAAGGCCATGGCAGCGGCGAGTTGTTCTGGTTTGGCTGGCTGTCCTACCGTAGTGGCCTCAATGAGCTTCCATACGTGCGCCATACCAGCTTCATGAGGCGTTCCGCCTCCAAACCCAATGTTGGTTTCGACTGGCCCGGGGCAGACCGCATTGCAACGGATGCCACGGTCGCCGTAGAAGAAGGCGATACTCCTGGTCAAACCAACGACCCCATGTTTGGAAACCGTGTAGGGGGTTCCGGCAGTCCCACCACGCAGACCAGCCTCGGAGGCGGTGTTGACGATACGGCCCCCACCCTGTTGGAGCATGATTGGAAGAGCAAGGCGGCAGGCCAGAAAGGGACCGGTCAGATTGATTGCCAAAACGCGGTTCCATAATTCCAGTGAAACATCCGCTGCCGGTGTCATGGAGTCCATAATCCCGGCGTTGTTGCAGAGAATATCCAGACGCCCGTAGGTGGAGACGGCGGTGTCAAGCATCCTCTGGGTATCCGTCTCGCTGGCCACGTTGGCAACGCAGCCAACCGCCTTGCCTCCCTGCTCTTGCAGTTCCTTCACCAGCACGTGCAGTGGAGCCTCGACAATATCTACGGCCACCACGGAAGCCCCTTCAGCCACAAAACGCTGCACCAGCGCGCGTCCAATCCCGGAACCGGCTCCGGTGACGAGTGCTACCTGTTTGTCAAAACGCATGGGAAACCTCCTTTGGTTTGTGTCGGGCATGCTCTTCTTGCTGTGGCATGCCCATTGTGAGGCATGCTCTGCCTCCGCTTTGCCATGGCGAAAAGCAGCGGACAAAGCACAACATCCTCCCCGAGAAACGCATGGGCTTGCTGATCCATCGTACGTCTCCCTTCGTTGCACACTGATAGCATATCACACGCTCATGCTGTCAGCGAAAGAGGCGATGGTATGTGGCCTCGTTGATCGGGAACGTGATAGACTCAACGATGAGAACATGTTGAGGAGAAAGACATGGAGATAGGAGAAACGCTGCTGGTTCATTCCCGTCAAGAATGGCGCGCCTGGCTTGCGGCGCATATCCACACATACAAAGAGATCTGGCTCGTCTTCTACAAAAAGAGCGCTCATCACACTGGAATCTCCTACGAGGACGCGGTCGAAGAAGCCCTCTGCTTCGGCTGGATCGATAGCCAGTCAAGGGGGATGAACGAGCAAACCTATGCGATCCGCTTCACCCCTCGTCGCCCAAAGAGTCAGTGGACGGCTGGCAATCGTGCTCGTGCTGCTCGATTGCTACGCGAGGGGAAGATGACGGAGGCGGGGTTGGCGGTTCTTCCAGCAGATATAAGATAAGATCACGCTCTATCAATGCCCGCGTCATCGTATCGCCGCCTCATGCACGAGCGTTTCAGGTGCCCGTCGCGTTGGGCTTGTTCGATCTGCTAGAATAGGGCCATGACCAAAGGAAAGCACATCGCTCGCCGGAAAGCGAAACGCTCCTGGACACGTCTCTCGGTTGTCATTGTGGAGCATTCGTTGCTCATGACCTGGAGGGTGTTCGTCGCATCTTGTCTGGAAAGGAACGTAGACATGACCAGAACCAGTTGGGTTGAAATATGCGTCAGCGACTTCGAGCAATCGATCGCCTGGTTTGAGAACACTCTGGGCTTTCGTGTCGTGGCTCGCGAGGCAAACGATTACGCAGAGCTCTCTCGGGGAGAAACCTTCATTCAACTGGCGACCGACCACGCGCCCTATTGGGAACCCGAACGCGCCCGCCTGCTTGCGCCGGGGCAGCGTGGCAGCGGCGTGGAGATCGTCCTTCTCGTCGAGAGTGCTGATGAGGTGTACCGTCAAGCTCAGCAGGCCCAGGCCGACATCGTACGCCCATTGGCGGACTATCCCTGGCACATGCGGCAATTCTGGGTGCGCCATCCCGATGGATATCTCATTCGCCCTGCTCAGAGGCTGCTCTCGGTGAACCCGGACACCTATCGCCGCCAGGTTGCCGATGCGTTTCAACACGACACGTCACGCATCAGCCAGCACCTGCTGCCCGTCAAAGACACGGCAGATCAACTGGTACGGCAGCAAGACTTTTTGGGCGCGGCAACCATCTACGAAACCCTGGTGAACGAGATCTTCGAAGAGTCCCACCTCTATTATGAAGAAGAGGCCGACAGTGATGACTACTATGAAGAAGAGGGCTACTATCCAGAGGAGGAGGGGTTAGAGGAACTGGTCGAGGCGTGTATTGAAGCGTTAGGGAGCTGCCTGGCTGATCCACACACTGATCGCGTGGCGCGTGCAAAGATCATCGAGGTGTTGTTTGCCATCTACCAACGCGATTTGCACGCTGATGAGAGCCACAGCTTTTACGGCAGCGCATCGGATCAGTTAGTGCGATACACTCAGCCATTGGAGCGACAGATGCTGGCAACGCGGATTCATGATGTGTTGACCAACAAAGAGGAAAGAATTGCAGGTTCCCCACGTCAGGCATATGGCAGATTCTTGTTGGATCTGGAGCAAGACACCCTCGACGATGAAACCTACCTGCGTATCTGCCGTGAGACAGGGCGCACCTCGGACCTGATCGATCGCCTTTTGACATTGGGACGCATAGACGAAGCCGCCAGAGAAACAGAGCGTGTTGATGACTCTTCCTTTCCTCGCCTGGCCGATCTCTTCGTTGCGCATGGACAGGATGCCGTGGCTGAGCGCCTGGCGAGGGCACGCCTCAAAGAGCAGCCAGACGTACGTCTCCTGGAATGGCTCCAGAAATATTACCAGACCAGAGGCAACCACACCACCGAATTGGAGATCGTTGAGCTGTTATTCCGCAGACAACTCTATCTCGGACGCTACCAGCAACTCCGCAATCTGGCGCGGCAACTACATCGTTGGGAAACGCTTCGACCAGAGGTGATGGCGTTCCTGGAGCAAGGCAGCAATGCGAGACTCCTTATTCAGATCGCACTGGATGAAGGCGATATCGACGAGGCCGTGCATCGGCTGAAAGGAATCGTCAAGAAAGACAGCTATGGCTACATCTACGCGGATGGCTACGGATATTATGGACCTGGCTCTCTCGCCCTTGAGGTTGCCAGGGCCGCTGAAGAGACGCGACCTCGTGAAGCGATCGAAATCTATCGGCTATTTGCCGAACGACTGATTGCCATGCGGGGCCGTCAAAACTACCAACAGGCTTGTAAGTACCTCGCAAACATGCGTGCGCTCTACGAGAAGCTCGGTGAGCATGAGGGATGGATGAGCTACATGGCGACGTTGCGTGAGCAGAACCGTAACCTGCGTGCATTGAAAGAAGAACTGACGAACGCCGGATTGTGAGTGGTGAATGGTGTCTCTCTCGTTATTGGGGGAAGCGACGAGAACAGGAGAGCAGTGAGGGCGATGAAGAAAAGAAAGCGGCAACAGAAGGCACAGAGCCGCCTGGCAAACGCTCGACACCAGCAACAAGAATGCGAAGCTCGCACCGCGCGTCTGGCAGAACGTGCGGAAAAGCGCTGGCAGCAGACACAACGTCTTCTGACACAACCTGGCGCGACCTTCCAGCAGACGGAAGAGGAAAAGAAAGGAGCAAGCCGCTCGCGGACGAAACTTGATCCCCCGTGTAAAGGGTGTCACAAGTGTCACATTGCCCCATGAAGCGGCCTGGGGAGCGGACTCACAATGTGACACCCCCGAAAATGGGGGTGTCACCATCGTCACATTGCCCATCAAACCCACTGATGTCAGGATGGTGAGCCGCCCCACATCAATACAGCAATGCTTGACATTGCATGTTCCACCTATATAGTATATATATGGGGAAATCTATTGTATTCCCTCAATTTTTATATACCCCCCGCAGGGCCGCCCCCTGACCGGAGCCGCGAGCTTCGGGTTGGCTCGTCAGTCATCCAGGACTAGCAGGTCGAGCTGGCGGAGGCGCTCGGGGTCGGCAAGTAGGTCGATGGCGACGATCTTGCCGCGCGTGATCGTGAAGCCGAAGACGACATGTGGTCGTCCGCCTCGGAGAGGGAGCCGAGCATCCGGTAGGCCACCGCCCGCAGGTGGGGACGCTCGGCCTCGAATTGCGCAGCCAGCCATTCGTGTTCGTCCATCGGTCACATTCCTTTGTGAAAGATGCAGACAGTAACATCATCGGGCTTATTCAGTTCCCTTAATTGTAAGTGACAGCAAGGGGGCAATGTGACGATGGTGACACCCTCATTTTCGGGGGTGTCACATTGTGAGTCCGCTCCCCAGGCCGCCTCACAGCCAATGTGACACTTGTGACACCCTTTACATACCCCTACACCTCAACCCCCGCCCGTGGCTCGTGCGCGACCGCCGGATCGGCAGGCGGCGGGTCCAGTCGCGTCTGATATGGCTCGCCCGTCTCTATCGCTCGCTGCATCTCGTCGTAGATCTCTAGAATGACGCGTTTGGTGCGGAACTCGCCCAGTTGCTTCTCTTCTTTGCGCTTTACAATGGGGAATGTTTCCATAATGTAATCTACGTCGTTGCGCTCAATCCCATAGAGGTGGAAGTAGGCGGCGTCCAACTCGCAGCGCAAGAGGAAACGCCGCTCTTCGTCCCAACGATAGGGCGGCCCGTCATAGCCGCAATCCCTGGCGAACGCTTCGAGATCCCACGCGGTGTAGGTGAGTTCGAGGGCGCGGGGGAAGGTCCAATCTCCGATGGACTTTTGAAGATCCCACTTACACATTAAACTATATTGATCCGGTGGAACTACAGGAAGTTGCTTGAAAATAAATAAATTCATGTGGGTGCCACCAAGTTTTTGCCTTGCAACATAATCAAATACAAATGAAGAGCAAGATGCGGCAAGCAATATCATTCCATGTTTATATTCTAAACCGCATAAAGCAATGGGAAGATTATTCCCACAAGCTACAACAGGCAAAATAGAAAATATCGCAGTTCGAATATCGGTGGCGCGAGCAATATCTCGAAAAACGAGAAATGCTTTCTTCCCACTCTGTGTGTAATCAGGCAAGTACGACTTGTGAATCCAATATTGGGGTAGAGGTATAGAGAAAGGATCCCCATGCTGTTCCTCGCTAAATTCTGGGAGTTTCCCGAGGTTTTTCTGTGCTTGTGTTTGTCCTTCATAGGTACCAAAACGATGGTCATAATGAGAAACCATTTTCCCTTCATAAAGAGGCAAATATGTATCCTCTCCTTTGTGAAAAATATTGTTTTTAAGACGATATCCATCAGATATTAGTTGTTCATTTGTTCTAAATAAATGAGAGTCATTCGTCATATGAAACATGCTGTTGAAGGATATATTCCAAGGGTTAATTTCGTGCAATCCCTCTATTATTAGAATAGGCAAATTCTTGTAGATACCCTTTGATATCTCAACATCTCGTTTAAAGCGAAAAATAGGACATGTATAAGTATTAGGATTAAGTAATGCGATATCTTCAGCCGATAACGAGAAATGGCGCTCCTCTTGCTTGAGTTCATCCACCCGATAAAGTCCAAATGCGAAATCAGCCCGATCAGCTTGATTTAAAAACCCTGTAATCGTAAGTAGTGCGAATTTGACGCTATGAAGCACTTCGGCAAAAAGCAGAGCTTCATTTTGAAATGCGAAAAGACTAATCAAAGTATGAGTTTCTATGAGATTTTTGAAAAAGAACTTCGTCGTATCATCCGTCGCAATACCCGATGGCACAATACACCCTAAACGCCCGATAGGACTGATCACAACGCGCATATTCTCCGCAAAGATCGCATACGTATTCACATCACCACGACCACACAAAGGATAGCGCCCACTATCGCGCACCAGGTGACTCTCACCCGTCGCCTCGCGCTGATCATCCATAAAAGCCGCATACAGCTCAGGATCATCATAAGCCAGGGCGGCGATCATCCTGCGACGTTGCGCGGCGTTGGCGGCATTGGCAACCTCTGGACGACGCGAGGCGAACCATTCCTTTTCCTGTATCTTGATGCGCTCCCACGGCGGATTGCCCAACACTACGTCAAAGCCGCCGGACCAGCCAGCCAGCTCGTTCTCTGCCGCCTCGCCCTTCGTCGGGACGCGGAACACGTCGGGGAAGGCCAGGTGCCAGTGAACGAACTGATACTGCTCGCTCAAGCGTCTAACCTCGTCTTTCATCCAGGTGGCGATGTTATAGGGGTTCTCCTCGATCTTGCGAAAGACTTCTTCGGTGATGGGATAGGCAAAGTCTTTTGTCTTCTTCCACACAAAAGCGGCACACCACGAGTCGGCCCAGAGACGCCCATTGACATACTCATTGGATTTCACCAGATGTTCGTAGTATGCCTGCTTGCGGTGAATCTCCTCCACGGTATCGTCGCCCATCTCCTCAAGCCGCATCATGCTGGTGGCGAGGTCGCCCAGGCGGTCCCACGGCTGCAACTCCTCGTCGAAGAGCGTGCGCACACCGCCGCGTTGCGCCTTGTTCTTCTTTTTATATTCGCTGCATATCTTCTTGTCATCGCCCTCAATCGGCTCAAAGGCGCTATCGGGAATGCCATCGCTCAACAGGGCGGGCGTGGAACCGAGCAGGCTGTTGCCGCACTGGATATGCGCGTCGAGGAACGAGAGCGGTTTGCCTGGCTCGATGGCCTCCATCCACAGATTGACCTTGCACAGTTCCACCGCCATCGGGTTGATATCGACGCCGTAGATGCAGTGTCCCACCACGTCACGCAGGGCCGCACGACGCGCCTCCGGTCCTGGCTCCTCGGTTCCCGTGCGCACCGCCGCCAGCTTCCTGGCGATCCGATGCGCCGCCGCGATCAGGAAGTGTCCGCTGCCACAGGCAGGATCGCAGACCTTGAGGGCGAGAATGGCCTTTTCGGGATCGGGCTTCGCCGCCGCTTCGGCCAGCACGGGGTCCAGCGCCGAATCGAGCAGGCAATCGATCAGGCTGGTCGGAGTATAGTAGCTGCCGGAGGTCTTGCGCTCGTTGCCGCTGGCCGTCTTGAGCGTAAAGGTCGCCGATTCCACATCGAGTTCGGGATGCAGTTCGAGCAGCGATTCGTAGATGCTGCCCAGTTCTTCCGCGCCGATATTTTTATAGTCAACGGCCCGCTGCATACGCGTACGCTCGTCATAGGTAAAGGCCAGCGAGCGGACGGCGCTCAACAGTTCGTAGTTGGCTAATTCGCAGCCCACCAGATCGGGGATAGCTCGCTGCGAGAACAGGAAGCCGTTCAGCGCGGGCAAGCCCAGGTCGGGACAGCCCGTATCGCTGCCAAGCTGCTCCATGACCAGGCGCAGCGCATGATAGAGATCCGTGTGCCGCGTACCCAGGCGATGGATGGCGAGGCGGCGCAGGCGGGCGGTAGAGTAATAAGCGGCGTAGCGAGCGCGGGCAGTCTCGTCGGCGTCGGGATGCAGCAGGACGGCGCGATCTTCGGCCACAAACAGGACGATCATGCGATAGACGAAACGCAGCACCTGGCGATAGTAATCCTGCGGCTTCAGGTCTCCGCTCTGCAACTTCTCGCGCAGGGCGGCATTCGCGGGTTGGGCCAGGAAGCCCTCGCCCAGAGCATTGATCGCCTGCTCCACGCCATTGCGCAACTGATCGAGGGCGCGAATGCCCTGTTCGTGGGCCAGGCGCGACCACTTCTCCAACCAGCAATCGCTCGGACGTTCGGACTCCGCCCGCGACTGGTGGCAGAGCAGCCAGAACAGCACAAAGTCCGCGTAAGACTCGCCCTGCAACATCGCTTCCAGATCAAACTCGACATATGCCTGCCGTGTCAGGCTCACATTCTTGCGCAGCAGACGCAGGCGCAGACCATTAGAGACGACGCCCCACAGATGCTCGCCGGAGCGATTGAGCAGCTCCTGCGTCAGACTATACGGGCTATAGCGATATTCACCTGCGCCGCTCCTGCTAAGCTGATCCAGGTCGGTCCTATAACTCACGAGATGAATGGGCATATGCTGCCAGCCATGCGAAATCGGGTAACTCTTGCCATCCGCCTCCAACGCCTTCATGCTAAAGAGGCGACCATAGCCCAATTCGTTGAAGAGAGGCAGCAGCCAGCGTTCGCGTGTCAACGTCGTCCCCGTGTCGCCTTCGGGCAAGCGTCCACGCAACGTCTGAAACGTATTCCACGCTCGCAGGACGTGTAACCAGGCATCGTTAATCACCTCATTGAGCTTCTCGCCATCGTGGTGATAGTCTTCTGCCGTGATGCCCCCGAGGCTGGCGTCGAATTGTGCGATGCGTTGCAGCACATCGACGGGCAAGAGTGCGCCTTCGCTGGTCACGGTTGGGAACGCGGTACGCTGGTTGTTACGCATGGTTGCTCCTGATCATTTGTCTATGATATTTCTGCTGACGAACGGCGATGCATCGTCGGACCCATCGATGCCGTTTACTACTGCATTGACGGTTTTTCCTGGGGTAGGGACCAGATTTATCGCGTCCGTGATTTATCATGTTCCTCCCCGCAACATCGATTGCCACCGTAGAGGAAACGATAAATCGCGGACGCCGTAAACGTGGTCCCTACCCCAGAAAACCCAATAATCATTTATTAAACCACCTGATCGCGGACGCCGTAAACGTGGTCCCTACCCCGAAAATCTATCACCAATGAATTAACCTACCTGACACTGAAAACCCATCATTCATTTATTAAACCGCCTAATCGCGGATCGGCAAATACACATACATGCCGAGCACATCGGGCGGCAACTGTGGTTCGACGGACACGTTTCTGATGGCGAGCGAGGCTGAGCGGCGCACGCGACGATGAGCATCACGCAGTTCACCGGCGCGCTCGTGGGCCAGTTGTGCCAGGCGTGGGCCGATATACTCAGAGAAACCATCGCTCACCTGTTGCAAAAAGTGTTGTATCTGCACATCGGGCGTATTGGCTTCCGACGTTGCCAGCAAGAGTTGCTCGATCTCTTGCTCATCGTCGAGCCATTGCGCCTTTGCTGGTACGCCTCGGAAGGCAAACGTGCGGCACTCTTCGGCCAGCAGCGGCTGTATCTCTTTGCCATCGCGTGCAGGCGTATTGATATGGAAACGCAGGCGCACCAGCAGCAGAGTCGTGCGCATCTGCACTCTGCGCGTCTTGATCAGGCCACAGCGGCGGGCAATCGGCTTATTGCGCACATCCTCAACCGGATCGAGGGCCGTATCCATCACATACGCCGCCAATCCCTCGATCAACGGATGTGTGCGGCTCAGATAGAGCGTATTGGGCAGACCGGGTGTGGCAAAGCTGGTACGCAGGAGGAGCTGCTCTCTGACGGTCACGAAATGACGCATATCGATGGCATCACGCAGCGCGATGGGCACATCCTTGAGATTGAATTCTACGATATTGCCGCCGCGCGCCTCACTGACAAACGCGCCATAGCCCTGCAACGCCTCTTTCGTAAAGTTCGCCACATCGGCGGACAGGCCAATAGAATTCTGCACCGCGTTCAGTTCGCGCTCCACCTCATCGGTCTTGATGCTGTGCTGGGCGAAGATTGTGCGCGACACCCGTTCGCGTTCGGATGCCGCATCCCACAGCTTGAATAGTTCATCGCGTTTCTCGTGAACAACATCAGCGAAGCCCGGCAACTGCTGCTGCTGAGCCGGAATCTTGCTCTCATGGCCGCGCGATAACACGCCCTCAAAGATCGCCTCCACCACCTGCTCCGTATCGAGCGGCACCGGAACCGAGACGCCCAACGAACTGCGAATTGTGCGGTGCTTGCGTATCAGCACGTCCAGCACGATGCCATCGATAATATTGTTCTGCCCATAATACGTCATGACCCTGACCTGGGGACTGGTCTGCCCGAAGCGATCAACACGGCCCTCGCGCTGCTCGTGGCGCGTCGGGTTCCAGGAGAGATCATAGTGAAAGACGGCGTTAAACGTCTCCTGTAGATTGATGCCCTCGCTCAGACAGTCCGTACAGACCAGCACCCGCTGCGGAGATTGCGCGAGTTGGAGCACGCGCTCTTCACGTTCCGCCGGTGGCAACAGGCCCGTGACTGCAACGACCTCGACCTTTGGCAAGCGGCGGCGCAACTCCTGGGCCACATATTCGGCGGTCGGAATAAAGCGACAGAAGACAATCGGCTGATAGCCATCCTTGACCAGGCCAGCAATGATCGTCACCGCCTTTTGCAGCTTGGCATCCTTCTCACCTTTGAGCGCTTCGGCCTCACGCGCCATCGCGGCCAGGCGATGGCGCACCTTGCGCCCGCTCTCTTCGTCTTCATCCTCATCAATATCCGCGCCCGGCGCAACATCCATCCCCTCGGTCGCATCGCTATCAACCAGGTCCAGCACGCTATGCCGACCGATACGATCAGCCTCCTCCACCGTCTCCGCGCCTACATTCTGCGAACGATTGCGCAATGTGAACGCCGCCGCCGCCGGACTGGAAGCCATCGAGCGCAACAGGGCCAGCACGGACCACCAGCGCACACGCTGGCGGCTGCGCCCACCGCTGGTATCCTGAACCGTCTCGCGTGCATAGCTCATCACCTTATCGACCAGCTTGCGGTACTCGGCGTTCAATACATAATGATCCTCGCCATCTTCGCGCTCAGGGAAAGGCGTGTCACTATGGAGATAGGTGCGAATATCGGCACGGCGGCGCTGAATGAAATGAGCGGCCAGGCGCTGCCGCTGGCGCTCGTTCTGCCTGCCCGTCAAATCCTGTGGAAGATCACTGAAATCCTCATTCAGCAGCGTCAGCAGTGAGCGAAACGCATCTTCATTGCCGCTATGTGGTGTTGCCGTGACCAGGATCATGTGACGATCCTTCTTCACAGCGAGCTGAGAGATCAACTGAAAGCGCTGATGGCGTCCGCCGCGTCCCTCGCCAGCCGAGGCACAGGTATGCGCCTCGTCCACCATCACAAAATTGGGACAGGCACGCACAAAATCGGCGCGACGACGATCCGCTTTAATAAAATCCGTCGAGATGATGAGGTAGGGATAGCGGTCAAAGATCGACTCATCGCGCGCGCACTGGCGCTCCAACTGGGCAACCGTACTGGAGAGCACCAGGGAGGCATCAATATGAAATTTCGCTTGCAGTTCGTCCTGCCACTGCTCTGCCAGGTGGGGAGGACAGAGCACCGCGAGGCGCTCAATCTCGCGCCGATCCAGCAGCTCGCGCGCGATCAGTCCGGCCTCGATGGTCTTGCCAATACCGACATCATCGGCGATCAGGAGGCGCACCGGGTCCAGGCGCAGCGCCATCAGCAGCGGAACCAGTTGATACGGACGCGGCTCTACCGAGATGCGCGCGAACGAACGGAACGGTCCCGAACTGGCCCGGAAGCCGAAACGCACCGCATCACGCAGCAGGCGACCAGAGTGACTATCGCCCCACAGAGCGGGATTGGGCAGATCGAACTGCGCGGGCTCTACGTCCTCAAGGGGCAGATAGATGCCGGTCACCTCCTCATTGGTGCCACCGAGCGGGCGTAGAATCAGCATCTGCTCCTCGGATTCCGGCAACACAACCCATTCACGCCCACGAGCCTTCACCAGTGAGCCGACTGCGAAATTCATATAATTACTCCTCGGTATCTATTCCCTATCATCTAAATAAAGCGGCGTAATTTTTGCGGATAATTCTGGTTCTTTTGAGCTTGAGACAGCGACAATTTCCGCATTTGTTTCGCCGTTTTATTTAGTAGGGATGGGGCTTGCCGCCATCCGGCTCGGCGCGTGCAACCCGGCTCGGGAGCCGCGTTCTAGGGAACCGGACGGGTCTCTCCCCGACACATTTTTATTAATTCTGCGATCGGGGTAGGGACCAGCTTCCAGCGCGTCCGATTTATCATTTCCTACCCGTTGAGCACGTCTTTCTCGTCGCTAGAGAGGGGGAGACGCGCTGGAAGCTGATCTCCTCCTGCATTCATAACGCCTTTCCTCTCCTCTCAGGGAGAGGAAAACGATAAATCCGGACGCGCTGGAAGCTGGTCCCTACCCAAACAATCTCTCTCCTGAAAAGTGTCAGGGAGAGAAGACCCGGATGGGGCAAGCCCCATAGGCGCGAACTTAAGCGGGCATGCCCCCCCAAACGTCTCGCCATCCTGGGATCGCTGCTCACTCCTTTCACGGCGTCGCTGGCATTCTGAGCCAGCGACACACCTGCGTGTAGCGATGGGGCCTCTTGCGATGCCCAGAGCACAAAAAGCGTTGCAATTGGGGCAAACACGCTCGATACCGCTCTGCGGACGTGCTGCCTCGGATCTGTTGGCACAAGAGATCCACACTGATTTCTGCCACCATCCATTCGCTGAGGGGACCGGCCAGATCCTCTTGCCACCACGACGCCTCGGCGGCCTGCCACACCGGCAGCGTCTCCAGATCGCGCTTGCCGCTGAGCGTGGATGGCATCATGCATAGCCAGGCGGATCTGTGCACTCTCTTCTTCCAGTAAAGCCCACCCCAGCAGCAGCGCCGTGATCGTCGGTTCTGCCGTCTGCGCCGTCGTGCAGCGCAGTCGCTGCATGCCCAGCAGTTGCTTGATCCGCTTGAACAGCAGCTCAATGTGCCAACGGGCTTGATAGAGACAGGCGATCTGTTGCTCACTCCAGTGCTCCTGTGGCAACGTCGTGAGCAACAAAATCCACCCTGAGAGATACAAGGTGTCTGGCCGCACCTGCCAGTGTTTCTTACTGGCGGTGCGCCTGGTGCGTCGCCTTGCCTTCTGCCGTTGCTCTTCGCTCAGGCGCACCGCCATCCAGCGCATCGCGATCCTGCCACCGCGGTGCTTGACCCACACGCCTCGACTGCAGATGCGCCCGGCTGGGGCATGACGCCCCTTCAACCACCGCACCACATCAATGCCTTTTCCTTGCTCATCTTCCAAGGGAAGCTGACTAGGCGTAAAGCGAACAATGAGCTGGGCCCCCCGAGCGCACACAAAGGCAATGCGTTCGCGTAATCCGTTGGCGCGATCGGTGACCACCAGATCCCCTGGCTGCAGATCAAAGAGCGCCAGATTTTCTCCCACCTGTTGATCGGTCACCTTCAGTTGCGTGAGCCGACCTGCCAACAGGTCAAAGCCGGTATGAATGCGCCAGACCATGCCTTGGGGACCTGGGCATTTGACATGGGTTCCATCCGCCAACACAATGCGTCGCAATCCTGCCCGCAGGAGCCACGGTGAGAGCGCCGTCGAGCTCGCCAGCACCTCTTGTAAGAGCCAATTGAGCCATGGGCTGGCCCGCTGCAAGCGTTTGCGCCAATCAGTGGCCGAGACATCTGCCACTGCCAGCAGCACACTCCAGATGCTCAAATGCTGAAACGAGTGGACGGTGTACACGTAGGCCAGCAACCCTCGCAGCAAATCCGTGGCCGTGCGAAGCTTGCGACACCGCTCAAAGGCCTTGAGGCTCTTGGCGTGCTCTGACAAGCCGGCTGGGAGGCGAGGGACGATTTCCTTCTCCCAATCATCGGGCTGGGCGATGACTTGCGTTGGCGAGACGATCTGTGTATCATGGTGTTGAGATGGCATGTCGTTTCTCCTGGTCTGTTCTTGAGAGATTTTTTTGAACATACCACCAAACGGCTTGCCTGTCCCTTTTTTCCTCCTTTTTTCCTATCTTTCTCCTTAAGTTCGCGCCTATGGGGGCAAGCCCCATCCCTACTGAAATGAAGCTATATATCTGGTAAATAAAGCATCCCACTGTTCAGGGGAAGGGAAGCGCAGCACAAAATAGCCCTCGTCTTCCAGCGCTTCCACGAGATCGGCGTCACGGACCGCGCGTGCGCTATCGTCACCATCCACATAGACGGCGACGCTCGATCGCTTAAAAAAGAAATCAGGTGCGGCCCGACAGCTTCCCAACGGTTCATGCGCGTGCGAAGGTGAAGAGAAGTCGCGCAATCGCAACTGACGCAGCCACTCCTGCTCGATATCGAGATCGCCCTGCACCGTCGCCAGTTTGGAGATGTCCGGTGGCGCAAGTGGAGCGGACTCCTGTAAAACCGCTCGCCCTCCAGTCAACTGCAAGAGATAGGGTTGGATGGAGTGGCGATCCAACTGCCGATGGTCGCGCTGATTGGCGTAGGTCATCAGGCAATGATAGCAGGCGGCCACGCACTCCTCCAGGGCGAGATCAGCTTTACGCAGATCGGTGCCGGTGGCGGGATCGAAGTGACAGCGCGCCAGCGCCTCCTCCGCCACAGCAGCGACGGCCCGTGGATCGTCGGCCAGTTGGCGCAGCACGCCAGCGCCGCCCTCGGTTGCCTCATAGAAAAGAAGGATGCGCCGATGCTGCATATCAGGTAAAGGCTCGGCGGCCAGTTCATTATCTTCCAACTGGTAGCGCACCTGGATAGCACTCTTCAAGGCTGATTGCAGCGAGGTCATCTGGCGCGTATCCAGGTCCACCAGCGGCTCAAAGAGCAGGCAGTTACGCGTATCCTCAACATACGGGATCACACGCACCTTTTTCGCTGACATGGGATCGTCGGGGTCGCCCGTCGACTCATCGTCTTTTTCCCAGTAGCCGCGCTCGGTATCCAGCACAAAGCCATACACGGATTTGTCCTTGCGCCGCAGGGGGCCAAAATTGATGCGCCAGAGCATCGCCGCCTGACCATAGGTCAAACGTGCCAGCGGCTGCTGATCCTCGTCCTCGACCAGAACGGTATATGCCCCATTCGCGCGAGTGGAGAAGCGCACTCCGGTCCGAATATCATAGCCCTGGCGCAGGCGCTCCTCTTCGTCCGAATTGATCTTATCGCGCCGCCGCGTCGAAACATTCTGTAGTCTGAAGAGCGAGTTCAGGGACTGCGGCAGCTTCTTGCCACACTGAATGCAGACATCGATGCTGGCCGTATGGTCGAGCGGGTGCAGATAGCCACAATGGTCGCACTGTTTCACCGAACTGGTGAGCACGCTCGAGCGATCCTCGCGCACGGCAAGCAGCGAGCGATTGATGATATAGCGCGATCCCTCGTGATAGACAATGGCGCGCGGCGCGAACTCCGCGATCGCCAGAAAGCGCGGACGAGAAAGATACTCATCCTGCTGTTTCGAGCGGCGCGCGGGAATATAGGCCGAGAGCGGCAGGCGTGGGAAATTATAGCCAGGCAGAAAGCCCTCGCTGGCAAAGTAGCGATAGCTATAGAACTCCGAAAACTCAGTACGCTCGGATGAGCTACTGGCCGTCAACAGTTCCAGTTGCGCCTCCGCTTCAGAACGCAGGCGGCGGGCCTGATTTTTGTGCTCCTCCGGACGCGAAGCATCGCGGATCACGCTATTCTGCGTATCGCGCTGATCCTGAGCTGCTTTATACAGGCCACGCCAGCGAGCACATGCCTTCTCAAAAAAGGATTCGACGTGATCAAGCTCAATAGTCAGCCACTGGGGAGTATACCAGGCACCGGATGGCTCTTGTAGATCGGTCTTAAGCGTTTCTAGAATATTCTGGGCTCGCCTCTCCGCGCGTTGGCGGGCGCTGGTATCGCGCAACGCATCGAGCACATATGGCTGAAGCGTCAGGCTCGGACTCTCTCCAACGATGTCTAAAAGGTCCCGCAGCGACTCTCCCAGAGCCAGACCGGACTCCGCCAGCCAGATCGCATAGATATGCGCGCGCAGCAGATCCTCATTCGTCAGATCCAGACGTGGAGGCGAGACCGCGCCACTGACCATCGCGCCGGGATGCTGAAAGAAATATTGATCGTGCGAGCTACCGGTAGAACAGTACGAGAAGACCAGCGCGGGCTGACCGCTGCGACCGGCGCGCCCACTGCGCTGCGCGTAGTTCGCGGGCGTAGGAGGAATATTGCGCATATTCACCACGTTCAGTTCAGCGATATCAACGCCCAGCTCCATCGTCGGCGAGCAATACAGAATCGGCAACAACGGCGGCTCGCTGCGAAACTCCTGCTCGCGCTCCTCACGCCGCTTTGAAGGAACCTGCGCCGTATGTTCAGCCGCGCGAATACCGAGCATGCGGTGAAGTTGCTGCGCATTCTCCCGGTAAAACTCCTTGAAGAACGGATTCGTCCTTTTATCCTGGGGAAGATTGGGAGTGCGCAGCGGATCATGATAAGGAATGTGCCCACGCCCATCGCGCCAGATAATCGAGGAAGCCAACAACTGGTAGCCAGGCACATCATCCTTATGGCGCGGTTCCAGCACCTGCTCTACCAGACCAACGTCGCTCAACGTCTTCAGTAGCGACTGAATCACCTCCTGCGTCTCAGCAGCCTTGATGTTTATCTCGTGATTTTTTAGTACGCGCCTGAAAAAACGGCCATAGCTACTCAGGCCAGAGACGTAGCGTTCGCTGCGATCATCCTCTTTCGAGCGCTTGCGCGGGAACAGCCGCGTCGCATACACCAGCTCTTCATCCTCGTCGAAGCCCCAGGGAGCTATCAGGTGCTGACTGCTCTGCTGCTTGACCTCCTCCTGCCGCGCGGGGTCCAGGTAATCGACCTTGATCGCCAGTTCGCGCCGCATATAGTCCAGTAAGGCTTTGGTAAGCTCTTTGCGTACCGAAGGGGAAATTGTGTGCATAATGTGATGACACTCAGCCCAGAGCGCATCATCTTCACAAATCTCAGCGAGGTCCTGGTATTCAATGCGCAAGAGGCCGCACTGTTCCAGGTTGGGCGACGTAATGCGCCAGCCGCGCCGCAGGTCCAGGTAGAGACGGTAGCCCAGAACGTTGCGTAGAGCCTGCTCCGTCTTAATCTTCGCGCTATACTTCAGGTCTTTATTGATGGCATATCTCTCAGGCGGCAATTGCAGCGCCTCGAAGACCTTTAGCGACAGGACATCGTGCCGCAGGCCGGAGTCGCCCGCGAGCTGAACGGCGCAATAGAGCGCGGAACGCAGCAAAGCGACTTCAACGAAGTCGTTAAAGTGTCCCGCCTGCAGAGAAGCGTCCTGTCGATTGTCGGTAAAGCTCAACATCTTCGGCTCGATGGTCAGCTCTTCGCCGCGCTCCTTCGCCTCGCGGAGCAGACGAATGGTCGCCAGGCTCAGAATCGTCGTTGCCGTACTGCGTCCCTCCGAACTGAGCTGTGCCAGCTTCTCAAAATCGTTATCCAGAAACGTATTGTAAGAGACGCCGCAACGCAAGCAGAAACGGAAGGGAGCGGCAACAAAGTGGCAGAGCACGCCCTCCTGATCGCGCCTTCCATCTTCCGCAACGCTGCCATCCGTGCGCACGAACAACGCCCTCGGCACATATTTTTTCCTCGCCGTAGAGGTCAGGCGCTCTTTCCCGTTATGCATCTCGCGCCACTCATCCGGCAGGCGCGGGTCAGCCTCAATTTCCGATTGGTCGCTACTCCATGCATCATCAGGCGACTGAGCAAGATACAGGAAGCCAGGTATCCCCGTTCGCTGCGCGGTTGAGTCCGCGCCATCATTGATATAGCGCATCTGGTCCCGCACCTCGCGGTCGACAAAGGACTCTTCATCCTGCCAGCGTACCGTGTAATATTCCTGCCCACATTCGCGACAGAAGACGAGCGGCAGCAGGATACGTTCGTGACCGCTCTCCGGCGCGTACTGCTGATATTGAAGGGTAATGTGGCGCTGCGGATCGTGTTCCAGCGTTGCATAGACGGTATCACCTTTGCTGATGAACTGGTGCAATCGAAAAGCAAATGGAGCACGCCCGGTCACAGGATGTTTGACGCGCTCATATCCGTCCAACAATCCCTGTTTAATCACCGCAACACAACGTGCTTCGGAGGCTCCAGTAAGCGTGTGCAGCAGTGTGGCCGCGCTCTCCTGCTCTCCAGAAATGCGCAGCGGCTTTGTACGCACCAGGCGCTCATCTTGCTGCCGTATCACGCCAAAGGCACTCTCCAACCAGATCGAGAGCGGATCATTCACGAACTCAGCATACGTCTGAGGTAATGCGGAGAAGCCAGATTGAACGCGCTCCGTCAACTGCTGGCGAAAGGCCGGAGATGCAGTATCGACCTCCTCAGTCACCCGCTGCAACGTCTCCCCGATCACATGTTCAGGTAAGACCGGGCAACCAAAGATGCGCTCACCCATACGAGCAACCTTCAGGCATTGCTCCGCGTAATTTTCATCGCTGGCGAGCGTAGCCGATGTCCCAACGCACTGCAAGGTTTCACCGGGCGGAGTCAGGCGATCGCGCACGCGGCGCACCAGTAGAGCCACATCCGCGCCCTGCCGTCCACGATAGGTATGCAACTCGTCGAGGACCAGGAAGCGCAACTGTGTGGCATCCAGCAATTGTCGCTCGCGCAGGCGCGTCAGAATCAACTCGAGCATCACATAGTTGGTCAGCAGGATATCGGGCGGGTTAGCGATAATCTCGTCGCGCTCCTCAGTCTTTTCCTGCCCCGTATAGCGTTTGAAAGTCACCGTGCGACCTTCATAGCCGATTTTCAGATACTTACCCAGCTCGCCAAGCTGACTATTCGCCAGCGCGTTCATAGGATACACAACGATCGCCTTGATGCCCGGCAGATCGGGGTTGCGCAAGACATAATCGACAATAGGAATGATATAGGCGAGGCTTTTGCCCGAACCGGTCCCCGTCGTCAAAATATAGCTATGGCCGCCACGTGCCACCCGAATAGCATCCTCCTGATGTTGATGCAACTGGAGGAGGTCGCCCTGTGGCCTCTCTGGCTCCTTCCCGCGCCGAAAAATGCTGGCGCAGGCGGGATGCAACATCCCTTCAGCCACCAGCGCATCAATAGAAGCGCCTGGCTGAAAGAGAGGATTGAGCTGGATGAGCGGCTCGGGCCAGAGCATGCCACGCTCAAACAGTTCCTGTTCAACGTAGTCTCGAATGCGGAGATTGCCGACCTCAATAAAGCTTTTCACATAGGAAGAATAGTTGCCGATAAGCTGCTGGCGAAGATCAAAAATGTTCATCATGTACCTCGTAGCGCGAACACAACCACTTATGTCTAAGCATTATAGCTATGATTGCAAGAGCTGTCAACGAATATGCAGGCATAACGTATATTTACGCTTGACGTAATATTAGAATTGATCTACACTAAGCGCGTGTTGCAAAAAGCGTTCCAGCCGTAAATCCAGGATGATCGATCATAGCACGCAAAGAGAAACGTAGGGGCAGGTATGAGCAAACATTATCTTCTTTTTCTTCCGCCAGATATTATTCACAAAAATGTGTCTTACGATCAACCGCGTATCAACGTGAATGTGGCGGTCGCGCAGTTGCAGGTGGATGATAAAATACTCCTGGTACGTGGTGATTTTCTGCATTTTCTGCGCGGAAATCTCTTGCCATTTGTGTATACTGTTATCTATGTGAACCGTGGAGCGGGAACCGTGACACTCCAACTGGAGCAGACACATAACCAGGCCACTCCACTGCCAAAAGATATTCTGCTGGATATGGCATCCGGCAATATATATCTGTTAAGTGCCAGTGACTTCACGCAAAGTATTAAGGGAATGGGTGGAAAGCGCATGGAAGAGAAAGCATTACTGGAGCATATCCAGAGCTATATAAGAGCACACGGCTACTACTTTGACAACGAGACGCTCTATAACTACCACATCTGCCTCAAGGTTCGCCCATTCATCATCCTGGCGGGGCTTTCTGGCACCGGCAAATCGAAGCTCTCGCAGCTCTACGCCGAAGCGCTGGGACACAAGCAACACTACCTCCGTTTGCCGGTGCGCCCCAACTGGAATGACGACCGCTATCTGCTAGGACACCTTAACACCATCACAGGAGAATACTTCACTGAGCCGGCGGTCGAATTCCTCATGGAAGCCAACGAAGACGAAGACAACCTCTACTTTTTCTGCCTCGACGAAATGAACCTCGCGCACGTCGAGTACTATTTCTCGCAGTTCCTGAGTGCGATGGAGGGTGAGCAAGCGGAGGAGCGGCAGATACGCCTGTATGGAACGCGTATGCAGAAGCTATTAGAGGAGCAAGACAAAACGCCGACTCTTCCGGCCCAATTGGTGCTGCCCGACAACCTCTTCTTCACAGGAACCATTAACGTTGATGAGACGACGCAATCCATCAGCGATAAAGTCATCGACCGTGCCAACACGCTCGAATTCTTCAACGTAGACCTGGATAAGATACCACAGCCAACGACGTTGCCTGAACCGGTCCCGCTCTCCACGTATACCTGGCAAAGTTATCGCGTCTCCACGCCGGACACAAGCTACCGCAAGCAAATTATCGAGATCAGCAAAATACTCAACAAAGCCGATCTCGGGCTAGGATACCGCGTCCTGCATGAGATCGAGGTATACCTGGCGAACAGCAAAGAGCTGCTCGCTCCACTCGTTGCCTTCGACCTGCAGGTGAAGCAGCGCATTCTCCCCCGAATACGCGGCAACGAAGCCATCAGTGATATGATAAAAGAACTTCAGAATTATTGTAAGCAGAACAAACTTGAGCGCTCTCAAAAACGCCTGCAAGAAATGGAAAAACGGTTGAAACGCGATGGCTACACAAACTTCTGGCGCTAGTCACTGGCTCACCATCGACAACAGGCCGTTAAGTTTTCGACCTGATGACGAAAATCAGGCGCTCAATATAAAAGAGTACAGCACGCACGAGATCAGAATCACCAATCAAGCGCCTGATCGTCTCACGATCTCAATTGACGGACAGACACTCGAAACGGCCCGCTACGGTATCTGGACGTGGCGGCCCCAACACTACGCCGGTCTCTATCACATCGTTGCCACAGCACCCGACCAGCCGCCGCAAAGCGCCCTGGTGCGTGTCTTCCCGCAGAAATTCACCCAGGCTCGCTATGAAACGATGAAAGACGACCTGAGCAGAGTCGCCATAGATCTGCAATTTCGCCTGGCCTCTCCCGCTATGGAAAGGGCGCAGTACACGCCACCCACGCAAGAAGTCTCGGCTCTGCAGGACTACAGAAAGATACGCAAAATTATTGAGCAATTGAAAGATATCATGGCGCACATTCGCCGTGAACCATACCGCACACTCAGGGAGGAGCATATACAACAGGGTTGGCAGGAGATAAAAAGCTTTTCCAGCGAAGCGGTCCCTCTACCAGGAAGTTATGTACAATTATCAGAGCCGCAGGTGAGCAGGTATGGTATACGCAGCATGCCGCGATACTGGACGCTGCCACAGAGCACCCAGACATACGACACCTACGAGAATCGTCTGCTCAAGCACTTTCTGCACCAGCAATTGATCGCTAAACTGGATATCATTTCCCAGCACGCCGAAAACGAAAAGCAGCGCCTGGAACCGATCTACGCACGGTATCACAATATCGAGGATGGCGAAACACTGCAAAAGCTCAAGTTTGTGCTGGAAGAGTGCCAGCAGATGAAACAGCGCTGCATCCAATGGAGCAATGAGTCTTTTCTCAAAGCGCTTCCCACTCCTGTAGTTGCAGGGAAGGCGACCCAGGTGCTGCTCAAACACCCGACCTACAGCCGCTTCTATCAGCTCTACTTGCAATTTCAGCAGAGCCTTAAGACCACCTACGAGATAGAGCACTATATTAATGAACTGGCCTTGCGCAGAGTGAGCGATCTATACGAGATGTGGAGCGTCTTCTCCCTTACGCACATCGCGATAGAAGAACTACTCACCGCCGGTTATAGCATCACATCCAGCAGCCTTTTCTACGAGATCAAAAAGGACTGCTTCCAGTTCGACGTAAAGAAAAACGTCGCGAGTATTGCGCTGGAGAAAGACGATCTCCGCGTCGAGATCAAATACGAACCGATCTATCCCAACCAGTCCACCGTGAGCTATCGGTCCGCGCTGGTCGCGACAACGATTGGCATGTACCCCTTAACGCCCGACATGGCAATTGAAGCGTATAAGGGAGATGAGCCGCAGCACGTGCTCATCTTTGATGCCAAGTATCGCTGGGAATGGGAAAGAGGAGGCCATTACAATCCTAAACAAGAAGATATCGACAGAATGTACAGGTATCGCAGCAACATTCAGTATAAGCGGTATGATGCGGGAAACAGACGACAGCCCTATACGACCGAGAATATTGTCTCCAGTGCCTATATTCTGTATCCAGGGAACAAAATACATCGCGAGGCAAACAGCAGGATCGGCAGCTTACCACTCATCCCAGGCACATCTCAACATAGCGATGATGTGCGGGAGCAGGTGAAGGATCTGTTGTATTATGCGTATCTGATTGACTAACCCATTAGGGAGACTTCCTCCTCGGCTTGACACCTTCGCCAATCAAGTATACAGTCTGTATGGAAACCATGGAGGGTATGGCCCGTATACAGGATATGCGCTTGCAAGATCGATGGAAAATGGGAGACACGTTTCCTCTCCCTCTTTACGCTCTCTCATCGATCATCACGCTTCGAAAACAACAGGAGGACGGTTCATGGCCAAAGTATTTCGTTTCGGGGTCGTCTCTGCCGGAAATGCATCCCGTTCAGCGAAGCCGATATCATTGCACCGACACTCAAACGAGGTCCGCAGGGAATTGACCCGGCGGATGCCTCACTGGAGCAGAAGATCGGCTGGATACGCGAGGCAGCAGGCGAGCGTTTTGATCGGCTGGAACTCAGCCAGTCTGCATTTGGGATGGAACTGACAGACAGCCCCATTGGGGCCACCATGGCTATCAAGGGGGGACCGCTAGTAGAGTCACAGCCGATGACCACCGAGCAGGCAATAGAGCATCTCGTGAAGCAGCGTGAACGGCTGGGTATTTCCTATATTCAGATCCAGGAGGGGCAGGTCGAGAACTTTGCCCCGGTGGTTGCCCGGCTGAGTGGCAAGTAATCACAAGGAGGAGTTTTCTCTATGGTGCAGGAGCCTACGAGACAGCAAAGGCAACCTGCGAGGGTCGGCATGTCTCTCCCTCGCCAGGACGGGCCAGACAAAGTCACCGGGCGAGCGCGGTATGCGGGAGATCAGGTGGTACCAGGAATGCTCTATGCGCGCCTGGTCCTGAGTCCGTATGCCCACGCGCGTATCTCGAACATTGATACCTCGGCAGCGCTGGCTGTGCCAGGAGTCGTGGCCGTTTTTACGGCGGAAACACTGGGGATGGCCCAGGCAGATCCGCTCTCGCGTTCGCAAACGCCACTGGCGCAGCAAGAAGTGATGTGGTGCGGGCATCCTGTCGCCATCGTGGTCGGCGAGACGGAGGCCATCGCTGAGGATGGAGCTGCCGTCGTGGACGTCGATTACGATCCGCTGCCTGTGGTCATTGATCCTGAGGCTGCCATGCGACCAGAGTCGCCTCTGGCTCGCTCTCGCAATGAGGTCCCGGTCGTGACCGGGGAAGGCGAGCACGCTCCTCAAGAGGGAACGGAGGCCGAAGCAGAGGAACGTTCGCACAATGTCAGTCAGACACCACCGCTGAAGATGGGTGATATCGAGGCTGGTCTGCTCGAGGCTGAGGTGGTCGTCGAATGCAGCTATCGCACCCACCCGGTCCATCAGTCCTATATGGAGCCCCAGTCTGTCACCATCGCGGCAAGCCCCTCGGGCCATCAACTGGTGATCTGGCCGAGCACCCAGGGTCTGTTCGATGTCCGTTCGGCGGTCGCCAGGACGCTCGCCATGTCTGATCGGCAGATCCGTGTCGAAGCGGTTCCCATCGGTGGGGGATTTGGCGGGAAAGAAGTCCTGATTGAACCGCTGGTAGCCGCAGTGGCATCCCGCCTGCACAAGCCAGTACGATTGGTCTACACCCGTCAGGAAGATCTCCTCGCTGGTAACCCGGCGCCACAAACGGTGATGACCGTCAAACTGGGCGCGAAGCGAGATGGCACGCTTACCGCTATCCAGGCCAGGATGATTCTTGACTCAGGAGCCTATCCCAATCCTCTTGCCGGTTTTAGCGGCTTCCATTTTGCTGGCATCTATCGCTGCCCCAATCTCGATATCCGTTGCGACGTGGTTCAGACCAACAAACCCGGTACCGGTGCCTATCGCGCACCTGCTGGCCCACAGGCCTACTTCGCACTGGAATCGACCGTTCAGGAACTCTGCCTGCGGCTTGGGATGGACCCGCTGCAGTTCCGCCAGATCAATGCCCTCAAAGAGGGTGATCCGAATATCAGGCATGGCCGCTGGTCACGTATCGGCCTGCTGGAGTGCCTCGAGCAGATCCAGCGCCATTCTTTGTGGAGAGAGCGCGAGCGGGCCAGGGGGGAAGTGCCAGCGGAACTGAAAGACTGGAAGATCGGAATAGGGGTCGCCGCTGGAGGCTGGCCGGGTGGAACGGAGCCCGCAGCTGCCCTCTGTCGGTTGGAGCAAGATGGGACAGTGACCGTTGTGGTGGGCAGTGTCGATGTTTCCGGCTCAGATGCTTCATTGGTGCTGATTGCGGCAGAGGAACTGAACCTTGATGCCTCAGCCGTGCACGTGACCCACGATAACACCGATTCTATGCCCTATAGCGGCCTCTCCGCCGGCAGCAAGACGACCTATACCGTGGGCGCAGCGGTGCAGGCGGCTGCGCGCGATGCACGCAGCCAGATCTTTGCGATAGCGGCTGATATGCTGGAAGCATCTACTGAGGACATGGAGCTTGGGGATGGGAAGGCAATGGTCAAGGGAGTGCCTGAGAAGTATGTCACGTTGCAACAGATCGCCGCACACTCGATGGGTTTTGGCGCGCTCTACGAACCGGTCTATGGTCGTGGTCGCTCGGCCAATCGCGCTTCCTCGCCCATGTTCGCCGCGCATCTGGCGAAAGTAGCGGTTGATCCAGAGACGGGTGAAGTCCGTGTCCTGGACTACGTTGCGGCACAGGATGTTGGTCGTGCCATTAATCTGGCAGAGGTTGAAGGCCAGATCCACGGTGGAGTGGTCCAGGGCATCGGTTGGGCGCTCTTGGAGGGGATGGCCTACGACGAGAACGGACAGTTGCTCACGGCCACACTGATGGACTATGCGTTACCACAGAGCCAGGATGTCCCTCCCATCACGCCACTGGTAGTAGAGGTACCGTCTGAGCTTGGCCCGTTCGGTGCCAGGGGTGTGGGCGAGCCACCCGTCGTCCCGGTGGCCGCAGCGATCGCCAATGCCATCAGGGATGCGGTTGGTGTGCGTATGACGCAGATCCCGATGACACCTGAGCGTGTCTTTGTCTCCCTGAGAGAATCCGAAGCCGCTTCACCCTCCCACCTGAACACATTCCCGTCCTCGCCCAGGAAGGAGGGCCAGTCTTCTTCGGTGGGGTCCAGGAAGAAATGGTCGGATTAGCAGGACCACCTCGCTCGCTCATCATGGAGAGGGACTGGGCACCGCCGGTATCCCGGAGTCGAAAATGCGCGAACTGTGTGCGGAAGCCGGGTTCAGCGTGGTACGACACGTGCCGAAGGAGAATCCCTTCAATATCCTCTACGAGGTCACGCCGTAGCAGCGCGATACCAGACCATGGGATACCTGTTCAGGATGGTGATGGGGTACAGGCATACCAATCCGTCTTTGGGGAAGTGGTGATGCAGATTGATGGCGTGCAGCGACAAGGAAGTAATGCAGCTGCGTGAAATGCTGGCAAAGAGGCAAAGCTCCCTGCGGTGACCACCGCAGGGATACTTCACCTCGGCGTTGGCACTCATATTGCCGGCGTGACATTCTGATTCACGTGGAACAGATTGCTCGGGTCGTACCTGGCTTTGATCTGTGCCAGTTGGGCGTAGTTGTCGCGGTACGCCGCCTTCACATTGTCCGCGCCCTCATCCATCATCATGTTGACATAGCCCCCACCCGCCGAATAGGGATGCAAGGCCATCCAGTAGTCCCTGGCCCACTGGATCATGCGCTCGTTGTTGGCCGGGTCAGGGTCGACACCGACGATCACCTCAGCGAAATTTGCGTCACGGAAGCTGAACGCAGTGTCGCTCGTGCTGGCGCGATGGACAGTGCCGTTGATCGGATAGAGGTGCATCGTCGAGTGCATCGTCGGCAGTTGCGCGCCATACTTCACCTGCAGATCGATCGCCTTCTCACTCAGGTCTTTGAAGAAGTCGGCCTTCCAGTACCACTGCAGGCCAGGTGGGTATAACGCGTCGAACAGGCTCTGCAGCACCGGCCACGGGATCGGTCCGGCGAAGTCCACCGCCGGCGGGCCAAAGGCACGAATGGGTTTGAAGAGTTCGTCGGCCTTGTCCTGCGCGCCACTATAGCACCACACGATCACGCACATCTTCTGCAGGTGAAACTGCTCCGGGAAGGGCGGCGCGGGTGGCACGGTGACAAAGCCGAACCAGCCGTTGATCTCCTCGGGTGCGTTCAGGATGAAGTCGCGCCAGAATTTCAGCAAGTCCGCCGCCTGCTCGATCGGCCAGAGCATCGGCCCTCCATAGACCATACTGATCGGGTGCAGTTGGAACAGGAACGAGGTGACGACGCCGAAGTTGCCGCCGCCACCGCGTACGGCCCAGAACAGGTCGGCATGATCGGTGGCGCTGGCCATGACGAAACTGCCATCGGCCAGCACCATATCAACGCCGAGCAGGTTGTCAATCGTCAGTCCAAGTGTACGTGAGAGATAGCCGATGCCTCCGCCCAACGTCAACCCACCGACGCCGGTAGTCGAAATGAAGCCGCTCGGCGTAGCCAGTCCGAAGGGATGCGTGGCATGGTCCACCTCGCCCCAGGTGCAACCGCCTTCGACGCGAGCGGTGCGTGCGAACGGATCGACGCGAATACCCTTCATGCCTGACAGGTCGATCACCAGGCCGTCATCGCAGGTACCCAGGCCGGGGCCGCTGTGCCCGCCGCCTCTCACGGCCAACGTCAGCTCGTGCTCACGGGCGAAGTTGACCGCCGTGATCACATCAGCAACATCCACGCAGTGGGCGATCAGGGCGGGTCGCTTATCGATCATGCCGTTGTAGACTCGAAGAGCCTGCTCATAGTCAGCAGCGCCGGGAAGAAGCAATGCGCCGCGCAGGCGCGATGCAAGCTCCTGGACCGCCGTTTCCTCCAAAGCGACTGTGGTGTTTTGCTGTTCAGTCATACCTTTCTCCTTGTCTCTGCTGTGTAGTAAGCTGCGCATGCACCGGTCAACGTCTCGATCGCATGCGTGTATACAAACTTTACTGATCTGGGCGTAGAAATCTAAACCTCCATATGGCCTATGAGGCCCGCCAATGAAATGTACAACGCGAAGCTCTCAATCAGCTTCGCAAGCTAGCTGAGAGGAAGACTCTCTCTTTTCTCACCCGCACCAAACGGTTCCTGAGCGACCATTGTTCGCACCTTTTGTCGCTTTGTGCCGCTTTTTCACTTCTAACGATGGCCCTCACGTCCTTGTTCGTTCCGTTGTCCCTTGTTATTGGGGCTTCACGTTGTTCAGTGTATCCGGCGGGCCTAATAGGCCGTTTTACAAGTATTTAAAACTTTAGCGTCCAAATGGCTGTCCCAGGAAGGAATCCTTGCCATACCCCTTTTTGCGACATGTTGCTGCTCTGCTTCCATCAACGAGGAGAAGCCGACCTACAGTTGATGCCGAACCAGCTATAAGGTTCATTGTTCGCTCGGCCTGACCAGGATGTGCCGCTCGTGTCTGCCCGCTCAGCATGGCCCATCTACAGAGGAAAAGCCCTCGGTGATCTTATATGCCTGCCCTTAGCAGCCAGACAGGATGTGCTAGCCACAGTAGCCCGAGCAGCAGCAGGATAATCCCGATGAGTGGGCTCAGACGCTTGCCGCCTGGCACCGTCTTTTCGAGCACCATGACTCCAGTGAGCGCTGCCATCCCTGCCAGATTTCCCACTCCGACCCCGAACATGACGAGCATCAAGGCCCAACAACAACCCAGGCAGAACGCCCCATGGCGTAAACCCAGGTGCCATGCCGGGCCGACGCCCTTTCGGTAGTAATGCATGAAGAAACCTAATGGCGTGCGGCACATATCCAGGCAGCGCTCTTTGAGAGGACTGAACTGGAACAGACCGGCCACGAAGAACGTGACCGCGCCGATGAGCCAGGAATGCACTGCCAACCACGGCCACAGCGCCACCAGACGATGGATCAGCGTGTCGGTGAGAAAGGCTCCTGCGGCAAAAGCTGTCCAGATCACCCCGTAGCCAGCCAGGAACGCCAGGGGGACCGCCACGGGACGTGCTTGTCTACGACCGGCATACACCACCAGTTTGACCATGGGCATACTCGATGGCAACATCATCGCCACCGTCATCACCTGCCAGCACAGCAGGAAGATTTCGAGTGCCGCCAGCCAGGGAAGACCGCTGGCTTGCAGTAAGTAGTGATGGTCGAGCAAGAAGGTCTGATGTGTCAGCATCGCCAGGACGAGCACTGCCCAGGCAACAGCAACCAGCAGCCAGGGCCACAGCACGGGGACCCGACGCCCGCGTCGGGTCCGGCCTGTCGCCTTCTCTTGATCAATCAGATGCAGCACAGGCATCGGGTCCCCCTTTCCCTACACCACGTAGCGGAATACTGTCTGGACGGCGTTATGGTTCTGCAAGCTCAGGTCGTGACCAAGCGCCGGAACCTTCGAGGTATACTGTTCAGCCCTGCTCATATAGGCTGGGGAGCCTGGAATAGTCGACAAGATGCTCTCATGAAGCGTAGTTGGCTCCCCTGTCGGTCCCGTCAAAGGCACTAACTCTGCCTGGACCGTCTGGCCGATGATGAGTGTCCCTTTGCCCTTGTCGGCCGTAAAGGTGATGGGGACGCGTTCGACCCCAACGACCTCACCGATTAGCGAGGCCAGATCGGCAACCGGACCGCCCAGTTTGCCAGTAAACACCGACAACAGAGCATCTTGCTGCGCTTGCGTCGCTTTGTCATCGACGTAGACCAGCGCACGCCAGTTCCCCTTGAGGACATTGCCTGGAATATGAGCACTGACGGCAATAGTCAGGCCGGAGACATCGACCCCCTGGATAATGCCGGTGTCGATATGCCAGCTGATGGCGCCATCACACGTCCCTCCATCCGGGTCTGCTCCCACCCAACAGGGACAGAGTACATCGCATGAACAGACCTCTAATAAGCGTCCTTCCAACTGATACGTTGTTCCTACTGTTGTTGACATGCGTATACTTCCTTTCCGCTTCTCTCATGAGAAGCATGTGCTATCCGGCATCCTTTCGACAGTGAGGGCAGGGAACGGTGATGGTGAGCATGAAAGGCTCCTCTTTTTACAACTCATCAATATTTTTTATTTTTACGAATAAGTTGACAATACCTGGCGGGCCACTCCTCAGTTCGACGGCACCTGTCGCACGTGAGCAGTCAAGCTACCCACCCGAACCTCTCAGGCGGGGGTGGCCAGCAGCTCCCCGAGATGGCGGTCAACCTGTTCCATGTAGGAGGGTTCCAGCCCGAACAAGCCGAGGTGTCCACAGACGCTGTCAAGCACTCGGAGTTCGCTGCTGTGGACGAGTTTTTGTTCGTGGGCGCAGTCACGCACTGGGAAGACCATGTCCTCGCTGATTGGCATGATGAAGGTCTTGGCGGTAATGCGCCCGAGCGCGGCGGCCAGGTCCCCGCTGCTGTGCCGGCTGACGTCCCCCCGTTGCCACTTCCATGCCATACATAGCAGGTCATTGGGATCCATCACGCCGAAGTAGGCCTCCATGAACCCGATCTGGAAGTCCTCGACCGAGCTGAAGCCGAGGGTCTTCCACTGCTTGCGCTTCCAGAACTCGGTGGAGTAGCCCATCACCGACCAGATGCGGGCGTGGCGGGCCAGGCCTGCACGGACGTCGGAGGCCGCGCTGTACCAGCCGTCGCGAAAACCGGGGTCGGAGGTGATTGCTTCGTTGAGGGTCTCGGTGAAGATGAAGTCGTGCAGGGTGTTCTTCGCGGTGCCCGCGATGGCTGCTGCCCGCTTGAGCTTGTGTGGGAACCGCACGGCCCATTCGTAGGTCTGCTGGGCGCCCATGGAACCGCCAACGACCAGCTCGAGCTGCTCGATGCCGAAGTGCTCCCGCAGCAAGCGCTCCTGAGCAACGACATCATCCCCGATCCGCACCTTGGGAAAGCGTGCCATGGCGAACGGCCCGTCGATGTTGTGTGGCGAAGTCGACAGGCCACTGCCAATCTGGTTGACCACGATGATGAAGTACTTGGTCGGATCCAGCGCGTGGTCTGGCCCGATGTAGGTCTGAGCGAAGATCTGGTGTGTGCCCGAGTACCAGGTAGGGATCAGGATGGAATTGTCCTTGGCCTGGTTGAGCGCACCGAAGGTGGCCACTGCCAGCTGGCATCCACGCAGAGTCTGGCCCTCCTCAAGTACGAGATCGCCGATCTCGATCATCTCGTAGGGGCCGTGGACATCTGAGGTGTAGAAGGGATTATTGATCATTGTTATTAACCCTCGATCTTGATTCGCGTAATGGCCTATGAGGCCTGCCAATGAAATGTACAACGCGAAGTTTTCAATCAGCTTCGCAAGCTAGCTGAGAGGAAGACTCTCTCTTTTCTCACCCGCACCAAACGGTTCCTGAGCGACCATTGTTCGCATCTTTTGTCGCTTTGTGCCGCTTTTTCACTTCTAAGGATGGCCCTCACGTCCTTGTTCGTTCCGTTGTCCCTTGTTATTGGGGCTTCACGTTGTTCAGTGTATCGGCGGGCCTAATAGGCCGTTTTACAAGTATTTAAAACTTTAGCGGTCCAAAGGGCTGTCCCAGGAAGGAATCCTTGCCATTCCCCAGGATCGTCTCTCTGTGCGCAACGCGCGTCTCAGAAGTTGCCCATACAATGGACTACGTTCCTGACCGTATACCACCGCAATGATCTTGCGACAAGCCTCGGATGACAGAAGGAGAAACCGTCGCATCACGCGCATCCATAGTTCACTGATAGCGTAACATGGGTGCCGTTAGCAAAACGTTTGGTGGCGAAAGATACGGTGATGTTTTGGGGATGGATGCGCATGCTTTGGTCAGGAACGCGTTAGCAAAGCGTTATTTCAGGACACAATGCATGCGCGGGCAGGCTACAGTTGTGCCAGGAGGAGCCGGGCGGCCTGCAGGTCCGGCGTCTCAAATCCTTCGGTGAACCAGGCGTAGAGGTCGCGTAGCCACTGCCTGGCGTCGTCGGCTCGATGCTGCGCGCTCCACAACCGCGCCAGGCTCATCGTCGCGCGGAGTTCTAACGACCTGGCCTGCTGGGAGCGCGCGATCTCGATGGCGCGGAGGAACGCCGCTTCGACATCAGAGGCGTCCGCGCCGTGCGCGAGCAACAACTCGCCCCGCAGCCGGTGCAACTCGGCGTTCCACCAGCGTTCGTTGTGTGCGCGCGCTTCCGCCAGCGCCTCGTCAATGAACGCGAGCCCCTCCTCGGCGCGTCCGGCTTTCCCACACACCTGCGCGAGCAGCGAGAGGTAGTAGGGCAGACGCAATCTGGCGCTCGCTGCTTTGAAGTCGGTAATCGATTCGCGCAGGTGCCCGATGCGCTCCTCATCTGGCTGCTCCAACGCCAGCGCATAGCTGACCAGGATGGCGGCCCAGGCGCGGTAGTAGGGGGCCTGGTACTTGCTCGTGAGCGTCAGCGCTTCCTCGGCGTGCTTCCTTGCAACTGCCTCATCGGCGCGCAGTTGCTGCAGCAAGGCCAGGTATGCTGACACCAGCGCCTGGTTGAAAGGCTGATCCCGGTCCTGCACCAGCTTGACCGCGTCGAGCACCCTCTCTTGTGCCTGCTGCGGATAGCCCAGGCACCAGAGCGCGTGTGCTTGCCACACCCGCGCATGTGCTGCAAAGTCCCATCCCTGCGACTCTTGATAAGAGAGGAGTTGATCAGGATTGTACGCTGCGATCATCTCCGCAAATTGCGCGTTTGCCTCGGTGATCCTCCCCAGGTGCAGCCGTGCCCCGACCAACATCATGTCGGCAACCGGTGGTGGGGCCGAGCCGAGTGAGCGCTGATACAGGGTATACAACTCATCGGAGACCATTTGCACCCGTTCGAGCCTGGCCTGCACGACGTACACAGACTGCAATCCGTAGAGCGTCTGCGCCCGCTGTGCGTCGTCACCGACCCTGTCGCACAACGCGAGGGCCCGATCGAGCACACGCTCCAGTTCCGGTGTCGCCCAGCCTTTGGTCACCCGGTAGATGGGTGCCAGTGCCAGTTGCAGGCTGAGCTCCTGTTTGTCGCGGTTCGCACCGGCGGGCAGGAGCTCAAGCAACTCCAGACTCCGCGAGAGCAGGCTGATGGCATCTTCGTTCGCATACACGCGCCGTGCTACGGCAGCCGCCCGCTGGTAAGAGGGGAGCGCCTGCTCGATCATGCCCGCGCGCTCGTAGTGGGACGCAATCTGGCCGCTGACCAGATCGAGGTCCGAAGCCGGCATGGCTTCCAGCGCCTGCGCGACGCGACGGTGCAGCATGCGGCGCTGGGGCGCACTGATCTCCGCATAGGCCACCTCGCACAGCTTATCGTGGGTGAAGTCATAGCTGTTCGCACCGTGTTCGCGCACAATGCGTTTATGCCACAGTTCGTCCAGCGCGCGTACGGCGCTGTCGGCATCAGCGTTGCCAGCGGTGATCAAGAGGTCGAATGTGAAAGCGCGGCCAATGGTCGCGGCAAGTTCGACAAACTCGTGAGAAGGGGCCGAGAGTTGAAGGAGGCGGCTTACAAGTACTGCATGCACGCGCGGCGGGAGTGTCTGAGCATCATCGGGAGGCGTTTGCCTACGGAGGCGATCGGTCTCGGGCGCGCTAGCTAGCGCTCGTTCCAGGCCAGCCCGCACGATTTCGACCACGAACAGGGGATATCCCCCGGTCTCGTGATACAGGTGCATGACCGAGGCCGTATCAAACTCACGCTTTGCCATCTGCATGGCCAGTTTCGCGGTTTCTGCCGCATCCAGCGGCTGGAGCGCAATTTCAGTCACACCCGTCGTGGTGCGCAGATGCAGCAGCAGGGTGAGCAACGGATGGTGCGGCGGCAATTCTTCCGCGCGGGCACAACCGACGACGAGCAGCCGCGCCATGGGGTCGAAGCGCAACAGAAAATGCAGCCATTCCAGCGTTTCCTGATCGCACCATTGCAAGTCATCGATCAATAACAGTAACGGTTGTGATGCGGCGAGGATGGCGCGCGCCAGTGCCTCAAAGAAGCGCTGGCGCTGGCCGTACTCGGTCACGGACTCGTAGCGCGGTAAATCTGGCCGTTCAGCTAACAGCTCCGGCAAGAGGCGCGCGACCTCGGTGAGCCACACCATGTCGAGCTGCCCAAGGTGCGATCGCAGACCATCGCTGCGGAGCCAATCCGTCACTGGTGCGAGCGAGAGTTGGCCCTCAGCGGCATAGGAGCGCGTCTTTGCGGTGACGACGCCCTGCTGGCTCGCCCACAGCAGGAATTCCTCGGCCAGTCGTGATTTGCCGATGCCCGCTTCCCCGGTCACGAGGACGAAGTGGGGTTCTCTGTCGGTAGCACGGTGCCAGGCAGCTTGCAGATCCTCCCACTCCGGCTTTCGCCCGATCAACGTTGGTGGAGCAGTGAACGCCGGTTGACGTTCTCTGACGCGTGCGTCCGGTGCCTCCAGGTGCAAGAGTCGCTCGTAGGCTTCGCGGGTCGCCGGATCTGGTTCGATCCCCAGTTCGCGCTGTAAGGTGGCTGCCCAGGTATGGTACACGCGCAATGCGCTGGCACGGTCGTTGTTCAGCGCATACAGGCGCATCAGGCGGCGATAGAGATCTTCGGAGAGGGGATCGAGACCGATCAAGCGTTGGGCATAGCGGATGGCGGTGACGGTGTCGCCCTGTCCTTCAAAGAGGCGGAGCAGTTGTTCGAGTGCCTGCAAGTGGCGCTGGCGGAGCCGACCCCGCTCAGGCAAGATCCATTCATCATAGCAGCCAGGGAGTAATTCACCGCGATACAGGCCGTCCGCCTGCTCGAGAGCGGCTTGCAGTGCGCGCTGGTCATTGCGTCGTGTGGCCGCGTCTGCAAGAGTAAGTGCCTGTTCGAACTCAGCGACATCGAGGCTGAATGGCGTGTCGAGGCGCCAATGCAACATGCTCGTATCAACATGCAGGAACTGCTCAAAAGCCGGGAGGGCCTGGCGCAACTGGTGGAGCAGTTGGCGTAAGTTATTGCGAGCCTGCGCCTCGGTTGTATCGGGCCAGAAGAGGAAGGCAAGGTGCTGGCGATGTTGAGGAACATCGTGATGCAACACGAGGTAGGCGAGCAAGGATTGCAGGCGCATGGTGTTGAGGCTGGTCACCTGTTGGTCGCTGTAGAGAAGGCTGAAATCGCCGAGCAGTCGTATGTGCAAGGTCGGAATCATCATAACCTCCTATGCTCCCTGTTGGTGGAAGTAGCTTTCGCTTGCTAACGATCCCGGTCTTCTTAATTAATGGAATTATACCACAGGTATTGCTTCCATTAACTCTCGTTCTTCAATGTCCCAGGTGCATTTCATCGTATAGAACAGGCGGAGCGCGAACTGGCCCACTCAGTTCGCGCTCCGCCTGTTGAAGAAATCTATCTACTGCCCTTGTTGGAGGATCTGCTGTACAGTCGTCTTTACCAGATTAGAGGGGATCGCAAAGCCGATGCCGTTGGCCGCTGTGTTGGACTCTGTATTGACGGCGGTCAATGTCGGAATGCCGACCAGTTGCCCCTGGAGATTGACCAGGGCACCGCCGCTATTGCCGGGATTGATCGCGGCGTCCGTCTGGATGGCACTGGAGATTGTGGTTCCGGCTGACTCCGTGACGCTACGGTTCAGAGCGCTCACGATGCCGCTGGTCGCCGTCTCGGTGATGCCAAGCGGGTTGCCGATGGCCAGGACCTCCTGACCGACCGTGAGCTTCGAGGAGTCCGCGATCTGCGCGACCGTCATATGGCTGAATGGGGCGATGCGCACCACGGCGAGATCGTTCGCGCTACTTGTGCCTATCTGTTGGGCAGTTTCTGTGTTGCCGTTGCTGAGGACGGCCTTGATCGATACCGCGCCGTTGACGACGTGATTGTTGGTCACGATATCGCCATTCGAGTCGATGATGACGCCTGAGCCGATCTGCTCACCCTGTGCCGTCGTCACTTCGAGCTCTACGACGGCGGGCTCTATCGTTGCAATGGCGGCCTCTTGCTGCGTCTCTATCGTCGCGACGGTCGAGGAAGAGGTCGATTTAGAAGAGGTCGGGGCCTGAGATGTCGTGCTCGTCGTCGTCGAATGGCTACCTGCGAACTCCCAGCCTGCGAACAGTCCGACGCCGAAGATAAGCGCGAGAACCAGGGCGAGGCCAAGGATCGCGCCTCCCCTGCGAGGTCGCTTTGGTTTCGTCGCTGTTGGCTGTGGTCCCGCAGGAGAGTAAGGAGGCTGCGACGGGCTCTGCGTTGGCGGCACCTGCGGTCGATTATCTAAGACACCTGCCGATGAGTAGGCCGGATAAGGCATCGTTCGTTGATAAGGGTTGTATAATTCATGCTCTTCTTGAATCATTTTCGTGTCCCCTGCTTAATACTGAAGCGTACTGTTTTTTAGTAAACAGGTATTTGTGTTTCTGTATTTATAGGATAGTCCAGGATGATCAAAAAAAGTGCATAGAAATGTAAAGTGTCTGTAAGGGCTTGCTGAGAGTTTTCCAATAGATAGTCATGTAGTATCTATTCAGATACCCTCGCCGCCTGCGGCGGCGCCAGTGTTGATGTGGGTGGCAGGGTTTGCGGCCCCGGGCCGCAAACCCTGCCACCCACATCAACACCCTTGTGAAGCGCCTTTGGCGCTGATGAGTCCGGAAAGAGGGACCTGAACAGTTACTACCACTTTCATGTGACGGATTCCTCTGTTTTATACGTTATACTAAGGATAACCTTTCGCCGAAAAAATGTATACTTTATGCAAAGTAAGTATCGCAATGGAGATCGCATGTCCATTTTTGGCCTGAACCTGGCCCACCTTGTGATGACGTACGGTTACTGGGCCGTACTACTAGCTGTTGCCATTGAGAGCACAGGCATTCCATTTCCCGGAGAGACGATGCTGCTGATCGCGTCCATCTATGCCGGGAGGACGCATCACCTCGCTATTCTACTGGTGATAATAGCCGCCGCCAGTGGTGCAATTCTTGGCGATAACCTTGGCTTCTGGGTCGGGCGGGAGGGTGGATATCGCCTGCTGCGTCGCTATGGTCGCTACATACGCCTCGACGAGCGCAAGCTCAAGCTGGGGCAATACCTCTTTATGAAGCATGGCGGAAAAGTCGTCTTCTTCGGACGCTTCGTTGCTGTCCTGCGCGCCTGGGCCGCGTTCCTGGCCGGAACCAATCGCATGCGCTGGCCTGAATTCTTGACCTTCAATGCGCTGGGCGGCATCGTGTGGGCCACTCTATTCGGCCTGGGAGGTTACTTTCTCGGGAAAAGTATTGATCGCTTCGCCGGCCCTTTTGGGATCGTGTCGTTGGTGTTGGCGGTGATCATTATCGTTGCAACCCTGATCTTTATAGCTCGTAACGAGAGTCGCCTTGAGGATGAGGCCGAGAGGGTCTTGCCGGGTCCGCTGGACAAATATCAAACGAGCAGGGCACTGAAGAAGCTTCGGATAAAAGATAAAGCTTGAACGTCTCCCAATCGACTCATGCCGGTGAAACTAATTGAGCAGAGGTCGGCTCCGCGCAGCAGAACCAGGACTCGCTCAGATGCGGTAGGACCTTGCGTTGACCGTAATCTTGCATGGCTTGCTCAACGGAGAATGCCTGCCCAGTAGTAGCGAGTGCAAGCGCCTTCACACCGAAGAATGTCTCGACCGGGTCGGCCTCACATGTGTTGGCCCGTTCTACGAGTAGAGCTACCTGCTGGTACAGCGCATCCATACGCGAATCGGGATGCCGCCAGCGATAGGTGTAGGCCGTAGAGTCAAGCTTGCCCAGCCACGTGTTGGTATCTTGCCTATTCAGCAGGGCCGAGCCGGGGGGAACGAGCAGGCGGATCGAGAGATGAACGGGATCGATATGCTCGATAAGATGATTCCACTCAAAGAAGTTCAGCAGGTCGACATAACTATCCAGCGTCTCCCACGGTGAGAAGGGCAGGAGCGATGGTCGCAGCGAGATGGCCGCCTGCTCCATCAACGCAAACGCCTCCGCAACATCCGCGCTCGTGTGTCCCTTGTCAAGCCGTTCCAGCACAGTATCGTTCAGCGATTCGACGGCGGAGACGACGAAGATGCAGCCACATGTATGCAACTCTTGTAGCAGGTGGCGCTGTTTCAGAAGGTGCTCGATCTTGATCGTGGCGTCGAATGTGAGCTCGGGAAACTCCTTATGCAGGGTGCGTGCGATGCGCATAGCATGCGTGGGGCCGTTGAAGAAGTCGGGATCGCCGAAGGTGATGTGACGCGCGCCCCTTTTTACCTGCGCGCGAATATCGGCCAGCACGATCTCAAGCGGGACCGCGAAGAAGCGCCCGTTATAGATCGGCGTAACGGGACAGTGCAGGCAGGTATGCTTGCAGCCGCGTGTGGACTCGGTGTAGCCCACCACGCGCCACTCGTCTCCCCACTGCAGGCGCGCGTAGCGTGGCAGCGGCGGCAGCGATCTGCGCTCGGGAACGATAAACGGCGTACGCTGTATCCACGGGCCGCTCGTCGCCTCGCGCGTGCGTACTCCGGGAATGGTGAGCTGCTCTCCCTGCTCAATCACCTGCACAAGCTTGATGAGCGGTACCTCGTACTCGCCGCCAATGGCAGAATCGATAGTATGCTGTAGCAGGTGATCGGCGTTCAGCAGCGCGTAGAGACCATACATGCAGATATGAGCATCTGGATTGAGTGAGCGTATGCGTAGAGCGAGCTGTTCGCCCAGGCGCAGGGCGGTATGCATGGGCACGGAGATAGCCACGAAGCTCGCCTGTTGAATCGTCTCGTCGGAGAGCGTCCCTACCGCCGTATCGGCATAAGCGGGAGTATACCCGGCCTGTTTGAGCATGGCTCCGAGGGAGGCCAGGTGAAATGGTTGGTGGCCCAGTTCGTAGCACGAAATGAGCAGGATAGCGCCGCGTGTCTTCATTTCTTGCGTGAAGCTCCGCCGCCGCCCTTGCGCGACGGTCCGGCACCAGCCCCCGCCGTTTCAGGGATCCATCCTTCAGGCATGCGTGCGTCGTTACCGAAGAAGAACTCCTCCATCTGTTCGCGCAGGATCTTGCGCGCCTCCGGATCGGCGAGGTTCAGGCCGTAGTGGTTGATGATGAGCGTTCTCTGCGCCTCCCACATATCGTAGGCTTGTTTGGAGATCTGCTCATAGATGCGCTGACCCAGCGCGCCTGGAAATGGCGGCTTACTCAGTCCTGGCAGCTCACGACCTAATTTGACGCAGTAGACGATGTGTGGACCACCCTGTTGCGCTGCACCTGTTGTAGCGGATGGCGTCGCGCTTGCAGCCGGCGGCTGCTTCATATCGCCAAAGAAGAACTGCTCCATTTCCTGGCGCAGGATCTTGCGCGCCTCTGGATTGCCCATGCTTAGACCGCGCTCATTGATGATGCGCGTGCTCTCGGCGGGCCACATATCGTATGCCTGTTTGGAGATATGTTCGTAGATGCGCTGCCCCAGTTCGCCTGGAAATGGCGGCTTCTCCAGACCGGGGAGCTCGCGCCCCAGTTTGACACAAAAGACAGATCGTGACATTATGAAAACTCCCGAATTGTGATCTCATTCTAAACGATATGTACATACTATACAATGGAAAGTTTGATGTCAAATATGCCATCTCCGCGTGCGCTGTTCTTTGGCATGCAGGGTAATTTCTCCGCGCCGTCGCTCGCTGCATTACTGGAGAGCGGGATAGAGGTTGCTGCCGTCATCGTTCCGGCCTCGCCTGTTCCCGGTAGTAAGCCGGCTGCCATCAAGCGTCTGGAGCGTCCTCGCGTCGTGCGCTCGATGTTGCCACTCATCAATACCTCTTCATATCCTTCTATTGTGCAGACCGCCTGGATACGCGGTATTCCCGTGTGGGAGGTAAGCCGCCTGGCAGATCCAGAGGTCGTTGCTACGCTGGCAGCCTATCAGTCCGATATCATCTGCGTCGCCTGTTTCTCGCTCCTGATCCCACGTATCATCATCGACCTGCCGCGCCTGGGGTGCCTGAACGTGCACCCATCGCTGCTCCCCGCCAATCGAGGTCCGGTCCCGCTGTTCTGGACCTTCCGCGAGGGACATGAAACAACCGGTGTTACTATTCATTTTATAGACGAGCGTATGGATAACGGCGACATCCTCGCGCAAGAGATCCTTGAGGTGCCGGAAGGCATCAGCTACGATCGGCTGGAAGAGCAGTGCGCTTCGCTCGGTGGATCATTGCTACAGAGTGTCGTCTGGCAGCTCGTTAAGGGATGTGCTACGCGCATGCCGCAGGATGAAGCGCGAAGCAGCTACCATTCTTTTCCCGTCGACGAGGACTTTGCCGTGCACGCGGAGTCCTGGAGCGCCCACCACGTCTTCAACTTTATCTGCGGGCTGGGACATTGGGATAACCCGATCGCGCTATACACTGGCGAGCAGGTCTTCTTCGTCCGCGATGCCATTTCTTATAGTAATAATACTGTGAGCGATGACCCTGCTGAAATGTATCATAGAAGCGTCGCAGGACTGTGGGTGCGGTGTAGGGTGGGGTGGGTATGTGTGATAGTTGAAAGATAGGCGTATCTCTAAAGTAAGTTAACAGGCATACATCGTGTAACGCCTGGTTGCTAAAAGGTGAGAGACAATGCTAAAGAAAGAGTCACGGCTCCTGAAAGTAGGTGTACTGGGAGCTGGTCCGATCTCGCAGGCGGGCCATTTTGATGCCTGCCGCAAGGCGCGCAACGCAGAGTTGTACGCAATCTGCGATGTGGCAGAAGACCTGGTGACGCGCATGGCTGCTATCCACGAGCCGACCGTCACCTATACTGATTACGACACGATGCTGGCTGATCCGCAGGTCGAGGCGGTCATCGTAGCCATCGCGGACCAGTTCCACGTCTCAGCGGCTATGCGGGCACTCGCGGCAGGCAAGCATGTTCTCGTCGAAAAACCGCTGGGCGTCACCGTCGAGGAGTGTGAGGCGTTGCGCGAGCAAGTGCAGGTGTCTGGACTGTTGCTCCAGGTCGGAACGATGAAGCGCTTCGATCCCGGCATCGCCTTTGCGCATCGCTTTATTCAGGAGGAGATGGGACAGCTCCTCGCACTCAAAGCGTGGTACTGCGACTCGACGTATCGTTATACAATGACGGACAATCTTCAGCCTATCCCCATCACAAGCGCCCATGCAAGGCGACCGCTGGGCGATCCGAAAGCGGACAGGCGTCGATACTACCTGCTGGGACACGGCAGCCACCTCGTCGATACCTCTCGCTTCCTGGGAGGGAGCATAGCGCACCTCCAGGCCCGGCTGATCGAAAAATTCGGTGCCTATTGCTGGTTCGTTGACGTAGAGTTCGCCGATGGCAGCGCCGGTCATCTCGATCTGACGATGGCAGTGCGCATGGACTGGCACGAGGGCTTCCAGGTATACGGTGAGCACGGGAGTGTGATCGGCAAGACCTTCAATCCCTGGTATCTGCGTTCCAGCGAGGTGGAGTGCTTCTCGACGCGCGATGAGCAGTATCATCGTGTGCTCGGTGCAGACGCGCATTTCTACAAGCTACAGATCGAGGGCTTTGCGGACACGATCCTGTACGGCGCTCCTATGCGAGGGGCCAGCATAGAAGACGGTGTGGCGGCTGTACGGACCCTTGTCGCGATCTCGCGCTCGGTCGAGAGCGGCGAGTGGGTCTCTCTGGCGGACGTGACGGGGAGCGTGTGATGCAACTTGGGATCTTCGCCAAAACTTTCTCTCGTCCGACGGTCGAGGGCGTCTTCGGCGCCGTGCGCGCATATAAATTGGACTGCGTTCAGTTCAACATGGCCTGCGCCGGTCTATCTCCGCTGCCTGACGTCATCAAGCCATCGCTCGTCGCACGTATTCGCGCGGCGAGCGGAGACGTGGGGATCGCGGCGGTTTCTGGAACATACAACATGATCCATCCCGCTATCTCAGTACGCCATGAAGATCTGCGCCGCCTGCGTGTACTGGCGTCAGCTTGCCGGAGTATGGGAACATCCGTGATCACCCTCTGCACAGGCTCGCGCGATGCCGAAAATATGTGGCGCTGGCATCCCGAGAACGCGTCGCCCCAGGCATGGTCGGACCTGCTCTCCTCAATGGAGTCAGCCCTACGCATCGCCGAGGAGGAGCAGGTGACGCTGGCCTTCGAGCCAGAGCAGGCGAACGTCGTCAATTCAGCCGCGAAAGGACGTGCGCTGCTCGCTGCCATGCAATCTCCGCGCCTGAAAGTGATCATCGATCCGGCTAACCTGATTGTTTCTGCAAATAGACACGAGATGCGTCAGGTGCTCGACGAGGCGTTTGACCTGCTCGGAGAGCATATCATCATTGCCCATGCGAAGGATCGGGGTCCAGATGACGCCTTTCGAGCCGCAGGGGAAGGTATACTCGACTACGATCATTATGTGCACCTGCTTCGATCAATTGCTTTTGAGGGTCCTCTGATACTGCACGGTCTTAGTGAAGCGCAGGTAGATGCCGCGCTGCGGTTTGTGCGGGGCAAGCTCTAATAGGCCTATGAGGCCCGCCGACTAAATTTACAACGCTAAGTTTGGGTGCAATCTGTCTGGGATATGGCAAGGATTCGTTCGCTGGGGCAGCCATTTGGACCGCTCAAGTCGTACATACGTGCAATATTCAATGATGTACAGATGAACTTTTGTACCTTAAAGCTTGAGCCCTTCTATGAGTTGCTCTAAGATCATGCGCCGCAAATGAGTGACTTCATGGACATCGCTCCATTCCTGTGGGCAGCAGCGCACAATCTCAGCGGGTTCCAGTCCACAGTGATAGAGCAGGTAGGCCAGTCGCCGCTCGCGTTCGCTGGGGAGCGTGGCTTGAACCCGGCCCCAGATCTCGAGGTTTTCAGGAGCGCCTTCCAGGTCTCGCTCTCCTGACATGCGCTGGGAGAGCACTCTCGGACGCGAGGAGACCCGCAGCGTCTCCAGGATGGCTCCGTTCAGACTCGCACGCAGGTAGACCAACACCTCCGCAAGCGTCTCACATCGCACCTGCCCCTGGATAACAATGTGCCAAAACCGCTCAAAAGCCAGTTCCACATAATGCTCTTCGCCCTCCCGGCGACAAGCAGCCTCTCTGCTGGGATGACAACGCAGCCAGACCAACACGATCTTGCTCAGGCACTGTTGTAGCCCTGCCCGGGCGTCCTCGTCGCCTTGCATGATCGCACGGCGTGACAGTTCGAGACCATATTCATCAGGGGAAGGCTCTCCACGACGAGAGGCCTGGATTTCCTGTTGGCACAGCTCGACAAGCGCGGAGATGCTCAGTACATGATCCGCCGATGATGGCTCTAGAAAGACAGGGAAGGCTCTTGCACAAGGAAGACTCCGTGAAGCATTTCCCCCGTTGGCGGTGGATATCTCGCTAGCCTCAAACATCATAACCATTCTCCTTTTCCAAAAAGTGATTGTATTAGTACTGGGGTTTGCCCATGATTGGGATATGGCAAGGATTCCTTCATGAGTCAATACGAGTAACGGGGCTGTCATTCCCTGCATCTCGCGGGCATGCACCGTTTTAACGAGGGTGAAGCGTCATAGGCAAGCCGTGGCGAGGGCGGGTTGTCAGCGACACCTGCAATTCAACTGGATGACCGGGGACGAGGCGTAAGGAGTAGCGCTGGGCAACGGTTGCCAGGATGAGTTGCGCCTCCATCCTGGCAAAACTATTGCCAAGACAGATGCGTGGCCCACCCCCAAAGGGGAAATAGGCATAGCGCTGACGACCAGCCGAGCGTTCTGGAGTGAAGCGTTCCGGGTCGAACCGCTCCGGCTCCTCCCAAAATGCCGGATGCCGGTGTACCGCGTGCGACATCAGGAAGATGAAGCTATTGGCCGGAACAGGGTAGCCTCCGATCTCGTCATCGGCAATCGTATGGCGGATGATGAAAAAGGCTGGGGGATAGAGCCGCATGGTTTCCTGAATCACCATACGGGTGTAGGGAAGGTCGTCCAGACGGTCAACGGTGGGCGGTTGTCCGCCCAGGACGCGATCCACCTCGTCATGGAGGCGTTGCTCAACCTCGGGATGCTGAGATAAGAGATACCAGATCCAGGTGAGGGTGGCAGAGGTGGTTTCATGTCCGGCAAGCAGGAGTGTCATCACTTCGTCACGCACTTGCTGATCGTTCATCCCCTCGCCTGTCTCCTCATCTCGTGCCGCCAGCAACATCGAGAGCAAGTCCCCCGTTTCCATACGTGAGTCGGTGAGGTGTTTTCGCCGCTGGCTGATGATGTCATAAACCACCTGATTTAACGTCTCTAGCCCGGCTTGCACACGACGGTTACCTGGTGTGGGAACCCAGAGTGGGGGAAATGGGACAAAGAAGTATTTCGTGAGTTGAGGAAGGATCGTCGTAAAGGTATGGCCGACGAGATCAACATCATTACTCAAGTCCAGGTTGAAGAGTGTCAGGCCAGCAATGCGCAGGGTGAGGCGCGTCATTTCCTGCGGAATATCCAGCGGCTGCGAACCGGCATCCTGCCAGCGTTGGAGCATCGCAAGCGTCGCATCGGTCATGATCGTGCCGAAGTGCTCCAGGCGCTTGTGGTGGAAGGCGGGCTGCATGAGCCGTCGTTGATGCAGCCAGGACTCGCCATTGTTAGTGAAGAGTCCGTTGCCGAAGAGGGGCCTGGCCGAGTTCAGCAGCGGTGACTGTTTGTTGTAATTGCGATGATGATCATGCAGGACGTACTTCACATAATCGGGGTGATAGAGCAGATAGCCAGGCCACAACAAAAAGCGGATACGAACAATGTCTCCGTAGCGCTGCCACATCTTCAGGGCAAAGCCCTCAGTATCGCGCGCAATCGCTGGCGCACTCCCAAGTGGTGGAAGGCTACGCGGACCGGGAGGTTTCCTCGGGCCCCCTCCTGGCTTCGTTTCTGGTGCAGTAGGGATCATTTGCGACATGGATGAAACTCCTTTGGGATTGTCTTCACCTCAAAACAATTCTCTCTACGAAATTGCCAAAGCAGGCATATGGCGTGGAGAGAACAGCGGTGAAAAGCGCCCCGGAATTGTCCGATTTCCGTTCACAGAATCTTCTGATTTACATTAACTGTCAAGAGGTCAACCCTATGAGCACCTAAGTGGTATACTACTGGGTCCAGACCTCTGTACCTTACCCTCCACCTGAAGCGGCTTGGTATTAGGCTTCAACGAATTGCTCGACGTCCTCCAAAACGGAGATCGTGACGATGACGTCCAAGGGAGAAGACCAATCAGCGTGAAGATGAAATTCCACACCGCCAGAACTACCCTCGGGATCGTGGGGGCCGATATTGGTTACGTAGACATTTGCTTCACCTAGAAGAGGTCTACTTGCCCCCACTGCATACTCTGCTGCAGTGATCACGACCGCAGAGTTCTTCTGGATCGGAGGCCAGTTAAAGTTTCTGCGTACTCTCCCTTGCACGCCTCGATAAAGAATACGGATTGAGCGAGCCATGTTGTCATTCTCCTTTACTTGAAGTGCTGTTCAATAAAAATCGTTCAATAAACACAGTATGTCTTGGGTCGATCTGCGATGTTAGGTCTTTTTGTCCTTTATGCAGTTCTACCTTCACGTAAGCGGAACCATATTCAATTTTGTAGGTTGGGCCTGAGTCCCAGAAGTATCACCTCCTTTGTGGCAGCAACGGGATTGTCAGTATTAATGACATTGAGGTCCTTGTGGTTCTGAACCGTCTGCTTTCGACCGTCAGGCCAATGCCGCTTGCTGAACTGCTTGCATAGCCGCTGCGTAGTCTGGCTCACGCAACTGATCGACGACGTACTCGGTGTAGACGATGTGGTCATTGCGATCAAGCACAAAGACGGCCCGCTGGAACAGACGCCGCTCTTTGAGCCACACGCCATAGTCCAGGCCAAACTGCTCACAGTGCTGAGCAGAGAGCACCTGATGCAGCACGCCCGTGCTGTCCTGGAAGTCAGCTTGCATCTGGGGCGAGTCCCTACTCACGGTATAGATGCAGGCATTGGGTGGCAATGCTGGGCACAGGGCTTCCCACTGGCGCGTCACGCGCTGGCAAAGCGGGCGTTGCAGGCTGTTCACCACGCTCAGCAGACGGACCTGCCCAGTTGAGTCAGCCAGCGAGATCGTGCGCACGGCCTGATCCGCCAGATCCAAGTAATCGAGACGGAAGTCGGGGGCCTGATCGCCTACTTGTAGGTGCTTGCCCATAGCCGTGAGTTGCTCATCGTTAGCGAAGGCCTCGCCGATGCGTTCTTCCATGCGCTCGTGCTCCTCGCTCTCGTTTCGCCTGTCGCCTTTCTGCTCATAAGTCTAGTGTGTAGTGGCTGAGAATACATCGTCAGAATTGAGGAATTCTTGTCAGGAGAAGGAAGCAAGAGTCACGGAGGGCACCTCCTCAGTTCTGAGGAGGCGGCTGTGATGGGATGAGGAGATGCCCAGTGCATGGAAAGGAATACTGACGGGTGCCGTAAGCCATGCCAGGAAATCATCGCTGAAGGTTGGAGCAGCCTTACAGCAGGCGCTGTTCCAGAGCATAGCGGGTCGCTGCGGCCCTGGAGGTGACCCCCAGCTTGCTGTAGATCGAGCGCACATGCGAATTGACGGTCACCAGGCCGATGACGAGCCGTTCGGCGATCTGCGCGCTGGTCAAGCCCTGTGTAAGCAGTCGCAGTACGTCCATCTCTCGTGCCGTCAGGTCGGTGGGAGAGGTCAGCGAAGGTGGTTGCTTAGCAGCAGGAACTGGTTTAGACAGAGAAGCCTGGCGCAGCCCAGCGACTGCTTGCTCTGGTGTCATAGTGCGTCCCTCGGTCCATGCAGAGGTGAAGGCTTGCTCTCCCAGATGCGCCCGGGCAGTGGCCACCGCCCGCTCATAGCCGACACGATCAACAGGCGGCACGGGGGAAGAGCTGTTCTTTCGCGCAGCGCTTCTGCTGCTCCCCACAGCTGCCCAGCCCATGTCAGCTCTCCCTGCGCCGCGATCACTCCCGCCAGCCCCTCCAAATTGTACGGGGTGAGATACTTGTCGCCTAGTTCCAGTGCGATCTCCAGGCTCTCCTGATACAAGCTGCAGGCGGCTGTCATATCATTGCGCTGTGCTTCGACCCGACCTCTGGTATGAAGCACCCAGGCGACTCCTTCTCGGTCCCCGATCCCTCGAGCAATTGCCAGACTCTCCTGCATTAGGCACTCTGCTTGGGCCGTCTCAGCCAAACTCAGGGCAACCAGTGCAGCAAGCCAGAAGCTACGCGCATTCCAGTACGGGGAACCTAGCTTGGTGATGATCGTCTGTGCTTCCTCGAGCCGATGACGGATGGTTTGGATAGCCGCTACATCAGCTACGGAGAACCACCAGAGTCCAGTTGCAGAATCGATGAGGGTGGCCGCTACCCCTAGATTGTTACCTGCTTTTCGATAGAGCAGAAGTGCCTCTTCGAAGAGGCACTCTGCCCTGGCAAGCTCTCCATGTCGGGCAAACATATTCGCCAAAGTGCAGAGCGCATCGGTAACTTTTCCCGGCTCGCTCACCTGCCGCATGAGCGTTACCTGCTCCTCAGAGAGTGTGATGGCCTCGGTCACCTTGCCTCTCCTCCAGGCGAATTCAGCAAGCAAGCCAAGGCAATCGGCGATGCCGCGTGTGTTCCCCCGTTCTCGGTAGAGGGCCAAGCAAGACTCGGCCATCCCCGCTGCCCGCTCATAGTCGCTCTGATGAAGTGTCACATTGGCACCTGCCTGTAAGACCCTGGCACGGAGGGAGACGTCGGCCTCCTCGCTTCTGGCGAAAGTTCGCTCCAGGAAAGTGCGGGCTTCACTGTAGTGGGATCGCGCCCACCAGAATGGCCAGAGTGCGGCACTCAAGCGCAAGGCGATGTCCCTGCGCTTTGCTGCCTGTTTGTCTACCACATCCTCCAGTGCCCACTCCAGAGCCGCACGCAGGTTGTCGTGCTCTCGTTCCAGCCGCTCTACCCATACCACTTGGTGAGGTCCTTGTAGCTCTGGCTCTGCCTGCTCTGCTAGCATCAGGAAGAAGTGCGCATGCGCCGCTTGGGTGCCCTGCAGTTCCCCGGTAGCGGCAAGCATCTCCAGCCCATACTCACGCAGGGTTTGCAGCATCAGGAAGCGCGGCTCTGCTCCCTCCTGCTCAGTCTGTTGAAGCAAACTTTTGTTAAGGAGTGATGCTACTCCTTCCAACATGTGCCCCGGTCCGTCACGTAGAGCAGCACAGACCGCCTCTATCGCTTCCAATGTGCGCAACCACCGACGAACATCGAGAGCCGCCGGAAGAGGCGCTGCTCCTGGGCACTGAGCAACTCATAGCTCCAGGTAAGCGTGTTGCGTAAGGTCTGCTGCCGAAGAGGAAGATCACGTGTGCCTTCAATCAAGACGTGCAGCCGGTGATTCAATCTCGTGAGCAGCGCCTGTGGTGGGAGCAGCTTGATGCGAACTGCCGCTAGTTCGATGGCCAGCGGCAACCCATCGAGTTGGAGACAGATCGCGGCAATGGCCGCGGCATTGTCTGTCGTCACGTGAAAATCGGCTTGGATGGCCTGTGCCCGTTGAAGAAACAGGTTCACCGATGGAACGCGTGCGAGCGATTGGTCATCTGGGAGGTGCTTGAGATCTGGGAGTGCGAGGGGTGGGACGACACATTGGTGTTCGCCACGCAGGCGCAACACTTCCCGGCTCGTCACAAGAAGCTTGAGATCGGGGCAGGCTTCCAACAGTTCTGCAAGCAGGGGTCCAGCCTTGATGACGTGTTCAAAGTTGTCCAGGACCAGGAGCCGTTGCTTGTCCCGCTGAGAAATCTTGAGTAGGTCCAGTACCGGCTGAGTGCCGCTCTCCATGAGTCCTATACTGTGAGCGATGGCCGGGATGACGAAGGCGGGATCGCCGAGGGGAGCCAGGGAGACAAAGGAGACGCCATCGGCGAAGTCGTGTACCAGATCCTGAGCGACCTCAAGCGCCAGGCGCGTCTTGCCTACGCCCGCCGTACCAGTGAGGGTGAGCAGGCGCACATCTGGGCGTAAGAGCAACGCCTTGATCGCCTGAACCTCGTGCTCACGGCCAATCAGCGACGTGAGGGGGACAGGCAGGATAGGGGCGACGAGCTGGATGTTATTATCTGGAGGAGGCTCTGGAAAAACGATGAGGTTGTCCTGCATATCCCGTCCCTCCCTCATGTCCAGGCGATGGTCTCGACGGCCTGCTGCAAATCGTGCCTGGTGCCTTCGCGCAACCAGTGCTCATAGCAAGCCAGAGCCTCAAGGCCTGCGTGCGAGAGTGATGGATGGGCCGTTCGCTTCATGTACTGCCTTATCTTGTCCTCGTGCCAACAACCTTAGCAGAAGTGCCTTGCGAGGGATATCGGGAACGTTAGCAGAAAAAAGTCCTGAGAAATTGCCTCATCGACTTCCACATTGTTATAGTAGCAGAAATCAAGAGAAATGTATAGATCTTTTGAGAAAGCATGTAGAAAGGGACAACATGATACCTGTTGGTAAATGAGTAGCCATCTACATAGGAAACCCCTTCTTTACGGGCGCGCGCACGAGCAAGACCGCGCACGGAGCATGGTCAAGCACAAAACGCGCTACGTGCCCGACCGATCTGGGGCCGAGCGTTGGACCGTCGCTTTGTGGTGAACGTGGGCAGATCACGATCAGGTCCGCGTTCCACTCAGCCGCGAAATTCACGATCTCGCGCTCCGGTCGTCCTTCCCTGCGTATCGTCTCCGCGCCTGGGAAATAGCGTAGCCCCTCGTCAAGAATCTCCTGGGCGCTGCTCTGCTCAGCCGCGCGCATCTGTTCACGGCGCGCTGGACCGAGTTTGTGCGGGCGCAGAAAACGTTCGCGCTGTAGCCCTATATCTTCGTGCGGCCCGCTATCGATTACATAAAGCAGCCCTATAGTGAGCTGTTCCGAAGGTAGAAAAGCGGTGACAGCATGGCTTATTCGTTCGGTATTGCTTCCATCCAGACAACAGAGTAGACGCATACCAATCCTCCTTGACTTGATGCTTGTTATGGCAACAACAGCCAGATAGTCAGCGCACCCGCCAGCAGCATCAGTGGCGTCACGATCACGCCGACCTTGAAATAGTCCAGCCCCGACACATCGATATTGCGGCGGCGCAGGATCAGCAGCCAGAGCACTGTTGCCAGCGATCCCACCGTCGTCAGATTCGGTCCCAGATCGCAGCCGAAGATCGTTGCCGCCACAAAGCCCAGGTGCACAGAGGGCGACACATGCTGCACACCGCCCAGGGCTGAATTGAGCACAACCGCCATCGGCACATTATTGATAAGATTGGTTCCTGCCGCCGCGCCCAGCGTGCCCACCAGCACCGATCCGAAGCGCGTGTTGCCGGAGAGGTGCAGCAGCAACTGCCCGAACCAGGTGGTCAGGCCGGTATCCTCCAGTGCGCGCACAACGACGAACATGCCCGCGATAAAGCCGAAGATCGACCAGGAGATCTGCTTCCCCATATTCAGTATCGTCGCCAGTTTCCAGCGCAGTGCCCCGCTAAGCAGCAGCAGGGCACCGCTCAAGGCGACGAGCGAGAGCGGAATCATCGTCGCCGAAGCAATCACATAGGCGATCGCGACCAATACCAGTATAGTACACGTATAGCGGAAGTAGCCCTGGCTTTTAATCACCGTCTCCAGGCCCGGCAGGCGTTTGATATCGAAGCGCCCACGCAGGTGTCCGCGATAGAGCAGGGAAAAAACGCCGACATTAATAGCAATAACGACAAGGCACGGAACAGTAAGCAGGCGCGCAAAGGTAAAGAGATCCGTCGGGAAGCGTGAAAGCACAATGATGTTGATAGGATTGCTCACGGGGAGCAGGAACGAGGCCGTATCGGCGATAAACGTGCAGGCAAAGAGAAAAGGCAAGACCGGCAGACGCAGACGTGTGACAAGCGTGTAGACGATGGGGGTGAGTATCAGCGCGGTCGCGTCATTGGAGAGAAACATCGAGATCAGGCTGCCGAGTAGGAAGATATTGAGAAAGAGGCGGCGAGAGCTATTCCCGGCCAGTCGCGCCGCCTGCGTCGCCAGCCAGT
>WNGD01000142.1_pt1 | contig 66344 bp, 52 predicted proteins | sample 5400671 | NCBI WGS metagenome assembly WNGD01 (sample SAMN13153369, study PRJNA577476) | soil metagenome | isolation source: 40 cm soil or saprolite under grassland replicate 2 | place: USA:California | collected 2016-06-15
AAAGCGGGCTGAGTATGCGCAGATTGAGCGAAATCAACCGGCCGAGCGCTTCTGCCAGGGCTGCGATATCGCTACCGGCCCTACCAACGTTGACAAATACCTCAAACGGCCCTTGCTCATCGCTATTGACTGTGATATTGACCTTGCCCTCCGGAGCACTTATATGGCGCGTATATCCGTGTAGCACTGCTGGTACCGGCTTGATGCCCTGCTGGATAGAAGTGACCATCTCAATCGATGGAGCCTGCTCTCCCCCTTGCACCTGCTGCTCTGGTTTTTTCTCCTCGATATGTGACAGGACGCCCACACGCGAACCATCACGCATATACGTGATGCCTTTGCAACCAAGTTCATAAGCCAGGCGGTACAACTTCTGCACATCCTCGACGGTATGACCGTTTGGTGCATTCACCGTCTTACTGATACTGGAGTCCGTATAGGACTGGATGGTTGCCTGTACACGCACATGCTCTTCCGGCGTTAGGTCATTAGCAGCCACGAAGTACCTGGGCGTTGGTTCGTTGGGATGCTCATCACGCCATTCCTGGAGCAGCGGGTGATACAGGATGTGCTCCCCTGTGCGGTCACGACGCACCATCGCGAAGTCATACACAGGCTCGATACCTGAGCTGACGCCTGCGAACAGGCTGGTCGTGCCTGTTGGCGCCTGTGTCAACAAGACTGCATTGCGTGTGCCCTGCTTGCTAATCTTCTCCTGGATCACTTTAGGCAAACGCTTGATAAATTTCCCCTGCATATATTTATTGCGATCGAATTTGGGGAATGGTCCTTTCTCGGCTGCAATGTCTGCCGAGCCTTCGTAGGCGGCATCGCGAATGGTGGCGTAAATGCGCTCGATCACTGGCACTGATTCTTCGCTGCCATAGGGGACCTGCATTTTGATGAGCGCGTCGGCCAGGCCCATCGTGCCCAGACCTGTGCGGCGAGTACAAAGCTGAGCCTCGCGGTTCTCTTCAATGAAGTACTCGTTGGCATCGACCACGTTATCCAGGAAGCGCATAGCTATTTTGCTCTTCTCGGTGAGCCGCTCCCAATCCATCTTGCCGTCTTCTACAAAGGCGGAGAGATTCAAGGCCCCAAGGTTGCACACGCCCCAAGGCGGAAGACCCTGTTCACCACATGGATTCACACATCGGATATTCTCGTAATACCACGTATTCGATAATTTGTTATACCTGTCCATGAAAACCACGCCTGGCTCCGCTGACTCCCAGGCCGAAGTGCAGATCAGGTCCCACAGAGCACGAGCTGGGATCGTCTTCTTGACCTCGCCCTGCCAGATGAGATCCCAGTCGGCATCGTCCTTGACGGCCTGCATGAACGTATCGGAGACACATACCGAGAGATTGGCGTGTTCGATCTTGCCCTCTGTGCGCTTGACCGTAATGAACTCTTCGATATCCGGGTGGTTATCGTCAAGCATGAGCATTAATGCGCCGCGCCTGGATCCCCCCTGCTGTATCACATCCCCGGTCGCCACCGAGTAAAGTTGCGCCCACGAGCACGGCCCCGATGCTGTGCCATTGACTGTCTTGATATATGAACCTCGCGGTCGCAAGCTGGAAAGATTAATGCCGACACCACCGCCGCGCGCCATAATCTCCGTCATCACCTTCAAATTGTCCAGGATGCCCTGGCGGCTATCTTCAGGGCTTGGGATAACGTAACAGTTTGAGACCACGATACCCGCTGAAATGAACGAGTGATCTTCCTCAACCTCAATATCCAGCACGATGCCAGAATAATCTTCAACAGCAATTTCATCGACCCGCACCCACTTGAGGCTATCGTATTCAAAATAATATTTCAAATCGACGCTGTGCTCAGGTGCTTGAACACCAAAGAATCGCTCAAAGAGCGGCGCGCACTCATTTGCAGTAGCCTGAACACGGTAGGCAGGCATACGCCCTAAGCGATGCGTATTCTCACGAACCGAGAATAAATATCCCATTCGCAGTAGAAGCTGGTGAATTTGGACAGCAAGTGTTCGATTCGATAACACTATGCCGAGTTTGTTATCCGATAAGTAACCATCGGCGCTGAACAATCCACGCAACAATTCTAGCGTGAGTTCAGCAGGCAAATGCATCAGTTGGTCGGGAAGCCGCTTACCATAGCTGTAGCAACCGAGAAATGCCTTAAAGAACTCCCCAAGGGGCATGGAATTCACCCACAGGTCATACCAACGTTCTGTACTGCTCAACTTGACGGAGCCTTCGATACCAAACTTGGCTTCGATAATTCGAGCAATCTCTTTAGCTTCATTTTTCTCATCCAGGGAAAAAACGATTTTGATCCCGGATGGAATATCAGTGCCTGTGCGGTGAGTTACACAACCATCACCAAGCCAGCGTCCGAACAGATAGCACAATTCTCCATCGAGAACCAGGCGATCTTGAATCTTGTAGTGGGTTCCCCAATCCGATACATGACCGTGATAGCCGCGCGTTGTCGCTTTAAAGAGCTTGCCGTCCTTCGTTTCATATTCTGAGATGTAATCCTGGAGGGAGATTATGTTGGGAGGGCATTCCTCGCCGTTAAATGCGACGGCAACGTAATCACCAGGTTTAATTTCTTTGGCTGGAATCCAATCTGGCTCATGTTGCAAATGCAGACCATCACGCGACTTATGTTTGTTAACCCACTCTGAACGGATAATGTATACTTTGTGATCGCCTGTCACGCGCAAATCATCGTAGCCCACTTTCTTCGGTCGGATGATGTAGAGTGTTTCCTCAGTTTCGCGCTCAAACTTATGCACTACTGGACGCAGACGATTGCGATGTGTGACCACAAGATCGCCAATCTTGATTTCGGAAATTGGTCGATAACCATCTGCTGTAAGCACTTCCTGGTCAGGCGGCATACAGTTATAGAATGTTACCTGGTGTCCCGATCCTGCTCCCGCGAGGATGCGACCACCCGGTACAAACTGGAAGTCGGAGAGCGCCTCATAAAAGCGCTTTTCCCAGTACGCCTGTAGCTCTTGTGTCTTTTCTACAGCGGCAATACCTCGTGCTACCCTGGCCCAGAGTTGTTCGGGATAGAACTCTAAAGGTTGTCCATTAGGATCCTTGAGGGAATATCTATCCATGAAAACTTTCTGGCGAATGCCCTCTAACTGCGTCATTTTTTGGGAGTCGGCGGGCTGCTGGCTTGTGGTGCCGAGCTTCTGTTGCTCCAACATCGACTATATTACTCCTTCCTTGCTTCGGCCTTATCATGAGCGCAGCATGCTGCGCAAGCTTTCAAATAGATTTGCTATTGCGGCCTTCGAAACACAGTATACCTGTAAAAAACGCCATTTTCAAGGGTTTTGGCACAATATATTGATATTTTAATGTTTTCGAACACAATATATTGATTATACTTCATTAAGGGCGAGTATTGTGTAGAATAAGAACTCTTGTAGTTGCCCTCAGGGAGGCCGTCCAGCTTTACATCTTTTGATGATCAGAGTTCTTCAGGTGATATGATATGACTGCTGAAATACAATTGGAATGTCACGTAGGTGGCAATGTACCTTTTGCAACGGTAGGTTTTTTTCGGCACGCCGCTTGCGGCGGCGAAGGAGAGAGAAGCTTGGGGACACCCTCAAACCCCTGCCAGGGGCTGCGCCCTGGACCCCACTTCCAAAAAACCTACCTGCGTAATCTGGAGGATTCATGCGCGCCGAAGTAATCTCATGTGGCACTGAATTGTTGTTAGGCCACATCACCGATACCAATGCCACTTATCTTGCTCAGAGCCTCGCATCATTGGGGATTGATCTCTTTTTTGTTTCACAGGTAGGCGATAACCAGGGACGTATTGTAGAAACCTTGCGACGAGCCTGGGAGCGATCCGATTTGATAATAATGACAGGGGGGTTGGGACCCACCGAGGATGATCTTGCCCGAGAATCTATTAGCGCACTGCTAGGTGAGACGATGCAAGTAGACCCTGTGTTAGAGGCCGAATTACGCGGTATATTCGCTGCGCGTAATTCTATAATGCCTGAGCGCAATATTAAACAAGCGACCTTGATTCCTTCTGCGCAGGCGTTGCCTAATCCGCGTGGAACTGCTCCTGGATGGTGGGTTGAGAGGGATGGGCATATCATCGTTGCTATGCCTGGTGTGCCGCGAGAAATGTACCGCATGTGGGAACAAGAGGTTATTCCAAGGCTTAGCCCTTACACAGGTGGTGTGATCTTTACGCGCATCCTGCGTGTTTGGGGCCTCGGGGAGTCAGCCGTTGAAGAGCGGTTAGACTCGGTAATTCATAGCCAAAATCCTACCGTAGCAACTTATGCCAAATCGGACGCAATAGATGTACGTATTACGGCAAAGGCTGAGATGCGCAAGAAGGCCGAGGAGCAGGTAGCGGAAATGGAGGTGCGGGTACGTGAGATTCTCGGGCACCATATCTTCGGCGTTGATAAGGATACGTTGCAGAGTGTGATAGGCAAATATCTCGTGTCACGTGGCCAGTGGTTGGCGGTAATGGAATCACTTACGGGGGGACTGCTGTCGAGTACAATTACAGCTGATCCCAGCAGTTCCAAACATTTCATAGGGGGTATTGTCCCATACAGCCCCGATCTGAAAGTTCAAATGGGTGTGCCACGTGAGGTTATCGAACAATATGGAGTCATCAGTGAGGAAACGGCACGAGCTATGGCACATGCTGTGCGTGAGCGCCTTGGCGCGGATTACGGGTTGGGTATTACAGGTGTCGCTGGGCCCGAAAAGCAAGAGGATAAGCCTGCGGGCACTGTACACATTGCTGTCGAAGGGCCAGGTGGGGTTGTTACTGGGATAGGACCTGGTTGGCGAGCCAGCCGCGATGATAACAAACGTTTAGCTGTGTTAGCTGCTCTCAATTTGCTGAGATTACACCTTGAAGGAGTAAAGAAAGGGCACTAAAGAGTAGACCCAATTAGTCTTTATGCTTGCAACTACTTACAAGAGCATGTTATTATCTGCTTGAAGGACAGATGAAAGGAAAAGCAGAAAAGAATAGTCTCATGTCTCTTCTTTCCTGAGTGTGCTACACATGGATACACCACGCCAGAAAGCACAAGAACTCGAGGGCAAAGACCGCGCTGAAAGCAAAAAAAAGCAGGCGCGGTCGCGTTTTCGTCTGAGTCGTTCTTCATCTTTATTCAGGCTCTTTGCTGTATTGGGACCGGGGTTGATTGCCGCGAATGCGGGCAACGATGCTGGTGGTATCGCCACATTTTCGCAAGCAGGCGCTAGCTATGGATATAGCCTCCTCTGGGCGCTCGCCATCTCAGGCTTTTGTCTGGCCATCGTACAAGAAATGTGTGCTCGTATGGGCGCTTTCACTGGTAAAGGCCTGGCAGACCTTATCCGTGAGCAATTTGGTGTGCGCTGGACTGCCCTTGCCATGCTTGCTCTGCTTATCGCTAATACGGGGGTGACTGTATCCGAATTTCTCGGCATCGGTGCCAGTGTCCAGGTGCTGGCCAACGATCCTCATACACCTTTTGTGTATCTCGTTGTTCCCCTTGCGGGCCTGATTCTCTGGTGGCTTGTCATTAAGGGTTCCTACCGGCGCGTCGAGAAAGTCTTTCTTATCATGTCACTCGGCTTTCTCGCTTATATTCCGGCGGCATTCGCTGCTCATCCTGATTGGGCTAGTGTTGGTCGACAACTAGTGGTTCCGCACTGGAGTACCGAGAGCGGCTATTTGCTCACGGCTGTAGCTCTCGTTGGCACAACCATCAGCCCTTATATGCAATTTTTTGTCCAATCGTCTGTCGCTGATAAAGGCATCCATGCTGGTGACTATGTCTACGAAAAGTTGGATATCTATAGTGGTACTATTTTCGCGATGATTATCGCTGGTTTTGTCGTCATTACCACGGGTGCTACGCTCTTTCCGGATCATCCAGTCAATACAGCCATCGATGCGGCTTTCGCACTGCAAGCCTTCGCCGGTAAATACGCTTCTCTGCTGTTCGGGATAGGTCTTTTTGGCGCCTCGTTACTGGCGGCGGCAGTTCTGCCACTCTCCACTTCCTATGCTATTTGTGAAGCATTTGGCTTCGAGCGCGGAGTCTCGCGAAGTTTCAGTGAAGCGCCCGTCTTCCAGAGTATCTTCACAGGCTTAATTATCCTGGGTGTGCTTATCACACTTATCCCAGGCCTCCCCATAATCCAGGTATTGATAGTGCTGCAAGATTTAAATGCCGCCATGTTGCCGATCCTGCTGGTTTTTATTATCTTGCTAGTCAATAATCGTCGTCTGATGGGAAGGCATATAAACAAACTCGGCTTCAACATTATCTCTTGGGCGGTAGTCGTTGTCATCACCATCTTGATCCTGTTGTTGCTGCTTCATGTGTTCTTTCATTAAAGAAGTTCACAAACAAGCGCCACCATACACGCTGTGAAGCGTCTTCATACTCTAGCTTGTACGTGTCCATAATACGTTTATCCTCTCTACTCGCCCATAGCGGCAAGTCTGTATCATTGGGCTGTATCGCACGATGCAACCCTGTTTAAAAGCTTGTGCGCGGATTGACTCCCATGACCGCGAAGGGAGTTGATCAAGTATCCAACCCCTACTTGCTGTACTGTATGAACGTTCTAGTATGCTATTCTCCGTCTCTGTCCATACTTTGCCAGCCCCACGTTGCCGCCAGATAATCGCTACATCTGTTGCATCATAGCCCATGTAAGGCGACCAGCGCACAAAGAGTATCAGCCACCCCTCGGCTAACACATCTAATTCGATGGATTGCGTAGTCAGGCGAATGTACCTGCGTTGCCTTTCCAGTGATAACGTAGGCCAGATAGTACGTGCATCTTGCACTAACGTATGAACATCTCGCATATCTTCTTTCGTTGCTGCCTCATCCTCTAATTTCTTCTCCATATGTGTTCTAGCCCTGCCTGCCCCGCATAATGCTTTACCACGTCCCATACAGACTTTGCTGATAACTTATGTGCAACAGGCATTTCACCGAAGTTGATAAAGCTGGTGAAGACATACACACTGTCAACCCCACGTTTTAACAGCCACTCTTGTATCAGCATATACGCATCGGGTGAGAGAGGAGTATCACGATATTCAATGTCACTTTTCCCCATGAGTTGAATGATATAGCCGCCCTGCACTTTGAAGATACGGCTAGTTAAGAGGTCTGCCGCTTCCGATGCACGTATGCCAGAAGTGACCAGCGTATACAAGAGTGCTTTGTCCCTCAGCCCCAACAATGTGCTAGTGTCGGGCAGATTGCACAATACTTGCATTTGACCCTTGCTGGTAGGGATTGTACGAGCATGCTTCATGCGGTCCTTTAAGAGAGTGAAGCTTGCACCTTTTGTCTTTTCAAATTTATACGCCGCCCCTGCATCAATCAGGTTATGCTCACAAGCTTCTCTCATAATACGCTTGACTGCTGATAACATGCGGTTTATCGTATGGGGGGACTTGCTACTCCGGAAGATCATATATTCTTGATAATCGCCAGGCAATAATCCGCCCTATCAATCTCCCTCTGCCTCGCAGAGTACCTGGATAGTTACTGACAATCATGGGTCGCGTTGTACAAAATATACACAATGAATTAAGCGTATATGGAGTAACGTTGAAAAGGGGTTAAACGATGCAACAACCACCAGACCCAAACCAGCAATATCCACAGCAAAAATGGCAACAACCGCAGATGCCACCACAACAATGGAGCCAGCAGCAACAATGGAACCCACAACAACCACCGTTTCTACCGCAGCAGTACCAACAGCCACCACAGTACCAACCACTGATGCCGCCACCGAAGAAGAAATCACGCAAGGGCTTATTTATCGTGCTTGGTGTGATCCTTGCAGTTGCCCTGATTGGCTGTATTGGCGTTGCAGCCCTGGTGAATGCAGGTGGACAGGCTGCACAACAAGCAGTGAACCAGACATCGACTCAGGTAGCTCAACTGCCCACTACACAGCCGACAACACAGCCAACGCAGCCTGCCACATCAGGCAAATGGACAACAGTCCAGACGTTTACCGGCAATGGCAATAAGAAGACATCCATCTTTACTGTGCCAGGTGACTGGAAAATTGTATGGAGTTGCAAGGGTCTTACCGATGGCACTGGCGTTGACGGCGTGATCTATATCACTGTCTATGGTAGTGATAATTCACCAATAGATGCCAATGCTGTGTCAGGCACCTGTACCTATGGTAAAACCACTGCTGATAGCACCGAAGAGCATCAATCAGGCAGCGTCTACCTGGATGTGACTACAGGCTTGCCCTGGACGATCCAGGTGCAAGAATTGAAGTAGTATGCGCTAATACATGCCATTTTTATATCGGGAGATATCTGCTTTGATAGCACCCCCTACCGTAACGGTGCTACCACTAAAAGTATTTTCTCCCATCGCTATAATCTGAAATTAGAACCACTTGAGGCGCTTGAAAAAGAGAACGAGTAGCATACTAACTACCACCATAAGTACCAATACACCGAAATAACCATACTGCCAGTGTAGTTCTGGCATATTCTCAAAGTTCATGCCATAGATACCTGCCACTAAGGAATTGAACATGAGGATAATCGAAGTGGCCGTCAGGGTTCGCATGACCTTGTTTAACTCATTGGACGCAATAGATAAATTCGCATCCATGATCGTGCTCATCTGATCTCGATATAGGTCCAGCGTGTCGGTGAGCCGCATAAGCCAGCTCCGCAACCTGATCCACACTGCTCATCCTGCTAAAGGCATGCTCGTGTGTATCGCAATAAAGGGTTTTGATCATACTCTTTGGCTCTGCTCTCCTTTGGACTTGCCCAGATGATTAATGAGGAAGGTAAGTGCTTCTCTTGCTGACTCTATTGAGGTGGCTGCCGTTCCTCGAGCATCCAGGCATTCCCAGAGATATTGCCCATTCCACTCATTCACTTTTACACGGATTGGAAGCCGATAGAGCATATCAATAAAATCTTGTTCGAACCGGTCCTTTTCTATCATAGTAACCTCCAGTAGCCAAGCGAGGGTGTGAAGACAGTTTCACGCCATCCTTGTGAGAAATATGCATCCACTACTATACACGAATTGTTGCCTACGTAGTAGACGTTCTACAAGCAAGGGGTTCTGCCTTAGTGAAATGCGACGAGCAAATCGGCTTTATAAGGCGCAGTGAAGAGACAACTGCTGGTGAGACGAGAACTGATGCAGGATCAATTGTGCCAGCTTGTGCTTTAAGTTCTAACACTTCACGGTACTGAGTGACGCGTTGGTTCATAGCCGGGGTTTATCTGCAGGCGGTCAAGGTCGACGCCTGTCACATAGGGTATGTACCCTTTAGTCTGCGCCCGTTCATACGCAATGCGCACCAAATCCGCATGATTGGCATAATCGACCGTCAGAACCAGCTTGCCGCGGCTGTTTTGATGGAAAAGGTCAAGGTACCTCTCGGCATTGGCGCGTTCCTGTGGCGAGGTTGGTATATTCGTGGCTTGAATATACACTTCTTCGCGGCCAATTCCGGTGACCAGATGCACGTAATCTGCATGATGCACTGCCAGTTCTTCTGCATTCTGCACAATGATGCCGAAATCTTCACCTAGCGGTGAATGCGAACGCGCATAATGGGCGATAGCGGCAACGAATTGCACCATGTCCTCTTCATGACCAGCAGCATAGCTCTCTTGATAGGCATCGATGCGGTCAAGATAGACGCCATCAAAACCCGCGGCAATAATGGCATCGAGATAGCGATAGATAATGCGTTGCCAGGCTGGGTCCCAGTAATGCACCCAGTAATTTTGTTCCCAATCGGGATCAGGCATGTCCAGCCATGTAGGAGTACCTTCCTTCCATCCCTGCTGCCAATACCACCGATAGGACTCCGCTTGCCCAATGCTGAGATAAGAGACAATACGTCGCTGGCACAAGGTGCGACGCAACGTGTCAATCTGCTCAGAAGTAAAAGCTTTTTTTGCGGAGCCATCCGCAGAGTAATCGATAACGACTAATTCAAATTTGGTTGCGCTTATCCGCTTGAGGTCAGGATTGTCTAACCAGTAAGTCCAGTTCTGCACGGCATTCCATGGTCGCCGTAGGTCCCTGGACTTCGATGTACCCAAATTGTGTGGTTGCATCGATTTCCCCACTTCTATCCTAGAAGAACTGTTAGCACAAGCGTTGCTACTCAGCACCACAACCGCGGCGATGAGTAGCAACATGACTGTCTGCTTTACAAGAATGGGCATTCAGAATGCCTTCTCCGTTTAGGTCAATGGCAGCGTAACTGATTGACCAGCAGTCAGGTTCACATACGAAATATGCTGGCCGCCGTACACTTCCGAACCGGTCATGTTCAATCCGGTGACTGGGACACGTGCCGCTTTCTGCGCTGTAATCGTAATTGACACCCCAGGAACAATGCTCGCCGTCACACCCGCACCTGTATATTGCATCCAATTGGCGACCGTCTGGCCGAGTGCATTCATCGTCTGGTTCAGGATGGGCAGATTGTAGTACTGCGCATACTTTTGCAAGGTCAGATCGAGCAGGTCACCCAGCAACGTATGGGTACCATCATAAGCCCGCAGATTCGACTGGTGGAACATCCAGGGGTCCAGTTCACTCTTCAACAGGTAGGTAACGAGAACTTGGCTTTCTTTATCCAGGATCTCCTGGTAGCTAAGATTGCGCCCCCAGAAGCTAGCGTAGATGCAGTTATATTCGGCCACCCATTCAGCGGGCGTCGTGACATTGTAGAACAGGTTGTTTGGATGGCGTGGAATCATTAGAATCGCAGGTTGGTACGTGTTGTAGATCCCCGCATTGGGCGAGGGATTATTATATCCAGCCACCGAGGTGTCCGTCACCAGGTAGCGGATGCCATTGTTGTAGGCCGCCTGCAGGAAAGCCGCGTTGGTCAAGCCGGAAACATCGGGCGTGACCATATTGAGCGTGCTGTAGTGCGACAAGCCCAGCTTCTTCGCCGCTTTATTATTGAGCGTGATCTCCGAGTTGGCGGTCGCATAGTCCACAGTGTCCAGGTTGGTATGGTCGTAGGTATGGCTGATCCAGTTGAATTGGGCCTGGTTGCCGGTTGCAGCAGGCGTTAACGTATCGGGGGTATAGGCACCGGCAACCGTCCCAGAGCCATTAAAGGCCAGCGAAAGGGTGGTATTGGCCGATACACTCGCCGCTCTCTTGGATTTCTGCCAGGCGACCACCGCTTTCAGGTCGCTGCCCGTGATGCGGTAGGTGGCGCCAGTGTTATCGACGGGGGTGCTACAGTCAGTGTTAGGCAGCCATTCACTGTCGTCAATGAAGAGATCATCGACTTGCGCCGACATGTAGACGTGACGCGAACCCAGAAGCAATCCCTGGGTCAGCCAGTTGACCAGGCCATAGGACAGCACGATGTTGTGGATAAGGTTGGGGTTGCTGTCAAACGTCAGGGAGAGCGCCTGCCGCCCGTCTGAATAGGTACGTACTGCTGCCAGTGCATTGCTGTTGGCATCGCTCAATACGACGGTGGTGGCCCCATCGGTGAGCGGTTGCGCCAGGTAGGTATAGGCATTTTGGATCGGAATGGTGGTACCTGCGTTCAGGTAGGGGAAGGCGGCTTGCGCTTGTGCAGTCACGTTCAGCGGGATCGGAGTCACCGAGGTATCAACTGCGGCAGTTGGCCATTGGTAGCCAAAATCGGGGGTAGGATACGTGTACCAACTGAGTTCGCGTACCCCCATGGTTGCCTCGTAGTTCCACAAATCGGTCCATTCTTGCTGTGAGAGCGCGCTCGCCCAGTCGGTGCCGTTGTAGTAGGCCAGGGAGCCATTGGTGAGAATGATGCCTTGATAATAGCCATGGCAGCCATTGCTCAATTTGTCAGGCGTGAGTCCCCCGGGTGTCTGGGAGGCGACGTAGACAGTGTAGGGCGTCCCCAGGTAATCCAGGGCCTGTTTGATGGCTGGCAGATCAGCTTCGTTGCCATCTGAGGCGATGACCAATACCCTCAGATCGATCGTTGGGGATAGGCAATCGCCTGCCGCGTTAGGAACTGCACCTGCTCTAGCTCCTGTTTTGCGCGCAGTCCACGTACTGGTGATTGGATTTTTCTGCTGAAAAGCTGGAGCGAACGTGACCAATTTGGGTGCGTTGATTGGCTGATGAAGGGTTTGCGACTTTTTTATCGGCAACGCAGCTTGTCCTTTTGCCAGCCGGGTCCTATCATGGGGTCTTACTCCTCCTGGAGGAGCAGCTAACGTCAATACTGACGATGCTAGTAAAACAATGAGACTGATACTCGTAACAGCCAGGAAGCTGAAACTTAGTATCTCCTTGCGATGGTACAATTTCATTGTGTTAACCCTTTCATTTTAAAATGTCTTTAGCTTCCCCCTAAAGGTTGAGCCATAAAGGTGAGATATTCCAGGCGTTTGAGCCGGTCGTTGAGCAAGAACCATCCAAGGATAGCCCCTATAACAGATGCTCCCAGATATCCAATGCCGTAGAAACGAGCATCACCAAGGTGTACCGACACCAGCGTCAAGGCAATATTGCAGGTCGCAAATACAGCAATGAAGAGCAACGTTGCTCGTCGCTGATCAATGTACAATAAGAGTATCATCATAACGAACACAAAGAATTGTGCAGTCCATGCGACTATTTCTATACGAAGGAGCGGCACCCATTTGGGAGACAGCCCAACAAACGCTGCCATGTCTTGCGCTATCAAGCAAAGAAATAGTGCTACAATGCTCTGAACTTTGATGATCGTCCCTAATCCCGTTCGGACTGCCTCTCGCATGCCTTCCCTGGCGCGAACCAAATCGCGCAAGGTTCCCTTGGCATCAATCAGCCCATAATAGTCCTGGCAATAGCGATCAAAGTTGGTCTCCAGGTGAATCATAAAGATGGTTATTGCAGGAACTGTTGACAGAGACACAACAAATTTAGCAGTATCATAAGGGGGAAAGAGGTGATAGAAACCGGAAATCACTTGACCCTGAGAAGAGGCCCAGAGAACCATGGTATCTGCCCAGATACCGACAGTGTACAGTGTGCCAATGATGAATAAATCCCAGTACTTGAAGATATAGCGTAGATAGGCAAAATTGATAGTTTGTACGGAAGGAAACTCCAGGTAGACGCTCACAATCAGTAACGAGAGACAGGTCATTTGCCCAAATGTAAATCCAGCCAGGCTCCCGAGAAGTCCGTAAAATTGCCCCAAGAAGATAGATGCACTGATGCCCAGAGCATAACAACCCGTCAAAATCAGCACGATGCGCATGTATTTACGTGCAGCAGAAAGAAATTGCATGACCATCCAGGTCGTGCTCAATGTTAAAAAGAGTGTGAATACCAGAAAGCGATAGCGAATATCAAATGGGGCGAACATGAGAAATGGTGATGCGATGATAGAAAAAGGGATGACCATACACAAGACGCCGGTACACGTTGGTGCAATACTGGCGTTATCTTTGAGATAGAGGCGATCAGCTAAGTAGCGCGTGACAGGCAGTTGCGGTCCACCAACTATGAGCAGGCTAGCGGCAAATGTTGAAACAATAGTGGCAAAGAGCAAAGAATGGTCGGCTTCATGAAGGTAGGTTGAGGTGGAAAAGTTTAGTACCACGAGTGCTACCACTCCTGACAGCCAGGGACCGGCGGTAATAACCGCAGAAGAAACATAGGCAGTGGCAGCTTCAAGGTATGATCCTTTCGCTACCAGGTCTTGCAAACGAAATCCGATCCCTGCCATAGTTTTACCTCTGCTCCTTTTGTAGTAGGTAGCGTTGATACAGTTTGGTGTAGGAACTATAGAGTTGCTCCTGGCGGTAGTAGCGTTGTGTGCGTTCCTGACCTGCACGTCTCATTCGCAAACGCAAGTCTTCGTCACGCCAAAGCTGGACGATTGCTTCGGCGGTCTCTTGAGGACTGGCAACGGGAGTTATGAGACCGCTTGCCCCCAGGGCCTGATCTTCAGGTGATATACCCATCAGCAATTCACGACAGGCACCGACATCCGTAGCTACAACTGGAACTCCGGCGCAATTTCCCTCCAAGATAACAAGTGGTTGTCCTTCGCTCAAGCTCGTTAACACTAAGACATCGATTTGGCTGTAATATTTCTTCACGTCTGCTGAACCTGTAAAACGGAGAACAGATGCCAAATCCAGCATTTTGACGAGTTGCTGACATTCCTGGAAGTATTCAAGATCCTCTTCGGTAGGACCGACAAGATAGGCTTGAAGATTGGGAATAATCTGACTGGCAATCTTGAGGGCGCGAATGAATGTTTTGACGTCTTTAATTGGAACGACGCGACCAACAAAACCGACCAGGAAACTATCCGAGCCCAAAGCGTGGTTTTCTTGTAGCGGAAGATCCATCGTTTGCTGGACATCTAACCTTTTCTGTCTGAACTGCAATTTCTCGGGCACAACGCGGTTAACCGATACAAGCGTGGTGCGATCCCAAATCTGGTCTTCTCGCTGGCGAAGATGCGCCAGTTGCTGGATACTGAGGTCGTGAGGGATGGAATGTAATTCCCTTGTAGCGACGGCTTCGATAGCACTGAGTTCAGCAAAATCCACTTCCTGGGCCTCGGCCTGGGTCTCTTGCTGACGAAGATGTGCCAGTTGCTGGATATTGATGCCGTTGGGAATAAGCTGCAATTTTTTGGGGTCGGCTCCACGTTTCAATTGATAGCTCTGGTTGACTCCAGTGATCGAAATGATGGCATCTGCTGAATCATAGCAGAGCTTCTCCATGAAAAGAAACATGTTGAACCACCATTGCTGGAAGAAGCCCATGCGTCGTTTATCAATGCGATGACTTGATGCCGGTTGACCCATCCAGGTAGAGTGGATGATCTCGATCTCGCGTTCACGGGTGTAGAGGCCGTGCTCAGTTACGAGAAAAGGATGGCCAGTTCGTATCTTTCCCAGCGAGCCAAGGAGGCCACTAAAGCCGGTGCTGACTGCGTGATAAACATGCGCCTGGGGCAAGGTCGCCTCGAATATGGAGAAAATCGTCAAGTAGGTGAAACGAAACGTCCAGAGGAAATCTACAAATGACTGTTCAGAAGCATACAGTTCATAGAGCTTGACCACGAGCTCCCAGCTTTCACGGGCATGAAAAAGATCTGATGCTGTCAGCCCAGCAAAGCCTGACTGGCGTAGAATGGGGAGCAAACGATGAGCATCGTAAGGCTTACCCACAGCAATGGCTTCATGCAATGCATAGAATTCGTGCCATGCAGAAGCGGCATATTTTGTTCTTTTGTGCTTACGCACCCGGTTGATGTCACTGATGAACACCTCACGAAACTCAATGACGTTGCTCGGCATTTTGTATACTGCCTTGCGTTGAGGATCGGGAATAGAGCCGATATACATGATGGCAAAGGTGATATTGGGTAAATTTGTCACCAGGGACTGGATCCAGCTCGACACTCCTCCTGTCACATAGGGATAAGCTCCTTCAACTATCAGGCAGATATCAGCCATACAATCTCCCTCCGTGTACGTCTAGATGAAGTGTCACCCACCATTGGAGGATCGTTCGCGCCTCTGAAGCAGGGGGTAATGTCCTCAATCCATCACGAGCAAGGGAGATGAAGAGCTCCCATGCGTGCAAGCGAAAGGCAAGCTCCATCGCCAGCAGATATGCTTCGGCAGAATGGGGTTGGAGCTGGAGGGCCGTACGAACATCTTGCAATGCTTCCGCCGTCTCACCAAGATGTTGGCGAATACGAGCAAGTTTCAACCATAGATCAGCATTCAAGCTGTCCTGTGTGATGCATTGCTGTAATACGTCACGTGCTTTAGCGAAATAACAGTGTTGACTCATCTCATCGAGCACATTACTACAAGCATATTCGTAGTACTGCTCAGCGAGGTTGAGTGTTCGTTCCTTATCTACCGGGTCAGCTGTCCATAGTTCAAGGGAGGCATTGAGGGCACCGGCAAGCTCTTCCTCAAGACGAGTTAACGCGATTGATGCATCACTGCGAATTTCAGGCTGAGCATCTGATAACAGTTGTCGAAGTAATTGAATAGCTCCAGGATTGACTTGACGACTGAGTGCTGCAACTGCTGCCCGTTTCATCTCAAGATCCGATGTATGTAGGACGTCGATGAGCGGCTGAACTTCCAAATCTAATGGTGGAGATATCTCGTGTGCCGAAGTTGTCACCTCTGGCGTCTCTATTGTTGCCCCCTGATGCAAGAATCTGGCGGTAAACAGTGCAATGCTGTACGCGAGCGGACCAAAGCCCGGAAATGTACACAAGCTTAGGAGCAGGGCCGCTATACTCCATTTGTGCATACGCAAGCGACCTATGCGAATGGCCTGCTCATCATGCACATGCTGCTTGCCAATGAGGTTGACGCCTGACGCCCAAACAAGAACAACAGGAATGTGCAGTAGGAGTATCTGCATGCCTGCCCCGGTCAAGAGAAGCACACCAATGGCACACTCTCCTAGAAGACCAAGGGTGAAGAGGACATTGCCAGTCCAGCTCTGAAGTCGATACTGTCCGTGCCTATCTTGCATTATTCACATCCTACCTTATCTTTACAACAGGAATAATGTGTTCCGTTTGATAGAAGGAGATCAAAGAGCGATACTCTTCCTCGCTGATATCGACCTCAGGAATGGGAGTATGCGGTCCATCAGACATGCTGTGCTCATTTGGATAGGGGGAGATCAGAGAGCGATAGGCGTTTTGATCAGTTTCTTCCTTGGACAAAGCTGTTTGCAGCACAAGCGATGACATATGCAGAATTGAGCTGAAGAGACGAACTGCACCGGGCGTAAACTTCAACATGGGTATATTGTCAATAATCACTATCCCCACGACCTGCTCATGCTGATCTAGCAGTGGACCCGCCATCATCGCTACCTTCTGTGATACGGTCTTCTCTTGAGCCAGCACATCACGAATGGTACGAACCTGACGCTGTCGTATAACGCTGCTGATCAATGGGTCATCCAGGTTCAAGGTCGAAGCATAGGTATATGCTCCTGCTGGTTGGCACGCATGGAAGTGCATCTCGCCCTTCCGTTGCAGATACAAAACACAGGATTGCGCTTCAAGAGCATGCATCACTGTGTCCACAATGGCGGTATAGCGTTCGTCGCCTTTGAGTTTCCAGAGTTGCCCCATCTTGTCACTGATCGTGATAACGGTCGTTGTTTGACCGGCTATCTGCCGTTCCAGTTCTGCGTTGATTGTTAGGGCCGTTTGATATTTGCGGGTAGTTTCCTGCAAGATCGCATCTTTTTGAGCTTGCTGTTGTTCGGCAGTAATGAACCGCCGGCGTTGGGCACGCAAAATATTATTCATAAATACGCCGCTGGTAAGCAGCAAAAACGCTTCAATGAACACGTAACGAATGTCAAATGGAGCGTAGAATTCTGGACGTTGCCAGAGCAATAGGCTATAGATTATCCCCGCCAGTACACTGCCACTATACGCGGTGGCTGAACGATAGCGAACAGCAATAGCGAATACAACAAGAAAAAATGCGCAAAAGATGAGTTCAGATGCTGCCCAATTGCTTGGGATGAACAAAGTGGCTATCATTGTGATGCCGAGGCCAAGATTTACTTCAAACATCTCACGCAGGTATTGCGAAATGGGCCAGGGGTTCTCTTTCTGTTCATGGGCTCTGGATACACTGGTATTCGGTCCTTTAGGAAGCATATCTATAGGAAGTGTGTCTATAAAATTTTGCTGAAGAGGTATTTCCATTTGGCGTTTTTTCCCCATATTTCCATCACCAACATCTCACGAAATCAACGAACTCACAGCTCTTGTATATGCACTTGCGTACAGAACGGGGGGCAATGCTAAGTATGAATTCTTTGTTATGGTAACAATCTGTTTTCAAAAATGCTGACTTACAGGTGTCGAAGAAGCCTTTAGGAACTTTGTACTCCAAAAACTTCCCAAGGCAATTCATTGCATATCATTTCATGGCCTAATTATAGAAGAAGATTAGGAATGAATTCATGTTGATGTGGTTACGATTTGGTAGTCGTTTTGTGTTCTATGTTAAGATTTTTCAACCATATGAAGTATTACAATTACATTAATTGTTTCATTTACAATGAACTCCAATAATGAATAAATTTTCAGAAACACAATGTATCAAAGAGTAGAAGAAAAGGAGAAATCATGCGTTGTAGGGAGCCTACCCAACCTTGCAACGTTTGCAAACGAATGCCAGGTGAGTAAAATAAGCAGATATCTCAATTGCGGTATTCTCCATGTAATCTTCACCCATTCTCAACGATTCTTTAACCATTGATCTGTATTGTACAAAAGGACTCAAGCTGGAGTAATCATCAATTGTCTACTTGTCTAGAGTTGAATGAAACTTAAAGACATTAGAATGCCTGGGAGCGTACGCATATATATTGACAGCCTGAAAAGAAGCATCAAAAATGCTGTTTCAGAGAGGTAAACTATGCCTGCCAGACGACATTTTTTGAAGACGAGTGTAGCCCCTCTGGCTGGACTTGTCCTATTCTCACCTAATCTAGAATATCGACTTCTATGAAACGTGTCATTACAACAAGGACCAGGGTAATGGGCTCGTTCATTACCCTCGCATTGGTTGCAGCTCTGAGTGCTTCCTGGGGTTTCACAGCCCACGCTACATCTGCTGGCTTCGTAGCAACGCCATCTTTGCCTCCTCACGTGAGCTGCCCGCGATGTTGGCACCCGGCTCTCAAGACGAGTTGGCAATGGCAACTCCAGGGCACCATAGATCAGTCACTAAATGTAAAGATGTATGACGTCGATATGTTCGACACTCCTGCAAGCATAGTCGCATCCCTGCACAAGGCGCGGCGTATCGTCATCTGCTACATCGACGCAGGTACCTGGGAGGGTTGGCGACCTGATGCCAAAAAGTTTCCTAATTCGGTGAAAGGCAAATCGGTGAATGGATTTTCCAACGAACGATGGCTGGATATCCGCCAGCAATCAATTCTCGACCCGATTATGAAAGCACGCATGGACCATTGCAAGTCGAAAGGATTTAACGGAGTTGAGTTCGACAACGTCGATGGCTATACCAACCATACCGGCTTCCCTCTCACTGCCAGCGAGCAACTCAGTTATAATGTCTTCCTGGCCAATGCAGCACACATACGCGGCCTCTCGGTTGCCTTAAAGAATGATCTCGACCAGGTAACGACTCTCCTGCCGTACTTCGACTGGGCATTGGATGAACAGTGCTTCCAATTCCAGGAGTGTCACAAACTCGTACCATTCATCAAGGCCAATAAAGCTGTCATGGAGGTCGAGTACAAGCTGAGTACGTCCCAGTTCTGTCCCAAGGCGAACGCTATGAACTTCAACTCCATGAAGAAGCATTTCAGCCTTGCTGCTTACCGAGTGGCTTGTCGTTGATAAGCGTATTGTGACGACTCGGTGTTATTCCCCTAATAGTCAAGCCGTCATCCCGATGGTTTACCTTTCCATTGAACACATTTGGACAAAAATGTCCCTCCGCACACTCATTAGATGGCTCAGACAAACCCCTCAACAACCTTTTTTGGGCTTTTACGTAATGTATGGTAAGATATATATGATTGATATAGCGAAAAAATCAGTCAGAATTGAGGCATTAATGTCCTGGACCCCCAAAGATTTTTCTGAATATTATGATGAGACTTCTAGTGATATAGATTATTCCAATCCGGCTTATTACCGGCAAGAAAGCCCTACACCCAAGAAACTTCGTTCTGCCCAACCTGTACAATCTCTCGATTCATTTGCTCCATATCCCGACTATACTCACCAGGCATCTGACGTGCCTGGCTACGAATCTATACAGATGACTCCTTATCGCGGTCCCTCAAGTATAGAGGGTTATACAAAAGATGTTGGTGCTGACCAACGCGAGGCTGCCAGGAGCGGCGAATCCGGAGGGAGTAACAAGCGCAAAGGTCTTGCAGGACTTGGCGGTATTGGTGCTGCTTTGAGTGCTCTGCTCCTCAAATTTCCTATATTCGGCTCGTTGCTTAAATTTGGTTGGTTGGGCTTCTCTGCTCTGTTCTCGGTTGCTGTCTACTCGCTCATTTTCGGTTGGCATTTTGCCATCGGATTAGTCTTGTTGCTCTTCGTTCATGAGATGGGGCATGCGGTAGTGATGAAGTTGAAAGGCATACCTATTGGAGGAATGATTTTTATTCCATTGCTGGGCGCGGCAGTTATCATGCGGCAGATGCCTAAAAATGCGCGAGATGAAGCAGAGGTTGGTATAGCGGGTCCTATAGCTGGGGCAATTGCTGCAATGGTCTGCTTAGCACTTGCGCACATTTATCCAGGTACAGTATGGGCAGCGCTGGCCTACTTTGGCTTTTTCATTAACCTGTTTAACCTCATTCCTATTGTGCCGTTTGATGGTGGGCGAGTGTTAGCTGCGATTGATCGACGCATCTGGATTCTGGGTTTTATAGGATTACTTGCTTTCCAGATCTGGTCATGGCTCAACGGCAACTTCTCTATCTGGTTGCTCTTTTTTGTCCTCATGGCTGCAACTCAGCTCTGGTCGAGACGCAACGTTCCCAATTCACCAGAGGCCCAGGCTTATTACGACGTCCCAGTAGGAGAGCGCCTCGTCCTTGGCCTGGCCTACTTCGGCTTGGCTGCTGTCCTGGTGTTGGGCATGACAATTTCACATGGCCTGATTTTTAGATTGGGGCAATGACCGTAGTTACTTGCTTCTCACTTCAACTTTAGCCATCTGCTCAAGTACCTTGAGCAGAGACGTATAGTCCTCGTGACCATAGCCTGCGGCTCGTGCCATTTCGTACATCTGACGGGTGAGGGCAGTCATTGCAACAGGCGTTGAATTCTCAGCAGCGAGATCGAGCGCCAGGCCCAGGTCTTTATGTAAAAGGTCGGTCATAAAACCGGGTTGAAAACTGCCATTGAAGGCGCGTAAGGGGAACTGATTGGCAAGTTGCCAGCTTGCTCCCGTACTTACACCGATGATCTTTGCCATCGTATCTACATCCGCTCCGGCTTTGACCCCTAGCACAAATGACTCGGCTATTGTTGCCGCGATTGCGCCACACAAAATATTATTCACGATCTTGACGACTTCGCCCGCGCCATTTGGCCCGACATGAAAGATATTCTCCTTCTTGCCCATCGTCTCCAAGACGGGCTGTGCATGTTCAAATATTTCGCGTTCACCGCCAACCATGATGGTCAGTGTACCATTAATAGCTCCCTGCGTCCCTCCACTTACTGGCGCATCAAGCAAATGGGCGCCATGAATAGATGCTAGCTGTGCCAGCTTGCGACTGACAGCGGGTGCTATTGTGCTCATGTCAATGATGATCAGTCCTTTTCGCGCCCCTTCGAGAATGCCGTTTGGGCCGGCCACGACCTCCTCGACCTGTGGAGAGTTGGGCAGCATAGTGATTACCATATCTGAAGCCATGGCCACAGCACGAGAAGAGGGAGCTAATTTCGCGCCAGCATTAAGCACCTCTTGAACCTCTGGTTTTTCTGGATGTCGCGCATAAATAGTGACGTGATGCTCCGCCTTGAGCAAGTTAAGCGTCATAGGCCGTCCCATGACGCCAATGCCAATGAAACCTATTTGCATAGAAATACTTCCTTTCCCGCTTATTATTCCATCTCGACGAGAACAGCTCCGCCATTGACGACATCGCCTTCGTGATAATGTACCTTTCGCACTTTGCCTTCGTATGGTGCTACAATCGTGTGTTCCATTTTCATCGCACCCAGTATGACGAGTACCTGCCGGTGTTGCACTATTTCACCGTCATGAACCTGTACCTTGACGATGGTTCCCGCCATGGGTGCAGTGAGCGCTTTCTGTGAGTGAGCGATGTTCGCACCATGTGCTGCTACATCTACATCTGGTGGTTGTCGTCGTTCTAAGTGATAAATCTGCCCATCGATAATAACCTCCGTTTCACCTGCATCACTTTTCACATGCGTACGTATTTGCCTTGTTCCCCGTCGCAGCAGCACAAGATCATCATTTCCAAAGATGCATGTTATTTTCTCTGCTGGTCGTGAATCGGCCTGCACTTTCCACTCTCCCGAGGTATCCTTTGGCACCCAGATAGCCACCGTATGCTTCTTCCCTTGATAAACATAGCTAATGTTCCGTGATTCGCCAATCATACGCCACGGCCCAAGCATATGCCAGGGATTCGATTGAAATTGGCCATTCCTCAGAGACCTATCCTCTCCACTCCCGACCATATCAAACATAGCTGCCGCCAGCAACGCAATATGTAGGGGCGGGGCTTGCCCCCGCCCGGTATCTGCCCGCCTGGTATCTCCCTGCCCTGCATCTGTCCGCTTTTTGTCTCCCCACCCACTATCTCCCCACTCACTATCTCCCCACCCTAAATGTGTCTCCCCAACATTTTCCCCAATCAATTCATTTTCTTCCAGGAAACTGGTAAACGTGCGTCCTTCCTGAAACGCAGGGTTTGTGGCAATTGCGAGTAACAACGAGGCATTCGTTTTAACGCCAAAGACGGCTTCCTGCTTGAGAGCAGCTTGCATACGTTCAATAGCTGACGTTCGATCTTCGCCATACACAATCAATTTGGCGATCATTGGGTCATAATACTGGGTGATTTCGTCTCCGCTTTCAATACCACTATCGACGCGGATGCCTGGCCCTGCTGGCTTGACGAAGCGTGTGACCGTACCGGTGGAAGGGATAAAGTTCTTTTCAGGATCTTCAGCGTAAAGTCGCAACTCGATCGCATGGCCATGAGGGCTAATTTGTTCTTGTGTCAGGCCGAGTGGTTGCCCCGCTGCAATGCATAGTTGATGGCGCACCAGGTCTATGCCGGTGATAAGTTCGGTGACAGGATGCTCTACTTGTAGGCGTGTGTTCATCTCGAGAAAGTAGAATTGCTTATCGCTATCTAGCAAAAATTCAAGTGTGCCAGCGTTCACGTATCCTGCCGCCCTGGCAATACGCACCGCAGTTGCCCCCATCTCGGCTCGTAGAGCAGGAGTTAATGCAACTGAAGGACTCTCTTCAATTATTTTCTGGTGGCGGCGCTGGATAGAACACTCACGTTCGCCGAGATGGATCAAATTGCCAAAAGTATCGCCGAGCACCTGGATTTCGACATGTCGGGGCTGCTGGATTAATCGTTCGAGAAAAACTATAGCTTCACCAAAAGAAGCTTGAGCCTCGCGTCGCGCTCCAGCTAGTTGGTCTCTCAAATCAGTGGAAGCATACACTTCGCGCATTCCTTTGCCCCCACCGCCTGCAGCAGCCTTGATGAGTAAAGGGAAACCAATACGTTGTGCCTCGCTTAACAACACGGTGTCTTCCTGGCTCTCGCCGTTGTAACCAGGGATAGTTGGCGCGCCAATAGATTGCGCTAATTGCTTGGCCGCAATTTTCGATCCCATCAAGCGCATTGCGGATGCTGGCGGGCCAATGAAAATAATTCCTGCCTTCTCGCATGCCTCGACAAAGGTTGCATTTTCAGAGAGGAAGCCATAACCGGGGTGAATAGCCTCTGCTCTGCTCTCCTTGGCTACCTCAATGATGCTATCTATACGCAGGTAGCTTTGTGCGGCTGGCGCGGGGCCAATATAATATGCTTCGTCGGCTTCTTGCACGTGACGTGTATAGCGGTCGGCCTCGGAGTAAATCGCCACAGTTTGTATGCCTATCTCACGGCATGTTGCCATGATGCGTATAGCTATCTCTCCCCGATTGGCAATCAATATTTTCTTAAACATCGTATCGCACCTAACTTCTTTGGTAGGTTACATTTGGGACGTTTCTCTGTGTCGAGCTGTGAAATTGCATCTGACCATCCGACCTTAATACGTGGCCACATCTTACTATAAACACTCTTATTCTGACAAATATGTAAAAGTACTCGCATGTAATTGAAGTGTATATTGGTAGTAAGTCAAATAGCGATGAACAGTTAGCCTTGAAATGCCAGTATACCTCAAAATTATGAAACCACACTTTAAGGTACATCGTGTCCTTATATGAGTGTACAGGCAATTGGGGATGCTCTAAACAAACTTGGGGTGTGGTTCATATGGCGAATGCAAAGCAGATTCAGAAATGCCATTTGAAATCCATTGCTAGCGGAATAATTCGTAACATATATTCAACTGAATTTTACCAATTATTTCACAACTTAACACTTTAAAGTACAAGATGTACCTTTGTTGCTTCAAATGAGTAACGATTCAGCGGGGAGTTCCAAGGGGCCTGCAAGGTCCCTTGGCGGGGTGCGGGGTGGCCCCGCCTTCCTCCCCCACCCTGCCGCCGCAGGCGGTGCAAAAGAAAAGAAACCTGAATAGTTACTCAAAGGAGCCGGTTTAACGAATTGCAATGATGGGTTGAGGTGAAAAAAACTATGCAACAGAGACAGTACGAACATGAGGTAATCATGAGAGGGATACCTGCTAGCCATCAGAATCAATCTCATTTGCCAGTGCATCCGCAACACGAAGTGGGTATGCATAAATCTCGTCATGTCCAGGTTTCTAAGAAGGATCATACTCTGGTTAGAGGCTCTTTGGTCAAGCTGGTTCCATTTCTACGTCAGGTACTTTCAATTATCCTAGCTGGATTTATTATTATCATTTCTAAGATTGGACATAAAGCGGTTCGGCATAGCGCAATTGAGCAATCAGTTCAGGGTCGAAGAATGAGTATTCAACTCGAGCAAAAAGACCAGGAACTTGAGCCAGCTACCCAATTAGAAGACAAATTTATCTCGATGGTTTCGCATGAATTAAAAACGCCTATGACCACCATCAGTGGGCATACGCAACTTATGTTGCGGCGTTTATCGAAGCTACCAGAATTATCATCCGAACTAAATAGCATACGTAATGAACTGGAACGGATTAATGGACAAACTCATCGTCTGAATGCTATAGTAGATGAACTACTCGATCTGAACAATATTCGTGTAGGTAAGATCGATTTGCGAATAAGAGCATGTAATCTGGTGGGTCTTTGTCATGAGGTGGTTGAGGATCAGCAGTTCCTGACAAACCGTACTATTGAGCTCGATGTGCCTAAAGGTCCTATAACCCTACAAGCTGACTATGAACATCTGAGCCAGGTCCTGGTGAATTTGCTTAGTAATGCACTCAAATATTCCCCGGAAGAGGCTCTAGTGAAGGTGTCAGTCCAGCAAGAAAATGGTGATGCGCTCATCCAGGTATTAGATAACGGACCGGGCATCCCGAAAGAGCAACAAGTGCACATCTTCGAGGCATTTTATCGCGCTCCCGAGTTACAGTTATCATCCAAGAGCGGATTGGGTCTCGGTCTTACTATATGCAAAGAAATTGTAGAGCGCCATCATGGTCACATCTGGTGCGATTCAGAACTGGGCAAGGGAAGCACTTTTTTTGTTGAACTTCCCATACGCCAATTCGAGATATGATCAATCTAAGGATGTGTAGACGACCAAACGTAAGCTAGTTTGGTGCAGGCTAGCTATCCAATCCCCCGCACAGGTAATCAAGTTGAGAAAGGTACCCGTCTTGTTTCCGAAGATCTCTTGAATCGGCGCATCCTGTGGAGGGTAGAACACAATATCTGTAACGTGGAAATGTAGCGTTTTTCCGTTTGCGTCAATCACTATCACCTGGTCGTTGCTATGTAAATCGCGCAGATGCCAGAATACTGCCGGGTAACCTCCAGGGCGGTCAAGATGTCCATCGATTACCGCGCTGCCTCGTTCGCCAGGGTTCGGACCAGAGACATACCATCCTACATCCCACCAGGGATTCTGCTTTGGTACAGCCAGGTCGCTATTAGGGGTAATACCGACTGCCTCAATTGAAGAATTGACATGTATCTCCGGAATGAGTAAACGTACTGGATTTGCTCTCCCTTTCAATGTTAAGAGAGGTGTCGAGGTTGTCTGAGGTAGAGCAGTAAGGGACGATTCATGCACTGGATTAACCTGAGAAGTGCGTGACGAATTGCACCCACTCAAAGTAAGAACTAGTAGCAGGATGAAGAAGCATGAAGCAAGTCTAAACGTATGCATAGATTGTACTTCACTTATCCAGTAAACATTGCATTTAGGCAAAGTGGTACAGGCTTTAGCCTATTTCACTTATCACGAGCATCAGGCCTATATTACTATCTAATATAAAGCCACAATCGACTAGCGGTGAGCAAGTAAAAGACGACGGGTTGCCACAACTGCACAACCTACACCAATGAGGGTCAGAACTCCAAATAGCCAATTCCAGGGAGTCGCAGATTGGGTAATATTAGCTCCGGCGTTTGGATTTGGATCGCTGCCAGTTAATGGTACGCCCGGCAAGCCAGTTACCTGTGCAGTAACAAACTCAATCTGAGGTGTGCCATTGACTAAACCAACGGCAAATACACTAGTAACCATATTGGATTTCAATGTTGCCGCAACGGGAGGGAGCGTGGCTTTGGATTGGTTTGCTGTAATATGGAACGTATATGAGCCTGCTGGGAGTGTGAGATAGTTACTGGCTTCCGGATAGCTCAGTTCACTAATTACCGTGTTATTCCCGTTAGACACACTTACAGTGCCCGTACCAGGCGATAGGTGATAAACGCGTAACTTAGTCATGCCACTGGAAAGATGGTTATTATCCGTGAAGACATGTAGTGAAAGGCCAGTAGATTTCGTGCCCAGCGCTGCTACAGTGTAGACAATCCCAGCACTGACTGATAGCGTCTGGGAGATCACTGCTGCGCCGACACCTTTGCCGATGAGAGCAATCTGAACTTTGTGTGGCCCTGGTGGTATTGTTGCATAATCTGTGACTGTTCCGAATTGGAAATTACTCAGCAACTTTGTACCATCAAGGAAGACATCAGCGGTTCCCACATCAGGTGAAGCGTGAACTATGCGCACGAACGCTGGACTTTCAGCTGATGCTAGATTCTGAGGTAAAGCAAAAAGTGTAACAAGGGCTAGGAAACACCAGGTAAAGGAACTCAGGCATGCGCATGCTATAAGCAAGAATGAACGTTTCAACTTCATTTACCAATTCCTTTCTAACTACTAGAACATCATCATCCTATTAAGTATACATGATAGAATTAGCTATTGATACATGAATGTAATAATTCGATAAAAATGCATAACTTTTAAGCTTGTGCATACTGATACCTCCGTCTATAATAGAGAGGGTGTAAATGAACTACTGAGTTTCTCGAGGAATGGCGTGCAAGGATATCATTCTCTTTCCATTGGAACCATCATACGAAATCAAAATCAGGGCAGATATATAGTAGAGGCTCTTTTGGGCGAGGGCGGATATGGGGCAGTTTATTTAGTGAGGGAGCAGAATAACAATGGTGCACTGTTTGCTCTCAAAGAGATTATTCATCCCAATAAGCGTGTGCGAGATCGCATCGCCTTTGAAGGTGAGGTACTGAAGAGGCTGGAACACCCGGCATTGCCGCGTATCTATAAGGCCTATTGCATCGTCGAAGAGGAAGAGGAAAATAATCGCACCTACCTACTCATGGATTATATTAAGGGGGCGAATCTGGAATGGTTGCGGCAACAGCAACCAGAGGGTCGCATTCCGTTACTTCGGGTTCTCACCATCATGGCACCAATAGTCGATGCCATAGCATATTTGCATAAACAACAGCCTCCTATTATTCATAGGGATATTAAACCGGAGAACATTATTGTCCCAGCATCAAGCGATGAGGCAGTACTTGTCGATTTTGGCCTGGCCAAGGAATATGTGCCGGACAGAACAACCACTATTTTTCGTCAAGGTACGCCTGGCTATGCTGCACCTGAGCAATATGTTGGAGGAACCTGCCCTCAAACGGATATCTATGGATTCGGTGCTACGCTCTACACACTTCTAACAGGGGTTGTCCCTGCTGATGCACTCCTGCGCTTGGCTGAAGATAAAGATATCGATACTCTTGTTCCAGCGAATCAAATACTAGCGAGCATTCCAGTATTCGTGGCCAGCGATATCAACCGTGCGATGGCCTTAAGCAGAAAAGAGCGTTTTTCTACCATCGAGGAGTTCTGGCAGACATTCCGTAATCATGCAACGCAATACAAGGAGTCTACACATGAGTTTGTGTCTGATGAACTGCCTGTCATGAAAGACTTAGTTGAGCAATCCGCCTCAAACACAATAAAAGCAAAGCTTTCTGCTAATCTTCATAGAAGGTCCAGAGTCCACTTCGCAATCTTGCTACTTGTTCTCATTGCCGCTTGGACGGGTTTCTGGATGTACATTGGGGTACTCCACCATACCACTCCTGGTCGTAACTTGAACCCTACCTCTGTTGCTTCATCCGTGGCAGTGCTGACTCCTACCGCGAGATTAATACCCTATCCACTCGTTGCTAGGCAATATGCTGGCACAATTGGTGATATAGTAGCCAATACAAAGACAAATATGTCTCTTATCAATGTTCAACAGAATGAAAGTAACATTAGCGGTTACTTCATGGGGCTAGGCTTGAAGGGTCCGTTCAAAGGTTCAATCGATTCTTCTGGGCATATTCTGTTCCAGGTTGCCATCTATTCCGGGAGTTCAACACTTTCATTTGAGGGGACGATAAAATTAGGTGGCGATATCGCTGGAAGTTATAGGGTCATGAACCAGAACAACGAATTCACTGGTGAAAATGGTGTATGGAGTGCTACTCCTACTGCGCCAGTATAAACCTTAGAAAGACATATCCATATATTTATTTTTTCTCAAGGAATGCCCGCAGTCTCTCCTGTGCCTCCATACTCACTCGTAATGTAGCGATGGTTTCGGCAGTATACTTGCGTGCGGTGTCATGATCCATGTGTGCCACATTCAAGGCCAGCGCTTTACAAGCGCGTATCGCTTGTGGGCCGCTGCTTAGTAACTCGCGCACCGTATTCTCGACAGCGGTATCAAGTTCTTCAAGGGTCGTTAAGATATGAACCAGGCCGATTTCCTTGGCCTGAACTGCGCTGAAGCGTTCACCTGTCACAAATAGCATACGTGCGTGAGTTTCACCAATTTTGCGTATAACATAGGGAGAAATAACCGAGGGAGCAATGCCTAGCTTCACTTCGCTAAAGGCCAAGCGTGCTCCTTCGACCGCAATAACTATGTCGCAGACGGCGAGCAAGCCCAAACCTCCACCCATGGCGGTACCATTGACACGCGCCACGACGGGACAGGGAAAAGTGTTGATGGTATCGAAGAGATCGGCCATGCGCAAGGCATCGTTCAGGTTTTGTTCCTGGGTGAAGATTGCCGATTCCTTCATCATGTTCAGATCGGCACCGGCGCTAAATGAGGGTCCATCTCCCGTCAATACGACTGCGTGCAGACGTGTATCTATGCTTAGGTCAGTGAATGCTGCCTGCAAGTCAATGACAAGTTGCGTGTTAAATGCATTATGCACTTCCGCTCGCCGCATAGTAATGGTTGCAATCTTGTCCTGGTGGCTTCGCTCAACCGTGATATGTGTGTAGGTTGACATGATTTTACTCCTTTACATCTACATCCTGAAGACCCCGAAAGGATTGTCCCGCATAGGTGCATTTAAGGAGGCCGCGATACCCAGAGCCAGCACTGTTCGTGTATCGCGAGGGTCAATAATTCCATCATCCCACAGGCGAGCGGTGCTGTAATATGGATTGCCTTCCTCCTCGTACTTATCGAGAATCGGCTGTTTGAACGCTGCCTCTTCTTCCTCGCTCATGGTTTTGCCTCGTGCCGCCAGCCCTTCCTTACGTACCGTTGCCAGCACGCTAGCTGCCTGCTCGCCACCCATCACCGAGATGCGTGCATTTGGCCACATCCACAACTGCCTTGGTGAATAAGCTCGCCCACACATGCCATAGTTGCCCGCACCAAACGAGCCGCCAATGATCACGGTGAAGCGCGGGACAGGCGCGTTGGCAACGGCCATCACCATTTTGGCGCCATCCTTGGCGATGCCGCCGTTCTCATACTGCCTGCCTACCATGAAGCCAGTAATATTTTGTAAGAAGATCAGCGGGGTCTGGCGCTGAGCACACAATTCGATGAAATGGGTTGCCTTGAGGGCGCTCTCGGAAAAAAGAATGCCATTATTCGCGATGATACCCACAGGATAGCCCATGAGGCGGGCGAAGCCACATACCAGGGTTGTTCCATAAAGTTCCTTGAATTCGTGAAAGTGACTCCTGTCGACAATACGAGTGATCACTTCGCGCACATCATAGCTCTTGCGGCTATCCTTTGGGATTATGCCAAGCAGTTCGTTGGGATCGTAACGGGGTGGTTCAGGTGTGTGAATATCCCATGGAATATACTTGCGCCGGTTGAGATTAGAAACGATACTGCGACAGATAGCCAATGCATGTTCGTCATTCACAGCATAGTGATCGGTCACGCCGGAGGTACGGCAATGGACATCAGCGCCTCCCAGATCTTCTGCGCTCACCTCTTCTCCCGTCGCGGCTTTTACCAGCGGTGGACCGGCCAGGAAGATAGTGCCGTTGCCACGTACAATCACGGTTTCGTCGCTCATGGCGGGAACATAGGCTCCTCCCGCCGTACACGAGCCCATCACCGCGGCAATTTGTGGAATACGCTGGCTGGACATGCGGGCCTGATTGTAGAAGATGCGCCCAAAGTGGTCACGGTCAGGAAAAACATCTGCTTGTAACGGTAGAAAAGCACCGCCCGAATCAACAAGGTAAATACAGGGTAAGTGGTTCTGCTCAGCGATCTCTTGAGCGCGTAAATGCTTCTTGACGGTCATTGGGTAGTAGGTGCCACCCTTAACCGTAGCATCATTGGCGACGATCATGCATTCCTGTCCCTCAACAAGTCCAATGCCTGTGACAATGCCGGCAGATGGTGCCTCGTTATGATACATGTGCCATGCTGCTAATCGACTCAGTTCGAGGAAAGGCGTATCGGGGTCACACAGCAACTGGATGCGTTCTCGTGCAAGCAGTTTGTTCCGTTTACGGTGTTTAGCGATTGCATCCTCTCCTCCTCCCTGTTGTACTTGTCGAATACTTTCGTTAAGCTCATCTATAAGTTGCTGGAAATAGTGTTTATTTTCCTGAAATTCGGGGCTGTTGCGGTCTATGCGGGTTTCAATGATGCCCATTTGTACGTCTTTTCCTCTCGACAGCTCTGTCATGGAAGCGATGAATGGTGTCTATACCAACTGTTTGCAGCATAGCACTGCGTTGGGAGGGCGTCAAGTTAACGGTCATTGGACAGTAAGGGAGGAAAGGCGATAAAGATTATGGCTGGGCTTGCTCAGTTAATTTGTCTGGTGGCCGGAAATCGCCGGGTTGACCGGGATAACGTGCCAGGCCAGCACCAGGTCCTAGCTCCTTTGTAGGTGTCGAGAGTCGTTTGGCCTTACGTTCCAGCGCAAGATAGATTAAATCGACGGCACTCTCCAGGTCGAGGACACCAGTGTTGACTACGATATCATACAGGCCTGTATCTTGCGGATTCAGGTTATGCACTTCCTGCAGATAACGAACCCGGTCTCGGTCTTTGAGCTGTATCCGTGTACGTGCTGCCGCTTGATCCAGCCCTTCACGCACCATGACATAGGCAATGCGCCGATCGAGTGGCGCTATTACCCGCGCATGGAGCACATCGCGCCTGTGTGCTAACAAGACCTGTGAGCCTCGACCGACAATCACGACCTGTCCCGTATCGACAGCCGACTTGACCACCTTGCGTAGCGCCTCCTGGTAGGCACGTGGGTCTGTTACCAAAGCGGGAATAGGCGCAGTCACAAGTGCGGCAGGCTCGAACAATTGCATGCCCTTCAGAAGACGTGAGACGAGGCCTTCAACGCGCTCATCGTGCTCTTCTGCTTCCGCTTCGCTGACGCCTAGCTCGTGTGCCACCTGCACGACAACTTCGTGATCAATTAACTGCCATCCAAGGCGCCTAACTAGGCGCGTTGCGACTTCGCCGCCGCCGCTGCCATATTCGCGTGATATGGTGATGGCCCGCATCCGGGAAATTGTACTGAAATCTTTGCTCATAATTTGGCCCTCTTGTGTATTTTAGCATTCACTTTAAAGGCTAACAAGAGAATAGAGGTGCTATCGTTGTCAAGTGAGTTCAGGTCGGTAGTGGTGTTTAGAACTGGCTTCTCATGTTGACAAAGCCCCCCTCATCATGTAGTATACATGGCGTGCGATACAGAGTCGTGGGTTTCCTCCTAATCTCTTCTCGTACATCATTCGGGTGTGGCCAAGCGGTAAGGCAGTGGACTTTGGATCCACGATCCTAGGTTCGAATCCTAGCACCCGAGCCTGCTTTTGTAGAGAAGATGTAGACTTTGTTGATTGCAGTAATGTAAAACAAACAACAGCCATGAAGCCTACGCAACAACGCAACAGTGCTAGCTTGACATATTAATCCCCTAGGACTGAGACGACAGACACAAAAAGGTTTGCGATTTTATTATGAACACATTTGCTGCCGTAGTGCTTGCAGCAGGCAAAGGCACCAGGATGCGTTCAACCCTTCCTAAGGTACTGCACCGGGTGGGAGGGTTGCCACTCCTGGCGCATGTACTCAACGCCATCGAAGGCATCCCCTCTACTGCTGAATTTGCTCCACTCCTCGGTAGAGCAACCAACCATCGTCCCATTGTTGTACTAGGATATGCAGCAGAGCAGATTGAAGCTACTTTTGGAGAGCGTTGTCTCTACGCTCTCCAAGAGCATCAGTTAGGTACTGGACACGCTGTATTAGCCGCCCAAAAAGTTGTTGAAACATTGAATCCGGTGCCTCAAACAATACTGGTCTGCTATGGAGATACTCCGCTTATCAGCAGTGAAATACTTGCTCGCATGCTGGTTGAGCACCTGACAAGCCAGGCAACCCTGACTTTTCTCACTGCGATCACCGAACAACCCTCTGACTTTGGGCGTGTGTTGCGAGACGCGGGTGGACGAGTGCTCGAGATTGTTGAAGTCAAACGTGCCACTGAAGAATATAAGCGTATTCGGGAAGTCAATTCTGGTGTCTATTGCTTTGATAGTAACTGGCTATGGCCAGCTTTACAAGCACTTCCCAAGAATGCATCAGGCGAATACTATCTGACCGACCTGGTAGGTATAGCAAGCTCCCAGGGATGTAAGATGGTGACTGTCAGTGGAAAACTAGACGAGACTATTGGCATCAATGACCGAGTGCAACTGGCCGCTGTTGAACAGTTGCTACGCCAGCGCGTTCTAGAGCGTCATATGTACGCGGGTGTAACCATTATCGATCCAGCCAGCACCTACATCGATGTAGGTGTGGAAATAGGAGCTGATACGGTTATTCTCCCTGGTACGATGATAACAGGAAAAACTCGTATTGGTTCGGCATGTCGCCTTGGGCCAGGAACAACTATCGACCAGTCTGTTCTCGGAAATGGTTGCATCGTGCGCAATTCGGTGCTGGAAGAGACAACGTTCGAGGATGGAGTGAGTATTGGACCCTTTAGCCATTGTCGTCCACGAGCCTACCTTGCACGTAATGTACGTATGGGCAACTTTGGAGAAGTGAAAAACTCATATATTGGCACAGAAACAGATATGCATCACTTCAGTTATGTCGGGGATGCCACTGTAGGTGAACATGTGAATATCGGCGCGGGCACTATAACCTGTAATTACGATGGAGTACGGAAGAATCACACGAATATAGGTGACGGGGCCTCCATTGGAAGTGATACAATGTTAGTTGCCCCTGTAACTGTTGGTGAACGGGCCCAAACAGGAGCTGGTTCTGTCGTGACCCGTGATGTCCCTCCCGGAGCGTTGGTTGTTGGTGTTCCAGCGCGTATTTTGCGAATGCCTCAACCATTGGATAGTTCTACAACAGAGGGCACCGAAAAGGAGTGATCGGTCTTATGGACGGCGCTGGCCTAGCCGGAAATATAGTTGCGACCCTTATGGTCGTGCGCGCCGCTACCGATGTTCAAAGTCCACAATTTGATGCTGAGGCGTGGCTACAACTGGTTATACTGATCGTTTCTTTAATTCTATGCGCCACGGCTTCCGCTGCTGAGACTGCGTTGACCTCTGTCAGCCGCATAAAACTCAAGAACATGGTGGAAGAAGGCGATAAAAAGGCCATTAAGATTGATCGCCTTCTGACTCAACCGAACGTCTTCCTTACTACCATCCTGGTTGTTAATAGCGTAGCCGTGATCGTCGCTTCCAGCATGGCTACTGTGCTGGCACTCCGTTTCTCAGCAACCTTTGGTGAACTGATAGCCACTATCCTCATCTCCTTAGTCGTGTTGATCTTCTGCGAGATTACACCTAAAACTGCCGCTGTACAAAACCCCTTACGTTGGGCGCGCATTCTGGTAAATCCTGTACTCGGCGCCGCCTGGCTGCTTCGTCCAGTGGTTTTGTCATTGAGTGCCGTAACAAATACTCTTCTTCGTTTCACAGTTGGACAGATGAGACACCGTGGTCCTTTCGTGACAGAAGAGGAATTGCGCCTGTTGGTAACTGTTGGTGAGGAGGAAGGGGTGCTCGAAGAAGAAGAAACCGAGATGATTCACAGCATCTTCGAGTTTGCGGATACTACTGTGCGCGAAGTTATGATACCACGCATAGATATGGTGACACTCGAGAGTGATGCCACTGTTGATGAGGCCGTGGACCTGGCTTTACAGGGCGGCTTTTCGCGTATCCCGGTCTTTGAAGAAACTATCGACAACATTATTGGCGTTCTCTACACCAAAGACATGCTCAGGCAGTTGCGTGAAGACCACAACACTTTACCTATTCGTGATCTTTCGCGCCCCGCTTACTTTGTGCCGGAGACGAAAAAGCTGGATGACCTGCTGCGTGAAATTCGACAGAGACGTACACATATGGCAATTATCGTTGACGAATACGGCTCAGTGGCAGGATTGGTCACCATCGAAGACCTGGTTGAGGAAATCGTTGGGGACATTCAAGACGAGTATGATCGAGAAGAGAATCTGTACGAACAAGTCAATCAGCATGAGTATATCGTCGATGCTAAGATCAGCATCGACGAGTTTGATGAACTAATGGACACGGATCTGGAAAACGAGGATTACGATACCCTGGGTGGTTTTTTGTATGCTCAACTCGACAAGATTCCGGTTGCTGGCGATACGATTACTTTCAAGAATCTGACTTTCACGGTCTTAACCACCCGTGGAAGACGTATTACAAAGGTGAGAGTAGAACGCGAACAAGCACCTGATACTTCGTCCGCTGCTTCGCAGCAAACGCAAGGACAATCAGGCCAGTTGCTCTTGCCTTCAGCCGTGGAAACTAATAAGGCAGATTCGCATAGCAATACGGAAACCCCATCCAAGCCTCAATCGCGTTATCAAATTAAAGAGGTATAATTGATGGTGTCTGCACTTGCTTCTCTTCCACATGTAGTACGCATCGTCGAGGTTGGTCCACGCGATGGACTGCAGAACGAAAAGGCGCTCATTCCCACCGAGCAAAAAATAGAATTTATCCAAATGCTTGCTGAAGCTGGATTTGCAGTTGTTGAAGCCACCTCATTTGTCAGCCCACGTGCCATTCCACAGTTGAGCGATGCGAGCGACGTTATGGCTGGCCTGACACGACTCCCCAAGACTTCATATCCAGTGCTGGTTCCTAATATGAAAGGCATGGAGCGCGCATTAGCGGCTGGAGTTCGCACTATCGCTGTATTTACTGCTGCCAGCGAAAGTTTTACCCGCCATAACATCAATGCCACCATTGCGGAGAGCCTTGCCAACTTTCGTCCCGTGGTGGCATTGGCACAGCATGAGGGAGTGCCAGTACGAGGCTATATCTCCACCGTCTTCGGCTGTCCCTACGAGGGGAAAGTGGAGCCACGGCAGGTACTCAATGTAGCACAGGCACTCTTAGAGATGGGTATCGACGAACTTTCATTGGGTGATACGATTGGGGTAGCAACCCCGAACCAGGTTGTGGATGTGATTAGTCACTTAGTGACAGATGGAGCTATTCCCATTGAGCAATTGGCTGTACATTTCCACGATACACGTGGCACAGCATTGGCAAATGTGTTGATTGCTTTGCAGTTGGGAATCAGTATTGTTGACTCCTCTGCAGGTGGCCTGGGTGGCTGTCCTTATGCACCTGGGGCTGCCGGTAATTTGGCGACAGAAGACCTGCTCTATATGCTAAATGGTATGGGTATCCACACAGGTGTTGACCTGGACAAAGTGGTCGCCGCCACGCGCTTTATTGCCCCATTGCTGGGCCATACACCAACGAGCAAATATTACCAGGCGGCAGAAAGCGCAAAGTAGGAGCGCATTAATGGCGCCCTCGGTCGGGGTCGGCTCCCTATGAGAGGGTAATCCATTGCATCCCTACAAATCAATTAATGTGACTCCAGGTATCTGATAGCTGCCACCAGCTGTGTATCCCCACTCTTGAAGATTTGTTGCAAGTTCATATGCTCTTGATTCTCATCATTGGGAGTGAGCGGATTGACGTTCGGGCTTAACTGAACCTGAATATTAGGCGTAATACCATGGTCACGGATAAACTGTCCTCTGGGCGTCAACCACTCGCTTGTCCCCAGGAGAATGGCGGAGCCATCAGAGAGATCGAATTCGTCCAGGACAGTACCTGTACCAAAGGTTTTTATTCCCATTATGATAGCACGATGGTTGTCCTGTAAGGCACCCGAAACGATCTCTGCGGCGCTCGCCGTATTATTATTGACTAGCACCGTAATCGGAATAGTCGTATCAAGAGGATGACCATTCACTGAACTCGGCGTTCGTTGTCCGGTGCTGTCCTGCTCCAGAAGAACATTCCCGCTACCTATAAACTCGCTAACTACGTTAATGGCTTCCTGGAGATATCCTCCTGGGTCATCGCGCAGATCGAGAATGATTGCCTTTGCCCCCAATTTTTTAGCCTGGTTGAGCGCATCTTTGAGCTGCTCTGAGACCCCTTCTGAGAATTGTGTAACTTGAATATGCGCAATATGATCCTCTGAGATATAGTGCAAGATGACGGAAGGAACCTTAATCTCTGCTCGCTTCATTGTGAAAGTTAGTGTCTGATTTGTAGAAAGGCGTTTCACGGTGATAGATACGGGAGTGCCAACCTGTCCCTGGCCCTGAATAAGTGAACTGACAGTATTTATGTCCTTGCCGGTAGTGCTTACCGTGTTGACGGCGGTAATGACATCACCACGCTTGATTCCGGCCTTTTCAGCCGGCGCATCAGGGATAGTAGAAGTTATGGTGATTTGTTTCGTTTTAGGATCTTGCTGCAAACGAATACCGATACCCACAAGGGTGCCGCTTAATTGTTGATGTTCATCCCGCACATTCTGCGGTGTGAGGAAACGCGTGTGACCACGATCATGTAGAACATCCAGCATGGCACTGATTGCCTGGTATGACATTTGCTTATAGTTTATTGCTTTGCGATCAACATAGTTCTGATCCACAATGTTCCATGCTTGTTGAATGAGGTTAGCATAACTTTTAGATTGGTTGCTTGGAATAAAGTTGGTATTGGAGAATGCCTGATGACTAAACCATCCTCCGAGAAATGCAAGAATCAGTAATGCTGTAGTGACTATGATCTGTCCAAACATCTGCCTGAACCAGGGCTTCTTATCAGGTGAGGTCTCTTCTGTTAGAGCCTGCTGCTGCATGGAAGAACGGGTATTTGTTGCTGAAGTTGGATTGAACTGTTCGTCAGGTACTGTTGAATATCTATCGTCTGCTTCAGGCTGTTCATACCAGCGTGGATCGTCGTAGTTACTCACCGAAGGCCTCCAATACTTTTTTCGATGCATGAGACGAAGTGTAGCCGCGAAAGTGGCAATTGCATCGATTTCAATATCTTTTTTCGATACATGACGCGAAGCGTATCCGCGAAAGTGGCAATTGCATCGATCTCAATATCTGTAACTCTTTTCTTTCTTCGGAAAACATTTCTCTATTATGCTACTATACAATAACTATTGGTAATACGGCTCCGGCTATGTAAATGTTGCCAGGATGCTCCTGCTTGTAATCATGGGGATGTTTGGAAGCGATGCATAAAAGCAATAATTCTATCGTAGTAGTTCATACCAGGAAAAGTCAACGGCATATATGTCTTGCAAAAAAATACAGGAGTGTAGTTCAGGAAAACTGCACCCCTGTAAATCTGCATGAAACATGCTTCGTTTTGGCTCCAACCATCGATGTAAGACTTTACCGGCTTTTACTCTTTTGGAATGCCTATTGCCTCGTTCCTATTTGGAACAAGGGCGGGCGTTGGAGTTGTTGCAGTGTCGCTTGTAGTAGGCGGAGTAGTATCGTGTTTTTTAGAAGCAGGCGTGGGAACTTGCTTTTTCGGCGGTTCCCATCCAGGCGCACGGGAGACGATCATCGACATCATCTTCCCCTCCATAACAGGAGAGCGCTCAATAACAGCCGATCCCTTCAATTCCTCTGCAATGCCGTCAAGCAACTTACGGCCAATGTCGGGGTGGCGCATCTCTGCTCCACGAAACTTAACACTGACCCTAACTCGATCCCCGTCAGCTAGAAACTCTTGAATCTTGCGCGTCTTTACATCTACATCGTGTTCGTCTGTACGTGGACTCAGACGAATCTCTTTCAATGTGATCGTTTTCTGATTCTTACGTGCCTCGTTCTCTTTCTTTGCCTGCTCATACTTATATCGACCGTAGTCCATCAATTTGCAGACAGGCGGGATAGCGTTTGGTGATACCTCGACTAGGTCAAGATCCCGCTCGCGCGCAATGTCGAGTGCACGTGGGGTAGGCATCACCCCGATCATCTCACCGCTTTCATCGATTAAGCGCACCTCACGTGTACGTATCCGCTCGTTCACCCGCATTTCTCGCTGACGGTCGTTCCCCCGAAAATCCCTGTTAATAGGCCAGACCTCCTTCTTCATGGTACTGGTACAGAATTACACATAGAACTGGTGTAAAAAACAACTATGAAGCCATATAAATTGTAGCATACAACCCTATCCAAGTCAAATATTTCTTGATGAGTAAATATGTATCAACCAAGCGTTCATTCTTAATCAGAACCCCTTGATTGTTATTTTTGTAGAGAGAAAGGGTAGTCATGAATCTGCAACAGTGGTTCAGTAAACGTCAATCTCGTCGTCGAGCGATACGTAATCTCGGTATACTTGCAGGTGCTGTCCTCTCAATCGATGCGGGCGTGTTCGCTGCTGGCAAAGTGGCAGCCTCAACGTTTGCTGACGACTCCAACCCTATCAATCACATCCTGATTGCCTGTCAGGAAAATCACTCCTTCGACACGTATTTTGGCTATTATCCACGGGCTGGATCGTTTGGCGTCCCCTCTAATTATTCACAGCCCGATGGCAATGGCGGCACCGTTACTCCACATCATTATCTTCTTCCAGTCGAGCTTGATACCTCGCACACCTGGCAGTCCATTCACAGCGAATGGCACAAAGGAGCTATGGATGGTTTTTATACCACCGATGGCTCAGTTGCACTCGGTTACTATGATGATTCGGACCTCTCTTACTACTATGCGCTGGCCGATGCCTTTACCCTGTGCGGCAACTACTTCTGCTCAGTGCTCGGCCCAACAGTACCTAATCGCCTGGCTCTGGCGTCGGGCACTGCTGGCGGCAATACTACAGATACCCTTGACGTTGGAAGTGTAGATTGGCCAGCGATTGTAGATTTGTTAGATGCCCACCACGTGTCCTGGAAGTGCTACAACCTTGGCCTGGGTCTTGGAAGTTCAGGCTCGAAACTCTTCAATGGACTGACCTTCTTTAAACACTGGCAGAACGATTCGCGCCTCAAATTTAAAGAGGATGACTACAATGATGACCTGCAGGCTGGAACCTTACCGCAGGTGTCCTTTTTAATTACAGAGGAACTTATTAACGAGCATCCACCTGCTGATATTCAGATGGGCCAGCGCAAGATGGCGGATATAATCAAGGCATTGATGGCTTCGAGTTTGTGGAAGAGTTCCGCGCTCTTCTTGACTTATGATGAAGGCGGTGGCCTGTTTGACCATGTAGCGCCTCCGCAGGTGGACGCCTATGGATTGGGCATCCGTGTGCCGGCGCTGGTTGTCTCACCGTATGCCAGGCGTGGCTATGTTTCCGGGCAGTTGTACGAACACAGTTCAATCTTGCAGTTCATTGAGCGCCGTTTTGGTTTACCTTCGCTGGCAAGCATCAATCACCAGTTTGATACCTCGACTCCAGGGACTAATAATGATGCCGCCAATGGGAATCCAACAGGCCCAGCACAACCGCCGCATGATGGGTTGACACAAATAGGTGATTTCTACGAGGCCTTCGATTTTACTCAGAACCCGAACTATTATCCGGCCTTGTCCATGCTGTAATAGTATTCGTCTCAATTTGCTTGAGTTGCAGGTCCATGATACAATTCCGCTATTCTATTCTATTCTATTCTACTCTTCTATACAAGAGGATGTAAGTAGAGAGAGGTGAATGAACGCATGGATCTGCAGCATATTTGTAACACCCGTCAATCCCGGCGCGATGCCTTGCGGACACTAGGGAAGCTCGTGGGGATCAGTTTGACGCTTAATGCATGCGAGTCCGGTAGCCATCCTTCTGCGCCAACAAATGGCAGCCTCGATTCCATCAACCATGTACTGATTGCCTGCCAGGAGAACCATACGTTCGACACATACTTTGGCTACTACCCGAAAGCAGGAAAATTTGGTGTTCCAACGGGCTATTCGCAACCCGATGGCAAGGGAGGTACTGTTAAACCACGTAGGTTCACTTCAAAAGTCACACGTAATATCTTACACACCTGGCAAGCCATTCATAGTGAATGGAACCATGGCGCAATGGATGGCTTTTACACCACAAATGGTATTGATGCGCTTGGTTACTTTGGTGGTTCTGATATTCCCTACTACTATGCGCTGGCCGATTCTTTCACCTTCTGTGGCAACTATTTCTGCTATCAACTCGGTCCAACCTTACCGAATCGAATAGCCCTCTGGGCCGGTACCTCTGGTGGCATCACCACCTTCAAAAGGATTCCGCCTGGTAGCCTGGATTATCCGACTATTGTTGATCTGCTGGACGCTCACCATGTGACCTGGAAATGTTACAGCCTCGGAACAGGGTTGGGAAGTGTTCCTGAGCTTGAGTTTTTCAATGCACTGCCATTCTTCAAACGTTGGGTAAACGATCCCCGGCTCTCGTTTCGCGGTGGCGATTTCTATAACGACCTGAAACACGGATCGCTGCCGCAGGTGTCATTTTTGATTTCTGATGCCCTTGTTAGTGAGCATCCCCCAGACGATATTCTCTTTGGAGAAGCGGAGATGTCGAGGGTGATCAAAGCGCTTATGAACTCAAATTTGTGGACAAGCTCTGTCTTGTTCTTCACTTATGATGAGGGTGGCGGATTCTTTGATCATGTAGCGCCGCCGCAGGTAGATGCCTATGGTATGGGCTTACGTGTACCGATGCTAGTTATCTCCCCCTGGGCAAAGCGTGGCTATGTATCAGGTCAACTGTATGAACACAGCTCGATGTTAAAGTTCATCGAGCGCCGCTTTGGTTTGCCCTCCCTGGCAAGCGTCAACCACCAGTTTGATACTTCGACCCCGGGCCAGAATAATGATGCAGCCAACGGCAAACCGACAGGTCCGCCTGCTCCCCCACGTGATGGCCTGCACCAAATTGGTGATTTCCTGGAAGCGTTTGATTTTTCGCAGAATCCCAATTACTATCCGAATTTGCCAGCAGTGTTGTGATGTAACTTTTCGTTTTACTATGGGCTTGGTGGAAGTAATGGCAACGCAAACCCCCAATCAAGCAATATCTTCGCATCGCTGAATCGACGGTTTTCGTCACTGCTATGGAGAACAACACCCATCAGGTGATGACCAGCGCGGGTAGCCGAGAAGACCAGGCATCCCCCGGCCTCAGTGGTAAAACCTGTCTTGATGCCAGTCATACCCGCGTATGTCGTGAGTAGTGTGTTGGTGTTGTCCCAGGAGTAACTGTGGTGCGATGAGGTAGCCGGGAGCTGGTAATGTTGTGTGCGGACAATCTGGGCAAAGAGTGGAATGTTCATAGCATAGCGTGCCAGTCGTGCAAGATCGTAAGCGGTCGTGTAATGACCTGGTATTGGTTGACCGTTTGCGCCATAATACGTCAGCCCATCAGGGTTGATGTAATGCGTTTGAAAGAGACGCAGGCGGTAGGCGAAAAGATTCATTATGTTCACAAAATTGGCGGTTGATCCACTTACGGCATCGGCAATAGCGATAGCTGCATCATCGCCGGAGGGCAACATCATGCCAAACAGCAGATCTTTGAGGGTGAGCCGGTCGCCTGCTTGTAATTTCGCGCTGCTCCCATTGTGTAGAATTACCTCGTTTATTGCATCACGCTGTATAGTGACAACCTTGTTCGGATCAGCCGTCTGGATGACGATGAGAGCGGTCATGACCTTGGTCGTGCTAGCCATTGGCAGTGGCCTCTCGCCGTTGAGGTCATCCAGTATATGCCCCGTATCGTTGTCCAGTAAGATGGCTTCGCTGGCCGTAATCTCTGGCGGTTTTCCTCTGATAGTGAGGATGGGTGTGGGTTTCGGAGTGGGCGTCGGTGTGATGGGCGCGAAGGTTGGCATGCTGGTATGAGAACTGAGTGTAAATCCGTCGAACAGGCGTTTCCCCATCGGTGTAAAAGTGAGAACGGGCACCATGATTATGGTGCTGATTGATATGAATAACAGGGTAATAGCAACAGTTCGACGAACCATCTACACAGCTCTGGGCCAACAGGTGTGATAATCAGTCACGCGTTCAAAAGCGTCAGCGACACGCAGGATGAGGTCTTCGGCGAAGAAATTGCCTAAAAATTGCAGGCCTACGGGCAGGCCATTGCTGAAACCGCCTGGGATCGAGATACCGCAGATGCCTGCCAGGTTCGCTGGAATGGTGAACACGTCCTGTAGGTACATTTCATAGGGGTCAGAAATCTCGCCAATCTTGAATGCCACGGATGGTGAGGCGGGACTGACCAGCACGTCGAAGCGTTCGAAGGCGCGAGTGAAATCCTCAGTAATGAGCGTGCGCACCTTCTCTGCTTGTTTGTAATAGGCGTCGTAGTAACCGGAAGAAAGCGCGTAGGTACCGAGCATGATGCGGCGCTTGACTTCCTGCCCGAACCCGTACTCACGCGTCTTCTCCAACGCCTCCCACATTTCGTTGGTGTCACGATATGAATAGCCGTACTTGACGCCATCGTAGCGGGCGAGATTGGCGCTTGCCTCCGCCGGGGCGATGATATAGTAAACGGGTACGCCATACTTGGTATGTGGCAGGGAAACCTCACCCACCTCTGCTCCCAACTCACGCAGCTTTTCAATATCGTCGCGCACGGCTTTGACTATGCCTGGTTGTGTTCCCTCTACCCAGTATTCCTGTGGTACGCCAATGTGCAGGCCTTTGATAGAGCCGTTCAAGGATATGCTATAGTCAGCCACGGAATCGGGAGAGCTGGTTGAATCGCGTGGGTCGGGACCAGCGATCGTTTGCAGTATCAGGGCCGCATCACGTGCATTACGGGCAAAAGGACCAATTTGGTCGAGCGATGAGGCAAATGCCACCAGCCCGTAGCGAGATACTCTTCCATAGGTGGGTTTAAGACCCACAACATTGCACAATGCCGCAGGTTGGCGAATTGAGCCGCCTGTGTCGCTACCGAGAGCGCCCATTGCCATGCCCGCTGCCACCGCTGCCGCGGAACCGCCACTACTGCCGCCAGGAGCCCTTTCCAGGTCCCAGGGATTTTGTGTGGTGAAGAAGGCGGAATGTTCGGTTGAGGACCCCATTGCGAACTCATCCATGTTTGTCTTGCCCAGCATCACCACGCCTGCCGCGTTGAGTCGTTCCATGACTGCGGCGTCGTATGGAGGCTTGAAATCCTTCAGCATATTAGAGCCGCAAGTAGTGGTGATCCCTTTCGTGCATATTACGTCCTTGATTGCCAGGGGAATGCCCGTAAGCGGCGATACCGTGGCCCCATTGTTAAAGCGCCGGTCAGCTTCCTCCGCTTGCTTCATAGCCAGGTCATCGGTTACAAGAGTATAAGCCTTTACCTTGTCATCCACCGCTCGAATGCGCTCAAGGTGGGCATGCGTTAATTCGACCGAAGAGATCTTGCGTTGACGCAGTAATTCTCCCGCTTCGTGAATGGTCAGCTTATATAATTCACTCATGATTGTCTAAGACTCCTCCAGCACCGCACGGACTTTTAGGCAGTTATCTTCCTGTTCAGGAGCATTAGCAAGCAATACTTCCGGCGGATATGATGGCTGCGGGATATCAGGCCGCATGATATTGACCAGGCGTGACGCATGCGCAGTAGGTGATACGCTACTCACGTCTACCTCCTGCAATTTAGCTATATTTTCTAGTATGACAGAGAGCTGACTTGCAAAAACGTCGACCTCTTCTTCGGTCAAGCCCAGGCGGGCAAGTTTTGCAACGTGCTTTACGGTTTCGCGATCAATCATAGTCTTCCTCTTCTATTCACCAGCGTACATGAAAACCGCTTAGATGTTCTGTTGGCTGCTCCCATACTGTACGTACTTCATTCACCTCGGCTGCGGGTGGTCCTTTCCGTAACAGGGTTAGCAGACGTTCCAGGACAGGGCGAGGTCCCTGAGCCAGTACTTCTACACTACCGTCTCTCTGATTGCGTGCATACCCACGCAAGCCAAGTGCCAGGGCATTTTCAACGACAAAATAGCGGAAACCGATCCCTTGCACCCATCCATGCACATAAGCATGCAGTTCTTGAATGTCAATTGCGTCGTTCTGGCTTGTCATGCACACAATGATAGCATACTCTTGTTGATCTCACCAGTAGTTTTTTTCAGGCAGATTTCAGCAAACGTGCCTAAACTTGAAATAGTATGTAACAAATACGTTTTTCGTAACGTAGTAATATATACTTTTGTTGTGCTGACGATTAACTGCCAGCCGTCAATTCTTTGAGCTTTTGTGTTAACGTGATACACTATGGAATATAATTGTGCGTCGTCGAGAAGTTTCGCCTGTTGCCTGTATGTGTTCGTAAGGAAGGATCTCCACTGATTTTCTTGCTATCCGAACTAATCAGATTGCCGCTGGCGTTGCTTGGCCAGGCCGCTTGGAGAGTAAAGTATGCAGTCGGTACAAGATTTAGCAAATGCGGTACAACGTGTTATCAACAATGTCGAAAAAGTAATCGTTGGGAAAGCTGATCCGGTTGCCTTCAGCTTGATAGCAGTCATCTGCCGAGGGCATGTATTAATAGAAGATGTACCCGGTGTTGGCAAAACTGTTCTTACCAAAGCTATTGCACGCTCAATTGGATGTACATTCAAACGCATCCAGTTCACTCCTGATCTCTTGCCAAGTGATGTAACTGGAGTCTCCATCTATAATCAGAAAACAGGCAATTTTGAGTTTCGTGCTGGACCCATTATGGCGCAGATCGTACTGGCTGATGAAATTAACCGTGCAACTCCAAAAACGCAATCGGCATTACTGGAAGCGATGGAAGAGACACAGGTTACAATTGATGGCGTAACCTATCGTCTACCAGAACCATTTATGGTGATGGCTACACAAAACCCCATTGAATATGAGGGAACTTTCCCCTTACCTGAAGCGCAACTTGACCGCTTTATGATGAACATCAAGCTTGGTTATCCCAATTCTGGGGATGAAATGAATATTTTGGACACCCACCAATACCACCATCCTTTGGATGACCTCGCGCAAATTATGAAGGCGGAAGAACTGGTACTGATTCAGCAGCAAGTCCGTAGTATTCATGTTGATCCATCCATTCGAGAATATATCGTTGCGATTGCCAATGCAACACGTAACCACAACAATATCTATCTGGGTGCTAGCCCTCGTGGATCATTAGCCTTGTACCGTGCATCTCAAGCCCTGGCCGCGATGCGTGGTCGCGGTTACGTCATCCCAGATGATGTGAAGCTCTTGACAAAGCCCACCCTGGCACATCGTATCATTGTAACTCCCGCAGCTCGTGTACGTGCCATAACATCTACCGCCATCCTGGATGAAATTTTGCAGAGTGTGCCAGTGCCCGGTGCATGGGTTGGCGGTGGAAGGGGGCGCTGAACTATGCGACCCTGGCAGGCCATTCTACTGATAATCTTGCTCGCTTTCTTTGCGATCAGCAGCGGTTGGCGTGTACTCTATTTACTTACCTATGTTTTGCTAACGCTGTTCATTCTATCCTGGCTCTGGACACGTTATAGCCTGCGTAAAATGGCTTTCCGGCGTACTGCAAGCGCCGGGCGCGTACAGGCTGGTGAAACCTTCGATGAGCGACTCATGCTGGACAATATAAGTGTAATGCCCAAGTTGTGGGTACAAATCGCCGATGACTCGACCTTGCCTGGGCACCGTGCTGGGTACGTAGCGAGTATGGGTGGTCGCAAGCGGGCGACATGGCGTGCGCGAACGCTGTGCAGGCAGCGCGGGCGTTTCCAGCTTGGTCCCGTTACAGCAACGAGTGGAGATCCCTTTGGTTTGTTTCGCCGTCGTGTAACACTTACTGCGCCGCGAGAGTTGCTCGTCTTACCGCGTGTGTTACCGATCAGTAATTTCGTGATGTTTACAGGAGGGTTACCTGGCCGCGGTCGAAGCTCACGACGTGCTCTGCATACCACAACTAACGCTACCACTATTCGTGATTATACCGTGGGTGATGCGCTTAATCGCATACACTGGCGTTCCACTGCGCATTATAATAGATTAATGGTGAAAGAATTTGATCTTGATCCCGCGATGGATGCATGGATATTTCTCGATTTACATGATGCAGTGCAGGCGGGTGAAGGTGAGGATTCGACTGAAGAATACGGCGTGACGATTGCGGCTACAATTGCCACCTACCTGTTGCGTCAAGACCTGTCTCTGGGTATGATTGTGAATGCACAGCAGCGTGAATTTCTCTCGCTGGATCGCGGTGATCGGCAGATTGAGCGTGTGCTCGAAATGCTCGCAGTCGTAAAACCAGGATCAGGACCTGATTTGAAAGAAGCTCTTGCCCTGGATGCATTCCATTTCGGGCGGAATACTGTTGCAATTGTAATTACACCCTCTACTTCACGAGACTGGCATGAAAGTCTTCGTCATCTTCAGCGGCGTGGAGTACAAGTGGCTGTCGTGGGGTTAGATGCGGCCTCATTTGATAATAGGCCTGCCGATGAAGATACCCTGGCTTTGTTGGAGGGTGCAGGGATACCGGTGTTGCGCGTAAAATGTAGAGGCTCCCTAACTGAAGCACTTGAACGAGATCCCGAGGCACGCTATGCATATTGGAGGTAATGGCAATGCAGGACGCGACAATTGAACGACTCGCAAAGATCATTTCTGATCCGCGTCCTGGCGGAGATGACTCAGGCAAAAACAGACGTATTCCACGTAAACCTGGTCTTCATCTACATCTAAGTCTGGCAGAGGGGTGGTTTTCCCTCTTCTTGCTTGCTACTGTGGTGTACAGTACGATCTGGTGTGTGGAAGCAGCGGGTTGGGTCGATCATCTGAATGTTCTCTCATTGACAACACTACTCGGTCTTGTTGCTGGGGTGCTTGCTGCTAAACAATGGCGCCTTCCGCGTCTGCTGGTTCATGCGATTGCCGTGATTATCGGCTTGTTGCTTGCTTTTTGGCAGACGGCAGGCGCTGATTATGGTGGAAGTGTTGCTGCCCTGTCGCATAGCATGCATCAATGGTTCGTGATTGCGCTTGCCGGGGGAACCAGTAGCGACGATTCTATCTTCCTCTTCTTTATTACTGCACTTGCTTTTCTACTCGCCTATACAAGCGCCTGGCTTGTCTATCGAACGCGCAATCCGTGGCTGATGATTCTTGCTAACGCTATTGTACTGCTTATTAATCTGAGCTATATTGAACCCGGCTATATCGTCTTTCTTGTGGTGTTTCTGGTAGCCGCGCTACTACTGGTGCTACGTTTTCACCTCTATGAGTCCTCGGTAAGATGGAAACGGCAGGGTCTGCGTTGCGCAGATGATCTTGGATGGGAATTCATGCAGGCTGGCGCGCTTATCTCCATAGGTATACTGATCCTAGCCTGGTTATTGCCATGGGGCTACACAAATGATGCCGCGGCGCAAATTTGGACTGCTAATAATAATCCATGGGTGCAAATTCAGAATACCTGGAATAGGCTCATCGCTGTTAATGGTGGCGTTAATGTTTCAAATCACGGCATTTTCGCTGATACACTTGTGCTTGGAGGAAATCCCCATCTAAATCAAGATATCGTCTTTACTGTTAGGTCCGATGACAGTAGCCAATACCTGGAAACGCTTAGTTATGATACTTACAATGGCCGAGGTTGGACGAACGAGCCAGTGGTGGTAACGCCAATAAATGCTAACATAATCAGCTACGATGGATCACAAGATTTGCGCGCCATACGACAGGATATCACCGTAGTGAATCCACCTGGTGAACAATCCCCATACTTGCTCGGAGCATCACAGATTGCTTCGCTGGGTCAGCCGGCGCAGGTGGTAACTAATAAGGCGAATGGTTCGGTAATTGCATGGCTGCGGACGAATGGGAGACTGGCAGCAGGAAATACCTATACAGTTATTTCGTATATTTCTAGCGCCGATGTGAAGACTTTACGCACAGTGCCGTTGCCCGCAAATGCGCCACCCTATACACCCGACCCGAGTCATCCTGAGGTGCAGCCTCCCGTGAACTACTATGAACCCGGCATACTCCAGGCGTACTTACAGTTGCCGAACAATCTTGATCCTAACATAAAAAGATTGGCAACGAATATCACTGTCCATGCCCATACCATGTACGATAAAGCCGTAGCGCTGGAGTCCTTTTTGCACGACAACTACACGTATAATGCGAATATCTTTTTACCCCCAGGTCAAGAGGGAGTATCCTGGTTTCTGTTCCGTAGCAACAATCGAGGGTTTTGTAACTACTTTGCTACGGCAATGGCGATCATGGCTCGAGAACTGGGTATGCCTGCGCGAGTCGTGGCGGGTTACACGAATGGTAAATTCGATACGAAGTTGCATCAGTCGGTGATTCGTGGCGCAGATGCTCATAGTTGGGTGCAAATTTACTTTGCCGGGTATGGCTGGATCAACTTTGAGCCTTCGGCAACCTTTACGAACTTTGTGCGTCCGACTGCCAGCTCCAACCAAGTAACCGGCATCACCCCAGGTGGGCTTGGTGGTCCTACAAATGCCGGAACTCATGGTCATCTGAAAGAGCCCGATCTGACAAGCAGTGGAGGATCGAGTGTGGATGTGACTTCCGCACAGCAGCAGGCGCAATTACGTCGAAATGTTGGTTTGACACTCGTTGGATTAATCCTGCTAATTCTGTCCGGCGTTGTCTTCTTTGGTTTCTGGTGGCGCCGTTTGTTCCGCGGCTACGGATTGTCGGCGCAGATTTATGGTCGTGTCTGTATGCTTGCTAATTGGGCGGGTCTGAAGAAACAACCTTCGCATACACCGTATGAGTATATGCATACGCTATCAGAAGCAGCTCCAGATGAAGCAGTGACTCTGGAACGCCTAGGGGATATCTACGTGCGCGAGCGCTGGGCAGATCCAGCAAGTACAGAACATCCACGCCGGACTGGAGAAATAGCGGAGTTGCCTAATATGTGGAAACGTCTCCAACCCTGGCTCTTCCTGCATGTGCTGCGACATCCGTACTTTCTGCGCTGGCTTCCAGAGCGACTATCCGGTTTCTTGCGCAAACGATGGCCTCGGAAGCATAGTCCAGAGCTTCCAGGAAAGGATCTGTATGTACAGGAGTTGCTGGATGAGCCGTAGTCGGCGGCTTGATTCTCAGAACTGAAAGGTAGTCCCTACTTTATGGATTTGTTGCGTGAAACAGCTCCGTTTCTTATTGGCATGATTCTTCCCCCGATCATTATGCTTGCGATTCGATCAACGTGGTCAGGCCAAGTGAAGTTTCTGGTGGCTTTCTTACCCACGCTTATTCTGGGTATTTGCACAAGCGCATTGGCTGGGGAGCTTACAGCGGGCATACCAGGTGGCTTAATAGCGGTCATCATTGACACCTCGCTCGTTTATAGTGGTTCGCAACTGGCCTACAGGATTTTCTGGAAGCCAACACTTGAAGCTCGTGTCCAGCGTATGTTCGCACCCAAATTGGAGCGTGTCCCGGTAGACATTGACAATCGAATCCAGTAATCGACAACGGGTTAAGTATCAAGCGGCACTACTTCACCTGCCATATACCGCTTCTTACCTTTTTCAGTGAATACTGTGACACCACCTCTGCCATACACCATCCATTGATCATTCGGCCCGACGAGAGCCGTTGCGCCATCAATGCCAACGACTTTCGTCTTGTGCCTACCACGAGTAATTGTATCTGCCAGCCATGATGGCAGTTCATCAAAATGGGGTATGACGGCGATTCGAGGAACAAGTCCGAGTGCTGGAATTGTGCGCCATACCTGGGGAAAGTCGAAGACATCACCTCCGAGCACCATTGCCCCTGCGGAGCAACCTGCTACGATACCGCCAGTAGTGAAAACGTTCAGGATGGCTTGCCATGATGCTGTGCCTTGCAGTGTCTCGAGCAAATAGCGTGGTTTGCCACCAGAAAAGTAGATGAAGTTTGCAGCCGCAAGCCGAGTCGCAATCTCATCATCCTCAGCATCCGCTCGATCGAGTAGCATAATAGGCTCGACTGCTACACCCAGCTGCTCAAAGTGTTCAACACCCATGCGGGCCCAGCGCTCAGGAACGCCCGCACCATCGGGTGCAGAGGCAGTTGGTAGCACTGCTACACGCGGCGCACTGTTAACTCGCTCGAGCAACATTTTATCAACTGGTAGCATCACTGGCAAAAATTCGCTAGCGCCGACCAGCGCTACAGTTCCACTTACGGGTGTAGTCATAATCGCCCCTCTTTGCAAGACCTTACCAGAAGCCTTCTTTCTTTTCCTCTACAATTCTATCCTCTCCGATGTGGGTTCTGTCAAGGAGGGATTGTAATTAATCCCTTTCCCCCTTGACCCCTCGAGGCATACTCTCTATACTAGTGCGAAGTTATTCAAATCCCTGGATGAGCAGTTCACGCCCTCCTGATTTAAGGAGGGAGGAAGAGATCGTTCAAGTTGAAGATAGTGATCCGCTGGCGACCGCTAGCTTTATTTGGCATAGCGTTCCTCGGTCTGGCTCTACGCTTATATGGCTTAGACTGGGATCAGATGCAAGCACGCTATCAGAATTTACTGCATTTGTATGGAGTGGACTTTGCCCTGGGTAACAATTTCCATCCAGATGAGAGGCAGATCCTCTTTCATGTTGTTCAGTTATCATGGCCTAATAGTGTGGCGCAGTTCTTCAATGCCGCCACTTCACCCCTCAATCCGCACTTCTTCGCTTATGGCTCCTTCCCACTCTACCTGTTGGCGACGATAGGCAACATCCTCTCGCATTTCTCTCCTACATTAGCCAACTTTGCCAACCTCACCCTCACTGGTCGTGTTCTCAACGCCCTTTTTGATACTGGTACCATCCTTCTGACAGGTTGGTTGGGCTTGCTGCTGACCAATGACCGTACACCGGGACGACGATATGCCTGGTCTGTAGCTCTAATAACTGCTGCTTTAGTCGCATTCACGCCGTTGCAATTGCAACTTTCACACTTCTACACCGTAGATACTATGCTGCTTTTCTTCATTATATTAACTATCCTTGCTTGCGTGGTATTAGTTGACACCGATAAGCCTGTACGCTGGTCACTGATCGCTGGCATCGGCTATGGTCTTGCACTCGCCACAAAATTCAGTGCCGCTCCGCTGGCTGTACCACTATTCGTGGCGTTGGCGATGCGATGTTATAGGCATAATCTATACTCAATTGTTGTCCCACTCCTCGTGTCAGTTTGCGCTACACTCATAGCTTTTCCTATAGCCATGCCCTACGCGTTATTAGATATACCGGAGTTCATCCAGCAGGTTTCCTCACAGGGTGATCTTGCGCGTGGAGCGCTCGATTTGCCTTATGTACGACAATTCGCAGGCACAATACCCTATATATACCAGGTTCAGAATATACTCGTGTGGGGAATGGGGGTGACGCTTGGACTTGCTGCATTAGCCGGATTCTTCTGGCTCTGTTGGCGTGTATGGAGACGTGATGCTGGTGCCTGGCTTGTTGTGCTGTCCTGGGTGGTTGTCTATGGCGCTATTACAGGAAGCTTCTACGTTAAATTCATGCGCTACATGCTGCCTATCTACCCATTTCTGGCGTTGATGGCGGCGAGTGTTCTCATAGCCCTATTGAGGTTCAGCCCCGAAAGGGCGAAAAAGGGAAATTCACCTGTTACCATTGGGTCTTACTTTGTTCGATCTGGCACCCGCGAGGAATCCCACAACATTTCCTCTTCGTGGCACTCTATGGCTAAAGATGTAGTGGTATCCCTTACGGGTACAAGATTTGTAACAATTCTGTCATATATTGCAACTATAATTGTGCTGGCTGGGACGATATTCCAGGGTTTAGCGCTACTAAATGTCTACAGCCAGCCAAATACGCGCATCGAGGCTTCGCGCTGGATTTTCAGCCACCTGAAGTACGGAAGTAAGCTGACCTATGAACAATGGGATGATGCTCTGCCTGTAGCTATTGATAACTATAATCCTGCTATCTACCCGCAGGCCACCTATGTCGATGCCAGTGGGCAGCCGCAACAGGGGTTGGATCTCTACGGAGACGATACTACAGCAAAGGCACGGCAGTTGGCGAATATATTGCCCACTGTTGATGCCATTACTATGGCCAGTGATCGCCTGGATAAATCTATTCCGCGCCTCCCGTGTCGCTATCCGCTCACCATTCACTACTATCAACTACTTTTTAGTGGGCAACTTGGCTTTCTCCTGGCGGCGCAGTTTGAGAATCATCCGAATCTGTTCGGCATCATCCTCAATGATAGCAATGCCGATGAAAGCTATTCCGTATTCGATCACCCGACTGTGCGTATCTTTGTGCGCGATAATCCCTATCCTTACACGTCGGACCAACTCTTTCATAAACTCCTGCAAGGTGTGCAATTGCCACCGCTGTGCGCACATCTTACGGATATTCAGCACTCCTTTTGGCCTTTTTAGGCGACGTTTCAGCATTTCAAGCGGAGTTGTGTTGATTTTCGCCACGTTGCTTGAATGGTGTAGACTTTATACAGGCAAGGTAGCCTTAGAATTGTCTATCATTCAGAATGCGTAACAATTTACGAGGTAGTCTAAAAGACAAATGGCACAAAATAGGAACATATGAGATAATTCATACGTCATTGAATATAATATGACAAACCTCCTGACTCTACGTAAATTTGTATTGTAGAGTGCGTGTTTTAATATGAGGGTACACAACCTCTGGGGAATATTAAACTACGGTGGTTGAGTACCTGATTTATAGCGGAAATCTATTAGAGAATAAATATGGTCGAACTATTTCAAACATGGGCGATGGTCGAAGTGTTGGGTATTATGTGCCTTCCGCTCACCATAACTGTCTTTCATAATCTTCCAGACCGTGGCTGGGCATTTAGTAAAGCTATTGCCCTGGCTTTGCTGGCCTTCTGTGTCTGGCTGCCCTTAATGTATATACACGCCTTACCTTTCAGCCAGTTGTTTATTGCTGGAGTACTGCTCATCTTACTGACTTTCAGCATCATTGGCTTTATACGCATACGCCGCACTCTCGCAAATTTGATACGTGCCAACCTCTCCTATATCGTGGTCTGCGAAGCGATCTTTCTTGGCATGGTATTTTTGCTTGGCTGGATTCGCTCTTACGGGCCTGATATTCGCTCCTTTGAAATGTTTATGGATGAGGGCATTCTTGCAGCAATCATGCGTAGCCCCCATTTTCCACCCAACGACGTGTGGCTCTCTGGCTATCCCATCAACTATTATTATTATGCGCACTTCACGATTGCAACGCTGGCAAAATTCCTGGGGCAACCTCCCTCCATTGCCTTTAACACAGGTATCTGTATCTTCTTCGGCCTGACGGCGGTCAACCTGTTTGGCGTCACCTGCAATATCGTGTCCTGGGCATGCCACCTGCACAAAAGAAGCTCTATGCCCTCCGGTTCGTCCAGAACGCGCCTTTGGCCTGCATTCTTGAGGAGAGGACAAACCGCCACTGTCGCCCAAAGTAATGATGCAGATTCTAGCCCGCCCGATACTGTACTTCCACCGCTGGCTGGTGCTATCCCCTATGGCTTGCTCACGATGATCATGGGCGAGGTTCTGGGCAATCTTGCTTCGACACAACAGTGGTGGAAGATGCATGATGATTTGCCACCATTTTACTGGTTTAATACGACTCGTGTCATCGATAAGACCATAAATGAATTTCCTGCTTTCAGCTTCCTGCTCTCTTGCTTTCACGCGCATGTATTAGCGCTTGCGTTTACGATTTTAGCAATAGCTCTCGCCTTCAATCTCTTTCTTGAGCACAGTGGGGATGAAGATGGAAGAGGGAAAGGTTTGCGCGTTTTTGGCAGCGGTTGGCGTCTTCCATTCACCCTGGGAACAACCGCGCTGATTCTCGGTAGTCTCTTCACCATGAACGGCTGGGATTTCCCTACTTACCTTGGCATAACCATCATCTGCATAAGCTTACAGCAATGGCTGGCCTACCGTTCGCGTTTTTGCCTCGAATTAGTACTTGACGTGTTCACGATAGGAGCAGCACTGACGGCGCTCTCTTTCTTCTTGTACGCTCCTTTCTATCTCAATTTTATTTCGCCGTCACAAGGTATTGGCATTGTAAGCGCAGCAGACCGCTCTCCTATTAGAGACGAGGTGTTGATTTATGGGATGTTTGTATTTATCTATACCTCATTGATTTTTGTTAACCTGCTGCGTCCACGCCTTTCCGCGCAGAGCTTTTCTCGCAAAAATTCGTTGGCTGCGAGTTCAAACGCACTGAGCCAGCAGGCAAGACCATCCAAAACGGACCAGGTAGCCAGGGATTCGAGGAATTATGCCCATGCGAGCCAGGATGACGAGCAAATAGGGTACACTGGCATAAGTTTGAATAACGCAAGTAATCCCCATGTAGCCGCTCCAATACGCCAACAGACTACCACTGCTTCCCAAGCCACCCTCCATCAATTCGAAGATATGGATAATAACATGCTTCAAGAAGCCAGTCAAGTAGTCGAGCGACCTTTGGAAGAAGAAATGGCCCCACAGAATATAGTAGGGGTGCCCCTTGCGGGTACCCTGTCAACTTTGGAAGAAGAAATGGTCCCACAGAATATAGTAGGGACACCCCATGCGAATACCCTGCTTTCCCCTCCTGGCACCCAATCCACATCACATACGCGTTCTTCTCGTCCAGGCTGGTTAGATATAAGAATGGTAAGTATCGTGCTGATTATTGGAGTGGCTCTTCTCGCATTCGCCATCCTGAAGAATGGCTTGACATTTGCAGTGGCTTTCACTATCGCTGCCCTGGGTACGGCCTTAGCGCTTTATCATCTGCATGATCGTCCACGGGCTTTTACACTGTTATTAGGCGCGGCGGCTTTCGGTCTTGTTGCCCTGACTGAGATTATCTTCTTGAAAGATGTTTTCGCAGGTAGCTATCCACGCATGAATACCGTGTTTAAGTTCTACTTCCAGGCGTGGGCGTTGCTTTCTATCACATCCGGTGCAGGTCTATACTTCATCCTGGATGGCTTTCGCCCGTTAGCAAATATAGCTGGGCCGCATCGCTGGGTTCTTCGTGGAAGCCAGGCGCTTTGGTCAGTAGTACTGCTGCTCTTAGTGCTGGCGGGCCTGGTTTACCCGGTAATAGGAAGCTACCAGCGTACCAATCACTATTCGCAGCGTACAAATAGCCTTGATGGGTTAACCTACATGCAATCGTATGATGCCAGTGATTATGCTGCCATCCAGTGGCTCAACAGTCATATCCAGGGTGATCCTGTCATCGTGGAAGCTTTTGACCCGCAGGGAGGCGATTATAGCGACTATGCACGTATCTCGGCATTTACGGGTCTGCCTACGCTAATGGGTTGGGCGGGGCATGAATACCAGTGGCGTGTCAACTGGCTCAACAATGGTTACAACGCTGCTGATTTTTATCGTCGAGGTTCTGATATCAACGCCATCTATACCGATAAGCATCCTGATGAGGTCCTGGCATTGATGGTACGCTACAATGCGCAATATCTCTACGTGGGTCCTTTAGAGCAAATGACCTATCCTGGGACGGATTTACACCGTTTCGGCACTTTCATGAAGTTAGTCTATTCTGCCAATGGAGTGACAATATACGAGGTTCCGCAAGGTTCATAGGGTATAATAGTTGGGTGATACTACCCTCCGCCAGTATAGGAGGGTGCAAGTCAAGAGGAGTGTTCCTTTGAAGAGTTATGATACTGGGCCAATTGAAGATGCAGCAGCCGTAGACCCGGCACAGGGGAATCACAAACTTGTGCGCCTGGATAGGTCTCTAAACGATTCTCCTTCGACAACAGAGGAGGAAATGGGAGTCGTTGAGGATGCGTTTGACTTACCCGATCCTGGGTTCGCCATCGACGAGGGTAAAGAAGTTGTAGAGCCACCGCGACGACGTAGATTTTCTCCACCCACTCGCGAACAGCTACTAACCTGGCTTCCATTCTGGGGCGTGATTCTGCTGGGCGCGATCTTGCGCTTCTGGGCATTGGGGGATAAGCCGCTACACCATGATGAGAGCTTGCATGCCTACTATTCACTGCAGCTGTTGCATAATATGGAGCATTGGGGGTGGTGTATCAACCCACCGCCTCAGGGCTATAGCTGCTACATTTATACCCCTCTACTGCACGGACCATTTCAATTCCATTTCATAGCGCTCATCTACAAGATCAGCCAATTATTAGGTGCTCCTGATAATGGAGTGAATACGACGACCGTTCGTATCCTGGCCGCTACCCTGGGTACGGCGATCGTAGCATTGCCGTATTTCTTGCGCGACTATCTTGGCAAGGTGGGCGCCTGGTTAGCATGCTTTCTGTTGGCTATTTCGCCAGGTATGGTCTACTTCTCTCGCTTCGCGCGTGAAGATATCTACATGACCTTCTTTACACTTTTGATGGTGGTTGGAGTTGCCCGCTATGTTCATGATCGTAAGATGCGCTGGCTGGTGATAGCCGCCGCAGGCTTCGCATTCGCCTACGCTACCAAGGAGGCAACTTTCCTGGCGGCACTAGTCTTCGGTAGTTTTATGGGTGCTTTGATCGCGTGGGAACTCGGCTTGAAGTTGCCGCTGCGTTCGCGCATCAATCAAGAATCGCCCTTGGCTTCATCTGTGCCGAAAACATTTGCGCCCGTTACTCTGTTGGTGTACCTCGTAGTTGCCGGGGTAGCGGCCAAGCTATTATTCGCCTGGATTAAATCGGTATCGATCTATATTACTGATCCAAGCCATACTACTGCCGCTAATAATTTTGTGCAGGGATTGAAAGACGATACTGTAGCAATTGTGCCGTTAATCGGCATTCTGCTCGGAGTGTTTGTACTGATCCTGCTCTATCGCGAGATGTCGGGAAAGGTAGCTACTACTGAACGCCGGGGACTTGCTAAACGCGTTGATCCTCAGAGGCAGCCTCTGCTCGACACGATTTTGACCATGCCCTGGACTCATTGGTTTTTTGCGCTCCTGTGTGGGTGGACGATCTTCCTGTTGTTGTTTACCGTCATGTTGACCAATGTTCGAGGAGGAATTGGCGATGGTATCTGGCAGGGTCTGTATTACTGGTTACAGCAGCAACAGGTGGCACGTGGTAATCAGCCATGGTACTACTATCTCATGCTGATTCCTCTGTATGAGCAAATCGGCGTGGTGTTTGGACTAATCGGCATTCTACGTTGCGTTGTGCAACCGACTCGTTTCCGGCTCTTCCTGGTCTACTGGTTTGTAGGCAACCTGTTCCTCTATTCCTGGGCGGCTGAAAAGATGCCCTGGTTGATGATCCAGATAACCCTGCCCATGCTTCTACTCGCGGCTACTGGCCTGGAGCCTGTTGTCGTGACATGCGTTAGCCTTGTGAAGAATCTCTTTGTACGTATGTCTTCCTCAAAGGAAGTTGCGAGTTCAAACGAGTCTAATTGGCGGATGCGGGGATATCCCCAGGTACGCCGGAAAGTTGGGGTGTTCGTGGCCAGTGTTTCCATCTTTGGAGTTATTATGGCAGTGCTGCTCCTGTTACCAACAATACATAACATGTATGAAGTATCGTATGTGCATCCTGCCGATGGTCCGCATGAGATGATGGTCTATGTGCAGACAACAACCGACGTGAATATTGTCATGTCGAAAGTTGATGCTCTTGACCAGAAAAAGTTTGGCGGGAAACACCAGATGCTTATCGGACTGACCACTGACGCGACATGGCCTTTTGCGTGGTACGTGCGTGACTATCCCAATGTATGCTTCGACTATCCCACAGGTTGTCCAGGTTGGAAGGATGTTCCTGTTATCATATCTGGGGGCGATAATCCATACACTGTTGAGCAGCAGTATGCCGGGACTCAGAGCAATCCTGGCAGGTATGCTTACCAGGAGTATAAAATGCGTAGCTGGTGGGATGAGGGGTATAAGCCTCCCGTGTGTGTACCGACCAGCACCAATAATTGCGCTGATCAGCCCACATGGGGAGGCGTCGGCCCAGGATTGTGGCTAAGTTATGGTGACAATCCTCCTCCTAACGCAAAGTTTAACCTGGGTCTGGCTGCTCAACACATCTGGCAGTGGTGGTGGGACCGCCGTGCCATTGGCGATACTGGTGGGGCATATGACATGGTGCTGCTTATTCGCAAGGATTTGAGTACAGCCGTAAAACCGTAGGAAACGAGAATGATCAGTAAATAGGGCCGGTGTTTACGGCTCTATTTACTGCTCACCAGGAATGCACAAGCACAATCTTCCCAATGATCTTGCCTGATTCCAGGAGACGATGAGCCTCCGCTGCCTCCTCGATCGGTATCGTGTGCGAAATGATAGGTTGAACAGCCTTTTCAGCGCTCAGTTGCAGTATACGCTCTTCATTTTCTCTGGAAGTGTGGAGTATGCCTCCACCAATAACATTCACTCGTTTGAGTCGCCATGCTTGTGTATCGACGGTGGCTTGCTGACCGCCCAGATTGCCTATGAGCACGACGCGCCCATCATTCGCGCAGGCATCGATGCTTGCTTGCAGGGATGTGCCGACCAGCTCTATCACCAGGTTGACGCCTCCCGCTTCATGCACAACCTGGCCCACGTTCTGCTCTTTCTGATTGATCACCATATCTGCCCCTAAGCGGCGCAATTCTGAAGCCTTCTCGTTGTTGCTTGTTGTCGTGACTACCCAGCACCCCGCATACTTTGCGAACTGGATCGCGAGTGAACCTAAGCCGCTGGAGCCCGCCCAGATCAAGACTCGTTCTCCAGCCTGCAAGTGTCCAAGATCAAATAACCCCCCCCAGGCTGTTGACGCGGTGAGACCGACCGCTACAGCCTGTTCGAAAGTCACGTCATCGGGGATACGTACAAGATCAGAGGCGGGCGCGGCTATTTTGCTGGCATACCCACCTCCACCTTTCGCTGCCGCAGCGCGGGTCGTCATTACCCGCTCTCCCGCGTGAAAGCCCTGGTTATCCTGAAGTACAACACCTGCTGCTTCCAATCCTGGCGTTAATGGTAATCTGTCAACTGGCCTGCTGCCAGCACGTTGAAACAGATCAAGGTGGTTAACAGTAGTTGCTTTGACCTGGATCAAAACGTCTTCTGGACCAGGAGTTGGGTCTGGTACATCGTAAACCTGCAAGACTTCAGGGCCACCATATTTGGCAAACTGTACTGCTTTCATCTTTGCTTCTTTCTAGTACTCTACTGTGGTCGGTAACGGAGTATCCTCTCTCATTGTAAGTCCATCATCCTGCAAGTGCAATCTTTGGTGCTGCTTCTGGATTGTGAAGTAGAAATGCTTTGCTGTAAGCGCAAAGCTGAAGTTGTATTTTGATTCCCTGACTGGTAAACTGAGAACAGCTTGTTGTAAAATGCTTGTGCAGAACTCGCCAGGTCAGGAGATACATTACTCCTGACCTGGCTGGTGTTCCCGAGGTGAGTAGTGCGCTCTGCCTGATCTGTGCCCGTCAGAAGCAATGGCAGAACGCAAGACCATCTCCATCGAATATTTCAACCGTGCATTGGCCACTGTATTAACCATGCCGTTTACAAAGCGGCTCGAGCGAAAGGAGTCAGTAATGTCAGATAAAACCGTGTTCGTATTTATTGGTACCTATGCCGACGTGGACTATGCCCAGCAGGACTACGAGGCGGTCAAGGAACTGCACCGCGCGGGTGTGATCGGGACGTACGATGTAGCTATCGTGGAGAAAGACCCTGAGGGCAAGGTTCATGTCCACAAGCACGAGAAGCCCACCCAGCACGGCGCTTGGACAGGCATAGCCGTGGGCGCATTGGTGGGAATCCTCTTTCCCCCGTCTATTATTGGCAGCGCAGCGGTCGGGGGAGTTGCGGGCGGACTGATTGGACACTTTTGGCGTGGTATGTCGCGCGGGGACATGAAAGAACTGGGTGAGACCCTTGACGAAGGGCAGGCGGCTCTCGTCGTCGTCGGTCGATCAGAGCTGGAAAAGAAGCTCGAGAAGGCCATGGCCCACGCACAAAAGCAGATCGAGAAGCAGTTGAAGGTTGATCAGAAGGAACTCGAGAAGGAGCTCGAGGCGGCGTCCAAAGAGGCTCAATAGCCATCTTCAACTCTGACATGGAGTTCGGCATCGCATCAATTATAGTATCGGGTTTCCACTACATCGTGATTTGATGGTCTTGGGCACTACTAACCATTGGTGCTAGTTGAGGAAGTCATGAAGATCGTTTAAAGAGAGGCCTAACAAACTCTCACAGAACGAAGTATCTTCATGACTTCCTCAACTAGCATCATGGGTTGATAGGTGAAATTGTTAGTGACCTGAGGCATCAAAAAGAGCCAGGGCGCCGAACCGCTACGAAAGCCTACCAAGCATAAACTCGCCTATGAAAACTGGGTCCGCGTCCTCGATAAAACATGGAAGTAAGAATCTCTATTCGTTTTGACTGACTCAAGCTTGACTCCACTGAGGTCTATCCCTGCCAAGCCCGTATTTGATTGAAGCAATTCAAGTATTTGTTCTCTTGTAAACGCTGACATGCTTTTCTCTCCTTGCGATGTTGTGGGTAAAGCAGATTTTCTCGCTCCATTCCTACGACCGCATCCGGCTCACTTCTCCTTCGGATACACAACCCTCACCGCAACTCTGCACGCCGTGGAACGTGTCATGTTCAGCCGGAAATGGGGTCGATCGCGATGTAGACTACATCAACTTTCGCCTTCCGTTGGAGCATGCGTCGAGCATTTCTGACGAAGTGATAGAAACTGCGCATGCACCCATATTTCTTTGCCAGGGCCGCCGAAGCCGCCGTACTCTCCTCAGACTCCGTCAGAATACGAGCGTGTCCCTCGCTCACCGATCCGGTGACTTTGCCGCTGTAGGTACACGGGGCGAGCGTGACGCGCGCGGTATGGCGAAGACGTTTGAGCTTCCCTGCGTCCCCGTGTGTTTCGACATAGATCGTTCCGAGACTCTCAGCGAACCACACCGGTGTCGTCACGGCTTGCCCGGTCTTGCGGAACGTCGTCAGAGCGATACATTGCTCTTTCCTGATCTCAGGAAAGGTTGCTCTCTCTAGAACTGTAGACATAGTTCACCTCCATTGAGAGTGGTGTCTGCTCCGTCCTGGAGCGCGACTTCTGTGTGCCGCCACTCCGTTGTGGCATGCTCCCTCACCTGGAAGCACTTCTCACCGGCCTCTCGGACAGAGCCATCCCATCTTATCAGAAGTATAAGGCAGTGGCCTCACATAGCTGTCTCAAAAGGGAGCTTCCCCATCACACGCCCGTCGCAGCAGGAGGCTCCCATGTGAGGATGCCACCTTGAACTGCGGTCCATGTTAGCTCTTCCTGGAGGTCTCTGGAGTGATGGCCTGCTCCGACTCGACCGTGGAGTCGAAAAGACCATAGCCGCTCTCAATCAGTTCTTTCAACCGCTCGGTGAAACGTGCCGCCGGTGCGCCATCGATGATCTCGTGATCAAAACTGATCGTCAGACTCAGGTATTCCCGGTTGGTGATGTGCCCGTCAACGACCCCCGGCTTCTCGCCAATGCCGCCCACTGTCACCATGAGTGGTGTCGGGGGGGCTGGAGGGATGCCCCAGCCCGCACCGTTCCCAAACATGCCTACTGCCGTGATACCCACCGTCCCCACGTTCTTCTTCCACAACCGTGGATGCGTTCTCCCTCTCCAGGTGAAGATCCAGAGGTAGGGTTGAAAGAGAAAAGTCGGCAGGGACTGCAACCTCTTCAAGGCTTTTGCCATGTCCTGCGCCTGGGCGGCCCTGATCTCGTGATGAATCTCGCGCACGGTCTTGCGATTGGCTGCTCGGATAATGGAGGGAATGACTTGTTTCTGGCCAGCCACCTCATGCTCAATCGGGGTATACACGTCCACCTCCTCAAACAGGATGAGGCGCTTGCTGCCTTGGCGACATGCCTGCACGGCTTTGTGCTCATCCACGGCTTTTGCCAGGCAGGCAATGAGGAACGCCGTGAATGACAGGGACTCTCCCGTGGTCGCTTTGTGCTCTCTTAGGTGAGCGCGTGCCGTGGTCACATCGACCTCGATCAAGCCATGGATCATGGGTTTGTGTTGGACGGAACGAAACATGGCCGCCATCCACCGCCGGATCTTCGGATACGGGACCACCTGATAATCAGCGTGTTGCTGTTTCATGCTCTCTCTCCTTCCCTCTGATGAGACAAGACGTTCTGTCTCATCCGCACCTCGTCGTGCCCATCAGCATCGGTGATAAGCCGTTCCTGGAGAGCGTCTCCTGCACGGACTGAACGCCAGACCTCTCACGAGTGGCCCACCGTCACGGTTAGCTCGTCGTGCTGCGGGAGACGCTCTCTTCTAGGCCTCGCGCATGGAAGGAGGGTGTCTCGCCAATCGAGCGGTACAAGGCGGTGCGCAGCGCCAGGTCTCTTGGATCCACTAGGTGGGAACCCATCTGGTTGGGGACGTACCCATACCCGACGCTGGCTTGCGGGTCGGCAAATCCAAAGGACCCTCCCGATCCTGGCGCTCCAAACGCGCTCGGATGACCGAAGGGGTACTTCGGGCTGGGCTTTGTAAACCCAAGTGAGAACGGAATCTCCACTTTCAGACATTCATCATAGAACCCGTGCAGCGGCGGGATCGCCGGTGCCATCAGTTGCCGGAGCGTGTCCTCACGCACCCCAAGCACACGTCCGCCGGTCGCGAACTCGCTGTAGGCGTGCGCAATGGCGCGGGCCGTGCCGACACCTCCACCTGCCGGCACTTCCAGATTCCGGGCATAGATGCGCTCGGGGTCGAGAGCTATCGCCGATCCCGGGTTGACCACCAGTGCGCGGTAGAGAGGTGAGTGCGGGTTCATCGCCGCGAGCGTAAGCGGGAGGGGCATGGTAAACATCACCAGAACCCGATTGGGAGGCTGGAGTACCGCCAGCCGGGAATTGGGGATCTCCTCGGGCAGGCGGATGTAGAAGTCGAGCCCGAGCGGGTCGGCAAGTTCCTCCTGGAAGAACTGCCCCAGGCTGCGGTGGCGCGGGTCGACCCGGCGCAGCAGCTCGCCTTCATAAAACCCCAGGGTGAGGGCGTGATAGCCCTGCCACGTGCCCGGCTCCCAGGCCGGTTTCTCTTGCGCCATGACGGCAGCCAGCCGGTCGAGGTCGGCGACGACGCTCTTATCCACCGGCGCATTGAAGGCATACAAACCGGCCTGGTGCGAGAGCAGTTGCCGGACGGTGATCTGTGCTTTGCCCTGCTGGGCAAACTCCGGCCAGTACGTGCAGACGCGCTCCTCGTAATCAAACAGACCCTGCGAATGAGCCAGGGCCATAGCCAGGCCAGACAAGCCCTTGGTGGCCGAGTACACTACGACCATCGTATCCTCTTCCCAGGGTTCTCCCGTGGCCTTGTTGCGGATGCCGCCCCACAGGTCCACGACTTTTTCCCCACGGTAGTAGATGCAACAGGCGGCCCCTAGCTCGTGCCGCCGGGTGAAGTTCTCGACGAACGCTTCTCTCACGGCCTCAAATCCCGGTTTGACATAGCCTGCGATCGCATTACTTTGTAACTTGGACATGATATTGCTCCTGTTCGTTGTACCGTCCATGCCCATGGCAGGATGGTTCCTCTGTCCCTTCGAGAAAACCGTACCACACGTCCAACACATCAGCATCACAGTTGTCAGCTCTGGTCTCTCATGCTCATCACAGGATGTTTGTGGTCGCCCGCTGTGCGCGGGTCGTCTGCGCACAGCGGAGAGTGAGACGATGTGGGCACCTACACGGGTTCACCCAGACGCGAAAACTGCGTGGCTTTCGGAAGTCGAACAGGTGCTAGCGGCAACTTCTTACCCCTGGATCGTGGCTATCGTCGTCTGATCCCAATGGACATGGCTCTGGTCCATCATTTCTGGTGGGCGGACGACCAGCAGCGGCAATTTGGTAGCACCCAGGACCCGTTGGGTGATACTGCCCATGGCCCAGTGTGGCAGCCCGCTATACCCATGTGTCGCCATGGCGATCACATCGCAGCCACCGAACACGCCTGCCCCCTGTGCCTCTTCCTCGTTCTCCGCCAGCCTGATGATGGCAGTCGCCACATCCGTATCCACCGCTATCGACCAGGTAATGGAGAGGTTGAGGTCTGCTACTCCGGGCGCCATCAGGCCTTCATGCAGCTGCTCGACCGTCGCACTCAGGTAGCGTTTCGCCTTGTGCAGGACTTGCTCGCTGCTTGAGCGCGCATCGCCGTCTTGTGCTCCACGCTCAGCCGTCACTGGTGGGACCACCCGTAGCAGGTGCAGCGCTCCTGATGCGGGCGCTCCTGATGCGGGTGCCGCGAGCGCGGCGATCAGGGAAGCAGCAGGCTCCAGGGCCGCCTTGGCGTGGGCAGACCCGTCGAGTGCGACCAGGGCGCGTAGAGGGCGTGCGGCATCTGGATGAGGGCCAGCAGGGAGAGGTCCACCCTCGCGCAGGATGAGCACGGGCACACGGGCATGACGTGCCACTTTCTCCGCCACACTGCCCAGGACCCAGCGCGTCATGCCCGTGTAGCCATGACTGCACAGCACAATGAGATCGGCTTGGCAGGAGTGCGCACCCTCGAGAATGGTCGAGGGTATTGAGCCAGAAAGAGCCACTGTTTCTGTTGGGACGTGGTCCAGTTTGGGTCGTGTGGCGACTTCTGACAGGTACGTTTCTGCCTCCGTGAGTTCCGCATCCATGGCTGTCTGTTTCATTGTTGGTTGCGACACTATGGTGGGCCAATATTCTGTGGCTATACTCACAACCCGTAGCAGGACGACGGATCCGCCAGAGGCACGCGCGAGGCGCGCGGCGACAGGGATGGCTCGCTCAGCACGGAGAGACCCATCCAGGGGGACTACTATTCGCTGAAACATAGTCTTACTCCTTTTGTAATCGAGATACCATTTCACTATGCAGTGTAATGCAGGGACTATACAGGGAGATCACAGTTCACTATGCAGTGTAATGCAGGGACTATACAGGGAGATCACAGTCAGTGGCTTCCTTCACACGAATCCATCACGATTGCAGGCTGGCGCATGTTGGGCGAGAGGATGAAATCGTGACAACTTCGTGAGCGGAAAGCCAGTGGATGTGACCCATCTGTAACCTCCAGGCAGTACACTGCATACTGAATGAATAGCTGCGGTGAGAGAGGTTGTTGACAGTCAAAACCCCCGAGTGTCACCGCGAGAGAGGAGAAATCTATGGGCGTCTTCGCATGGATCATCTTGTTGGTGGTGTCCGCCGCGCTGGCCACGGCGGTACAGTTCCTGTTCTTCCGGAACGCTCGCAAGGCGACCGACTACGACTGGGTGTTCATCGCTGGCGGGGCGTTGCTCGGCGGCTTCACCGCCACCGTATGGTATCCCGTCGGCCCGCTGGTGGACGGCCTCTACCTCCTGCCGGCTCTGGCAGGTGCGGTCGTCCTGGGCGCCGTGGTGGAGGTGGTCTACCGCGCGTTCATCCGGCCGCGCCAGACCGCGTAATGTTACCTGTCCCGGGCGGGGAC
>WNGD01000304.1_pt1 | contig 66285 bp, 68 predicted proteins | sample 5400671 | NCBI WGS metagenome assembly WNGD01 (sample SAMN13153369, study PRJNA577476) | soil metagenome | isolation source: 40 cm soil or saprolite under grassland replicate 2 | place: USA:California | collected 2016-06-15
CGGGCGGCCCAAGGACCAGGTGCGGCTCGTCGCGGCATACATGAAGGAGCAGGGGCTGTTCCATTCGGCTGGGGCGCCGGAGCCCGAGTACTCCGACACCCTGGCGCTCGACCTCGCGACCGTCGAGCCGAGCCTCGCGGGGCCCCGGCGGCCGCAGGATCGTGTCTCGCTGCGCGACGTGCCGCGGAACTTCTCTCTCGTGCTGCCGACCCTGGTGAAGCCGACATCGCCCATCGCTCCGCCCACAGACGTACGCAATCACTGGGAGGCCGAAGGCGGCCAGCCGTTCGGGGGCGGGACCGCCGTGGCCGCGCCGCCGCGCCGCACGCACGTCGATCTCACCATCGACGGCACCGCCTGCAAGCTGCAGCACGGGTCGGTCGTGATCGCGGCGATCACGAGCTGCACCAACACCTCGAACCCGTCGGTGATGGTGGCCGCGGGGTTGGTGGCCAAGAAGGCGGTGGAGAAGGGCCTCCAAACCCGTTCCTGGGTGAAGACGAGCCTCGCACCGGGCTCGAAGGTCGTGACTGACTACCTGCGGCAGGCCGGCCTCATGACCTACCTCGAGCAGCTCCGGTTCCACCTCGTGGGCTATGGCTGCACGACGTGCATCGGCAACTCAGGGCCCTTACCCGAGGCCGTCTCGGCCGCAATCGCGGAGGGCGAGCTGGTGGCCTGCTCGGTGCTCTCCGGGAACCGCAATTTCGAGGGACGGATCCAGCAAGAAGTGCGCGCCAACTACCTCGCGTCGCCGCCGCTCGTCGTCGCCTACGCGCTCGCCGGGCGGATTGACGGCGATCTGCAGCAGGAGCCCCTCGGCACGGGGAAGGACGGCAAGCCCGTCTACCTGCGGGATATCTGGCCGTCGGAGCGGGAGGTGGACGCAGTCGTCCGCTCGTCCATCAAGTCCGCCATGTTCCGCAAGGAATACGGCGAGGTCTTCAAGGGCGACGAGCGCTGGAGCGGCCTCCCCGTTCCCGCGGGCGAGCGGTTCGTGTGGGAGCCCGACTCGACCTACATCCGCCGAGCTCCGTACTTCGACGCGATGCCTCCCGTCCCGGGGCCGCTGCGCGACATCCGCGGCGCGCGCGTGCTGTGCCTGCTCGCGGACAGCATCACCACGGACCACATCTCCCCCGCCGGCTCGATCCGGAAGACGAGCCCCGCCGGCCAGTACCTCATCGCGCACGGCGTGCAGCCGGCGGACTTCAACTCCTACGGCTCGCGCCGCGGCAACCACGAGGTGATGGTGCGCGGCACGTTCGCGAACGTGCGACTCAAGAATCTGCTCGCTCCCGGGACGGAGGGGCCGCTGACCGTCCACCTCCCGGACGGGGCGCAGATGACGATCTACGATGCCTCGGTGCAGTACCAGGCGGAGGGCGTGCCCCTGCTCGTGATCGCGGGACAGGAGTACGGCTCAGGCTCGTCGCGCGACTGGGCCGCGAAAGGCCCGCGGCTGCTCGGGGTGCGCGCGGTGATCGCCCAGAGCTACGAGCGCATCCACCGCTCGAACCTCGTGGGGATGGGCGTCCTGCCGCTCCAGTTCCTGCCCGGCCAGACGCCGGAGACGCTGGGCCTCGCCGGCACGGAAGCGTTCCACGTGACGGGGCTGGCGGACGTGCTGGCGGAGGGGTTTCCGCGCGGCAAGGAGCTGACCGTGAACGCGAGCCGGCCCGATGGCTCGACCGCGCAGTTCCAGGTGACGGTGCGGATCGACACGCCGCAGGAGCTGCAGTATTACCGTCACGGCGGGATACTCGAGTACGTGCTGCGGCAGTTGCGAGGCGCCGGAACCTAGCCGGCCGCCGTGCCGATCGCGCGTACCCGGGCTGCGAGCGCGAGCCGCTCGAGCTCGCCCAGCGGCAGCGCGAGCAACAAATCGATCCGCCGACTGAGCAGCAGGAAGGCATTCCGGAACGCCGCCTGCTTCGTGGCCTCGTCGCCCTCGACCTCGGCGGGGTCCGCCATTCCCCAGTGGGCCAGGACGGGCTGACCGGGAAAGATGGGGCACGACTCCTTCGCTCGATCGCACACCGTGATCACGAAGTCCCATCGCTGGCGCTCGAGACCGTCGATGCCGCGCGGCGGATGGCCGGCCCAGGGGATGCCGTACTCGCGCAGCGTCGCGACCGCGTACGGGTTGACGCCGCCGGCCGGACGGGACCCGGCGCTCTCCGCCTGGAACCACTGCTTCCCCCTCCAGTTGAGGAGCGCCTCCGCCATCTGACTGCGCGCCGAGTTGCCTGTGCAGAGGAACAGGACCCGGAACATCGCCTATGCGAGTGGCTTTCGCGCCCGCACGAAGGCGCCCATCACCCGGCCCTCGACTTCGCGGGCAAGCACCTCCGCGTCGAGGCCGGCGCCTTCCAGGAATACGCGGGCGTCCTCGAACTGATAGACCCGGGTGGGCTCGATGCCGATCTCGGCGAAGCCGTTTGCGGCGAGGAGCGCCCGGAACTCTCGTTCTTCGAGCGCACCCGCCACACAGCCGACCCACAGCTCCATGCTGCGACGCACTGCCGGCGGAATCTCTCCGCGGACCACCACGTCCGACACGGCGAACCGGCCCCCGGGCCTGAGCACGCGGAACGCCTCGGCCAGGACCTTCCGCTTGTCGGCAGCGAGGTTGATGACGCAGTTCGAGATGATCACGTCCACCGACGCGTCGGGGAGCGGGATGCGCTCGATGTCGCCTTTCAAGAACTCGACGTTGTCAACTCCCGCTTTGCGCTGGTTCTCGCGCGCGAGGGCGAGCATCCCGTCGGTCATGTCCAGACCGTACGCCTTGCCGCTGGGCCCCACGCGCCGCGCCGAGAGCAGCACGTCGATCCCGCCCCCCGAGCCCAGATCGAGGACGATCTCGCCGGCGTGAAGGTCGGCGAGCGCGGTCGGGTTGCCGCACCCCAGTGACGCCAGCACCGCCTGCTCCGGGAGGCCGGCCGTCTCGGCGGGGTCATACAGGTGCGACGTGATCGGGTCGCACCCGCCCGTCGCGGCGGTGCCGCCGCAGCAACCGCTCTTCTCTCCCGCCAGCACGCGCAACGCTGCGTCGCCGTATTTCTCCCGCACTGTTTCCTTGATGTTTGGGCCGCTCATCGGAACGTCCTTGTCATTGACAGCATGCGGCCCGGCAGTTGCCCGCATGCTTGCCCGGCTTCACTGCAGCCGTAAATGCCGCGATCTCATCGAGTGCGTCGTGGTGCAACGCGTAGTACACCCAGCGCCCGTCCCGCCGGTCGGTCACGAGCCCCGCGTCCTTGAGAGTCTTCAGGTGAAACGACAGTCGCGACTGGGCCGCATCGAGCGCGCTCTGCAGCTCGCAGACGCAGCGCTCGCCGTGCGAGAGGAGGCGTACGATCTCGAGCCGCGTCTCATCAGACAGGGCGTGGAACCAGCGCACCGCGGTGCCGATGTCAGGGAGGGCTGCCGTGGCCATGGCGACAATGTATCAAGATACATTGATATGTCAAGCCGACGTCAGTGCGACCGATCGGGTCTCATCATCTTGCGGTGCTGCTCCGCCCACGCCTGCATCGAGTCGGCCCACGCCTGAACCCTGACCCGCTGCGCGTCGGTCAGCACCGCGCGCGCCTGCACGGCGGACGCGAGCATCGCCCAGTGGGCCTTGCCCATGGCGTTATGGGCCGCCTGGAAGTGCAGCTTGAGCGCGCTCGTGTCTGGCTTGGGGGCGCTCGCGACCTGCTCCAGCTCCTTCACGTGCGCCTGCGCTTCCGCCTCGGCGGCGTCCTGCGCCGCCTTCGTTCCCTCCCGTAGCGCCGTGAGGCGATCGACCTGGTCGGTCGTGAGGCCGAGGGCGTCCCGGCGAGCGAGCAGGTGCTGCGGCGTGTACAGCAGCATTTTCATCATGGCGGGCCCCATCTCGTGCATCATGGGGCCTGCCATCATCTCCGGCATCGCCGGCTGCTGGGCGGCGAGCGGGACGGCGGCGAGCACGAGCAACGCCATCACCGGTTTGCAGTTCATCGAGCCTTGCTCCGTGGGAGACCGTAGAATACTACATGGCTCGACCGGCCGGGACTCTCCTCGCCCTCGCAGCGCTCGGCGCCGCGGCGGCGCGCACCGCGGCCGCGCAGGGCCCGCCGGACGCCTGGCGCCCGCAGACGGTTCCCCTCTTCGGCGCGAGCTACTCCCCTGGCGTCGGACTCCTGCTCGGCGCCGGGGTCGCCCACACCCGGTACGGGTTCCGCGCTCTCCCGCCCAGCACGCGCCTGCTGGCGCAAGCCGAGTACGCGACCGCCGCGCGTACGTACCGCGCGGAAGTCGCCGGGGAATTCCGCCGTCCGCTCGCCCCGGCGATCCTCAACGTCGAGCTGCGCGCGTCGGGGCTCGAGATCATCCGGTTCTATGGCTTCGGCAACGAGACAGGCGGCTCGCAGCCTGACAGCGTCTACGCCGTGCACCAGCAGCAATTCCTGCTCGCGCCCACGGTCACCCTGCCCCTTGCTCCACGACTCCGGCTGACGCTGGGGCCGCTCGTGAGATACGCCCACACGCGGGCGGACACGGCCGCCCTGCTCTCGCGCACCGGTCCGTATTATGGCGCGGGGGACTTCGGCCAGGCCGGGGCGGGCGCGGCAGTGGAGCTCGACACGCGTGACGTGCCAGCGGCCGCGGCCGGGGGCACACACCTCCGCCTCGCCGGTCAGTGGTCTCCCGCCGCATGGGACGTGGTCCGCCCGTTCGGGAGCGTGTCGGCCGAGGCATCGACCTACGTGTCGGCGGGCGACCCGCCGGCCGCGACCCTCGCGCTGCGCGCGGGCGGCGCGGCGGTGGGAGGAACCGTCCCGTTTCACGAGATGGTCTACGTTGGCGGAGAGACGACGGTCCGCGGCTACGCCGAGCAGCGGTTCGCCGGCCGCTCGGGCGCGTACGCGAACGCGGAGCTGCGGCTGCGCGTGGGCTTCCTCCCCGTCGGCGACCTGGGCGTGTTCGGGCTCGCGGACGCGGGACGGGTATGGGTCCCGGGTGAGTCGTCGGACCGCTGGCACGCCGCGGCTGGCGGCGGGGTGTGGTTCGCCTGGCGCCACCGGCGCGCGGACACCGTTTCGCTCGCCGTGGCAAAGAGCCCGGAGCGCACGGCGATTTACGTGCGCGCCGGGTTCATGTTCTAGCCGAGCCTCTTGTCACCGCACCACGACTGTCCCCCTCATCTGCTGGCCGTGCACTGCGCAATCGTACTGATAGGTGCCCGCCGCCGTGAACGTGACGGCGTAGGTCTGGCCGTTGCCGCTCATGATCGGACTGCTCGCGAACGAGGTCGACCCCTGGGACTCGACGCTGTGGGACACGCTCTGGTTGTTGGTCCACGTCCACGTCACAGTGCCGCCCACCGCCACCGTGTCGACCGCCGGGTTTGCCGTGCCGTTGTGGACGCTGATGAACACGATTTGCCCGTTGTTCCCCACGGTCACGGACCCGGCAGGTCCGCCGCCGCCGCCGCCGGAAGTCCCTGTGCCGTAGCTGCCGCCGCAGCCCGCGAGCGCCGCGAGCGCGAACATACCGATGCCTAGTGCGCGTAAACGCATTCGATCCTCCTCAGCTCGCCTTGCGGGAGCTGGACTTTTCCCAGTTGACGAACAGGAACCCGCCGGGAGCGTCGAACTTCGGCTCGCCCGGGCCGGGCAGGATTTGCAGCTGCAGCTCTTCGATCTTGTTCTTGGAGCAATCCCAGCAGGCGAGTGCGAAATCATCGTCCCGCCGGGTGCGCGACAACAGCATCACGTGCACCATCGCGTTGTCGGTCACTAGCGCATCGTTCTTGTAGAGGTGCCCGAACGCCCACAGCGCCACTGCGCTGTTGATCGTGGGCACGAGCGGGGTGTGCACCTGGGTCGCGCCGTGGTAGTACAGCCCCAGAATCACGCCGCCGAACCGCGGGTGATGCGGCACGTCCTTGGTCTGCACGCGGTCCAGCACGAGCTTCCAGCGCGCGCCGTCCTGGGTGGTGAACTCGGCGACGCCATCCACTGAGTCGCGCGTGGCGCCCTTGTCCCACGCCGTGAAGGTGAACGAGCCGGAACTGGGCGCGACGTTGTTCGAGTAGGGGCCGTTCTTCACCTGCGACTCGAGTCCTTCACGCTCGTCGCCGAACGCCTGGAGGATCGGCGCCGCGCTGTCAGGGAAGGGGAACGGGCCGGGCAGGATCTGGATCACGGGCCCGCCGCCCGTCACCCGGATCGCCTGCACCGTCACTGCCGGGGCGTGCGACATGCCCACCTCGGAGGCACCATAGCCCGGGGAGCCCGAGCCCCGCGCGCTCACGACCTTCAGGTGGGTTTCCATGCCGAGCTTCTTGTGTGAGTCCTGACCCACCGGGCAGTACACCTCGTACGTCCCGGGCTTGAGGCTCAGCGTGAGCGTGTCGCTCTGGCCTGGCTGGATCGTCTCGATCGCCTTCTCGATCCCGCGTCCCTCGACTGCGAATCCGTGCGGGATGCTGCCGGCGTTGGTGACGGCGAACGTGACGGTTCCGGCCGCGATCGTCACTTGGGAGAGCTCCACCTTCCACTCGGACAGCGTGGCCGCGACCTGCACAGGCTCTTCCGAGAGCTCGTGCTGCGGCACCCCGCTGAGCCCGAGGGCGGCGAGCAGCAGCGCGGCGCCGTTTCTCGCCGCAACGTGGTATTCCCTGGTCATATGAGGTCTTCCTCCGGCAATGGTGTGACGGCAGAATGGTTCAGTGCCGGAGACCCCAGGCGCCGTGCGCTTATTCCCCCGGGAATAATCCCGCCGCGCGCGGAGTCCTCACTCGAAGGTGTCCGCGACCCCCAAGAGGACTGGTTGGAGCCGAGCGAGCTGGAGCGATTCGAGGTGATCGTGTTGCCGCACCTGGACGCCGCCTACACCCTGGCGCGCTACCTGACGCGCAACGACCACGACGCGCAGGACATCGTCCAGGACGCGTACCTGCGCGCGCTCACGTACTTCGCCGGGTTCCGGGGCAGCGCGGCCCCCGAGGGTCGCGCGTGGTTGCTGGCGATCGTCCGCAACACCGCACACACCTGGCGGCGCCGGCACCGGGGCGATGCGCTCACCACCGAGTTCGACGAGGAGCTGCACAGCGACGCCGCGGCGGGTGACGATCCGGCGGCGGCGCTCGAGCGGGACGGGGCGCGCGAATCGCTGCGTCAGGCGCTCGATCGGCTGCGGCCGGAATTCCGCGAGGTGATCGTGTTGCGGGAGCTGCAGGGGCTGTCTTACAAGGAGATCAGCGACGTGACGGCTGTGCCCGTGGGCACCGTCATGTCGCGCCTGGCGCGCGCTCGCCAGCGGCTTCAAGAGGCGTTGCGCGCCGGAGGAGGGACGCTCAGGTGACACACCGCGAGATCGAGCTGCAGCTCGACGCCTACGTGGACGGCGAGCTGGCGCCCGAAGAGGCGCGGGAGCTCGAAACGCACCTCAAGGAGTGCGCTGAATGCGCGCGCCTCCACGAGGCCCGCGTCGCGCTCAGCGCCGCTATCCGCGAGCGGGTCCCCGCTTTCCGCTCACCCGAGGCGCTGCGCGGCCGCGTGCGCGCGGCGTTGCGCGACGCAGCGGAGCTGCCGGCGCGCCCTGCTCGCCGCCTCGTGACACCGGCCGCGGGGCGCTGGCTCGCGCTCGCGGCATCGCTGGCGGTGGTCGCGGTGGGGGGTTGGCGGCTCGGGCTGAACCGTGCCGCCGGGGAGGCACTCACCGAGCAGGTGCTGACGAGCCACGTGCGCTCGCTCATGCCGGGCCACCTCACGGACGTGGTTTCCTCGGACCAGCACACCGTGAAGCCGTGGTTCAACGGCAAGCTCGACTTCTCGCCCCCGGTGTACGACTTCGCAGGGCACGGGTTCCCGCTCGTCGGCGGGCGGATCGACTACGTGGGCGGGCGACCGGTCGCGGCGCTCGTGTACGGGCGCCGCCAACACCTGATCAGCGTGTTCCTGTGGCCCGCCGGGCGGGGGCCGGCGGCAGGGCCCGCGGCCACCACGGGTCAGGGCTACCACCTGTTGCACTGGACGACATCGGACTACGTGTACTGGGTCGCGTCAGACTTGGGGCTCCCTGAGCTGCGCGACTTCGCCGGGCTGCTCCAACGAGGCGATTCCGCGGCAGCGGCCTCGAGCCGATGACACAACAGAGCGGGCCCCGCCGTCTTCGGAGCCCGCTCGCCGAACGTCGCGTGAGGCATCACCTCCCCTAAGGATGATCTGGTGGCGGTCCGGGCCCTCCCCCTCCCCCCGGCCCCCTCCGGAGCCGGTCGTCCATCCGCTTCCGCATTGCTTCGAACCGGGTGCGCTGCGACGGCGTGAGCTGCGCCGCGATCTCGGCGTCCACCGCCGCACGCAGCGAATCGAACCGCGGGCGCATGTCGCGCCACAGGGCCTCCATCTGCGGCCGGTGCCGCTCGAAGATCGCGCGCACCGAGTCCTCCTGCGCGGGCGTCAAGTCCAGCTCGCGTCGCAGGAACCAATGCACGCCTCTCGAGCCGCCGGGGGGGCCGAAACCCGGGCCGTCAGGCCCGCGACCCCAGCCCCACCGGCTGTGGCCGAAGTGGGTGCTCAGGCCCCAACCGACGAGCCCGCCCGCCACGAACGCCGCCGCCAGCGTCGCGATCGCCCATCCCGGTGATTGCTTCAACATGCCGACACTCCCTTCGTCAGTTGGCCGCCACGGACGCGAACAGGATGCTCGCATCGGGAGCGCCCTGCGAGGTGAACAGCGCGGCGGCGGCGCTGCTGCCGGTCACGCCCGTGACCCACACCGCATCGAGCGATGGGGCCGTCTGCCGTTCCGTGCCCGCAAGCACGCCGGCGAGCAGCGCGGCAGCCGCGGCGGCGGCGACCGCCAGCCGGGTCCACCGCCCGAGGACGGCCCGCGACGATCCCACGCCGGCCGACCGCGCGCGCGCCAACACCGCGGCCACGAACGCCGCGTCGTCGTCGCGGTCCAGCGCCCGGCGCAGCGCGACGCCGAGCGCCCGATCAGGTTGGTGCGAGAACTCCGAGGTGTCGGGTCTCACTCTTCCTCCTTCCAGTCTCCCAGCTGTTGCCGCAGGCGGCGCCGCGCGTGAAACACCGCAGAGCGCACGGTTCCCGGCGCCACGCCGAGGATCTCGGCGATCTCCGCGTGCGAGTACCCCTCGACGTCGAACAGCACCAGCGCCGTTCGGTACCGCTCCGGCAGCTCGCTCAAGGCCGTCCGCAACCGCTCGCCCAGGGCGCGCCGCTCCGCTTCGGCGTCCGGGAGCGGACTTCCACCCGCAAGGTTGTCGTCCAAGGCGACCGCTTGCCGGACCCGGCGCCGTCGACGGCGGTCGATCGCCGCGTTCGCCACGATGCGGAGCAGCCACGGTCCGAACGGCCGAGTGCGGTCATGCTGATCGAGCTTGACCAGCGCGAGGAGCAAGCCATCCTGCGCCGCGTCGTCCGCGTCGTCGGCATCGCCCAGGATGGCGCGCGTGACACGGCGGACCGATCCCGCGTATCGGGCGACCAGCAGTCCCAGCGCTTCCTGATCGCCCGCCAGGGCGCGCGCGACGAGGGCAGGCTCGTCCCCGACCTCCCCCGCCCCCCCCGCCCCCCCCGCCTCGCCAGCCCCGTCCTGGTCGGGCACCGCGCTCATGCAGGGAATTACGAATGCGCGCGCCGGGTTGCTGACAGTCGCCGCGGACGCCACGCTCCCAGGGCTGCTGAACTCGGGGCCCGTGCAAGGCGTATCAGGAGTGGCGGGATGATCGGAAACACCAGGCTGCGGAGGAGCGCCGCTCCAGCGGCCGTCCGCCGGGACCCCCAAGCACATAGGAGCACCGGATGCGTATCGCCTTCACGAGCACCCTAGGTGTCGCCCTCCTGGCGGCGTGCACGCCACCGCCGAGCGGCGGCTTCCGCCAGCCGCCAGGGGGATTCGATCCCGTCGCCACCCGTTACATCAACCCGGGGACGCTCGCGGCGCTCCCGGGCTTTACGCACGCCGTGCGCGTGGGATCGACGGTTTACGTGTCCGGGGAGGTGGCGCTGGACAGCACGGGCCAGCTCGTCGGGCCCGGCGACCTCGGTGCTCAGGCGGCGCAGGCGTTCGCCAACCTCGCGACCGTCCTGCGGATCGCGGGCGCGGTTCCCGCCGACGTCGTGAAGCTCACCGTCTACGTGGTGAACGCGTCGCCGCGCGATGCGCAGCTGATCCGGGAGGCCGCGCCGGACTTCTTCCCGCCGCGCAATCCACCGGCGGGCACCGTCGTGGGCATACAGTCGCTGCCGCGGGAGGGGCTGCTGATCGCCGTGGACGCCACGGCGGTCGTGCGGGCCATGTTCCGCCCCCTCAACGAGCGGGACCGGCGCGACCGACCCTGAGCCCGAGGGCCTTCGCCTAGGCTCAGAAAGTTGGAACGGCACTAGCCGACCCGGCTGACGCTCCCTAAGTTGCGGCGTGAGCCTCGACCTGACGGAGCGTCTGCTCCAGCTGACGGTCGCGGCGCTCGCAGCGCTGGGGGGGGGCATCGCGCCCCGGCCGAGTGCGCGGCCGCTCCCGCCGTTCCGCTGGCAAGTCCCGGCGGACACGGCCGAGCGTGCGCCCCACCGGTTGTTCGACTCGGCCGACCCGCTCGACGTGACGCTCGCGGCCGATTTCGGTGCCGTCGCCAAAGACCGAGGAACGGAGAAGCGACTCCACCCGGGCCTCCTGTCGTATCGGTCGCCCGCGGGCGACACCGTTTCACTGAGCGTGCAGCTGCACACCCGAGGCCACTACCGACTGCGCATCTGCGAATTCCCGCCGCTCAAGGTCGAGTTCGACCGTGCCGCGGGGGCCGGGGCCGCGCACACGCTGTTCGCGCACCAGGGAAACCTCAAGCTGGTGGTGCAATGCCGCGGCAGCCGCGCGTTCGCAAACTACCTGCTCGAGGAATACCTCATCTACCGCGTCTACAACCAGCTGACGCCGGAGAGCTTCCGGGTGCGCCTCGCGCGCGTCACCTATGTGGACCCGAGCGGGAAGAAGGCGCCCGCCACTCGCTTCGCCTTCTTCCTCGAGGACGACGACCGGATGGCGCAGCGCAACCACACGCAGGTACTCGAGCAGAAGGGGATCGGCCAGGGGGGCACCGAGTTCGACCAGATGGGCCTGGTCACGGTGTTCCAGTACATGATCGGCAACACGGACTGGTCGGTCGCCGGGCTACATAACATCGTGCTCCTGCGCGACAGCGCGGGCATCCTGTATCCGGTCCCCTACGACTTCGACTGGTCGGGCGTGATCTCCCCGCCGTACGCCCAACCCGACTCCCGCCTCGGCATACGCACGGTCCGCGACCGGCTCTACCGCGGCACGTGTCGCACGCCGGACGACTTCGCACCGCTCGTGGCCCAGTTCAACGCAGCGAAGGACTCGATCTACGCGCTGTACCGCGGCCAGCCGGACCTCGAGCCCAAGCGGGTCGAACAGGCGCTCGGCTATTACGACGAGTTCTACCGGACGATCAACGACCCCCGTCGCATGAAACGCGAGTTCATCGACGGGTGCGGCGGGAGCTGAGCGGGACGGCCATGCCACGCGATCCGCCGCCGCGCCGCGCAGCTAGCGCAACGAAACCCCCGCCCGCACGTACGAGAGGATAATGGACCCAAGACTCCCCCTGCCCTCTGGCACCGCCCTTCCCGCGGCAGCGCTGGCCGTCCTGTTATGGGGCTGCGGCTCGGCACCTCAGGCACCCGTCCCCCTCGTCGGGGTCGCCGGCGACATCGCGGCGCTCACCGGCCAGTGGGAGGGCTCCTATGCGAGCGCGGCCACCGGGCGGAGCGGCAGCATCTCCTTCTCCCTCACCGCGCTGGGCGACTCCGCCCACGGCGACGTGGTGATGATCCCGCGCGGCTTCGGCCGGCCGCTCCAGGCGTGGGACCGCGCGCCCGCCGGCGCGGCGCAGCCGCGCTCCGCGGTCCTGACGATCAACTTCGTGCGCGTCACCGCCGGTCGCGTCAGCGGGACGCTCGCCCCCTATGCCGACCCGGAGACCGGGGCGAAGCTCTTTACGATGTTCGAGGGGCGCCTGCGCGGGGACACTATCGCCGGGACCTACGCGACGCACGCCGCTGGATCGAGCGACAGCCAAACGGGCGAGTGGCGCGTGATGCGGCGGCGGCCGTAAACGCGTCCCCCCGCGGAGCGTTGGCGCCGCGGGGGGATGGTCACGCCGTCCTGCGCGGATCAAGCGTGACGCTTTAGAAATTCAACATCACCTGCGCACTCACACCGTACTTCTTCGGCGCACCCGACGCCTGAGGCGAGTCCAACGTGCCCTCGAGCGCGAGCCGCAAGTACTCGGGGAGGCCCACGGGCACCACGCCACCGAGCACGTACCGGTGGTTGGCGTTGTTCGAGACGTCGGTATTCGGGTCCAGGTATTCGTAGCGCCCGAACAGGGTGAAGGAGCTCTTGGGGAACATGTATGCACCCTGGAACCAGTAGCCCACCCCCTTGTTCTCCGGGGCTCCGGCTGGCAGATCGAAGTCCTTTCCATAGAGGATCATGCCCATGGCTTCGAAGCGGTCGACGATCTTGTTCGCGGTGAGGCCCAGCCGCCAGAAGTGCGACGTCAGGTTGGGCGCCACCGCCGTGTCGAGGCCGACGAGCGAGCCGTAGTAGCCCATCGCCGTGATGCCCGATCCCGCTTCGTCCATGAGATACTGGTCGACGAAGACGAAGTCCTTCTTACGATCAGTGTCTCCCTCGTCCCCGATCCCCTGGGCGTTGATGCCGTTCAGGACCTCGACCGAGGCACGGTTGTTGCCGGCCACGTAGTAGCCCTCGACGCCGACCTGGTCGTTGTTGAAGCTGAACGGAACGGACCCGGTGATCTTCCCGCCGAGCGGCGACGCGGTGTTGATGCCGATCGGCCGGTCGAAGCCGGCGAGACCTTCGCGCTGCAGCCAGTGGAACTGGCCGATGCGGAATCCGCCGAACGCCTTCTCCTTGCCCCAGGCGCTCGCCACGTTGGCGACGAGCTCGAGCTCGTCCGGCGCGCGCTCCAGCTCGAAGAAGGCGCCATAGTTCTTGCCGAACGGGCCCCCGTAGAAGATCGTGTAATCCTCGAACGCGAACTGGCTATTGGAGGCGGGCTGGTTCTGGGTCTTGTTGTACTGATAGCGCATGCGACCGCGGACCGCGAGGTAGTTCTCCACCTTCGCCACGTTCACCTGCTCGCCCAGCTCATCCGGCGGTCTGTAGCCGGCCCATTTGAACCGCATGCCGTACGCGTTGAGCCGCGGCACCGCGGGCCAATGGCAGTCATTGCAGTTCTTGTTGTAACGGCGCGCCCACGCGGGAATCATGGCGTGCGCCTTCTCCAGATCCTTCGCCGAATACTCCGCCATGTAGGCCCGGAGCCACACCGGGGTGCCACTGGCGTGCGCGGGAGCCGGCGGCGTCATCGCCGCGACGAGCAACCACCCGATCATGCGCATAGAGTCATCCCCCTGTTGCGTGGAACGTCACTGCAGTCGCCTACCAAATAGGCGATTGGCTCAGTGAAGGAACCATGAAGGCCTTGCGAGGCCTCCCTCAGGCTCGTGGCAGGCTCGATCGGCGGACTGTAGCTTGGAGCGCCAAAGGAGGCCATCATGACGGTGATGATTCGATTGCTCGGAGCCGCGGTGGTTCTCGCGAGCGCAGCGCCGACGCTTGCCGCTCAGGCGCCCGACGGCGCGGCGCTGTATCGCGAGCACTGCAAAGAGTGCCACGGCGCCGCGGGACGGCCGACCAAGCAGGCGCTGGGCAAGTACAAGGACATCAAGGCGTTCGACGCCGCGTTCCTGGGCGCCCACTCGGACGACTCGCTCCTCGCCGTGCTGAAACACGGGGCCAAGGACGGCAAGGAGATGAAGTCGTTCAAGGAGAAGCTCTCGGCGGACGAGATGGGCGCCGTCGTGAAGTACATGCGGACGAAGTTCGGTGGGAGCGGCGCCAACAACCCGTAGCTGCTGCTGACCTACTGCTTCCTCCTCTTGGTTCCTCCCTCTTTCGGCTTGGGAGGCTCGGGGAACGTGTCGTGATACTCGGGCTGTGCGGCAGGCCCCACCTTGCCGCGGAGCGTAGAGAGATACTGGGCCAGCTCCTCGATCTCCTCGTGCGACAGCGTCGGCGGGCCGTAGGCGGACATCTCCGTCTCCGGGTGGAACCGCTCTGGAGCCTCGATGAAGCTGTGCAGCCATGCCGCCGAGTGATGCAGTCCGATGTCGGTGAGCTCGGGGCCTTTGTCGCCGCCCTTCCCCGCCACGACGTGGCAGTCGCCGCACTTCTGCGATCCGAACAGCGCCCGCCCGGCGCGCTCCATGGACGTGAGCGGGCGCCCGACCTCGGGAGGGATGTTCGGCCCCGCGCCGCGTAGCGACGCTCCGATCAGCAGTCCGGAGCCCCCCAGCAGCACCACCAGCGCGCCGAGTCCCACAGGGCGGCGCAACAGGTTCCGTGTGCTCCGCCTGTCGAAGAACGGCAGCGTGAGCAACACGATCACGAGTGCCGTCGGCACGCCGACCGCCACGAGGCTCTCCATCGAGCCGGGCACGAGCTTCAAGAGCTGGTATAGCGGCAGGAAGTACCACTCCGGCCGCGGCACGTACGCGGTGTCCGTGGGGTCCGCCGGGGGCTCGAGTGGCGCGCCCAGCGCGAGCGCCAGCAGCACGATCGCCGCCACCACCGCGAGCGACACGATGGCGTCCTTCCCGATGATATCCGGCCAGAAGCGCACGCCCGCCCGCTTTGTGGCGGCGTACGCCTCGCGATAGTAGGCCGGATAGGCGGGATCGGCCGTGCGCGGCGGCGCACCCTGCTCCAGCGCCGCCGGTCGCGGCGCGATCCCCTGCCGAACGAGGATCACGAGGTGCGCCAACACGAGGCCGCCGAGCAGCCCCGGGAGCCACAGCACGTGGAACGAATAGAAGCGCGTCAGGGTCGCGGCGCCCAGCTCCGCTCCGCCTCGGAGCAGCGTGACGAGCTTCGCGCCGATCCACGGCGTCGTGCCGGCGATGTTGGTGCCGACAGCCGTCGCCCAGTATGCCTTCTGGTCCCACGGGAGCAGGTAGCCGGTGAAGCTGAATCCGAGGACGAGAAACAGCAGAGCCACTCCGACCAGCCAGTTGATTTCCCGCGGGTACTTGTAGGCGCCCACCGAAAATACACGGATCGTGTGTGCGAGGATGAGCACCACCATCGCGCTCGCCCCCCAGTGGTGGATGCCCCGTAGCAGCGCGCCGCTCGCCACCTGCCGATCGATGAAGCGGATGCTCTCGTAGGCGTGGTCAGGCGAAGGCGAGTAGTAGGTCGCGAGCACGATCCCGGTGACGACCTGCACGGCAAAGGCGGTGAGCGTGGCGCTTCCCTGCGTGTGCCACCAGGTGAGCCGCGCGGGGACCTCGCGGTCGAGCAGGGCGCGCTTCGCCCCAGCGAGGTCCACTCGCTCGTCGAGCCAGCGGAATAGGGCGCCCACGCTACACCGTGACCTTTTCTGGGACTCCGACACGGAAATCGCGGTACGCGCAGTAGAGATCGCCGTTCTCGATCTTCGTCTCGAGGCGGTCCAGCGCGCGCGGCGGCGGGCCGGCGAGTACGGCCCCGGTTTTCAAGTCGAACACGCCTTCGTGGCAGGGACAGCGGAAGTGCTGCTTGGCCTTGTCGAAGCCGAACCCACAGCCGAGGTGCGTGCAGCGACCGCTGTAGACCGTGAACTTCTCGCCGTCCTCAGTATAGACCCAGACGCTCCGGAGGGCGCGGCTCTCGACCCAGGCGTCGGTCACCGTCTCGACGAAGTCCACCTTGGTGGGGATGTCGAGGTCGAACGTCTCGACGTCGCCGAGCTTGATCCACGTCTCGGGGGTCGGCCGCTTGAACGCGGGGGAGACGAACGCGCGCACAACCGGAATGCCGGCAAGAAGGGCCGCGCCAAACGCGCTCACACCGGTGGACCACTTGAGGAACGCCCGCCGCCCTGCGCTGAGACCCTGTGCGGATGCCAGCTCAGCCACGGAAGCCTCCAAGATCGATCGGCGAGAATCTACAAGGGGCTTTTCAAAGATTATGGTCGGGTATAAGCGAAGTCCACCGTCGCGGTCGCGTTCTCCGTCACTGTGATGGTCGCCGTCCGCGTGCCGAACGTCTCGTGCCACGCTTCGACGGCGTAGGTGCCCGGCGGGAGCCCGGGAATGGTGAACTGGCCGTCGGTGCCGGTGGTCGCGAAAAACGGGTGTGGGAGCACACCGGCGTAGGCGCGCATCCAACCGTGGGCGTCGCACACAAGCGTCAGCATGACCTCCGGGGCGGTGAACGTGCGGGTCACTGTCGTGCCCGCCGTCGGCAGGGCGAGGTTGAAGGATTCGTTCTGCTTCGCGAGCACCCTGATGTTGTGGAGCAGTGGATCGCTGTTCCTGACTTCGAGCGGCTGGCCCACCATGATCCCAAACACGCGGGGATGGTGCTCACAGACCGTCTGCTCGAGGACGACGGGTGATGTGGGTGCGGGGTAGGTCGCGCCGTCCGGCAGCCCCGTCTTCACGTATACGAAGACGTTCGCCAGCGTCCCGTTCGGATTCACCACGACGAGCTGCAGGTGCGGCATCGTCGCATACCTGGCGGCGCATCTCGGGTCCGTGCTCATGTTCATCACGGGGTTGCTCGGGACCCTCCCGGTGAAGGTCACCTTTCCCGTGACCGTCCCGCCCCGCCCAGCCCTCGGCGGAATAGCGTGTGGCTCCACCGAGACCGGCATCCCGGCCGTGCGCCAGCCGGCGCCCACGAGCATCAGAATCGGGAGCAGCGAGGTGATCCGAGTGGGAAGGTGCATGCCTCCTCCAGCGAAAAGAGACGCTTTACTTCGAACAGTTGTTCAAGAGCCAAGTTCCGACTCCGGTCCTGAAGGCGTCGTGAGCGCGGGAGTAAGGACTCTTCAGGGCGTCTTCACCGAGAATTCATCGCCGCTTTAGCAAGGCGCGGTTAAGATGGGGTCCGAGGGGGGAGGGAGGAGCGGTGAGTCTCACAGTCCTGGTGCCGGTGGCGTTGCTCTGCGCGACCACTGCGCTGAGCGCCGCTGCAGCTTGGTCGCTCAGCGAGACGCCGTCGCCGCGCGTTGGTTGCGAACCGCCGGAAGGTTTGCCGGTCCGCGTCCTGTGCCCTGAGTTAGGCGGACCCGCCGTCGTGCGGGTGGCGATGAGCGTCGCCCAGCCCGCCTTCGTCGTGCTGTCGTGCGAGCGGTTCCCCGACGATGCGTGCCAGTGCGATCGCGCCTGCTTCCCGCTCGATCTGGAGCGCCGCCGGCCGTTCGCGCTTGCCGCGCGCGCGTAGATCGCCAGTCAGAGTCCCCGAAGAGAATTCCCCCCGGCGGAGCTTTGGCGCCACCGGGGGGATTCTCACACCCGCCTGAGGGCCTACTTCAGCGCCTTCTGCGGGGTGACTTCCACCTTGATCAGGTGGGGCTTCGCGGCTTCGGTCCCGCTGGGCCATCGCGCCGGGCATGACGAGGAACGCGGGATCGGCGTGGGAGGCCGGCGCCCTGCCAAGGCGACGAGCAGGGACGAGAGCCAGAGCTCGCTGAGACGGTTCATGGAGCGTAGTCTAGGGAGGCGCACTGAAGGCAAGCAATGACGGGGATGAAGGGCGGCTCAATGTCGTCTCAACGCGGCTTCAGGCGTCCATCATCACCTTGGACAGAGGAGCTAGGGAGCCATGGCAAACCGCTCGGCCGGATTTCCAGCGACGCTCGAGATTGACTACCCGGATCGGGCATTGAACCGGCTGACCACCTTCTTCCGGCCGTTCACGGTCATTCCGATCGCCATCATCCTGGCTCTAATAACGAGGGCCACGCTTCGCGCCGGTTCGGCGAATTATCTCGTCGGATCCGGTGGCATCGTCTTTCCGGCGACCGTCCTCATGCTGCTGTTCCGCCGGAAGTACCCGCGGTGGTGGTTCGACTGGAACCTGGCGCTGACGCGGTTCAGTACCCGCGTGTCAGCGTATCTCGCGCTGCTAGGCGACGAATATCCATCCACGGACGCGGAACAAGGCGTGCATATCGAGATTCCGTACCCTTACGCCACCCGTGAGTTGAATCGCTGGCTGCCGCTGATCAAGTGGCTCCTGGCCATTCCGCACTACATCGTCCTGTGCGTCCTCTGCGTCGCAGCGATCGTGTGTGTCATCATTGCCTGGTTCGCGATTCTCGTCACGGGTCGCTATCCGCGCGGACTGTTCGATTTCGTCGTCGGCGTGTTCCGCTGGTGGCTCCGGGTGGCGGCCTACGCGTTCCTGCTCACGACCGATCGCTATCCACCGTTCACCACCGCGGCCTGAAGGAGGGTGCCATGGAGCGAATCAGAATCGAACAGCACAGTTTCGTGGGGTCGCTGTGGTTCGCGGCGTGGCTCTTTACCCTCGGTTTTCTCCACCCGCCTTTCTGGAAAGGCGTCCTCGCGATCGTGGTGTGGCCGTACTACCTCGGCACGACGTTCAGCACGCTGCTGCAACACTGATCAGAATCGGCCCTTCCGTTCAGGCCGACGGCTTGAGCGCCTCGCCCACCGCTTCGAGCAGCGCGTCGAGTCCGCTGCGCGGAACGGCGCCCACCTGGCGGGCCACTTCGCGGCCGCCCGCGAACGCGATCAGCGTCGGGATCCCGCGCACCTTGAACCGCACCGCGGCGTACGGATGCCGGGCGGTGTCGAGCTTGCCCACGAGCACCTCGCCGGCCCGGTCCCGCGCGAACTCGTCCAGCACCTGCGCCATGATGCGGCAGGGGCCGCACCAATCCGCGGAGAAGTCGATCAGCAGCGGCGCCTCGGCCTCGGCGATGATGCGATCGAGCGCCTCGCCGGGGATGGGTTGGGGACGGTCTAAAAGCAGCGGCTGGCCGCAGCCGACGCACCGCGGTCCGTCGGCCAGGCCGGCCAGATCGACGCGATTCAGCGTGTCGCAGAGCGGACAGCTCGTGGTCACGTGCGACATCAAGGCCTCCTTGGTCTAGTCCCTCAGCGAGTCGTCGCCAGCACGCGCTCGGGCCCCTCCGGAGTCTGTTCCACCATAGTCTCCCCTCTCCGCTCCGTTACGCGTCCCGGAATGCCTCTTGCCTCGCGCCACCGCACTCGCCGGCGCGGATGCACTCCAGGATCGATTTCACCTTCGGCTCCACGATCGAGTAGTGCGCGAACGGCCCGGCGCGGCGCAGATCCACCACGCCGTGCGCCTTCAGCACCATGAGGTGCTGCGACACCATCGGCTGCGCCACGCCGGCGTACTCCTGGAGCTCCGAGACAGTCTTCTCCCCCGCCTCCAGGGCCTCGAGCAGCCGCAGCCGCAACGGGTGCCCGAGACAGCGGATCACCGCCGCGGCGCGGCTCAACACCTCGGCGCTGATGCGCGTGTCCGTGATCACGTAAAGATGATCTGGCCGCCGGCGGCCTTCTCGTAAAACTCGCCGACGGTCAGAATCCCCTCGAGCGTGTCCACGAAGTCTTCCTGCATCAGGCCGAACATGTCCACCGACGCCTTGCAGGCGTACAGCTTCGCGCCTGAATCGGCGATCAGCTGGATGAATTCGGGAATCGGCGGGATGTCCAGCTGTTCCAGCTTCTTCGCCATCTGCCGGGTGACGAACGCCGACATCCCGGGGATGATCCCGAGCAGGGCGGGCACGCCCAACGCCGGGTTCCCGACCGTCGCCACCTTCACCTTGTCCATCTTCTGCTTCCTGATGGCGTCCATGCCGAAGAACGTGAAGAACACGTTCGCCTCGATGCCCTCCATCCGGGCGCCGTTCGCCATGATGAGCCCCGGGTAGATGCCCTCCAAGGTCCCCTTGGAGACGATGATCGAGACCTTCGTGAGCCCCTCGGCCTTCCGCTGCTCGAGGAGCAGCTCCTCCGGCGCCAATGCGGTCGTGGTCATATGCACCCCTTGGGCTTGGGAATGCCGCCGATCTTGGCGGCGAGCTTCGCGGGCCCCCTCGGGAATAGCTGATACAGCTCCTTGATGGGCACGCCGGATTCCTTGCCAAGCGTGCGGATCGACGGGGCGGTCCCGGTCGCGAGGAACCGCTCGCGCATGAACTTGATCACGAGCCAGTGGCGATCGGTGAGCGGCTCGATGCCCGCCTCCTGGGCGATCGCCGCGGCGACGCTCTCGTCCCACTGCTCGGCATGCGTGAGGAACCCTGCAGCGTCGACCTCGAGGTCCTTGCTCGCTAGCGTCATGGTCGTCACGGTGCATCCTCCTCTATGGTTCGGGCCCGAGCGGCCGGTATCGCGCCTTCCACCTCTCGCTCTTGCCGCGGCTCGGCCGCCGCTGGCTGCGGCCGGCGCTTCCCCTTCATCGACATCCGCGTCGGGATGCCGACGAGGTCGCGCCCGGGGAGGAGCAGGTGCCAGTAGATCCAGCGGAACAGCAGTTTTCCGAGGTGATTGAGCCGCGTCTCCTTGAGGAGCGACATCGGCCCGAACGCGAACGGGAACTTCCCCGGCAACGGCTCCACGTCGTAGTTGAAGTCGATGAGGAGACCGCGGCCGGAGCCGGTCTCGATGAAGCAATTGGAGTGGCCGTCGAACGTCTCCGGCAGCGCGCGGCCCGCGACATGGGCCACGACGTTCTCGGTCAAGATCTCGGCCTGGAAGTGCGCCACCGAGCCGGCCTTCGAGGCCGGGACGTTGGTCGCATCGCCCAACGCGAAGATGTTCGGCTTGACCTTCGCCTGGAGCGTGGCGGGATCGGTGAGCACGAACCCCATGTCGTCGCCGAGGCCCGGCGACCGCTGCACGAACTCGGCGCCCATGTGCAGCGGCACCGTCACGAGCAGGTCGAAGGGCTCCACCCGCTCGTCCCAGGAGACGAGCTCGCCGGCGGCGCCGTCCACCCGGCCGGTGCTGAACTCGGTCACCAGGCGGATATTCCGGTCAGCGAGCAGGTGGCTCAGCGCCCCGGAGGCGACCGGCTTCGTGAAGGCGCCGTCCAGCGGCGTCACGTAGACAAGGTCGACCTTGTCGCGCATCCCCCTCTTCGTGAAGAACGCGTCGGCGAGGAACGCGAACTCGAGCGGCGCCACCGGACACTTGATCGGCAGCTCGACGATGTTCACGACCAGGCGCCCGCCCGGCCACGACGCGAGTTTCTCCGCGAGGGCGGCGGCGCCGTCCGGCGTATAGAAGTCGAACATCTTGTCGCGCCACCCCGGCCCGGTGAGGCCTTCCGTTTCCTCCGGCACGACGCGGCTGCCTGTGGCGACCACGAGCACGTCGTACTCGAGCGGATCGCCGTCCTCGAGGTACACACGGTTCTCCTCGGGGGCGACATGATCGATGGCGCTCGACACGTACCGCACGCGCTTCGGCAAGAACCGTCCGCGCGGCTTGAGGATCTGCTCCGGCCGATAAGTGCCGAAGGGAACGAACAAGAGCCCGGGCTGATAGACGTGCTCGTTGTCCCGGTCGACGACGGTGATGCTGACGTCTGGCGCGTCCGGGTTCCCCCAGTAACGCCTGGCGAGCCGGTTGGCCATGATGGTGCCGGCGGTCCCGGCGCCGAGGATCACGATGCGCTTCATGCGGGTGAGGCCTCGCGGGTTCGAGTCACGCCCGCAACATCGCGACACCACGATATGGCGATGTCAGGATTTCTCAGAAGAGATCTTCACGTCGCGCTGGCTCGCCACGTGCGACACGACCGTTGCAGGCTGCGACCGTGGATCGGCTCACGCGCGCTTCACGGGACCTTCCGTCCAGGACGTGTGGAATACGACCCCGGCGTGGGGGTTCCCCTGGGCCTCCTCGGAAGATGCGCCGACGCCAGCCGCCGCGCCCATGATTGCCGGCGGTCTCGAACAGCAGGTCGCCGGGCTCGGCACGTATGCGCTGTGGAACAACAAGCTCTACGGGGAATTCAGCGTGTACCGCTCGGCACCGCAGGGCGGGCCCCATCCGCCCGACGCCACGGCGGAGAATACCCTAAAGGGGGTCGCCCCGTACTGGCGGGCCGCCGTCCAACACCAGTGGAGCGGTCAGTACCTCGAGCTCGGCACGTACGGGATGTCGACACGGCTCTATCCGGCGGGCGTCACCGGACTCACCGATCGGTTCACCGACGTCGCGCTCGACGCACAGTACGAGCGGCGCGCGGGGCGCGGCACCATGACGGCGCACACGACGTGGATCCACGAGTCGCAGAGCCTCGCCGCCTCCGTGGCGGGCGGCACCGCGACCAACGCTGCGAACACACTCAACGCGTTCAAGATCGACGGGTCCTATTACACCCCCGGCCGGGTGGGCCTTACGGTCTCCTATTTCGCGACGAGCGGCGACGCGGACGCGCTGCGCTACCCCGGGAGCGCCAACGGCAAGCCGAACAGCAATGGAGTGATCGGGGAGCTCGATTTCCTGCCCTGGCTCAATACGCGATTCGCGCTGCAGTACATTGCCTATGACAAGTTTGACGGCGCCCGGAACCTCTACGACGGCGCGCGCAACGCGTCGGACAACAACACGCTGTTCCTGCTCGCGTGGCTCATCTTCTAGCGAAACGGAGCGTCGCATGATCACAGCTTCGGGTGGCCGTGGGGCGCTCCTCGCTGCGTCGCTCTTGGCCGCCGTGACCGTGCGCCCGGCAGTGGCACAGCACCCCACGGCTCCCGCACCGGGCCCCAGCGCCATCACGCCCGCAATGATCACGCTCGGCGACAGCGTGTTCCACGGCACGGCCGGTGGTGGCACGTGCGCCGTGTGTCACGGGGCGAACGCGAAAGGCACGCCCGGCCTCGCACCCGACCTCACCGACGCCAAATGGCTGAACGGGGACGGGAGCTACGGTTTTATCGTGGGCGTCGTGCAGAAAGGCGTAGCGGAGCCGAAGGAGTCACCGGCGCCGATGCCGCCGCTGGGAGGGGCAAACCTGAGCGCTGAGCAGGTGCGCGCCGTGGCCGCGTACGTGTATGCGCTCAGCCATCCCGAGCATCGCGGGCCCTAGCTCGCCGTGCCGCGACCGCCTTGAGACCTCGGTGAGCGAACGGAGCTCCTCCGGGGAGAGTTCGGACACCGACGCGGCAGCGCTGGTCGCGGTCAGCGCACTCGTAGCGCGTTGAGGATCACGGCCGCGTCGAGCCCCTCCTGCAGCACCGCCCCGATCGGCGGGGCCAGGAGGCCCTGACTCGCGATAACCATCAGCACGAAGCTCGCGCCCAGCCCCACCATGATGCTCTGGAGCGCAATCCGGCGCATCCGCCGGCTGATCGCCATCGCGTCACCCACCCGCGCGATGTCGTCCACCAGCAGCACCACGTCCGCCGCTTCCGCCGAGATCGCGGTGCCGTGGGCCCCCATCGCGATGCCGACGGTTGCCGCGGCCAGCGCGGGCGCGTCGTTGATCCCGTCTCCCACCATCACCGTCGTCCCGTAGCGACGCTTCAACTCCTCAACCGCGGCCACCTTGTCCGCGGGAAGCAGGTTCGCCCGCACGGTGCGGATGCCGGCCTGCGCCGCGATCACCTCGGCGCTCACCTCGCGATCGCCGGTGAGCATCACCGTCTCGGTCACCCCCAGCACCGCTAGACGCTGCAGCAGCGACGGCACCTGATGCCTGAGCCGGTCCGCGAACTCGATGGCGCCGGCGAGCCGGCCGTCCACGCTCACGAACGCCGTCGTGTGGTCGTCCGGCGGCGGCGGCACCGTGATGCCCCGCTCGGCGAAGAATCCCGCCGACCCGACTGCCACAGCGTGCCCGTCCACGCGCCCGGTGACGCCCGAGCCCGGAATCTCGTGAAACTCCGCGGCCGCGCCGATGGCACCGTGTCGCCGCCGACCGGCGTCCACCACCGCCTTCCCGAGGTGGTGGGAGGACAACTGCTCGACCGCCGCGGCGTAGCGCAGCACCTCGTCGCGCGGCAGGCCGTCGAGCGACTGGACGCGCTCCACGGTTGGGTGACCGAGCGTGAGGGTCCCCGTCTTGTCGAACACGACGGCATGCGCCCGGCCCAGCTGCTCGATCGCTGCGCCGGTCTTGACGATGACCCCCAGGTCCGCCGCTCGAGAGATCGCCGCGATGACGGCCACGGGCGTTGCGAGGATGAGCGGGCACGGCGTTGCCACCACCAGCACGGCGAGTACGCTGGTGGCACTGCCGGTGACGAGCCACGCCACGCCGCACATCGCGAGCGTGAGGGGCGTGAACCATAGCGCGAATCGATCCGCGAGCCGCTGAATCGGCGGCCGCTCCCGGCGGGCCCGCTCCACGAGGCGCACGATCTGCTGGTACTGGCTCTCACCTGCGGCGCGGATGGCCCGCATGCGCAGGGCACCGTCCAGGTTGAGACTGCCCGAGAGCAGGGCCGTACCCCGCACCGCGTGCAACGGCAGCGGCTCCCCCGTCAGCGCGGACTGATCGACGGCGGAAATCCCCTCGGTAACCTCGCCGTCCACCGGCACCAGGTCCCCCGGCCGGATAAGCAGCAGGTCCCCGACGGCGACGGCGCTCACGGGCACTTCCTCCACCTGCTCGCCCCGAAACCGGCGGCCGGTCTTGGGAGCGCGCTCCAGCAGCGCCTCGAGCGAGTGCGAGGCACGGCCCATGGCGTAGCGCTCGAGCGCCTCTCCCCCTGACTGCATCAGGGCGATGACGGCGCCGGCGAAATACTGTCCCAGCACCAGCGCCGTGAGGATCGCGAGCATCGCCACGATGTCGGCGGCGAAGCGTCCCCGCAGCATGCCACGAAGCGTCTGAACGACGAGCGGTCCCCCGCCCGCCAGCAGTGCACCCAAGAACACCCACTCCCCGACGTCGGGGGCCGCGAAGACGAAGCGGGCGGCGAGCCCGATCACGAGCCCCGCGCCCACGATGGCGGGAAGAGGATACAGCTTCACGAAACGCATCTAGAAGGGTGAGAAGCCCGGCGAGCCGTACGTGTGCATCTGCAGGTGCTGCCACAGGGGCACCGCGTACGCAACGAGCACGAGCACGATGGCCACCAGGGTCCACAGCCCGTAGCGGTCGAGCACGCCCGCCCGCGGGCTGACGGGTTCGAGCGGCTCTGCCCATTCGATCGGCTCGGGCGCGCGCTGCTTTCCCGCCAGCCCGGTGCCGAGCATCACGAGCATGAAGAACCCGGCGCTCGTGAACAGGAACAGGCCGCCCACCGCCGACACACCGGTGAGCGCGCGCCACGCGTGCGCCACAGCGCTGCCCCCGTAGCTGGCGTCGTAGATGCGCCGCGGCATGCCCATCAGTCCGGTGATGTGGTTCGAGATCGAGAACAGCACCATGCCGATGAACCACAGGTAGGGCTGCACTTTCGCGAGCAACCCCAGCTCGAGCTCGCGCCCTGTGAGGCGCGGCAGCAGCCAGTACGCCGTCCCCATGAACGTGAGCGCCGTCGCGCTCCCCACCGTCAGGTGAAAGTGCCCCTGGATCCACGCGGTATTGTGCACCACCGCGTTCATCCCGTAGGCGGCGTTGATCGCGCCGCCCAGTCCGCCCACCGCGAACAGCAGCATCGACAGCAGCACGCTCGCCACCAGCGGATCGCCCCAGGGCAGCCGCTTGAGCCAGTCGAGCAGCCCTGTCGCGCCTTTCATCCGGCCCGCGACCTCGAGCGACGCCGTCACGGTGAACGCGGTGAGGAAGCTCGGAAACAGGATCCCGAACGTCAGCAGCGCGTGGAACAGCTTCCACGAGGCGGGGATGCCGGGATCCATGAACTGGTGATGGAACCCCACCGGCGTGGACAGCACGATGAACAGAATGAACACGAGACGCGCGAGCGGGTCGCTGAACAACTTCCCGCCGGCCACCCGGGGCAGCACTGCGTACCACACGACGTACGCCGGCAGCAGCCAGAAATACACGAGCGGATGTCCGAAGTACCAGAACAACATGCGCGCCAGCTCGGGGTCGACTGTCTGCGTCAGGCCGAGCGACCACGGGATCAAGAGGAACAGCATCTCCGCCGCGACGCCGACCGTCGCGATCAGCCACACAATGACGGTGGCGAGCATGCCATGCAGCGCGAGCGGCGCCGGCTGGCCCGGGTGCGCTCGTTTCCACACGAGATAGCTCCGGATGATCACGAAGCCCCAGATCCACGACCCGACGACGAGCAGGGTCGCCCCGATGTAGAACGCCGGGTGCGCCTTGAGCGGCGGGTAGAAGGTGTAAAGCACCGAGGCCCTACCCGAGAGAATCGCCGCCACGGTGGCGAGGGTGCCGCCCAGCGCGATCCAGTAGCCTGCCCAGGCGAGCTTGCGGTGCGGTACCGGCGCGCCCAGCGCACGCTCGGCCACCACGTAACCAAATGCCATGATGAAGAACGTCGTGAACACCAGCGCCATCAGGGTGCCATGCGCCGTCACCGAGAGGTAGTACATCTTGGCCGAGCGCCACGGCAAGTCGAGCGCGGCGCGAGAGAGCGCCTGCATGAGTGCCATCGCGGAGGCGACGCCGAAGGCGAGGATCGCGACCCACAGGTTCGCGAGCGCCAGGCGGCCCGACGGAGCAGCTCGGTCGCTCACGGCTTCGCCTCCTCGACGATCAGCTTCGCCGACATGAGGTGATGGCCCAGCCCGCAGTACTCGTTGCACACGATCAGGTATTCGCCTGCCCGCTTGAACACGGTCGTGAACTGGCTGACGTAGCCCGGCACGAGCATGGTATTCGCGTTGGTCCCGATGATCAGGAACCCGTGCGTCACGTCGGCGCTGGTCATGCGGAAGGTGACGGGTTTGCCGGCGGGCACGCGAATCTCGGCCGGGGTGAACCCGTACATCAGCCCGAACGCTACGACCGTGACCCCGTTCCCGGCCACGGTCACCGCGGGATGGGCGAACCGGGGATCCTTGAAGACCTGCGTGGGGTCGATCGTCTCGACATGGCTGGGTGGCTGCAGGGCGCCGCCCACGCCGGTCACGAGGACGGTCGCGATGAACGCCGCGATGATCCCGCCCGCCGCCCACATCCAGATCTTCTCGTAGAGCGGGACGTTCATGGCGTCACTCCGCCGCGGTGGAGGTACACGAACAGATACACCGCGAACCAGGCGGCGACGAACAGCACCCCGTAGAGGCTGATCAGGAACAGCGTCCCTCTGGGGTGCGCGGAGCGCTGCGGGTGGCCCTGGGCCACGGTCGGTCCTCGCGGTTTCAGGTAGGGGATTCGACTGCGGGCAACTCCACGTCGACGTGCGCGCCCCCTCGGCCGGCGACGTTGCTCGCCCGGATCGAGCCGCCGTGCAGTCGCACGATGGCCGCCGCCATGGCGAGCCCGAGGCCCGTTCCCGTGCCGCGGCTGCGCGCCTCGTCGACCCGGTAGAACGGCTCGAAGATGTGCGGCAGGTGCTCGGCGGCGATGCCTGCACCCGAGTCTTCGACCGAGAGCCGGACGCCGTCCGTCCCGTTCGGCGCTGCGGTCGCCACCCGGATCGTGCCCTCGGCCGGTGTGAACTTCACGGCGTTGTCGAGCAGCTGGTGCACGACCCGCGCGATCAGGCGGCGATCGACGGGCGCCACCGCGCCGCCGGGCGCGAAGCACCGCTCGACGGTCAACCGGCGCTCCTCGATGCCCCCGTGCAGGGCCGCGAGCGCGCGCTCGACGATCTCGTTTACGTCGCTGGGCTCGCGCACCGGCTGCAGCAGGTGCGCCTCGGCACGCGTGATCAGCAGCAGGTCCTCGCTCATCTCGGTGAGCCGCTCGATTTCCTGGAGGGCACTGTGCAGCACACGCTGGTACTCGCGCGGCGTGCGCTCCGCGCGGAGCGCCACCTCGATCTCGCCCCGCAGCGCCGTGAGGGGCGAGCGCAGCTCGTGGCTCACGTCCGCGGTGAGCCGGCGTTGGCTCCGGAACGCCTGATCGAGCCGCTCGAGCATGCGGTTCAGTACCGCGACGAGACCGTGGTACTCGTCGGTCTCGGCGTGCGCCACGATCCGCTGGCCGAGCGTGCCCGCTTCAATGCGGGTCGCCTGCTCGGTGATCTCGTACACCGGCCGCACCGCCGATCCCGCGAGCCACCACGCCCCGACCAGAGTGGCGCCGGTCCCCAGCACCACGACGCCCGCCAGCACCAGCAACAGCTCGCGGTGCATCCCGGCAGCGGGGCCGAGCGCCGCGGCGTACGCCGCCCCTGCCGCCACCACCAGGCCCACGCCCATGGTGGCCGCGAACCGCACGGCGAGGGTGCGTCGCAGCGACCGGGTCACTCCTCTTCCCGATCCGGCGAGTGGAGGCGGAAGCCGACGCCCCGCACCGTGTGGATCAGCTCGAGGTCCGCGGCCGCGTTGAGCTTGCGCCGGAGGTTGCCGACGTGCACGTCCACCACGTTGCTCTCGGGATCGAAGTGCAGGTCCCACACCTTCTCGAGCAGCTCGGTCCGCCGGATGACCTCCTCCGGCCGAAGCAGGAAGTGCTCCAGCAGCTGGAACTCCTTCGGGGTCAACTCGAGTTTCTTCCCCTTCACCCGCACCTTGTGCTTCAGCCGATCGAGCTCCACTGGCCCGTAGGTCAGGAGCTCCGTGCGACTCGCCCCGCCGCGACGCACCAGCGCCCGCACGCGCGCCAGCAGCTCGTCGAACTTGAACGGCTTGGGGAGATAGTCGTCGGCGCCGGCGTCGAGGCCCCGCACCACGTCCTCCGTGGTGTCACGGGCCGTGAGCATCAGGATCGGCGTCTTGCGGCCCTCGCGTCGCAGCTCCGTGGCCACTTGGAGCCCGTTCTTCTTCGGGAGCATCACATCCAACACGACGAGATCGTAGTCGTAGACGTGCGCCAACGTTGTGCCCTCTTCGCCGTCGGGCGCGACGTCCACGGCGTACCCTTCCTCGCGCAGGCCCTGCTCGATGAAACCCGCGACTTTACGGTCGTCTTCCACGACAAGGATTTTCATGGGGTGGAGACTACGGGAAACGCGCTGAATCGATCCTAAAGGAACGGTGAAGGAACCTTCACACTGGCCGCGGGGTCAGCGGAAGGGCCAGGGTGAACGTCGCTCCGCGGCCCACCTCGCTCACCACGGTGAGTCGGCCCCCCAACACCTCCGCGAGCCGCCGGGACACGGGAAGTCCCAGCCCCGTACCCAGACCCGAATGGGGGTCGAACCGCTCGAACGGCTCGAAGATGCGGGTCTGGAGCTCCGCCGGGATGCCGGGGCCGTGATCGGTCACGGCGAACGCCACCTCGGAATCCGCCGGGGCGATCCGCACGAGGACCACGTTGTCCTCGGGACTGTGCCGAATCGCGTTCGTCAGGAGGTTGACGACGATTTGCTCGAACCGCACGGGATCGGTGCGGAAGGGTGCAAGGTTGGCCGGGCACTGCAGGTCCAGGCCGATGCGTTTGGCGTCCGCGGCGGGGCGGACCCCCGCGAGGGCGCGCTCGAGGGCGGCCGGAATCTCCACGTCGCGCCACACCGGTCGCACCTTCCCGGCGTCGAGTCGCGTCAGGTCGAGGAGGTTGTTGAGGAGCGTGATCGTCCGCTCCGCGCTCTCATACACCTCGCGCGCCGCCTGCGCCGTAGCGTCGGGAGATTTGCCGCGCACCAGCCGCTGGGCCCAGCCGTATACGCCCGTAAGGGCGTTGCGCAACTCGTGATTCATCATGGCGAACGACAGGTCCCGCTGCCGCTGCATCTCGCGCACCTGGCCCAGCAGTCGTTGGCCTTCGTCGTTCAGTCGCGCATTCTCGACGGCGACGGCCGCTTGAGCCGCGAGCAGGACGGCGATCGCCTCGTCCTCGCCATCGAACTCGGCCGCACCGTTCTTCTCCGTCAGATACAGATTGCCAAACACCTCGCCATGGCTCACGATCGGGACCCCGAGAAAGGACTGCATCGTCGGGTGGTGGGGCGGGAAGCCGTAACGGCTCGGATGCTTGCTGATGTCGGCGGTACGGATCGGCTTGGGGTGACGGATCACCAGCCCCAAGAGGCCACGCCCGGTCGGGAGGTCGCCGATCCGGTCGCGTTCCGCCTGGGAGAGTCCCGAGGTCACGAACTGGCTCAACGACTCCCGATCGGGGGCGAGCACGCCGAGCGCGGCATACGTGGCCCCCACCACCTCCCGCGCGGAATCGACCACCTGCTGGAGCACGCGATCGAGGGAGCGTTCCGAGAACACCGCGACGCCGGCGGACAGCAGGCGCTCGAAGCGCCGCCGCACGCGCGACGCTTCGGAGATCCGTTTCGGAGCTCGTGTTCGGGGACGTCTCTTGGGCACCCGCACCTCGCCGCTGGGATCCGTCGTCGCGAGTGAAGACAAGAAGCTAGCCTCACCGGGGGTTCAGCGTTTCTTCAGCCGGTACCCCTAAAATAAGCCCTCGGGAGGTCTGAGAATGCGAGTCCTGCGCAACATCCTCGTCGCGGTAAAGCCCGCCTCAGCGGACGCCCACCCGCTGCGGAGTGCGATGGCGCTCGCCGCGAGCACCCGGGCTCGACTCACGGTGATCACGGTGGCCGCTTCGCCAGAGTCGCGCGCCGGCCTCGAGCCCGGGTTGAACGAGCAGTTCACCGTGCACAACGCCGTCGGCATCCCGCCGATAGAGATCGCGCGCGCGGCGGAATCGAGAGGGGTGGATCTCATCGTGCTGGGCCGCGACTTCCCCTGTCCCTTGGATCCCCGCCGCGACGGGAACACCGCGGACGGGACGGTGCGGCGCGCTCGCGTCCCCTGCCTTCTCGTGCCGCCTGGGCAGCAGGCATTCCGCCGTGTGCTGGCGGCGGTCGACGGGGGCCCTGACTCGCAGGACGTGATCGGAGCGGCACACCTGGTCGGGCGGGTGTTCGACGCGGCGGTGCGCGTGGTGCAGGTGGAGGAGCCCGTGCCCGCCGGTGTGGGCGCTCCGGCGTGGTCCCACGAGCCTCCGGCGTCGGTCAGCGCTCCCCCCGGAGGCGAGTGCGATACGATCGTGTGCCAGGGAGATCCGGTCTCGGAGATCCTGCGGGTGGCGCGCCAACAGCACATCGACCTGCTGGTGTTCGGCCATCACCGGGGCGGCCCCGTCCGCGCCCACGCCACCAGCGGGGTCGCGGCGCGACTGCTGCAGCGCGCCCCGTGCGCGGTGCTGACTGTTCCGATCTAGACCCGCGTCGTCGCAAATGCAGTCCCTCGACGGTGCTCAGCTCATCTAGTGCCCCATCCCGACGACCGGCTGAGGCGCGCCCACTTGAATCAGACCCACCGCCCCCTTTGCCGCGTCGGCGAACGCATGCGTGACGAAGGCGTAGGTGCCTTCCCCGCTCCCGTCCTGTGCGAACGTGGTCTCGAACACCGCGCCGCCGCCCGCCGGAACCGCCCACGTCTGCACGCCGTGCAGCGCATGGTCGGGATCAGCGTCGGGGTACACCGCGTCGAAGATCGCTCCCACGATGTGGAAGTCGCTGCCGAGGCTCGGCCCCGCGTTCACGACGAACAGCCGTACCCGGTCGCCCACGGCGACCTGCAGCGGGTGCTGCTGGTACTGGAACGCGGTGCCGTTGAACACCACGTAGCTCGCGTCGCGCTCGAGGGCATGGTTCCAATCCGCCTGGCCCGGACGCGCGCTGTCGCCACCCTGCACGTAGAACTCGCTCTGCACGATCACGAACTCCTTGTCGGCCTTGCCGGGCCACCCGCTCAGCGGATCCACGATGATCGGGAGATACATGCCCTGCATCAGGTGCAGCAGCACCGGCGGCGTGCCGCAGTGCACAAGGTAGGCGCCGGGATCGCGCGCGGTGAACTCGAACGAGAGCGAGTCCTTGGGCAGGATCGTCCGGAACGCCTTGTTCATCGGGATCCGTGCGGCGTGGAAGTCGATCGAGTGCGGCATCGAGGCCTCGTTGACGAGGCGAATCCGCACCAGGTCGCCCTCGCGCACCCGGACGACCGGGCCGGGAACGGTCCCGCCGAACGTCCAGCTCTTGTACGTCACGCCCTTGGCGATCTCGACCGTGGCGTCGCGGATCGGGATGCGGAACGCTTTAACCGGCGCGCTGGAGACGGGAGCGAGCCGAGCGTCGTAAACTGGCTGTGTCCCGCGCGGGGCGGTCGCGAAGTCCGTCACCTCGACTCGCGGTGGGCCCGAGAAGCCGACGGCGGCGAGCGATGCCAGAGCGACCGCGATCGCGCCGCCAATGAGAGTCCTGCCGTTCATCACGCTGCTCCTGATTGGGGAGTTGGCGATCTGTGACCAGGCAAGTATCGGGAGGACTCGATGAACAAGACCCGGAGATTGCATGAAGAGCTCTTCACCCGCACCGCGTGAGGAGTCCGTCCGCCGTATCTCAATCTCCCTTCACGCAGGCGCCGTCATGTTGACCGCGACACCGGCGGATGCACCACTTAGCCAGGAGGCAGTCCTATGTCGTGGCAACCGATCGTGGTGGGAGTGGACGCCTCGCCCGAGGCAGTGCACGCGGCGGCCTTCGCGATCGGCGTGGCGGAGCGCGCCGGGACGACCTGCCACATCGTGCACGCCGCGCGTGACGTGCTCGCGTCGGCCGAGGTGCCGGAAAACGAGCGGTACCGTCACGCCCTGGTCGAGCAGGCGCGCGGCGAGATCGGGGCCGCACTCGCGGACGCGGTGCCAGCGAACGTCCGGGAGACGCTCAGCGTCCGCATCGGCGCGGCGCCCGTCGTACTCAAGGGCGCGGTCGCCGCTCTCGGTGCCGAGCTCATCGTGCTGGGCGGTAAGCACCATTCGGCTCTCGGCCGCTGGTTCGGCGGCAGCACGAGCCTCGATGTGGCTCGCACGACCGACGTCCCCATGCTCGTCACGGCCGGCCCGACGGCGATCCGCCGCGTCCTCGCAGCAGTGGACCTGTCAGGCGCCGCGCGCCCGACGCTCGCGGCGGCCGAGCGCTACGCGGCGCTGTTTCACGCCGACCTGCGCGCCCTGAGTGTGCTCGAGCCCCTGCCCATCATCCCAGAAGTGACGCCACCCTCTGAGACGGCCGATTACTACGCGTTGTCGGAGGAGTTGCTGCAGCGCGACGTGTGGCCGTTGATCCGTACGCCGCACGTGGAGAAGGTCGTGCGACACGGCGCGGCCGTCGAAACGATCCTGCGTGAGGTGGCCGACTGGGGAGCCGACCTGCTCGTGGTTGGATCGCACGGGAAGGGGTGGGCTGAGCGGCTGCTGCTGGGCAGCGTGACCGAGCGGCTGCTGAACCACCCGCTGACGTCGCTGCTCGTCGTGCCCGCGCCGGTCGCGGATGTGGCCGCCGTTGAGGCTCGGGAAACTGGGGAGCTGCAGCCGACGCTCGCGATCGCGTGACCTGCGCCGAGCATCACAGCCCGACGGTCTGCCCGTCCGTCGCCGTACTCACCCGCCATCCGTAGCGCGCCCGGATCGCAGCCGCCAGCGCGCCACACCCCTCGGGCTCCCCGTGTACGAGGTACACGGCTCGGGGCGCATGCCCGAAGCCGCCCAGCCAGCGCAGGATCTCTCCGACGTCCGCGTGCGCCGAGAGGGCGTCGATCCGCTGCACCGTGGCGTGAACGGCGACCATCGCCCCGAACATCTTGAGCTCGCGCGCCCCGTCCTCGAGCGCGCGGCCGCGGGTCCCCGCCGCCTGGAACCCGACCAGCAGCACCGTGGTCCGCGGATCCGGCAGCCGCTGCGCCAGGTGGTGCAGGATGCGCCCGCCCGTAGCCATGCCGCTGGCGGAGATGATGATGGCCGGCCCTCGCACCCGGTTGATGGCCCGCGACTCCTGCTCGGTGCGCGCGATGTGCAGGTGCTTGGTCGCAAGCGGGCGGTCGCCGGACGCGAGCGCCTGCGCCATCTCCGCGTCGCAGTCCTCCGGATGGCGCCGGTAGATCTCGGTCACCTCAATCGCCATCGGACTGTCGATGTACACCGGGAGCGCGGGCACCTGCCCCGCCTGCTCCAGGCGGTGCAGGATCCACAGCAGCTCCTGCGTCCGGTCCACGGCGAACGCCGGCACGAGGATCACGCCGCCCTGCTGGGACGCGTCGCGCACCACGCGCGCCAGGTCATCCTCGGCGCCGGGTGGGTGCGATCGGTTGCCGTACGTGGACTCGAGTAGCAGCACGTCGGCCGCGGGGACGGGCGCGGGATCGGGGACAATGGGACGGTCGTAGCGCCCGAGGTCGCCCGAGAACACCAGCCGCGTTCCCTCGAGGTCGAGCTCGACCGTCGCCGAGCCGAGAATGTGACCCGCCTGGCGCAGCAGCGCCGTCACCCCGTCCGTCACGGGGAACGCCGTGTCGTAATCGCAGGGCCGGACCAGTCCGAGCGCTGCCTGCGCGTCGGCCGGCGTGTAGAGCGGCAGCGCCGGCGCGTGCTTCGAGAAGCCCCGACGGTTCGCCCGGTCGGCGTCCTCCTGCTGCAGGCGGGCGGCGTCGGGGAGCACGACGCCGAGCAGATCCGCAGTGCCGGCGGTGCAGAAGATCGGCCCGCGAAAGCCCTGGCGTGCGAGCAACGGCAGGTACCCGGAGTGATCGATGTGGGCGTGGCTCAGCACCACGGCGTCCACGTGCCGCGCGTCCGCGAGCCGCTGGTCCCAGTTGCGCAGCCGCAGCGCTTTCAATCCCTGGAACAGCCCGCAGTCGAGCAGCACGCGGCGCTCGCCGGCGGTGACCAGGTGCATGGACCCCGTCACCGTCCCGGCAGCGCCGAGAAACTCGAGGGTCGCCACGGAGGCCGAAGCTGCAACCGGCGACGTTATACCGCCAGCACCTTCGACTCCTCCAGGAAACAGCCTTTTCGCCCCCCGCGAGGATACTACATTTCGTCGTCGTTCGACTCCCCGTAGTCGCGAGGTGATGCTGCCGCTATGCAGCTGACGGTTCGGCAAGCCGCCTCATACCTTGACGTGGATGAGGCGACGGTGCGGCGCTGGATCCGGACGCGAGGGCTGCCGGCGCATCGCGTCGACGAGCGCCTGCACCTCAACGCCATCGAGCTTTGGGAATGGGCGACCGCGCAGAACGTCCCCGTATCCCGCCGCTTGCTCGAGCAGGCCCGCCGCCAACCGGACGAAGTGCCGGCCCTCGGCGATCTGCTGGCCGCCGGCGGGATCCATCACGAGGTCAGTGGGCGCGACAAGGGAGCCGTGCTGAGAGAAATCGTCGGCCGGCTCCCCCTGCCCGAGGACGTGGATCGGGACTTCCTGATCACCGTGCTCGAAGCACGGGAGGCCATGGGGTCCACGGGAATCGGGAACGGCATCGCCATTCCCCACGTCCGGAACCCGATCCTGCTGCGCGTGCGCGCGCCCTTCGTGACCCTCTGCCTGCTGCAGCATCCGGTGGACTTCGAGGCGATCGACGGCAAGCCGGTCCACGCCCTCTTCACCGTCATCAGCCCGAGCGTGCCGGTCCACCTCCGCATCCTGGGACAGCTCGGCTTGGTGCTACGCGACGAGCAGCTCCGCAGGCTCCTGGCCGAGCGGCGATCCGCTCAGGAAATCCTGGATCGAATTCGAGCGCTCGAGGTGCGCAGCAGCGGGACGCACGCGTCGCCGACGGGCGCATCGTGACTTCGTGACCCTGTTCCTCACGGGAATCGCCGCCATCGTGCTCGGCGGTCTGGCCGTCGTGCCGCTGTCGCCCCGGCCCCGGTTGGCGGCCGGCGCGTTCGCGGTGCTGGTCGCCGCGGGTTGTCTCCTCGCGGCCGTGCCCGCCTTCCAGGTGCTGGCGGGCGGCACCATCCCCGTCGTGCGGGTGAGCACCGCCGTGCCGGGTGGTGACTGGGTGTTCGGCGTCGACCCGCTCTCGGCATTCTTCCTGCTCGTCGTGCTCGCCGTGGGTGCGGCCAGCGCGCTGTACGGCGTTCGGTATCTCGCCGCCGAAGCCGACCACGGCTCCGTCGGGGTGTCCCACTTCCTCTTGGCGCTCGAAATCGCCGCGCTGGCGTTGGTGGTGACCGCCCGCTCGGGCATTCCCTTCCTGATCGCTTGGGAAATCATGGCGGTCCTCGCCTACTTCTTGGTCGTCTTCGAGAGCGAGCATGCCGAAGTACGCCGCGCGGGGCTGATCTACCTCATCGCCACGCACACCGGGACCCTGGCGCTCATTGCGCTGTTCGCCGCGTGGGGGCAGCGCGCGGGCTCCCTGCCCTTCGACGCGTTGGCCGCCGTGGCGCCCACGCTTCCGGCCGGCGGCGCCCTGGTGTTCGCGCTCGGGCTCGCCGGATTCGGCTTCAAGGCCGGCATCGTACCGCTGCACTTCTGGCTCCCCGGCGCCCACGGAGCCGCGCCCTCGCACGTGTCGGCCCTGATGTCCGGCGTGGTGATCAAGATGGGGATCTACGGCCTGCTGCGGTTGCTGGCTCTGGCTGGTCCGCCACCCGCGTGGTGGGGGTGGCTGGTCCTGAGCCTGGGGCTCGCTTCCGGCGTGCTCGGCGTGCTCTGGGCCCTCGCCCAGCACGACCTCAAGCGCCTGCTCGCCTACCACAGCGTGGAGAACATCGGGATCATCCTGCTGGGGCTCGGGCTAGGTGCGCTCGGGGCCCGCTACGACGCTCCGCTCCTCGCCGTGATCGGCTTCGCGGGCGCCGTGCTGCACACGTTGAATCACGCGCTCTTCAAGAGCTTGCTGTTCCTGGGAGCGGGCGCGGTGCTGCGCGCGACCGGCACCCGCGTGATGGACCGGCTCGGAGGGCTGGCACGCCGGATGCCGTTCACGTGGGGGGCGTTTCTCATCGGGTCGATCGCCATCGTCGGCCTGCCGCCGCTGAACGGGTTCGTCAGCGAGTGGCTCGTGTACCAGGGCCTGTTCCGGAGCGCGGGCGTGGCGCCCGCACGCGCCGCCGTCTTCGCCGTGGCCGGCCTCGCGCTCATCGGCGCCCTCGCGCTGGCATGCTTCGCGAAGGTCGGGGGTGCGGTGTTCCTCGGCCAGCCGCGCACCGGCGAGGCCCAACAAGGACGCGAGGTGGGACTGGGGCTCCTGGCCCCGATGGTCGGGCTCGCGCTGGCGTGCCTCGTGATCGGCGTCGTGCCCGTGGTGGCAGTGGCGCCCGCGCTCCGCGTGGCCGCCACGCTCGGCGGCATCGGGCGCGGCGCCGTAGCCGAGGCGGCCGCTGCCGTGGGACCCGCCCTCCAATGGATCTCCCTCACTGCCGTGGCGCTGGCGGCGCTCGTGGGAGCCGGCTGGTGGCTCCACCGGCGCCTCCTGCGGCGCCGACCGCAGACGTGGACGGACACATGGGGTTGCGGGTACGCCCGCCCCGACCCGCGCATGCAGTATACGGCGGCGTCATTCGCCGCGCCGCTGATCGTCGCATTCGGACGGACGGCGGGCGTCCACGTCACCCGAGGGCGCGACGCCTTCCACACACACCCCAAGGACCACGTGCTCGACGGCATCGCGCTCCCGCTGTGGAGACGCGTGCGCGCCGGGGCGTTCGCGGCCAGACCGATACAGCAGGGGCGGCTGTGGATGTACTTGCTGTACGTCCTGGCAGCGCTCCTCGCGCTGTTGCTCTACCTGGCGCTCGGTGTGGGGCGGACTGGACCGTGAGCTGGTCGGCTCTGGCTGGGCTTGCGCTGCTGCTCGGTGTCGCCCCACTGCTCCCCGGCGTCGCGGCGAGAACCAAGGCGCGGCTCGCGGGCCGGCGCGGCGCGCCCCTGCGGCAGCTCTACTGGGATCTGGCGCGCCTCTGGCGCAAGGGTGTGGTATATAGTCACACTACCACGTGGGTCTTTCCCCTCGCGCCGATCGTCCTCGTGGCCACCGCCGTCCTCGCGGCCTGCCTGGTGCCGCTCGACGGGCGCCACGCGCTCGTGAGCTTCAGCGGGGATTTCGTGGCGTTCGCTTATCTCCTGGCCCTCGGGAGATTCTTTCTCGTCCTCGCCGCCCTCGACACGGGCTCCAGCTTCGAAGGCATGGGCGCGAGTCGCGAGGTCACCGTGGCGGCGTTCACCGAGCCGGCGTTGTTCCTGACGTTCGTCGCGCTCGTCCTCGCGACCGGAAACCTCTCGATCGGTGGCGCGCTGGGCGCCGCCCTCACGCAGGCGTGGCCGACCGCCGTGCCAGCGCTCGCCATGGTCACGGCGAGCCTCTTCTTGGTGCTCTTGGCCGAAGCATCGCGCGTGCCCGTGGACGATCCGGCGACTCACCTCGAGCTCACCATGATCCACGAGGTCATGGTCCTGGACCACAGCGGACCAGACGTCGCGTTGATCCTCTATGGCGGCGCGGTGAAGTTGGCGCTGTTCGGCGCTCTGCTCGTCGGTGCTGTCGTCCCACGGGCCGGGCTCGCCCCCGGGTTGGGGCTCGCGGTATTGGTGCTCGGCTTGCTCGGGGTCGCGGTCCTGGTCGGGATCGTGGAGTCGGTCATGGCACGTCTGCGACTGAGCCGCGTGCCGCAATTCCTGACGGCCGCGTCGGCGCTCGCGGCGCTCGCCGTGATCCTGCTGCTCGCGAGATAGCGCGATGCCGCGCCTCGCCGATCCGCTGCTGCTGCTCGTCATCCTGACGAGCTTCCTGGTACTCGGAACCACCCGGTTGTCCACCTGCATCCGCGGCGTCGCCCTGCAGGGCCTCCTGCTCGGGATGCTCCCCCTGGCGCTGTATCCCAACGGCGGGGGTCACGTGTGGGGGCTGGCGGCGGGTACCGTGGCGGTGAAGGCGGTCATCCTTCCCCGGTTCCTGACCTGGGCGATCCGCGAGGCGGCGGTGCGCCGGGAGGTGGAGCCGCGCGTGGGGTACGCCCTCTCCCTGCTGCTCGGTGTCGTCGCCGTGGCCGCGGCGTTCGCGATCAGCACGAAGCTCCCACTCCCGGAGCGGACCCGGGAGATGCTCGTCCCCACCGCGCTCGCGACCGTGATCATCGGGCTCTTCGTTCTGATCACCAGGTCCAAAGCCCTGATTCAGGTCGTCGGATACCTGATGCTCGAAAACGGCGTGTACGTCTTCGGGCTGACCCACGTAGAGCGGGTGCCGTTTCTCGTCGAGGCGGGAGTGTTGCTCGACGTCTTCGTCGGCGTCTTCATCATGGGCATCGTGGTCTTCCACATCAACCGTGAGTTCGACTCCCTCGACTCCGCGCGCCTCACCGAGCTGGTGGATCGATGATCCTGCTCGCGCTCATCGCCGTGCCCGCACTCGCCGCCGTGGGCGCCTACGCCCACCGCGCGGCGGAATGGCGCACGCCCTGGCTGGTGCTCGGCGCCCTGCTCCACCTCGTGCTCGTGGCCGTCGCCTGGGGCTCCCCGGTAGAGCCGGTGTTGCAGGGGTGGCTGGCGCTGGATGCGCTCGGGTTGATCGTGCTGTCCACGGTGAGCCTGCTGTTCGCGGTGGTCGCGTCGTACACGGTGGGATACCTGCGACGGGAGAGCCCGCGAGGCGGGCGGGCCTTCGTGAGTTGCCTCCTCGCGTTCCTCGCGGCCGCGTCGCTGGTCGCGCTGAGCCACCACTTCGTGCTGCTCTGGGTCGGGCTCGAGGCGACGACCCTGGCAGTCGCGCCCCTCATCTTCCACCGTCACGACCGCCGCTCGCTCGAGGCCGTGTGGAAGTATCTCGTCATTTCGTCGGTCGGGATCGCGCTCGCCTTGCTCGGCGTTTTCTTCCTCGCCACGGCCCAGGCCGGCGCCCCCAGCGGGCGGCCGCTCGTCCTCGAGGACCTCCTGGGCGACGCCGCCCGGCTGCACCCCGTGTGGCTCAAAGCCGCGTTCGTCTTCCTCCTGGTGGGCTTCGGGACCAAGATGGGTCTCGCGCCCATGCACACCTGGAAGCCCGACGCGTACGGAGAGGCGCCGGGTCTCGTGGGGGGTCTGATGGCCGGGGCGCTCACGAGCTGCGCCTTCTTGGGGGTCGCCCGGAGCACCCAGGTGGCGGTCGCCGCAGGCATCGGGCCGTTCATTCAACCGCTCCTCGTCGCCTTCGGCCTGCTGTCCCTGGTAGTCGCGGCGGCGTTTCTCATCGGCCAGAGCGACCTCAAGCGCCTGCTCGCCTACTCCAGCGTCGAGCACATGGGGCTGTTGGCGCTCGGGCTCGGCCTGGGTGTGGCGGGGGCGTACGGGGCGGTGCTTCACATGATCAACAATGCCTTCGTCAAGGGGCTGCTGTTCCTCGCCGTGGGGAACGTGCTTCTGGACCCCGAGGCGGGGAGACCGCCCGGCCTCTCCGGCGTCCTGAGCCGCGCGCCCGTCTCCGGGTTCCTCCTGCTCATCGGTCTCTTCGCCGTGACCGGCTCCCCACCGTTTGGCACCTTCTTGAGCGAGTTCGCGATCCTCAGCGCCGCATTCCAGGGCGGGCACTACTGGATCGCGGCGACCGTGCTCGCGCTGCTCGCTGTCATCTTTGTCGGGCTGGCTGCCAGCATCCTTGCGGTGGTGCACGGCCCCTCGCCTAGTCCAGCTCAGAAGCCACGTGAGAGCCCCTGGCTTATCGCCGGCCCCCTCGTGCTGGCGCTCGCGGTCCTCGTCCTCGGGGTCTTCATTCCCCGCGTCCTGTCCGAAGCGCTCAGCGCCGCAGCCGGGAGCGTGGGGGGCCGCGTGCCATGAGCCCGATCCCCGAGATCGGGCTGGGGAACCGTCGCACCGTCACCTGGGCCGCCGTTCCCCGCCAGTCGCCCGAGGCCTTCTCGGCCGACGTGTGCGATGCAGTCGGGGGCGGATGGCGGCTCGTATCCTTTTTCGGCATGCCGGAAGGCGAGGATCGCGTGTCTCTCGTGGCGGTCCTGGCGGACGACCGAGCGGGCACGCTGACCGCCAGCGGGACGGTCGTCGGCAGGGAGTACCCGGCAGTGAGCTCCCGCTGCCCGCAGGCCGAGCTCTTCGAACGCGAGATCGCCGAGCAGTGCGGGGTCACCCCGCTCGGGGCTCCCAGTCTCAGGCCGTTGCGACGCCATGCCCCCGACCACGCGCCGCGCGGCTTTCCCCCGCGGAGCATCGATCGCGAAGCCTATCCCTTTGCTCGAATCGCGGGCGAGGACGTGCACGAGGTCGCCGTAGGACCGGTGCACGCCGGCATCATCGAGCCGGGGCACTTTCGCTTCCAGGCATATGGGGAGGAGGTGTTGTCCCTGGAAATCGTGTTGGGATACCAGCACCGCGGAGTGGAGTGCCTGCTCGAGATGGTCGATCGAGCACGGGCGGTGCTCGTGGCCGAGTCGATCGCGGGCGACACGGTGATCGGGCATGCCGAGGCATGGTGCGGGGCGCTTGAGGCCCTCGCGAGAACCCACAAGACGCCCCGAGCGCAGACGATTCGCGCGATCGCGCTCGAGCTGGAACGGCTCGCGAACCACATCGGCGATCTCGGGGCCATGGCCGGGGACGTCGCCTACCAGCCCGCAGCGGCCTACCTGGGTCGTTTGCGGGGCGAGTGCCTCAACCTGCTGATGGCGCTGGCGGGGAACCGCTACGGTCGGGGTTTGGTGCGGCCGGGCGGGGTGGCCTTCGACATCCCTGAAGTGATGGCCGTCGAGATGCGGGCCAGGCTCGTGGCGCTGCGACAGGAACTGGGCGGCGTCCTCGCGCTCCTGTTCGACAACGCCTCCGTCCAGGCGCGTTTCGAAGGCGTCGGGATCGTCCCCCGATCGTCCTGCGAGGAGCAGGGGGTCGTGGGCGTCGTCGCCCGCGCGTGCGAGGTCGCGCGCGACGTGCGGCACGACCACCCCTACGGCGCCTTCCGCTTCGCACACGTGCCCGTCGCGACCGCCTGGGCGGGTGACGTACTCGCCCGCGCGCTCGTCAGGCGCCTCGAGATCGAACGGTCGCTCGATTTCGCCGTCGATCAGCTCGCGGCACTCCCGAGGGGCGCGATCCGTGTGGAATGCGGCCCGCTCGAGCCCAACGAACTGGCGGTCGCGATGACGGAGGGATGGCGCGGCGAGATCGCGCACGCGATCGTGACGGATGGAAACGGCGACGTCCGCCGTCACAAGGTCACCGACCCGTCATTCCACAACTGGACGGCGCTCGCGCTGGCCCTCCCCGGAAACCAGATCTCCGACTTTCCGCTTTGCAACAAGAGCTTCAACCTGTCGTATGCGGGGCACGACCTGTGAGCCAGCGAGCGTAGCGTGTTCGACTTCCTCCGCACCCGGCTGCGACAGGGGACCCGGACGCTCCGGTTCCCGAGCGAGGAGGCGACCTTCCCCGAACGCTTCCGGGGCCGGCCTGTCCTCGAGGCCGGTCGCTGCGCGAGCGGCTGCCGGGACTGCTCGACCCGCATACCCTCTCAGCTCCTTCGCCTGGCGCGCGACGGCGCCGCAGCGCTCGATCTCGGCGCCTGCCTGTTCAGCCCCGAGGAGGCTCTCGCCTGCCCCCACGACGCGGTGCGCTACACTCGGGACTACCGGATGGCCGCGTCCACGCGGGACGCGCTCGTCACGCCCACCGGAGAGGTGCAGCTCGCTCGTGCGCTCGACGAGCGCGCTCGGCGCCTGTTCGGCCGGTCGCTGAGACTCCGCTCGGTCGTCGCCGGAAGCTGCAACGGGTGTGAGGCGGAGCTCGTGGCGCTCGGCAACGTGGTGTTCGATCTTGCCCGCTTCGGCGTGCAGTTCGTCGCGTCGCCCCGGCACGCCGATGGGATCGTCGTGACCGGCGCCGTGAACACCAACATGCGACTCGCGCTCCAGAAGACCTACGAAGCGGTGCCCGACCCGAAGCTCGTGATCGCCGTGGGCGCCTGCGCGATCAGCGGGGGGCCGTTCCAGGGGAGCCCCGAGGTGGCGAACGGAATCGGGAACCTGTTCCCGGTCGACCTATGGGTGGCGGGGTGCCCACCCCATCCCCTCACGGTCCTGGACGGGCTCCTACGCCTGCTCGGCGCGATCGACAGCGGCGGCAGCAGCGAGCGAGGCTAGGGCGACCCGCCCACCGCGACCCGTTAGCGCGCGAGACCGAGCAGGTGGTCCAACGAAAACGCTCCCGGCCCCACCAGCGCCAGTGCGACGGCGGCGATGATGAGCACCAGGTTGTATTCGTAGCCGCCGTCCTGCACGAAGAACCCCTTGGGCCCGTGCACCTTGGCGATCGCGACCGCCATCGTCGCGAGCACCAGCAGCCCAGCCACGGGCGTGAGCAACCCGAGCACGAACAACAGCCCTGCCACCAGCTCGCCGCTCACCGCCAGGGCGGTCCAGAACCGCGCCGGCCGCAGGCCCAGGCTCCCGATGAATCCCGTCGCGCCGGCGAAGCCCGGCCCGCGGAACGCGCCGAACGCCTTCTGGGCCCCGTGGCCCAGGAACACCAGCCCCAGCGTGAGCCGGAGCAGCAACAATCCGACATCTGCAAACATCGTGACACCTCCCAGGATAGTTATACTTATCTCGAAATCGAGATACTAGTTTTCGTACCACCGGGGAACAATTTCACCCCCCGCAAGGTTCCTGGAGGCGACAATGAAACGATCGCGCACCGACGTGCCGCTCAAGCTGTGGGTCGTGCTGGCGCGGGCGTTCGACGCCGTGGAGCGCCACTCCCGCGCCAGCATCGCTCGCTTCGGGCTCGGCACCACCGAGTTCGGCGTGCTGGAGGTGCTGTTTCACAAGGGCGAGCTGCCGGTGTCCGAGGTGCAGCGGCGCATCCTGGTAGAGAGCAGCAGCACGACCTACGTAGTGGACAAGCTGTGCGACCGCGGCCTGGTGCGGCGGCGCCCCAGCGACCGCGACCGCCGCGTCACGCTGCTGGCGCTCACCCCAGCGGGGCGGCGCCTGATGGAGCGCATTTTCCCGCCGCACGCCGACGCGATGCGGCACGCCGTCGCCGCGCTCCCCCCGCGCGAGCAGGCCCGGGCCGTCCGGGTGCTGCGTGCGCTCGGCACGGGCGCCGCGCGACGGCTCAAGGCCAAGGAGGACCACGATGATCACGATTAGACGCGCCGCGGAGCGCGGCCACGCGAACCACGGCTGGCTCGATACCTGGCATAGCTTCTCGTTCAACACCTACTACGACCCCGCCCACGTCCAGTTCGGACCGCTCCGGGTCCTGAACGAAGACTTCGTCGCTCCGGGCGCGGGCTTTCCCCCGCACCCGCACCGCGACATGGAGATCATCACCATCGTCCTCGAGGGCGCGGTGGCGCACCAGGATTCGACCGGCGGCGCCGGCGTCACACGAGCGGGCGACGTGCAGGTGATGACCGCCGGGACGGGTGTCGTGCATTCGGAGTACAACCCCTCCGAGAGCGAGCCGCTGCATTTGCTCCAGATCTGGATCGTGCCGGATGCCCGCGGGCGCACGCCGCGCTACGATCAGCGGACGTTCACGGGCGCGGCGCGCAACAACGCGTTGCTGCCCGTCGTCTCGGGGAACGACCCGAACGGAGAGGGCGGGGGGGGCGCCCTCCGGATTCACCAGGATGCCACGCTGTACGTTTCGGCGCTGGATGCCGGGAAGACCGTGACCCACGCCCTCGCACCCGGCCGGCGGGCGTACGTGTTCGTGCCGCGGGGGGCCGTCGAGGTGAACGGGCAGCGGTTGCATCAGAGCGACGCCGCGGCGATCGAAGGCGAGAGCGAGATTCGGCTCACCGGCGCCGCCGCGAGCGAGCTGGTACTGATCGACCTGCCCTGAGCGGCCAGAAGGAGGCGCACCAAGGGCCCGGCACGTTGCCGGGCCCTTTCACTGCTGGTCGCTGCCCGCTCGTCAATGGAACGTGATGCCCAATCCCAAATCGACGATGGTATGCTTGACCGAGGGGATGACGGTCACGCCATTGTCGCTCACATCGCCGTCCGAGCCGAAGTAGAAGTTCCCGGTTGGCGTGATCGAGATGTTGCGTCCGACGCGGATGTCATACCCCAGACCGGCGAGGAGTCCAAAGCCGTTCCCCGTGGCGGTCCCGCCGTCGCTGATCTCGTACGTGGAGTAGCCGACGCCACCCTTCAGGAAGAAGCCCGACTTCGGCTGGGGATAGAGGTACAGCGCCGCGGAGACGTTCCCCACGGTCTCCGTCGACCCGCTCACGTCCTTCACCCACGCGTTGACCTCTCCGCCCAGCAGCACGCTCTGGCTGAGCGTGCCGCCCAGCTTGACGTACCCCGTGGGACCGCCGCCCTTGAAGTTGTCGTAGAAGGCGCACCCGCTCCCGCAGGACAAATAGGCTGATCCGCCCCCGAACCCGAACCCGATCCAGAACCCTTCACGGGTCTGGGGATGCTGGGCGGACACGGTGCCCGCCCCGCACAGCACGAGGACGCCGACGCCCTTCAAGAACCGCGTTACCGCACGCATAACGCCTCCAAAGGGAGTGCGGTGATCGTGCGCTCAATTGTACTGTATGCCCAACCCGACATCGTAGATCTTGTGCTGAATGCCGGTGACCGGTGACATGTCGCCGTCGTGGCCCCAATAGAAGTTCGCGACGGGCACGAGCGACACCTTCCCGCCCAGATGGATGTCGTACCCGAGACCGGCGACCAGGCCGAACCCCGTCGTGGTCGAGCTCGCGTTCCCCTGGCTGAGCTCGTAGCTCGCCAGCCCGACGCCGCCCTTGAGGAAGAACCCGCTGCGCGGGGCGGGATAAAAGTAGAGCGCGGCGGAGACGTTACCCACGGTCTCCGTCAGCCCACTGACGTCCTTCAGCCAGAGGTTGCCCTCGCCGCCCACGCGGAGGCTGGGGCTCACCGTACCCCCCGCTTTGAAGAAGAAGGCCACGCCGCCGCCTTGGGCGGAGTCGGCGAACGTGGCATTGCTGGCCGTGAGACTGTTGTGGCCGTACCCGAATCCGATGGCGCCCCAGAACCCCTCGCGGGTGACGGGGTGTTGCGCCGTCGCCCGGCGACCGCCAGCGAATGCGACGACGCCGAGCGCCGCGAGAACCCGTAATGCCGGACGCATATGGCCTCCTGGCCGTTAAAGAGCGCCTCCAAGCTGAAACAGGCGCTCCAAAACGCAATCCTCCAGCCCCGATGGCGGCCAGGTACACTCTGCTGGGTGACGGTGTATTCGTGCGTGGAACGCAGAATTTGCTGCGCAGGGCGCAGAGGTACCCGTGGCTCTGGGAGGACTGCACGCTAGGATGCGCGCTTCATGCACGTTTCGTTTGACACGGTGCGCTCGCCGGCTTAGCTTGAGCCACTATGAAACTCATCACTACCATCGTGCGCCCGGAGCGCCTGCCCGAGGTCAAGGCGGCGCTGTTTCGGGCCGGCATCACCGGGATCACCCTGTCCCGCGTCAGCGGCCACGGGGGAGAGCAGGAAGTCGTCGGTCAGTATCGCGGCACCACCGTCATCATGGAGTTCCACGAGAAGGTGAAGATCGAGATGGTGTGCTCCGAGCCGTTCGTGGAGCCGTGCATCAAGGCCATCCTGTCGTCCGCCCGCACGGGTGAGGTCGGCGACGGCAAGATCTTCGTGCAGCCGATCGAGCGCGTGATCCGCATCCGCACGGGAGAAGTGGACAACGCGGCGCTCACGGCGGTGAACGCGGGCGAGGTGCAACGCGCGGCGCTCGCCAGCGCCCAACACGGCGGCGCCACGACCGGCGAGGAGGAGCCATGACGGCCACCGTCTCGGCGGGCGACACCGCCTGGGTGCTCGCGTCCACCGCGCTGGTGATGGTGATGACGGTGGGGCTGGCCTTCTTCTATGGCGGACTGGTGCGACCGAAGAACTCGCTCAACACCATGATGATGAGCGTGGTCGCGTTGGGCGTGATCAGCGTGCAGTGGGTGCTCGTGGGTTACTCGATCGCCTTCGGGCACGGCACACCCTGGTGGGGCGGGCTGTCCTGGCTGGGCTTCAAAGGGGTCGGCCTCGACCCCGATCCCGCGTATGCCGCCACGATCCCGCTCCAGGCGCACGCCATGTTCCAGGCGATGTTCGCGATCATCACGCCCGCCCTCATTTCGGGGGCGATCGTGGAGCGCATGCGGTTCCGGGCGTACGTGGCGTTCCTGGTGCTGTGGGCCACGCTGGTGTACGACCCCCTGGCGCACTGGGTCTGGGGCGCGGGAGGGTGGCTGCAGAAGCTCGGCGCGCTCGACTTCGCGGGCGGCACGGTCGTGCACTTGAGCTCGGGCGTGTCGGCCTTCGTAGCCGCCTGGATGCTCGGGGCGCGCAAGGACTTCAAGCGCGTGCCGATCGTGCCCCACAACGTCCCGCTCGTGCTGTTGGGCGCGGGGCTGTTGTGGTTCGGCTGGTTCGGATTCAACGCCGGGTCGGCGCTCGCGGCCAACGGTCTCGCCGCGCTCGCCTTCACGAACACCAACACGGCGGCTGCCACTGCGCTCATCACGTGGGCATCCCTCGACCTGATCCGCACCGGCAAAGTGACCGCCGTGGGCGCGGCCACCGGCGTGGTAGTCGGGCTGGTCGGCATTACGCCCGCCGCCGGCTACATCAGCGTCCCGGCCTCCCTTGCCGTGGGAGCACTGGCGGCGCTCGTCAGCTATAGCGCGATCCAGATCCGCTCGAGAACGCGGCTCGACGACTCGCTCGACGTCTTTTCGTGCCATGGGCTCGGCGGCGCGGCCGGCGCATTGCTCACGGGCGTCTTCGCCACCAAGCTCGCCAATCCGGCGGGGGGGGACGGCTGGCTCGCGGGCAACTTCGCGCAGATGGGGATCCAGCTCGTGGCGGTGCTCGCGGCCGCGGCGCTCGCCGCCGTCGGGACCGCGGTCATCATGGCGGTCGTGAATGCGACGCTGGGCGCGAAGGCCGGCGTGAAGGAGCAGCTCACCGGGCTCGACCTGAGCGAGCACGGCGAAGAGGCGTACTACGGGGAGCAGGGGGCGATCCCCACGCCGGGCATCGCCCTCGGCGAGGGGGTGATCGTCTCGAGCGTCTCGGCGGAGCCCGCCAGCGCGGCCGTCGTCGGCTAGGTCGCTACACGCAACTCTCGTCAGGGCGCCGGGGGCTCGTCAGCGGCGCCCGTAGAGGTGGAGCGTCGCCTTGCCCTGGGGGCCTCCCGGGACGCTGCGGTAGTAGAAGTCGACCCACCGCACGATGCGCGCGGCCCCCGGAAGGTCGATCACGCGGCTGCGCGAGTTCCCCTTGAAGTAGAACCGGGTGGCGGGTGAGAACATCTTGCCGTCCCCGAACGTGATCCGCAGGTCGAACAGCTCCAGGTCGCCACCCTCGACCACAAGGCGCAGGCGCTTGAACCGACCCTCTCCCGTGGTCCGCAGGATATCGTGATCCACGCCAAAGTCCACCTGCCGCGCGCCCAGGTGAACCCATCCGCGCTGACCGCCAGGCGGCTGCCACGCGCGTGGCGTGGGAGCGGGGAGGCTCAGGAGGGCGAGGCAGACGGACCCGAGGGACCAGCAGTGCACGCGGTGCACCTCCCTTGGTGGAACAAGTTGGAACGGCACTAGCGGCTGTGCGAAGGACGTAACCGTCGGGGGGTAGGACGGCGCAAGGCCGGGGCGCGGCCCGGGCGGGCCGGAACCTTGGCGGGCATATAGTTCATTACTGAACTGTATGCGGAAAAGCATCATCCTCTGGATCGCGGCGGCCCTGGTCGCCGGCCGCGCGGGAGCGTTTGCCCAGACCGCGCTGCCGCCGGCGCCGCGGCCGGCGGGCGGCGGGGCCCCGTTCCCGCCGCTCCTCGCCGATCCCAAAGAGCCGGCGTTTTTTGCAACCTACCTGTGGGATCGCTCGCCGCGTCTCGCCTCGAAGCTCGGCAGCGTCGGCGTTGGCCAGACCATCGGCCTCGTCCGGGCAGGGGACTGGCAGCTCGCAGTCGCCGCCGGCGTGTTTTCGCAGTTCAACATGCAGTCCCGGACGAACGACCTGATCAACACCGATTACGTGGTCGGCCTCCCGGTCACCTACCGTCACGGCTCGCTGGCGACCCGATTCCGACTGTACCACCAGAGCTCCCACCTGGGAGACGAGTACATGGTCCACACCAACGCGCAGCGCGTCGACCTCACCTTCGAAGCCGCGGAGCTCCTCGTAGCGCGCGAGATCGCGAATTGGCGCGTGTACGGAGGCGGGGAGTACATCTTCGCGCGCTCACCGGCCGATCTCAAGCCGGGCGTGCTGCACGGCGGCGTGGAGTACCGCCAGCCCGGGCCGCTGCTGCGCCTCGGCAAACTCGGCGTCGGCCGCCTGGTGGCGGCAGTGGACGCCAAGGCCGTGGAGGACCGCGCCTGGCAGATGGGGTGGAGCGCCGTCACCGGGCTCGAATGGGGCGACCCGCTGGCGGTCCCGGGATCGGGCCGGCGCTGGAGCGTGCTGCTCAAGGCGTACGCGGGACCGTCGCCCTACGGGGAATTCTACCGCGACCGCGTGTCGTCCCTGGGCTTGGGGGTGGGATTCACCTTGTGACGCAGGAACTTTTTCGAGCATTTAGTTCATTCATGTACCATACAGCACTGAGCACTGGGCCAGGAGTGCCGAGGATGACCGTGGTGAACGTTTCCGACGACACATACTTGCGGGAGCTGCGGGTGTTGGGCGCATGGTGGTCCCTCGGCTCGAGCGCCCTCGACCCGCGGCTGCTGACGCAGTACGCAGAGGCACGGCTTCCCGTGTTGCGCGATCTTCACGCCCATCGAGCCGCTGCCGCCGGTCGACGTGCGCGATGCGTTGTACCAGGAAGACCTCCGTTATCTGCTGGGCCTGCGGTGCGCCACCGATGGAATGGGCGAGATGCTGGCGCACGCCGTCCAGCACGGCGGTGGTGACTAGGCAGTCAACCCCGGGCTTCGGCCCCTTTTGAACCCCTGTCATTGGAGGACAGCATGTCGAAGCGCTTCTCTTCCCTGCTCATCGTGGCGTTGCTCGCGATCCTCGTCCCCGCCGGGCTTCCCGCTCAGGCGTCCGACGTGGTTCACGCGCCCGCCAACTCCGCGTTCCACCGGATCAGCGTCGGCGGCGCCTTCGGCGGCCTGTCGGGCGCGGCAAACCTGAACGATGCCGGCACCGCCGATTGGCGGCTCGGCTGGATCGGCTCTGTCGATGCGACGGCGTGGCTCACCGAGCACGTGGGCATCCGCGCCAGCGGAAGCTGGGCGCAAGACAGCCTGCGCGACGCCGGCGCCACGCTGACCGGTCGCGGCAAGTTCAACAAGTTCACGTACGACGCCGACCTGGTGCTGCGCTATCCCGTGCAGACCGGATCGGGCACGGTCAGCCCGTACCTGCTCGGCGGCGTCGGCGCCATCAGCGTGCATCAGCTCGCGTCCGACAGCACGTGGAGCAAGTTCGCCGGCAACTTCGGCGCGGGGCTCGAGTACCGCTTCGGTCGCTGGGGTATCCGTGCCGAAGGGCGCGACTACGTCTACACGTTCGACCGCTACGGCTTCGACAAGACGCAGCACGACATCGCGTGGCAGGGCGGCCTCACGCTGGCTTTCTGAGCGACTCATCCCGGGCCGGCGCCGCCCCGGCGCCGGTCCCGGGGGGCCACACGATCGGGTGGGCATCCTATCCAACAGGGTGAGCAGCGCCGGCCCATTCGCAATAGCGGGAACAATCTTCGCGAATCTTCGTGAATAGTTCATTCCTGCACTATCAACGGCTGACGCACCAGTACGATCACGAGGGAGGGCGCTGTCATGAAGCGATCGATCAAGTCGGCGAGTTGGCTGGTGGTTGGAAGCGTGGCGCTGCTGTTCGCAGGAGTGGCGGCGGCGCGCTCGCGCACGCCCGCAGCCCCGCCGCCACCGCCGCCGCCGCCGGAGGTCTCCGTGGTCACCGTCGCACCGGAGACGGTGGCGGCGCGCTACGAATACGTCGGGCAGGCAGAGGCGTCGCGCAGCGTTGAGGTGCGGTCACAGGTCACCGGGGTGATCGTCGCGCGGCCGTACGCCGAGGGCACGGACGTCGCCAAGGGCGCGCTGTTGTTCCGGATCGACCCGACGACGTACGAGGCCGCGTACCGCAGCGCCCAGGCCCGGCTCGCCAATGCGGACCGCACCCTGGCGCGGCTGAAGCCGCTCCTCGCGGCGCGCGCCGTCGCGCAGAAGGATGTGGACGACGCACAGCAGGCGTTCGACCAGGCGCAGGCCGCGGCCGATCAGGCGAAGAAGGACTACGACGACACCTTCGTGCGCGCCGAGATCGCAGGCCGCGCCGGGCGCGCGCTGCTGGAGCTCGGGGCACGTGTGACCGGACCGGGCGACCTGCTCACGACCGTGGAGCGGGTGGACCCCATCTACGTGAACTTCAGCCCGTCCGACCAGGACGTGCTGCGCTGGCGCCGCGACGTCAAAGACGGCCGGCTCGTCATGCCGAAGGGCCCCCTCGCCGTGCAAGTCACACTGGCGGACGGCACCGTGTATCCCCGGACGGGCACGCTGAACTTCACCGACCTCGCCCTGCAGCCGGCGACGGGTACGCAAGAGCTCCGCGCCGAGCTCGAGAACCCGCAACACCTCTTGCTCCCAGGCCAGTTCGTGCGGGTGCGGCTCCTCGGCCTTAAGCACCCCGGCGCAATCCTGGTGCCGCAGCGGGCGGTACAGCAGGGCCTCGGTGGGGCGTTCGTCTACCTGCTGGATGCCGGCGACAAGGTAGCGACGCGGAACGTGATCGCGACGGCGTGGGACGGCGGGTCTTGGCTGATCGCGCAGGGGCTCGCCGCCGGCGACCGCATCGTCGTTGACGGCCTCCAGCAGGTCGCGCCCGGATCACCGGTCCGAGCCGTCGCGTACCAGCCTGCGGCCGACAGCGGTGCGGCTCGGAGCACGCCGTGAGCGACACGCCGCAGATCCGCAACGTCTTCATCCGGCGCCCGATTTTCTCGGGCGTCATCTCGATCGTGATCGTGCTGCTGGGGCTGTTCTCGCTCCGCAGGCTCCCGGTAAACAGCTACCCGGCGCTCACGCCGCCCGAGATCCAGGTGCAGGCGGTGTACCCGGGCGCGACGGCGCAGGACGTCGCCGCGGCCGTCGCCGCGCCGATCGAGCAGCAGCTCTCGGGGCTCGACGGCTTGCTCTACTTCAAGTCGTCGAATTCGAGCGACGGCGTCATGAACCTGTCGGTCTACTTCGACATCTCGCGCAACCCGGACCTCGCGGCGGTGGACGTACAGAACCAGATCGCGCTCGCCGAGCCGCAGCTGCCCCAGGAGGTCGTGCGCAACGGGATCACGGTGCAGAAGCGCCAGACGAGCATCCTCGTGGTTGGCGCGCTCACCGCGGATGACCCGCGCTTCGACGCCGAGTACCTGAGCAACTACTCGAAGATCTACGTCCAGGACGAGCTCAAGCGCATTCCCGGCGTGGGCGACGCGCAGACGGTCGGCCAGCTCGAGTTCTCGATGCTCCTGAGCCTCGACCCCGACCGCATGGCGCAGCTCGGCCTCACCGTCTCGGACGTCGCCGGCGCCGTGCAGGAGCAGAACGCGACGAACCCGGCCGGGCGCATCGGGCGCGAGCCTTCGCCGCCGGGTACCCAGCTCACGATCCCCGTGGTCACGGCGGGCCGGCTCACGGATCCCGCCGAATTCGGGCGGATCATCGTGCGGGGGCGGCCGGACGGCTCGCTGGTGCGCGTCAACGACATCGGCGAGGTGCGTCTGGGGGCGCGCAACTATGACGTGGTGGGGCGGCTCGACGGCAAGCCCACGGCGCTGTTCCTCGTCTTCCTGCGACCCGGAGCGAACGCGCTCCAGGTCAAGCAGGCAGTACTGCAGCGCCTGGGCGAGCTCGCCAAGAGCTTTCCCGCCGGCGTCCGGTGGTCGGTGCCGTTCGACACGACCCCCTACATCACCGCCTCGATTTACGAGGTCGTGAAGACGCTGTTCGAGGCCATGCTGCTGGTGACGCTGGTCGTCTTCGTGTTTCTCCAGAGCTGGCGCGCGACGCTCATTCCCGTGCTCGCCGTGCCCGTTTCCGTGATCGGCGCCTTCTTCGGGATGCAGGTGCTCGGTTTCTCGATCAACCTGCTCACGCTGTTCGGCCTGGTGCTGGCGATCGGCATCGTGGTGGACGATGCGATCGTCGTGATCGAGAACGTGGAGCGCATCATGGCGAGCGAGGGCGTGTCGCCTGCGGTGGCCGCGGACCGGGCCATGCGCCAGGTGAGCCGGGCCCTGATCGCGATCGTACTGGTGCTGTGCTCCGTCTTCGTTCCCGTGGCCTTCCTGGGAGGCATCACGGGCCTGATGTACCGGCAGTTCGCCATCACGATCGCGATCGCGGTCGTCCTCTCGGGGATCGTGGCGTTGACGCTCACCCCGGCGTTGTGCGCCGTGCTGCTCAAGCCCACTGACCCCGGACGCAAGTCCGGGGCCCTTCTGGGCCGGTTCTTCGACCGGTTCAACCGCGGCTTCGGGGCGGCCACGGAGCGCTACCTCGGCGCGGCGGGCCGCGTGATCGACCGCCCGCGCACGTTCTTCGCCGCCCTTGGGGTCGTCGTCGCGCTGCTCTTCGTGCTCATCCGCACACTGCCCAGCGGGTTCATCCCCAGCGAAGACAAGGGGTACTTCGCGATGCTCGTGGCGTTGCCGGACGACGCGTCGCGCCAGCGGACCGAAGCAGTCGTGGGCGGGATCGAAGGCTTCTTGAAGCAGCAGCCCGCCATCAATCACGTCGTGGCGCTCGTCGGGCTGGACTTCATCCAGAACGCGAACCTGACGAACGCCGCGATCATCTTCGTCAACATGAAGCCCTGGGACCAGCGCACGTCCCCGAAGGACCAGATCAACGCGGTGCTCGGCGCGGTGAACGGCTATTTGTTCGGCATGCGGAACGCGCGGGGGTTCGCGTTCAATCTGCCGGAGATCATCGGCCTGGGCACGACCGCCGGCCTCGAGATGAACCTGCAGGATCGCGGGGTGAACGACGTGCAGCGGTTCGCCGGGCTCGTCAATGATTTCACGCGCGAGGCCAACGGGCGCCCGGAGCTGCGGGGCGTGTACTCGACGCTGCGGGTGAACACGCCGCAACTCTACGTCCAGGTGGACCGGGAGAAGGCGAAGGCCCTGGGGATCTCGCTCACGGACCTGTTCCAGACGCTCCAGGCGTTCCTCTCGACGCTCTACATCAACGACTTCAACCTGTACGGGAAGACGTACCGGGTGCAGGCGGAGGCGCAGTCCAAGTTCCGCCAGACGCCGGACGACATCGGCCGCCTGTACGTGCGCGGCCCCGATCAGCACATGGTGCCGGTCTCCGCGCTCACGCGCACGCAGTTCCAGACGGGGCCGAGCGTCCTGACGCGCTTCAACGGCTTCACGTCGGCGCTGGTGATCGGCGCGCCCGCCCCGGGCAAGAGCTCCGGCCAGATGCTCGACGCGGTCGAGCGGCTCGTGCACGAGAAGTACGCCGGTCAGGGCGTGGGCTACGCCTTCAGCGGCCAGTCCTATCAGGAGCGGGCCTCGGGCGGCCAGGGGGGCCTGGTGTTCGCGCTCGGCCTCGTGATGGTGTTCCTGGTGCTCGCGGCGCAGTACGAGAGCTGGTCGATCCCGTTCGCGGTGCTCTTGGCCGTGCCGTTCGGCACATTTGGCGCGCTGCTCGGCATCTGGCTGCGCGGCATGCCGAACGACGTGTACGTGCAGATCGGCCTCATTGTCGTGGTTGGCCTGGCCGCGAAGAACGCGATCCTGATCGTCGAGTTCGCGAACGAGCTGCGCGCCCAGGGTCGCTCCATCAAGGAAGCGGCCCTCGAGGCCGGGCGCGAGCGGCTGCGGCCGATCCTGATGACGTCGTTCGCGTTCATTCTCGGCGTTGCACCGCTCTTGACGTCGAGCGGCGCGGGTGCGGCAAGCCGCCACTCGATCGGCACGGGCGTGTTCTTCGGGATGCTCGTCGCGACGACCGTCGGGATCTTCTTCATCCCGCTGTTCTTCGCGGTCATCCGGAGCTTGAGCGAGCGCGGGCTGTTGCGACGCACCCGCGCAGGCTCCGTCGTGACGGCAATCGCTCCCTCTCCAGCCCCGGGCGACTGACCATGCGACGCACGATCCTCCTCGGCCTCGTTGCCTTCGTCGCTGGGACCGCGGCCTGCGCGGTGGGACCGGGATATCGCCGGCCCGCCCTCGGCGTGCCACAGGCGTGGCGCCGACCCGCCCCGGTGGCGGATACGCTCCGGCCGTTCTTCGATTCCCTGCGAACCGCCCGCGATACGCTCCTGCCGGCCGGGACCGACACGGCGCGCGTGCCGTTCGCGTACGACACCACGGCCAAAGCGGGAGCGGATTCCGCTGCCGCGCTGCAGTGGCTCGACCTGCTCCAGGATGCGGTGCTGCGGCAGCTCGTCGACACGGCGCTCCAGGAGAACCGCGACGTGCGGACGGCGCTCGCCGTGATCGCCGAGTACCGCGCGCAGTACCGGGCCGCGCGGGGGGCGCTCTTGCCCGAGCTGTCGGCCAGCGGTCAAGCCGGCCGCAACCAGCAGGTGTTCGGCACGTTCGGGTCGTTCACCTACAACGTGTACGCGGCGACGGCCGACTTGAGCTGGGAGCTCGATGTCTGGGGCCGGCTCCGCCGCAGCACGAGCGCCGCACGCTCCGACCTTGTAGTGCGGGAGGAGGACCGGCGCGCGCTGCAATTGTCGCTGATCGGTGACGTGGCGACGGGGTATTTCGACCTGCGCGCGGCCGACTTGAACCTCGCGATCGCGCGCCGCACCCTGGACTCGCGGCGGCAAACGCTCGCACTCGCCCGCCGGCGACTGGACCAGGGGCTGATCTCGGAGCTGGACGTCCGGCAGTTCGAGGCCGATGTGGCGAGTCCGGCAGCGAGTGTGGCCGACTTCGAGCGGCAGGTGGCCCAGCAGGAGAACGCGCTGAGCGTCCTGGTCGGACACAACCCCGGCGCCATCGTGCGGGGGCGCGCGCTCACCGAGATGGCGGCGCGGATCCCGGTCCCCGCTGGCGTGCCGTCCGCGCTGCTCGGCAACCGGCCGGACGTCCGGAGCGCCGAGGCGACGCTCCGCGCCGCCACCGCCCGGATCGGCGTAGCGCAGGCAGCGTGGCTGCCGACCTTCACGATCACCGGGCAGTACGGCACGCAGAGCACCGAGTTTTCCAGGTGGTTCGCGTCTGGCACCAACATCTGGCAGGCCTTCGTCGGAGTCTCGATTCCGTTGTTCAAAGAGGGCCGGCCGGGGGCAGGCGAGCAAGTCAACGTCGCCCGGGCGCGCGCGTCGCAGGCGCGGTCACGCTACGAGCAGACGGTGCTCGTGGCGCTGCGCGAAGTGGAAGACGCGCTCGTGGGATTGCGCACGGCCCAGGATCGGAGCGCGGCCCAGGAGCGCCAGGCGGTCGCGCTGCGGCGCGCGCTCGAGCTCGCGAACATGCGGTACCAGACCGGCGTCTCGAGCTACCTCGACGTGCTCGACGCGCAGCGCGGCCTGTTCACAGCCGAGCTGTCGCTCACGCAGGCGGAGCGGGATCAGCTCGTCGCTGCGGTGCAGCTGTATCGCGCGGTGGGCGCAGGCTGGCCTGCGGCGGCGACTCCCTGATCCGCCGGCGGTTGGGGGGCGCCGCGCCGCTTGACCGCACTATGGGGAACGCGTATGACTCACGTATGAGCAAACGGCGACGGAAACCGGGACGCCGCCCGGCGAGCGCCGATCCCCTGGTGTTCTCTCTGCTGGGGACCGCGGAGGCCGTGGAGACGCGGCTCGAAGCCGCATTGAGCCCGCTGGGGCTGTCCCTGGCGAAGACCGGGATCCTCATGCGCCTGGCGGAGGCGAAGCAGCCGCTGCCGCTGCGTGAGCTGGCGGACCACGAGGGCTGCGTGCGGTCCAACATCACCCAGCTGATGGACCGGCTCGAGAAGGACGGCCTGGTACGCCGTCGCGCGGACCCCGAAGATCGCCGCAGCGTCCGGGCCGCGCTCACCCCGGCGGGCGAGCGGGCCTACGCCAACGCGATTCGGATCCTCGCCCAGGAGCAGCGGGCCATCGTCAGCGCGCTCAGCGCGCGGGACGCCGCGCACTTGAAGAGCGCCTTGCAGGTGCTGGCAGGCTGATGCGACGAGTCTCCCCGTCTCCCTCCTTGAGAAAGGTGTGATTCCATGCGCTACCTCGTACTGGTGGGACGAATCTGCTACTCGGCCATCTTCCTGATGACCATCCCTGGTCATTTCACGCAGCAGTACATCGGCTACGCCGCCCAGCAAGGCGTGCCGGCCGCCGGGCTGCTGGTCCCGTTGTCAGGCGTGATCGCCTTTGCCGGCGGCCTGAGCGTCGTGCTGGGCTACAAGACCAGGATCGGCGCGTGGCTGTTGGTGGTGTTCCTCGTGCCGGTCACGCTGGCGATGCACAAGTTCTGGGGGTTGACCGACCCGATGATGGCCGGGATGCAGATGGCGCTGTTCATGAAGAATGTGTCCATGCTGGGCGCCGCGCTGCTGCTCGTGCACTTCGGCGCCGGCCCGCTCAGCCTGGACGCGCGGCAGCCGTCCTCCAGTTATGGCGCGTAGCCACGCCGCGCTGCGGGAGGGCGCGAGGCTCGGTCTCACCGCCGCCACGGGCATCTGGGTGTGGATCGTGATCGTCGATGCGCTGGCGGGCCAGCCGTTCCGCACCTTCACGGCCCTCGGCGGCATCGTGCCGTTCACGATCCTCCACTACCTCCTCAACGTCGCCTACGGTGTGGTCATCGTGTTCGCCATCCGCCGCGCCGAGCGGGAGCCGAGTCTCGTGATCGCGGTGGCGTTCGGCTTCCTGATCGTCGAATTCGGGTTCGCGATGCTGACGGTGCTGCTTTCACAGATCAGCCTCGGGAGGCTCGCCTGGGTGCGCATCCTCGGCGGGAGCGTGATCGGTGCCGTGATCGCGTTGCTTATGCTCTCGCGCAAGCACTCCTTGCGGGAGGAGCTGCGGAAGGCGGAACAAGCGGAGAACGACTGACGAGGGCCGGGGGGGCCGGCTTGCCGAGGAAGCGATCGGCGCCCAGCGCCACCGCGTGCCCCGCGACGTCGAGCGCTCCGGCGCTCGACACACCGGACATCGCGACGATCTTCACGGCCGGCCAATCGCGGCGCAGGCGGCCGATCGTTTGCAGCCCACCCTGCCGCGGCATGAAGATGTCGACGATCACCACGTCAGCCGCGTGGCGCTCGCACGCGCGAACCCCGGCGTCGCCATCCGGAGCCTGCCAGACGTCGTGACCGGCGCGCTCCAAATGCTTGGTCAGGGCTCGTCCGAGCGCTGCGTCGTCGTCGATGATCACGATTCGGGCCATGCGGACCCTTTCAGGGCAGGGCTCCAATCTGTTTGTATCCGCTCGTTCCCAGCAAGTCCGCGATCGGTCCCGCGTCATTTTCGAAGGCTCGGCCAGACACACCCAGTGCGGCGACCTTGCGGGGGACCCCCCGAGACGCATATTCAAACGCACCTCAGGTGCTATGAACCCCGGCGCGCGAAGTCGCGCGGATCGCCCTCCATGAGAGTCGGCATTCTGGATCTGTTGGTCGCCTCCGTGTCGCAGGGTCGGATCGAGGCCGTTCATAACCACCGGTTCAAACGATACTTTGCCAGCATCACTCCCCAGGCCATCGCCACGTGGTGCCGCCAATTGGGGCACGACGTGCGGTACGCAACCTATTACGGGCAGCAGGATCCCAAGACCCTGTTACCGGACAACTTGGACGTCGTGTTCATGGCGGCCTTCACGCAGGCGAGCGCGCTCGCCTACGCGCTGGCCAAGGTGTACCGGCAGGCGCGCACGCTCACGGTCATCGGCGGGCCGCACGCCCGGGCGTTCCCGATCGACTGCCTCCGATTCTTCGACCTCGTCGTTCAGGACTGCGACAAGATTCTGATCGACGACATTCTCCGCGGAGCGTTCGATCGGCACACGGTCGTGACCAGCGGTCGGCCCTTGCGGGACATCCCGACCGTCGAAGAGCGGCTGCCGGAGATCCGCGCGGCCAGCTTCACCCGGGGGCGCCCGACGATGCTCAGTAACGTGCCGATGTTGAGCAGCATCGGCTGTCCCTACCGCTGCAACTTCTGTGTGGACTGGAACAATCCCTTTGCGCTCCTCCCAACGGAGCGGCTCGCGATCGACCTGCACTATGCGTCGCGGCGTTTGCCGGGGATCCTGGTAGCGTACCATGACCCGAACTTCGCGGTGAAGTTCGACGACGTGATGGAGGTCATAGAAACGATTCCCGCGGGCGCTCGCAGCCCGTACGTGATGGAAAGTTCGCTCTCCATCCTGCGAGGACCGCGCTTGCGGCGGCTGAGGGAGACGAACTGCGTATACCTGGCCCCCGGGATCGAGTCCTGGGCGGACTATTCCAACAAGGCCGGCGTGGGCTCACAGGTGGGGGAAGTGAAGCTCGACAAGGTAGTCGCGCATTTCGAGGAGCTCCACGAGTACGTGCCCGGACTTGGGGCGGGTTTCATCTTCGGCACGGACTCGGACGCGGGGAACGAGCCCATCGACCTGACCACGGAGTTTCTCCGGCGGGTGCCCTTCGTGTGGCCCCAGATGAACATTCCCACGCCATATGGCGGCACGCCGATGTTCGACAGCCTGCTGGCGGAGGACCGGATTCTGAAGGCCATGCCGTTCACCTTCTACTACACGCCATACCTGGTGATGCAGCTCAAGCATTACGCCCCGCTCGAGTACTACGAACAAATGCTCCGGTTTTATGCCGTCGTGACCTCAGGAGTGATGCTCGCGAGGCGGGTGTGGCACACGCCGCGATACCGTTTGAAGGCGGTGCAGGTGCTCCGAACGCTCTCTATGGGCGACGGGGGCGCGAAGCTGCGACGGATCTCGAAGCGACTCAAAGCCGACCCGGAGCTGAGCGCGTTCCACGAGGGGAAGCGTGACACGCTCCCCGAGTTCTACCGCGGTGAATACCGGCGGAGGCTCGGGCCCTACGTGGACTTGATGACCGAAGCGGATATGAGACCCAGGCTGGATCAACTCAGTCGGGGAACCCCGGCGCGAGCGTCGCCGTCATCCGGTCCGCATTGACGATTCCATGCGCCGTCATCCAGGCGTTCGCCTGGTGCACGAGCGCGCGACCCTCGTCCCCGCCCACCAGCTCGCCGAGCCGCCGCCCGGTGCCGGCCAGGAACAGCTTCATGTGGCAGGCGTCGAACCCCGCGAGCGCCGCGCGCAGCGCGCGCTCCGCGGCGGCCTCGTCCCTGCGCTCCGCGGCGACCCCGGCCCTGAGGAGCGCCGCGGTCGGGGCGCAATAGGGCGCGCGCTCCGCGGCAATGGCAGCCGCGTCGCGCTCCGCAGCCGCGAGGAGCGGGGCCGCGGTTGCGGGCGCCGTGTGGCTCGCCCCGATGCAACAGCTCGCGCGAATCTGGCGAGCGGTGGTCCGCACCGACTGGATCCGGAACAGTCCCGTGCGCCTGAGGGCCGGCCACGCCCGCTCGATCGCTTCCCAGCCGTTGCGCGGGGTGCCGGCATAGAGCTCGATCCGCCCCTGCGCCGTCGTAGCCATGTAGTGCGGGCTCCCAAACGGCCGCTCAGGCCACTCGGCGAGTGCTTCCGTGAGTGCACTCCGGGCGCCCGCGACATCGTCGGCGAAGAGCCACGTCGCGTTCGTAGGGCCCGTGCGGAACATGAGCGCGGCGAACCGGTTGCCGCGTTCCGCGGCATCTTTCAGGTACGCCGCCCTGCAGCGGCTGAGCTCCTCCGCCTCGCCCAGGTAGTAGAGCGACACCGTGTGATAGAAGCGCGCCGTGACGAGCTCCCAGGCGATGCCGATCCCATGCTCCAGCAACAGCCGCTCCGCCTGCTTCGTCGCGTCGCGGGCGCGCTCGAACTCCCCGGCGAAGTAGGCCGCGACCCCGCTCATGACGGCGCGCAGGCCCAGGGCGTGGGGCGATTGAATGCGGCGGCCGAGCCCCTCCGCTTCGGCGAGCAATCGGTCGTACCAGCGGCTCCGACCGCCGAGGGCCGCCGTGAACCCGGCTTCGAGCGCGAGCGCCCGGGCGAGGCGGTCCGGCTCTCCCGCGCGGAGCGCCAGCAACAGGTGCCGCGTCTGGAAATCGGCGGCGCGAATCGTATCGAGGTGACCGAGGCCCTCGGCCACGGTGCGACACACGTCGATCCGAGCGAGCTGGGCGGACGGGATCGCGGCGGCGCGGCGCTCGACGAAGCGCAGCCCGCGGAGCCGCAACCAGGCGCGGTGCCACACGAGGGACAGCACCGCCCGGCCCTTCGTTGTCGGGAGGCCCAAACCCGTCGCGTCCAGGACCGACTTGAGCATGTCGAGCCCCTCCTGGACCCGTCCACCCATCAGGAACTGCTCGGCTGCGAGTCGCCGGAGCTCCAGCGCGTCCGAGGGGCTCGACAGCTCGGCCGCGCGACTATACGCTTCGGCCGCGTCGCGGACGCCGCCCGCGTTCGCAAGCGCCTCGCCGAGCTGGGCGTAGAGGGCCCCGGCTTCCGCCCCGCCCTCCGGCGTCAAGGCGAGGGCGCGGCGGTAAAACAGCGCCGCCCGCTCGAACGCGAGCGCCCGGGCTGCTTTCGCCGCCGCCTGCGTGGCGCAGCTCTGCGCCCGCACCCGCTGCCCCGCCTCGAGGTAGTGCTCGTACAGCGTCTCAGGATCGTCGCCGCGGCGCGCTTCCATCGCCGTGGCGAGACTCAAGTGTATCAGCGGCACCCGTGCCGGATCGATGCGCGCCAGCAAGGCGCGACGGATACCGTCGTGATACAGCTCGAGCCGCTCGGCGCTGCTCGTGGCCTTGAGCCACCGCTCGGCCTGCAACAGCACCACGAGCTGCCGCTCGTCCTCCTTGAGCCCCGCCACATCGCGCGCCACCGCGGCGTCGAGCGGCTGCCCCGCGAGCGCCAGGGTCTCGAGCAGGGTGCGCGCCCCACTCGGGAGTTGCGCGAGCCGGGCCTCGAGCACGTCGCTGAGACTCACGCCCGACGTGGCCGCCTTCCCGTCCGGGCGCAGCAGCGCCAGGTAGTGCACGAGCTGCTCCACCAGGAAGGGATTGCCCGCCGCCTCGCGCACGATCGCGTCTACCCCATCGCTCCCCTCGCGGGCGTCAGGCCCGGCGCGCATCCCACCGCTCCCCTCCCGCCGCTCGTTCTCCAACAGAGCGTGCGCCAGGCGCCGTGCGTCCGCATCGGAGAGGGGCGACAGCCGCAGCTCGCGGCACGACTCGGTCCCGGTGCGGCCGAGCAGCGTCCGGAGGAAGGGTGGGGGCGCGGCCGTGTCATCGCTCGAGAGGCTCGCGATCACGAGGAGCGCAGGTGGGTCGGGGGGGCCGAGCAGCGAATCGAGCAACATGATGCTGTCGGCGTCGCCCCATTGCAGATCGTCGATGTGGACCACCACCGGCTTCACCGCCCCGATGCGCCGGAACAGCCCCTGCAGAGCGGTGAACCGCTGGCGCCTCAGCTCCACCGGATCCACCACGTCGCGCTCTGGGGCGGGGAGTTGCAACAGCTTAGGAACCCGCCCGAGCACCGGAAACAGCCGCAGCACCGTCGCGAGGTCCCCGGTGATCAGGCGGTCGAGGTCCGGGTCCGCGAGCGTCCGCAGGAAGCGCGTGAGACTATCGATCACGCCGTCCAGTCCCTTATACGGCATCGACTCACGCACGTAGCAGCGGCCTGAGAGCACCACGGCGCGATCCTCCGCCACCAGCTGCTCGACGAACCGCCGGACGAGCGTCGTCTTCCCGATCCCCGACGGCCCTCGCACGATCGTGAGCACGGCATAGCCGCTCCGCACCAGCCCGAACGCCCGCTCGAGCTCGGCGAGCTGCGCCTCACGACCGATGAGCAGCGCGCTCGCCGGAGCGGGGGTAGTCGCCACGGTGCCCGGCGTCGGCAGCGCAACGCTAAGCCGTGAGAGGACCTCCTCGTCCCCAGGCCGCCGCTCGGGGAGCCGCGCCATCAGGTCCCGGCACAGCGCCACGAGATCCGCCGGCAGGCCGGGCGCGACCTGGCTGGGATCGGGGGGGTCCTGCTGCGCCTTTTCCCACAGCACCCGCAGCGGGACTCCTATGAATGGCAGCTGGCCGGTGAGGGCCTCGTACAACATGCAGCCCATCGCGTACCAGTCGCTCGCCGCGCTCACCTCTCCTCGCCCTTGCTCGGGCGACATGTACTCCACGGTCCCCCAGATTCCATTCTCCGCGGTGCGGAGCGGGTCGGCTTCGCTCACCATGTCCGCTGCAATGCCGAAATCGAGGATCACGGGCCGGCCGTCAGGCGTCACCAGCACATTCGATGGCTTCAGGTCGCGATGCAGCTTGCCCGCGCGGTGGAGTGCGACGAGACCGGTCGCCACCTGGGCGAGCGCCCGGCGCAGCCGCTCGACGGCCAGGACGTCGGGTCTGACGAACTCGACAAATCGACTGCCTTTCACGAGCTCCATCGTGAAATACCATTCGCCCCCTTCCCCAAACAACTCGTACAGCGCCACGAGGTTGGGATGGACGAGGCCGACCAGCGTGCGGAATTCCCGCTTCAGCCGATAAATCGCGGAGGGATCGGTCCACCGCAGGGTCTTGAGGGCCACGACCTCGTTGCGATCGCGGTCGAGGGCTTCGTAGACCACCCCCATGCCGCCGGAGCCGAGGCATCGCTGGATCCGGAATCGCTCGTTGCCGGGGAACCCCTGGGGGTCAGACATCATTGCCCGTGCCCCTCGAATAGTCGAGCCAGCGCGCCTCAGCTGCCGTGCGCAGGGCTCGTGCGTCTGGCCATGGTTCCAAGTCTACGTGATTTACCAACCCGAGCAAGCAATGTGCTTGTGAAAGCGCCACAATTGGTCACCGACAGCTGTGGCTTGGTTGGCGGTGCTGGCGGTAGGTAGGAAGGAGAGAAGCCAGCAAGCAGGCTCTTCTCAAGAGGCGCCGGTCGGAATCGAACCGACGAATCGAGGTTTTGCAGACCTCTGCCTTACCACTTGGCTACGGCGCCACGACACATAAACTCGCAATCTACTTGGACTTTCTCAACCCACCCCTGCAAGCTCCTCTGACCTCTGTCGTGCCGCAGCCTTACAGTACCGCAGAGTCACGAACGGCCGAGATCGCTGGCCTTCTCACCGCACTCGAGGAATACGCCCTTAGCCAAGAGTCAATGTGGGGATTTTTGTGGGTAGTTGTCGTCAGGCAAACGCCTGCAAGCACCTGGCCCTCCCCACCCTTACGGCTTTTTGCCGCTTTTCTTTCGTTTCCTCTTGGCTGAGGCAACCCCTCTTGACTTGCCTGGCTTGCCGGCAATGCGCCCCCTGGGTTTCGCGTTCGGGCCAGGCGGTTTGGGACCGCGAGACGGGATTGGTCCCGCGCCTCCACCGCTCCAGACTGGTGGGGCGAGCGGCGCTTGCCTGAAATCGAAACAATCGGCCATATCATCACTCCTGTTCGCGACACCGCTGCCCGAACACCGCGGGCGTGCTACCGGATGCCGTCACTCGGCCCCCGGGTCGCCGGCAGCGCGCCAGCGACGTGCGACCTCGAGTCCAGAGATACACTGCGGCGAGCCACAACAGCCCGGCGGCGTAGCCACCCACCAGGTGGCTGAAGTAGTGCACCCCAAGGTAGAGCCGGCTGATCCCGACAGCCAGGATCAGCAGGGCCGCAGCTAGCAGCACCGAGATCTGCGTGTTCCGGCCCCCCGGGTCTCGAATCGGCCGGGTGGGTATGGGATGGGGCGTTCGAAGTGGGGCAGCAGGAGCGCGATTCGCGTTGGACTAAGGAGTCATTTGCCTTCTCTACGGCGTCGGCGCGGAGATCAAGGCCCACCACGCAGCCGCGCGCCGTTGCGGGCCGTCGTCGTGGCGTGCATTGTCTCTCCGTGAGCAGGCTCGCGGAACGCCTCGTCGCCCAACTCGGCCCCCCGAGCGGCTACGACCTGCCGGCAGGACGGGAGGATGTCCCCCTGACCCGCACGTTCAGAGGGTGGCAGCTGGGCGAGCCGGTCGTCGCCGGCCCGCACACGTTCACTCTGTACGTGAACTTGAACGGCGCGGTCCGGGAATATGAGCACACCGTCGTCGAGGGTGCCGTGGACGATCTGCATTGGTCCCCCAGGGAGTCGCTCGCGGAGATGGAGCGCGACCTCGCCGCCACAGCCAAGTCGCAGACCGCGATGGGGACGGCGGCGGCTCCGGGGTGGAGCGAGTTGCGCGACCGCGTGGCCGCGCTTCGGGCGCAGGTCGAGAGCGTGGGCGCGAGGACGCCGTGACGGACAGCCGATTCGACGCTCGGTGGCAGGAACTCGTCAAGCTAACAGAGCAGGAGTTCTGGAACGGTGGTCAAAACCCCGCTGGCGGTGTCTTTGACCCCAAACGCGCGGGACTGAACCTTCGCGGAATCCTGAGCGACGACAGCTATTCTCGGTTGAGCTTACAGAGGAACACGTACTAGAGGGCGACCTCGCCCGCATGGCGCAAGAGCTCTACACGGCGTACTGCGCCGCATGGGACCTCCGGTGAAAGTATCGCGTGCTCGCGCGTCAGCCATACTGCTCGTGTGAACACCGACTATGCAGTCCGAGCGCACAGAGATCGCGACGGGCCTCGCGCGCCGCGAGCCCCTTCGCGCTCCTTTCGCCCACCGGATACGCCTCAACGAGCTGCAGCTTGAACTCCGTGCTTTAGCGTCGATGGCGACGTACACCCATGACGACCTTCGAGCCGACCGCCTCAACGGTCGATTCGCACCCCCCGATCTGCCCACTTCGAGCGGTTCATTCCAGATTGTGTGCAATTTTCACCCGTCGCTAACAACACGAAGGGGCCGGCTAACGGATCACCGGCTGAGCTCAAGCCGCTGACGGTAGGATTGCAGTACAGCCGCGCGTTGATGCGGAATCGGGCGTTGCTGAACCAGAATGAGGAGAGTGCTCTGTACCTTATTCGCCGAGGGGGTCTCTACCGGACTGCGACGGTTGCTTCTCCAATGAGGCGTTGGTAGGAATTCCCATGGTTGCGTGATACCCGGCAATCAAGCGATTCTCTGATGCCCGGCAGAAGGCCGACTCCAGACCCGCTTCCTCGGGGTCCACATGGGCATAAATCGGGCGATGCAAGACGCAAAACAGGTCAGTAAGAACTGTATCGCAACCTTCAGAGGCGAATTCTTCGGCGACGAAGATCTTTTATGAATCGTCCGTCCGCGGCCTAACGCACACCTGCAGCTGGCGGCGCCCGTATTGCGGCTTGGCCTATGATAGCGTGCGTGACGCTGACGCTAAACTCGCTCCTGAGGTTGCCGCTGCCGTTGCTCGTCCTCGTGCTGCCGCTGCATGGCCCGGGTCCGCCTCCGCCTGGCACTGCCACCACGCCGTGACGATCCCGCACTCCAGCGCCGGATGAGGGAGAGTGATGAAACAGTCGGCCGTGCCGACGTGTGTTAGCAGGCCTTCCGTACTCCGTCTGTGCTCGGTAACCATGTCGCCTCCGGACGAGAAAGAGGGCGACCAACCAGGCCGCCCTCCTCCCCCGTAGGTTAGGCCTTCAACGCCTTCTGTGGCGTGACTTCCACCGTGATGAGATGGGGCTTGGCCGTCTCCGCCTTCGGCAGCGTGATCGTCAGCACGCCGAGGTC
>WNGD01000131.1_pt1 | contig 66278 bp, 69 predicted proteins | sample 5400671 | NCBI WGS metagenome assembly WNGD01 (sample SAMN13153369, study PRJNA577476) | soil metagenome | isolation source: 40 cm soil or saprolite under grassland replicate 2 | place: USA:California | collected 2016-06-15
GTACCGGCCGCAGTTCTACTTTCGGACCACGGACGTGACCGGGGTAGCGCACTTGCCGGCGGGAGTGGAGATGGTGATGCCGGGAGACAACGTGCAGATGGAGATAGAGTTGATAGCGCCGATAGCGATGGAGAAGGGGCTGCGGTTCGCGATACGGGAAGGCGGGCGCACGGTGGGTGCGGGCACGGTGTCGGATATTGTGGAATAAATCATTGCCGATTTCCAATTGCCGATTTGAAAAGCGGGAAATCAGCAGTGTGCAGTTAATCGGAAAGGGCAATCGGAAATTGGCAATTGGCAATCGGCAATTGGAAATGAATCTATGTTGAACGAAAAAATCAGAATCAGGCTGAAGGCGTACGATCATCGCGTCCTCGATCAGTCGACTTCGGAAATTGTCGAGACTGCAAAGCGCACTGGCGCTCGCGTCGCCGGCCCCATACCGCTGCCAACCTTGAAAAACAAATGGACGGTGCTGCGCTCGCCGCACGTGGACAAAAAGTCGCGCGAGCAGTTTGAGATCAGAACGCACAAGCGCCTGATGGACATCCTCGATCCAACGCCGCAAACAGTGGATGCGTTGATGAAGTTGGATTTGCCTGCGGGTGTGGATGTGGAGATCAAAGCCTTCGGAAGGCAGTAGATCATTGCCGATTTCCAATTGCCGATTGCCGATTGGCAATTAGGAAGTCGAAGTGATTCTGCAAATCGGCAATTGGAAATTGGCAATTGGAAATGAGCTTATGATCAATGGAATCATCGGCAAGAAAGTTGGCATGACGCAGTTGTTCGCTGCGGACGGCACGGTTACGCCCGTGACTGTTATCAAGGCCGGACCCTGTGTCGTGGTGCAAAAGAAGTCAGCCGCGGGACCAGATGGCTACAACGCAGTACAGCTTGGCCTGGTTGAAGATCGTCCCGTCAAGTTAAAGAGGGTTAACAAACCCATGCGCGGGCACTTCGAGAAGACCGGTGGTGGTATTCCCCCGACGCGCATACTAAAAGAGTTTCGCGTGGAGAACTCTGCCGGCGAGACGAACGTGGGCGACACGGTGCTGGTTGATTTGTTTGCCGACGGCGACCTGATTGATGTGGTGGGAAAGTCGAAAGGACGCGGCTTTGCCGGGACCGTGAAGCGACACAATTTCAATCGCGGGCCTGAATCCCACGGTTCAATGAATGTGCGCGCTCCGGGATCGATCGGCGCCTCGGCTTATCCGTCACGAGTCGTTAAAGGCATGCGATCTTCGGGTCACATGGGAGATGTACGCGTGACCATTAGAGGCCTGACTGTGGCCCGTGTGGATGTGAAAAACAATTTGCTGATGGTGCGTGGCGCGGTGCCGGGACCGTCGGGCAGCGTGGTGATTGTGAAGAAGGCCGCCAGACAGAAATAGTTTCAGGTTTCGAGTTTCAAGTTTCAAGTTCAAGCTGGAGCCAACCTGAAACTTGTAACCTGAAACCCGAAACTGCGAACGGAGTGAGCTATGCCTACCGTGAAGGTGCGCAATTTGAAGAACAAGGAAGTCGGCGACCTCGAGTTGTCTGACGCGGTGTTCGGAGCCAGGCTGAACGAATCGCTGATTCACGCGGCGGTGCGAAACTTTCAGGCTAACGCTCGCGCCGGCACTGTCGGCACGAAGACCCGCGGCGATGTTTCCGGCTCTGGAAGAAAGCTCTGGAAACAAAAGGGCACGGGTCGCGCGCGTATCGCCAGCCTGCGATCGCCTTTGTGGAAAGGTGGCGGCAACGTTCATGGACCGCAGCCGCGCGATTGGTCCTACAACCTGCCGCGAAAGATGAAGCAGGGCGCATTACGATCCGCGCTATCCGAGCGGTTGCGGGAAGGGAACGTGGTCGTCCTCGATGAGTGGAAACTCGAGCAGCCGAAGACGAAGGATTTCATTTCACTGCTGGGCGGTTTGAAACTTGAAGGCAAGACGCTGATCGTTGATTCACTTGAGAACACGAATCTGATGCTGGCGTCGCGCAATGTGAAGCGCACAAAGATCGTCAACAGTTACGGCTTGAATATTTACGACCTGCTCTATCACGACAAGCTGGTGCTGACGCGCGCGGCTGCCGAAGAATTGGCGGAGTTGCTGAAGCCGGAAGCGAAAAAAGCTGAAGCTGTGGAGCCCGGACCTGAGCCCGCGGCGGTGGAAGAGAAGAGGCCGAAGCGCGCACCGCGTAAAAAGAAGGAGGCGGCATAAGAGATGAGAACGGTCTGGGACATCATCCGCTCGCCTGTGATTACCGAGAAAGCGCTGGTGGCAAAAGAGGAAACTCAGGATGCGCGCCAGTTGCTGACTTTTCGTGTGGACCGGCGGGCCACCAAGCCGGAGATTAAGTCGGCGGTCGAATCGATTTTTCAGGTGAAGGTCGATCAGGTACACACGGTCAACTACATGGGCAAGATGGCGCGGCGCGGCCGCTATGAGGGTCGCAAGCCATCCTGGAAAAAAGCGTATGTGACGCTGAAGCAGGGCGAGAAGCCCGTGGATTACGGGGAAGCCATTTAACATTGCCAATTGCCAATTGCCGATTTCCAATTGGCTTTCAACGCGACTGAACTGTTAGTGGGATATTGAATTCCGCGAAGGTTTCCTGAATTGGCAATCGGCAATCGGCAATCGGCAATCGGCAATCGGAAATGACATCATGGGCATTAAGAAACTGACACCGACATCGCCGGCGCGCCGGTACCAGACTTACCTGACGCGCGACGAATTGACGAAGGGCGCTCGTCCCGAGAAAGCTCTGCTTGAGCCGAAGACGCGCATCTCCGGTCGCAACGTCGATGGACGCATCACCGTGCGGCGACGTGGCGGCGGTCACAAACGTTTCTATCGCATTATTGATTTCAAGCGTGACAAAGCGGGTGTGCCGGGCCGGGTCATGCAGATCGAATACGATCCGAATCGCTCCGCGCATATCGCGCTGGTGACCTACATTGACGGCGAGAAGCGTTACATCATCGCGCCCATTGGTCTTGAAGTGGGAAAGACAGTGATGAGCGGCGTTGAGGCAGACATCCTGCCCGGCAATGCGCTGCCGATTCGCAACATTCCCCTGGGCACGCAGATTCATAACATAGAGCTGCGCCCGGGAAAGGGCGGACAGATGGCGCGCTCGGCTGGAGCTTTCGCTCAGTTGGTAGCCAAGGAAGGCGACTACGCGCAGTTGCGCATGCCGTCCGGCGAAGTGCGCAAGGTGCCGGTGGTTTGCATGGCCACGATAGGGCAGGTCGGCAACGTCGAACATGAGAACGTGTCGTACGGCAAGGCCGGCCGTTCCCGCTGGAAAGGAATCAGGCCGCACGTTCGCGGCGTGGCCATGAATCCGGTGGATCATCCGCACGGCGGTGGAGAAGGCAAGACCTCTGGGGGCCGAAATCCCGTTACCCCCTGGGGACAGCCGACGCGTGGTTATAAGACGCGCAGCAACAAGCGCACGCAAAAGATGATCGTGCGCGATCGCAGAGTGAAGTGAGGCATTGCCAATTTCCAATTGCCGATTGCCAATTGGTGCTTCCCAGCTGTTGAGTTAGCTGAGTTCACGACACAGGGAAAATGTTTTTGAATTGGCAATTGGCAATCGGCAATTGAAAATGGAGTAATGGAGTACCTATGGCGCGTTCAGTTAAAAAAGGCGCATTCGTCGATAAGAGCTTGCAGAAGACCGTGGACCGCATTCGTGCCGGTGGGGCTCGTCCGCCGGCGATCAAGACGTGGTCGCGGCGTTCGACGATTACGCCGGACATGGTGGGGTTAACCTTCGGCGTGCATAACGGCAAACGCCACCTGCCGATATACGTCACGGAGAACATGGTGGGCCATAAGCTCGGTGAGTTCGCCCCGACCCGCACCTTCAAGGCCCACTCAGGCACAAAGGCGGAGAAAACGGCGAAGGTGGCCCCTAAGCCTTAGTTGGTAAATAGTAAATCGTAAATAGTGAATGGATTTGTCGTTGTCACTATTCACGAATAACGATTAACGATTTACGAGGAAAGAGATGGAAGCGAGATCAAGCGCAAAGTATCTTCGCGGGTCGTCCCAAAAGGCGCGACTCGTCATAGATATGATTCGCGGGAAAAATGTGGGCCAGGCGCTGGCTATTCTGAAGTACTCGAACAAGCGCGCCGGCAAAGGAATCGAGAAGTGCGTGCGTTCGGCAATTGCCAACGCGAATGAAGCAGCCGAGAAGGCCAATATCTCCATCGATCCCGACGATCTGTGGGTGAAGACGGCTTTTGTCGATCGTGGGCCTACCAAGAATCGCAGCCGTATGCGTCCAGCGCCGCAGGGCCGTGCTTTTCGCGAGCGCCGGCACTTTTGTCACGTGACGGTTTTGCTCTCCAGCGACGATCGGGTCGAGACGAAAAAAACAAAAGGCGGCAAAGCGGAAGTCGAAACGAAACCGGCTAAGCTGACTGAAAGCAAAGGACGCAAGCGTGGTGGGGCCGCTTCGGCGCCACGCGCGAAACGCGTCGCACCCAGCAGCAAAGAGGAAGCGAAGTCCGCGTCGAAGGCAGCCGATAAAAAAGAGTCGGCGCCAGGCGGCAAGAAAACCGCGAAAGCAGCGGAGAGCAGCGCTGCCGAAACTGCCGGCGATAAGAAGACGGGTAAGAAGTCTGGATCACCGGCGAAAGGCGCCACGAAAAAGAAATCGAGCGAGTAGCGCCTCTTATTTGAACGGAGAATATTGTGGGACAGAAAGTTCACCCTTACGGATTTCGCCTTGGCTACAACAAGGATTGGCACTCGCATTGGTTTGCCAAGAAACAGTATGGCGAGTTTCTAATCGAAGACTTGAAGTTGAAAGCAAACTTGAAGGCGCGTTTCGCGGGCGCGGGAGTTTCGCATGTTGACGTCGAGCGGGCGGCCAATCGGCTGAAGATTATTATTTACACTTCGCGCCCGGGCATCATCATCGGACGCAAGGGCGCGGAAATTGACAAGCTGAAGAGTGATCTTTCTGAGAAAACCGGGCGCGAGGTACTGGTCTCGATACAGGAGATTCATAAGCCTGAACTCAACGCTCAGCTTCAGGCGGAAAAGATCGCGGCCCAACTCGAGAAGCGCATTGCGTTTCGCCGCGCAATGCGCAAGGCCGTGGAAGAGTCGCTGAGATTTGGAGCGCAGGGAATTAAGGTCAAGGTTAGCGGCCGTCTGAACGGAGCGGAGATTGCCCGCAGTGAGTGGCACCTTCAGGGCCAGCTGCCGCTGCACACGCTGCGCGCCGATGTGGACTACGGTTTGGCGGAAGCGCACACGACGTTCGGGATTATCGGGGTCAAATGTTGGATTTATCGCGGCGCCATTCTGGATGCGAAAGCTGCCATGGCCCGGGGCACCGGCTCAGATCCGATTAACGATCCGCGGGCGGAACAACGCGAACGCCGTCCGCGTACGCGTCGTGAGCGCGAAGGTGGAGAAGGTCGCGAGCGAGGCGATGGCCGCAGACCGCGGGGAGACAGGTAGCATTGCCGATTGCCGATTTCCAATTGCCGATTGGAAGAACAAGCTGGCAAGTGTTTTTGAAATTGGCATTTGGCAATCGGAAATCGGAAATGAGTTAACGTCATGTTGATGCCGAAAAAAGTTAAGCACCGGAAACAAATGCGGGGACGCATGTCCGGTGCGGCCCATAAAGGAAGCCAGATCAGCTTTGGCGAATATGGGTTGAAGTGCCTGGAGCCGGCCTGGATCACCGACCGGCAGATCGAAGCAGCCCGCATTGCCATGACGCGCCATATTAAACGCGGCGGCAAGATCTGGATACGCATGTTTCCCGACAAGCCGGTCACGAAGAAGCCGGCCGAGACACGTATGGGCAAGGGCAAAGGCGCTCCCGAGTACTGGGTAGCCGTCGTCAAGCCGGGCCGAATTCTTTATGAAATCGAAGGTGTGGATGAAAAGACGGCCCGTGATGCGATGCGCCTGGCGGCAAACAAGCTTCCGGTTAAGACAAAGTTCGTAACGCGTGCGGATCAAGAGGGAGGCGCGATCTAATCATGAAGAGGCGCGAAGAAATCGATAAGCTGCACGATATGACTGAGGACGATTTGCGCGCTGAAGCTGGGCGCCTGAAAGAGTCGCTCTTTCGATTGAATTTCAAACTGGCGCTGGGTGAGGTTGACGCGGTCAAGCGCATTCGTGAAGAAAAGAAATCGCTGGCCCGCATTCAGACCATCGTCGGCGAACGGCAAAGACAGGCAACGAAGTAATTTTCTGGTTCGAACGCGGCCCAGGGCCGTTTGTGACTAAATAATGGCAAGAAAGAAAGAAACAGATCCGGCGCCGGATTCACAGGACGCGGACGTTAGCGCCGCGACGACGACCGGCGAGAAGTTAGCTGATGAAGTTGCGCCCGGCGTTGACGCGCCGGGAAGTAACGCCAGCGGCGCGGCCATTGCAACAGGGGCCGGCAAGAGCGGTCGCCGCTCGCAAAAAGTCGGCATTGTAAGCTCAGACAAGATGCAGAAGACCGTGGTCGTGCGGGTCGATCGCCTGGTGAGACACCAGAAGTATCGCCGCTACGTTTGGCGCACGTCGAAGTTCATGGCGCACGATGACAAAGGCGCAACCGTGGGCGATAAGGTGCGCATCGTGGAAACGCGACCGCTGTCCACCAGGAAGCGCTGGCGGGTAGTTGAGATTGTGCAGAAGGCGGCGAAGTAAGCGGGTAAATAGTAAATGGTAAATGGTAAATGGTAAATGGTAAAAAACCAGGGCGGCGTAAGGCTCGGTTCACCATTCACCATTCACCATTCACCATTTACGAGGTGTAACAATGATTCAAATGCAAACCTCTCTGGAGGTTGCGGACAATTCAGGAGCGCGCCGCGTCGAGATGATCATGCCGATTGGCGGATCGACGGGCAAGATTGCCGCCCTGGGAGATCGCATTAAGGTCACTGTCAAAGAGGCTTCGCCCGACGGCACCATCAAGAAGGGCACGGTGCAGGACGCGGTTATCGTGCGCACGCGCAAAGAAGTACGGCGCAAAGACGGCACCTACATCCGTTTCGATCAGAACGCGGCAGTGCTCATTAAGGAAGATGGCACACCGATCGGGACCCGCGTTTTCGGTCCGGTTGCGCGCGAGCTGCGGGATCGGAACTTCATGAAGATTGTTTCACTCGCGCCGGAGGTCATTTGAAGTGATTAAAGCCAGGGGAAATAAGCGGGTCAGAATCAAGAAGAACGATCAGGTGGCGGTGATCGCCGGCCGTGATAAGGGTAAGCGCGGCCGAATCCTGGATGTCGCACCAGCCAGGGCCAAAGTGAAAGTCGAAGGCGCGGGCATGATCAAACGCCACCAGAAAGCGAACCCGCAGAGCAATCGCGGCGGCGGCATCATCGAGAAAGAGGCCTGGATCGATATTTCCAATGTGCAGATCATCGATCCGCAGTCCGGTAAGCCGGCGCGGGTGCGTTACCAGGTGGAAGGCGACACAAAGATACGCGTCGCCGCGGGCAGCGGGCACTCAGTGGAGAAATGAGGGAGCTGGTAAATAGTGAACGGTAAATAGTAAATAGAAAAAACTACCATTTAGGATTCACGATTTACCATTTACGAGAAAATGGCAGCCAGGTTAAAAGAGCGTTACCAGAAAGAGATCGCGCCGGCGATCGCCAAAGAGTTCGGAATCAAGAACCCTATGGCCGTGCCGCGTTTGCAGAAAATTGTCCTCAACATGGGCATGGGCGAGGCAGTGGCCAACGCCAAGATTCTGGATACGGCCGTGGAAGAGCTGCGCGCGATTACCGGCCAGAAACCGGTAATCACGAAAGCAAAGAAATCGATCGCCAGTTTCAAGCTGCGGCAGGCGATGCCCATTGGTGTGGCGGTCACGCTGCGGGGCGAGCGCATGTATGAGTTTCTCGATCGGCTGGTGTCGATCGCGTTGCCGCGCGTCCGGGACTTTCGTGGCGTTTCACCGAAGGCCTTCGACGGCCGCGGCAATTACACCATCGGAGTACGCGAGCAACTGATTTTTCCGGAAATCGATTTCAATAAGGTTGATAAGGCACGCGGCATGAACATCTCAATCGTTACCACCGCCCGCGATGATGAGCAGGCGCGGGCGCTGTTGAAGGCGATGGGTATGCCGTTCAGGCAATAAGGCAGAGGTCAGAGGTCAGATATCAGAGGTCAGATATCAGAGACCAGCCTGGGCCGAGTAGCTAAATGACTAACTGTGAATACTGATCTCTGACTTCTGATCTCTGACTTCTGGATTGTTATGGCTAAGAAATCATTAATCGCGAAAGCTAACCGGAAGCCGAAGTTCTCTTCGCGCGCTTATACGCGTTGCAAGCGATGCGGCCGGCCGCGGGGCTATCTCCGCAAGTTTCATCTATGCCGCATCTGCTTTCGCCAGCTGGCGCTGCAGGGACAGATTCCCGGCGTAGTTAAATCGAGTTGGTAGAGCAGGCACCATTTGGAGTTAAGGAATGACTGATCCGATAGCTGACATGTTGACGCGAATTCGCAACGCCATTGCGGCGAAACACTCGCGGGTGGATGTCCCAGCGTCAAAGTTGAAGCTGGAGATTGCGCGCATTCTCAAAGAAGAGGGCTACATCAATAACTTCGTCATCAAGGGCGAAGGAGTGAAGCGCAGCGTGCGCATCTTCCTTAGATACGATGCGCGCGGGACCTCGTCGATCACCCATCTTCAGCGAGTATCGCGTCCCGGGCGGCGCGTGTACGTGGGTTCGCAACAGATTCCCAAAGTGCTGGGCGGCTATGGGGTAAACATCGTGTCTACTTCGCGCGGGCTGATGAGCGGAAAAACGGCGAAGCGCGAAAATATAGGCGGCGAAGTGCTGGCGCAAATTTATTAGTGAGCAGTAAGCAGTGAGCGGTAAGCAGTAAAGACAAAAACTCGCTGGCCGCTCGTTGCTGACTGCTAACTGCTAACTGCTTACTGACTACTGCTTACTGAGGTTCATATGTCTCGCATTGGAAAGAAAGCGATCACGATTCCCAAGGGCGTCACCGTCACGATTTACGATCGCGAGTTGGAAGTGAAGGGCGCGAAGGGCGTTTTGAGGACTCCGATACCGGAGGGCATCAGTTTTAAGATCGAAGGCGATCAATTGCAGGCTGAACGCACCTCGGATGAGCTGGCTGCGCAGCATGGCCTGGCTCGGGCTCTGGCCAATAATGCTGTCGTCGGCGTGACCGAAGGATTCTCGAAACAGATGGACGTGGTCGGAGTTGGTTTTAAGGCCGACGCGCAGGCTAAAAAAATCGTGCTGGCCCTGGGTTATTCGCACCCGATTGAGTTTCCCTTGCCCGAGGGGGTCCAGGCAAAGGCGGAACGACTGACAACCAAGGGAAGCATCCAGCAGTACCAGACCACGCTGACGCTTTCGAGCATCGATAAGCAGAAACTCGGACAGGTGGCTGCCGAACTGCACAAGTTGCGCAAGCCCGACGCGTATAAAGGCAAGGGAGTGCGCTACGCAGACGTCCCCATCAAGTTAAAGCCCGGTAAGACAGGGAAGTGATGTTGATTTCGAATTGCGGATTTCGGATTTCGGATTGAAAGATATCGATCAAGTTCGGGACTGATTTTGTGGAAACCAGATTGGGGTCCGAAGTTGGCAATCGGCAATTGCAAAAGAGACGAAAATGGCGAATAGAAGCAGAGCAATAGTTCGTAACGCGATTCACAGGCGGATTCGGCGCAAGGTGCGCGGGTCAACCGCGCGACCGCGGCTGGCGATCTATCGCAGTACGAACCATATCTACGCTCAGATCATCGACGACGAACTCGGCCAGACAATGGTATCCGCTTCAACCGCGGAGAAGGACCTGCGGGGTTCTACCGGAGGAAACATAGAAGCCGCGAAGCGCATCGGGCGCGCAATTGCTGAGCGGGCGCGGGCCGCCGGCATCAAGCAGGTAGTTTTTGATCGCGGCGGGTATCTCTATCACGGCCGGATCAAAGCACTAACCGATGCTGCACGCGAAGCCGGTCTCAACCCCGATGAAGCAAAGCCAAAGGTGAGTGAATCAACACCAGCCGAGGTCGAAGCCAAGCCGGCAAAGGGTGAAGGCAAGCCTGCTAAGGGCGAAGCAAAAGCGGCCAAGGGCGAAGCAAAGGCGGCGAAGGGTGAAGGTAAACCAGCGAGGGGGGAAGCTAAGCCGCCGAAGCGTGAAGCAAAGCCAGCGAAGAGTGGAGCAAAGCCTGACGAGAGCGAAATAGAATCTGGCGCCGGCGAAGCAATACCTGCCAGGAGCGAGGCGAGGCCGGCCGAGTCTGATGACGCAGTGTCAGTCCAAGTCAAAGAGGCGAGCTCGGAGCAAGAATAGAGAATAAATGAGACAACCAAAGCAGAGGATTTCAGCGCAGGGACTCGATCTAAAAGATCAGGTCATTTCCATTAACCGCGTTACGAAGGTGGTTAAAGGCGGCAAGAACCTTTCGTTTGCGGCGCTGGTGATTGTCGGGGACGAAGCGGGCCACGTCGGTTTTGGTACCGGCAAGGCGCGCGAGGTCCCGCTGGCCATAAAAAAGGGAATCGAGTCGGCTAAGAAAAACCTGATTCGCGTGCCACTAATCAATAATACTTTGCCGCACCAGTTGATCGGCCGCTACGGCGCGGGACGAGTGATGATCAAGCCGGCATCCGAGGGTACCGGCGTAATCGCGGGGGGCGCGGTGCGCGCCGTGATGCAGGCGGTCGGCGTGCATGATGTGCGCACGAAGGTGCTGGGTTCGACCAACCCGCATAACGTCGTGCGGGCGACTTTCGATGGTTTGTTGAAGATGAAAGACCCGATGGAGCTGGCGCGTCTGCGCGGGAAGCAGGTCGAAGACTTATAAACCGGCTTCCGGTTACAGGTGATAAGTGTATGCCCAGAAAAGCCAAAAACAAGGAAGCGGCGCCGGCCAAGATTCGGATTCAGTATTACCGCAGCACGATTGCCACGCCGAAAACGCATAAGCAAATGGTTAGAAGCGTTGGCCTGACCAAGCTCAATCAGATCGTGGAGCGGCCCGACAACGGCTCGATGCGCGGGTTGGTCGCCAAGCTGCCGCATCTTTTGAGGATAGTCGAGTAGAAGGAGATGATTTTCCATTTATCATTTGGCATTGCGCTGATCATTCAAACTTAACAACGTCGAATGAAAAGAAATGAGAAATGAAAAAATGACAAATGGAAAATCGTTTTTAGGAGCGAACAATGGCACTTGGTTTAAATGATCTGCATCCGTCGAAGGGATCAACCCACAAGAAAAAACGTATTGGTCGCGGTCCCGGTTCGGGGCTGGGCAAGACCGCCGGTCGCGGTGAGAAGGGACAGAAATCGCGGTCGGGGTATTCGTCGAAGATCGGGTTTGAAGGTGGGCAGATGCCTCTGCACCGCCGGCTGCCTAAGCGCGGCTTCACCAACATCTTCAAGAAAGAATGGATTGAGGTTAGCCTGAAAGCGCTGGATCAGCATTTCAAGGCGGATGAAGAGATCACGCCGGAACTTCTGCACCAGCGCGGGCTCATTAAGAAAGCGCGCAGGGACGTTGTCGTGCTCGGCACCGGTGACATTTCCAAGGCCCTGCGCATTTCGGCCCATCGTTTTACGAAGAGCGCGCGGGAGAAGATTGAGAAAGCAGGCGGCGCCGCCACCGTAATTGGCGCCATCCTGAGTTAGTTTATGGAAAAGTTTTTAGCAGCCGTACGTAACATGTTCAATGTGCCGGATCTCCGCCGGCGCATCTTTTTCACGCTCGGCATGCTGGCGGTTTACCGGCTGGGGGCGCACGTGGGCGCGCCCGGAATCAACAAAGCGCGACTCGATCAAGTCTGGCATGACGTTAGCGGTACTCTGCTGGGCGTACTCGACCTTTTCTCGGGCGGAAACTTCCGCACCATTTCGATCTTCGCGCTAGGCGTCACGCCCTATATCACCGCATCGATCATCCTGCAGTTGATGACTGTCGTCTCGCCCCAACTGAAGAAACTTCAGGAAGAGGGCGAGATGGGCCGGCAGAAGATCAATCAGTGGACGCGCTATCTGACCGTTGGCCTGGCGGGTATCCAAACCTCGTTCGTTGCACATTGGCTGCAGGTTAACGGGGTAGGCGCACCGACCTGGGGATTTCTGGCTACCACTGTGCTGACGCTGACCACGGGGACGATCTTTGTGATGTGGCTTGGCGAGCAGATCACGGATCGAGGGGTTGGCAACGGAATTTCATTGCTGATTTTTGCGGGCATCGTCATAGGCCTGCCCCGAGGCGTGGTGCAGGTGTTCGAACGCGTTCGCGGTGGTGACCCGATGGAAACGCTTGGCGTGATCGCTTTAGTGCTCGCTCTGGTCGCAATCATAGCCTTTATAGTCTTTGTTGAAGCTGCGCGCCGTAAAGTACCCGTTAGTTATGCCAAGAGACATGTGGGGCGGCAGATGGTGGGCGGCCAGCAAACTACCATGCCTTTGAAAGTAAACATGGGCGGTGTCATTCCCGTGATCTTTGCCTCGTCAGTGTTGTCGATGCCGCAGAGCTTGTTTTCAGCTTTTCCGCCGAACCCGAATAGTCCCAACACACTTTGGGCGAAGATTTTCAGCTTCTTTCAATTGTTCCATGCCGGCGATCCTTATTACGAGCTGATCTTTCTTTCGCTGATCATGTTCTTTACGTTCTTTTACGTGTCGATCGTCTTTAACGTTGAAGAGGTTGCCGACAACCTACGCAAGCATGGCGGCTTCATGCCGGGAATACGACCCGGCCGCGCCACGGCGGAATACTTGAATACGATTCTGACCAGGCTTACGACGGTGGGCGCAATCTATCTGGCGATGGTGGCTTTCTTTCCGCAGTTCATGCTCAGCGGTTTCAAGGTGGGACGCCTGCCGTTTATTGGCGCTACGCTCGATGCCTTTGTCAGCGGCACTCCCGGGCTTTCCTGGATTCCCACGGGGATGGGCTATCAATTCTATTTTGGCGGCACTTCACTGTTGATTCTGGTGGGCGTCGCCATGGACACCGTGGCGCAAATCGAAGCCCAGCTGGTGATGCGCAACTACGAAGGGTTTCTTGGCGGCGGCGGACGCTTGCGCGGGCGCCGGGCCTGAAAATAGAAGCTGGGGTTCTAAAAAGAGGCTGGAGGCTGTTAGCGCGGCCTCTGGCTTCTGGTTTCTGAGGCGAGCGATTCTGAGTGATGTCCAAAATAATCGTATTGATGGGCGCGCCGGGCGCAGGCAAGGGGACACAGGCGCGACTGCTTCAGGATCGTTTGCACCTTCCGCAGATCTCCACCGGTGATATGTTTCGTGCGCTGGCCAACGAAAAGACCGCGCTGGCCGAGGAAGTGCAGAACCTGCAGGCCGCCGGAAAACTCATATCCGATGAGCTGGTGATCAAGGTTGTCCGGGAACGAACCGCCCGCGAGGACTGCCGCAACGGCTACATACTCGACGGTTTTCCGCGGACGACGGTCCAGGCTGAAATGCTCGAAGGGCTGGCGCTCGACCAGGGACACCAGATTGTAGCGATTTTCGTTGACGTACCGTTTGAGTTGCTTGAAAAACGTGCCACTGGCCGGCGCATCTGTCCGGTGTGCGGCGAGATCTACAATATTTATTTCCGTCCGCCGGCCGCCGACAACGTTTGTGATCATCATCCTGATGCCACGCTGGTCCAGCGGCCGGACGATACATCGGAGAAGATTCGTGTACGCGTTGAGACGTATGAACAGCAGACGAAGCCTTTACTTGATTATTATGAGAAAGCGGGCAGACTGCACCGCGTTGACGGCACGGGCGACAAGGAAGCTATCTACCGGTACATCGAGAAGATCGTAAATAGTGAATCGTAAATAGTGGGTCGAAGCATGCCTGCGATTACGATGGTGATTCGCGGATATGATTATTGGGAAGTCCAGGAAAGAGATCGAGAAGATGCGGGCCGCCGGACAGCTGGCCGGTCAGGTGCTTAAGGCATTGCGAGGGATGATCCAGCCCGGCATTACCACCATTGAAGTCGATGCAGCGGCAGAGAAGATGATTCGGGATGCGGGCGCAAATCCGACCTTCAAAGGTTACAACGGTTTTCCTTATTCGATCTGCGCTTCCGTTAATGAACAGGTGGTGCACGGCTTTCCTTCGGCCTACGAATTGAAAGAAGGAGACATCTTTTCCATTGACTGCGGCGCGACTCTGTACGGCTTCGTGGGTGACACGGCCGCCACGATACCGGTTGGCAGAGTGAGCGAAGAGTGTCTAAACCTCATTCGGGTAACTGAAGAATGCCTGGATCTGGCAATCGAGCAATGCCGGGTGGGAAAGCACGTCGGCGATATAGGCTGGGTGGTGCAGCAGCACGCCGAAGGGCATGGATATTCAGTCGTGCGTGATTATGTGGGACACGGGGTCGGCCGGCGGATGCATGAGGATCCGCAGATTCCGAACTACGGCACTCCGGGAAAAGGACCCAAAATCAAGCCGGGCTACGTTTTTGCGTGCGAGCCCATGATTAACCTGGGTTCGCATTTTACGAAGGTTTTGGCTGACGGTTGGACCGTGGTAACGATGGATGGGAAGCCCAGCGCGCACAGCGAGCACACGATTGCCATCACGGAGGACGGGCCCGAAGTATTGACGCGGGTGGCCCTGGGAAGCCCGCAAATGCGCGAGCCGGTAAGCGTGTAACTCGTAGCGCGGCACGGCTTTGCAATTCGAAGACCCCATGTTACTATGTGCAGTTTGTCGGCACAGACAAATCAACTCCCGCTGAGGATATGGCGAAGGAAGAGGCAATTGAAGTCATGGCAAAAGTCCTCGAGACGTTGCCCAATGCCATGTTTCGGGTCGAGCTTGAAGACAATCAGCACCAGGTACTTGCCCATATTTCAGGCAAGATGCGAAAGCATTTCATAAGAATCCTGCCTGGTGATCGCGTACTGGTAGAGCTTTCGCCTTACGATTTGAACCGGGGGCGGATAACCTATCGGTATAAGTAGATTGAAAGTGGCGGAAGCCGAAGGAATTAAAATGAAGGTTCGTGCCTCGGTAAAGAAAATGTGTGAGAACTGCAAGGTCATTCACCGCAAAGGTGTGGTGAGAGTGATCTGCACGAATCCCAAGCATAAGCAGAGACAAGGATAAGAGAATGGCTCGTGTAGCTGGTGTCGATCTTCCGCCGAACAAGCGCGCCCAGATCGGCCTGACATATATCTACGGCGTCGGCAGATCTCGTGCGACCTCGGTCCTTAATCAGGCGGAGGTCAGCATCGACACGCGCATAAAGGACTTGAATGAGGATGAGTTGAGCCGCATTCGTGCGGTGCTCGAGGCCCAGGGCGAGATTGAAGGCGATCTGCGCAAGCGAGTCCAGATGGACATCAAGCGCTTGATGGACATCGGATCGTATCGCGGCCTGCGTCATCGCCGCGGACTGCCGGTAAGGGGACAACGCACTCATACAAATGCGCGTACCCGCAAAGGACCGCGCCGGGCGACGATTGCTAAGAAGAAGGCCCCGGGCAAGAAGTAATCAAATCTATGGCAACCAAAACAGCAGGGGCAAAGAAGAAGGTCTTTCGCAAGAAAGAAAAAAAGCATATCCCGGTGGGCATCGCCTACATCGCGGCATCGTTCAATAACACGATGATCTCGATAACCGATCTCGAAGGGAATCTGGTGGCGCAATCGTCTTCCGGCGCTCGCGGTTTTCGCGGTTCGCGCAAAGGAACTCCGTTTGCCGCCCAGCAGGCCGCGTACGAGGCGGCCAAGAAGGCCCAGGAAGCGGGCATGCAGCAGTGCGAAGTTCGGGTTAAGGGACCGGGCGGCGGTCGCGAATCGGCGATTCGCGCGATTAACAATGCGGGGATTCGGGTCACAACCATCCGGGACACGACGCCGATTCCGCATAATGGTTGCCGGCCGCCGAAGCGTCGTAGAGTGTAAGGGCATTGCCAATTGCCAATTGCCGATTTTCAATTATTTGGTTTCGACAGTCGGGTTTGGTTTTCAGTTGGTTAAATCGGCAATCGGAAATTGGCAATTGGAAATGAATTAACCTAAAGGACGAAGGGCTTCTGCTTTGATCTCAGATTTCAGATCTGAGATTTGAGATTTGAGATCTCAAAGTGGCCTGTAAACTTTTCCGTCTAACAAATAGACTGGAGGCAGAAAAAGCTTGGCTAGGTATAGAGATGCGGTGTGCCGTCTGTGCCGCCGTGAAGGTGCAAAACTTTTCCTCAAGGGCGACCGCTGTTACAAGCCTTCCTGCCCGATCGAAAAGCGCGGAACGCAGCCGCCGGGACAACACGGCAATTCCATGCGCCGGGGCAAGGCCCTGGTCGGCTATGGCCAGCAACTCCGCGAGAAACAAAAAGTCAAACGCATATATTTCATTCTCGAAGGGCAGTTTCGTAACTACTTCGAGCGCGCCGCCCGTCAAAAAGGCATCACCGGCGAGAATCTTTTGTTTCTGCTGGAGCGGCGCTTGGACAATACGGTCTATCGTGCCGGGTTTTCGACTTCGCGGCGACAGGCGCGCCAGCTCGTCAATCATGGCCACATCGTGGTCAACGGGCGCAAGGTAGACATTCCATCTTTCCAGGTTAAGGTGGGCGATCAAATCGCCGTGAAGGAACCAAGCAGAAAGAACCCGCACGTTGAAGGCGCCTGGCAAACGGCCGCCGGCCGGGGACGTCCATCGTGGATTTCGGCGGGGGGCGCCGAGATGAGCGCGTCGGTCGCAAGTTTGCCAACGAGGGCCGACATCGATCGCTCAATCAACGAACAATTGATTGTAGAACTTTATAGTAAATAGACACGCAAATTCTTTGCAGGCCGGCGCGACTTGGGTGTCGGGCGGCGAGGGATTGCAGAACGAGACCAAATGATGGCCATGGACCAAAATAATCTCTGGACAGGATTTCAAATGCCGCGCCGGCTGGCGGCCGATACCGATACGTTGACTGAACGCTTTGGGCGTTTTTCCGCGCAGCCATTCGAGCGAGGTTTCGGCACGACTGTCGGCAACTCTTTGCGACGGGCTTTGCTATCTTCGATTGAAGGCGCGGCGATTACAGCGGTCAAGATTGAAGGCGTCGAGCACGAGTTCTCGTCCATTAACGGAGTGGTCGAGGACGCAACCGACGTGATTCTTAATCTGAAGCAAGTGCCTTTCAAGCTTCACGGCAACGAATCAAAGACCCTGACGATATCGAAGGAAGGGCCTGGCGAAGTTACTGCCGGAGACATTGAGGCGGACGCGGATGTCGAGGTCCTGGATTCGACCGTACACATCGCCACGCTCAGCGCCGGGGGCTCGCTGCGGATAGAAATGCGTTTGAAACGGGGGCGCGGTTATGTTTCGGCCGACCGTAACTTCGATGAGGACCTCTCGCTCGGTTACATCCCGGTGGATTCGGTGCATACGCCGGTGCGAAAGGTTAATTACAACGTCGAGGCGGCCCGTCTGGGGCAGAACACAGAATTCGACAAATTGACTATCGAGGTTTGGACCGACGGGTCAGTTAAGCCCGACGACGCGATCGGGCTGGCGGCCAAGTTGATCAAGGATCACATGTCCATCTTCATCAACTTTGAAGAAGACACGGACGACTATGCTTACGCGAAAATGGAACGTCCGCCGCTGCCGCGCAACGATCAACTGGATCGCTCAGTTGACGAGCTTGAGCTTTCCGTTCGCTCGTATAATTGCTTGAAGAACGCGGAGATCAAGACCATTCGCGATCTGGTGCAACGTTCTGAGCGAGAAATGCTGGCGACCAAGAATTTTGGTAAGAAGTCGTTGAATGAGATCAAGGACATTCTTAACGGCATGGGGTTGGATTTTGGCATGGAATTCGACGCGCAGGGCAATCCGATTCCCGGAACCGGCGGCCGCGACGGAGATACAGGCGACTATCCTGACGAAGAAGAGTAAGCGTAATGCGACACCTGAAGGCACATCGAAAATTGGGCCGCACCTCGGAGCATCGCATGTCGATGCTGCGTAACCTGGCAACTTCGCTGGTTAACGCCCGTGACGAGCGAATCGTCACTACCTTGCCGAAGGCCAAAGAGCTTAGACCGTTCGTGGAGCGGGCCATCACGCTTTCCCGTCACGCGCACAACCTGGAAGGTGAGGACACGGCCCGCGCGGTACATCTGCGGCGCCAGGCGGCGTCTTTTTTCCACGCGGGGAACATGGCGCAATCAGCTTCGAACGGTCGTCGCGGACAGATACGCGCGCCGCGCACCGCTGGTGTGGCGGCGTTGAAACGACTGTTTGACGAGTTGGGCGAGCGCTTCGCGGACCGCCCGGGCGGTTACACTCGAATATTCAAGCTCGGCCGGCGCAACGGCGACAACGCCGAGTTAGCCATCATCGAGCTGGTGGACAATCCTCGCGAGCTCTTAGCAAACGAGAACGCTCGCAAGCGTGCGAAATCCGCCGGCTCGAGCAAGAAGAAGTCCACAAAAAGCGGCGAAACTTCAGTTGTGGAAGGAAGCAAAGGCGGCAAGAAAGCGCAGAAATCTTCGACCAGTGAAGTTGCCCTGGACGTTGATTCAGAGACCGAAACAGCCGGCGACGATGAATAGATGACTAGCTGCCAGCCCCCTCGAGGCGAACAGTTAAGTGAGAAGCGCGATCGCAATTGCTCTCCGCTCGGCAGAAATCACAAAGGCCCCCGCGTTCAGTCTTCTAACTAATGAGGGATCAAGAGAAAACGGGAACTTCCGCTGGAACACAACCGGCACCGGAACCGCAGGGCGAACCGGAGACCGCCATTAACATGGATGAGCTGCATGAGCTCATCGCGTTAATGACTGAGAACGGGTTGACTGAGTTCGAGCTGGAGCGCGAGGGGTTTCGAGTCCGCTTAAGCCGGGACATTTTTTCGAAAGGCTTCGCAGCGCCGGCGAGCGGACCGCCCGCCACGGACAAACACGCGGCAGGACCTTCGTCGGCATCACAGAGCGTGCCGCACTCCAGTGCGCTTCATCCAGGAGCGCAGGCGGAAACGGCGGCGTCTGAAGATCAGGACCTCTTCATTATCCCTTCGCCAATTGTGGGCACGTTTTATCGCGCAGCTTCGCCCACGGCAGAAACTTTTGTGCGCATCGGGAGTCGCGTCGAGCCGGAGAGTGTGGTGTGCATTATCGAGGCGATGAAGCTGATGAACGAGATTCAAGCCGAAACGAGCGGCGAGGTCGCGAAAATCTACGTTGAAAACGGGCAGGCGGTCGAATACGGCCAGCCGCTGTTTGGAATCAAGCAGTAGTTCTTCTTTTGCGATTTTAGATTTGCGATTTGCAGTAGCCCGTAATCGCAAGTTTAAAATCGCATATTCATTATGAGCACCGGAACGCGGCAATTTCGAAAGATTCTGATCGCCAATCGCGGCGAGATTGCCTGCCGCGTCATCTGGACGTGTAAAGAGATGGGCATCGGCACCGTAGCGGTCCACAGCGACGTTGACCGCGACTCGCTCCACGTGCGTTTTGCCGACGAGTCTGTTTGCATCGGGCCGGCTCCTTCCGCGCAAAGCTACCTGAATATTCCCGCCATAATCAGCGCCGCCGAAATATTCAACGTCGATGCGATTCATCCGGGCTATGGCTTTCTGGCAGAGTCCGCCTACTTCGCGGAAATATGTGAAGCGTGCAACATCAAGTTTATCGGCCCCAGAGCCAGTGTCATCCAGTTGATGGGCGACAAGGTCGAAGCGCGCCGGGCGATGAAGAAAGCCGGTTTGCCTATTGTGCCCGGCAGTCCGGAAGCGCTGGAGTCCGAAGAAGAAGCGCTGGCCATCGCTCGCGAGATCGGATTTCCGGTAATCGTCAAAGCGTCAGGCGGCGGCGGAGGCCGGGGCATGCGCATAGTTCGCACTGAGTCGGAACTTGGGTCTGCCCTCGAGACTGCATCCACCGAAGCTGAGGCGGCGTTCAAGAATGGCGACGTCTATATCGAGCGCTTCGTCGAGGATCCGCGCCACATCGAAATCCAGGTTTTGGCGGACGAACATGGCGAGTGTGTTTACCTGGGCGAACGAGAATGCTCGATTCAACGCCGGCACCAGAAGCTTTTGGAAGAGGCGCCGTCATCGATACTGACTCCAAAACTGCGGAAGAAGATGGGCGAGGCCGCGGTCACTGCCTGCAAAAGTATCAATTATTCCAGCGCCGGCACGGTGGAGTTTCTGCTTGATAAGAACAACAAGTTCTATTTCATGGAGATGAATACGCGCATCCAGGTCGAGCATCCGGTTACCGAGATGGTCACGCTGGCCGACATCGTGCGCAATCAGATTCGCATCGCGGAAGGCGAGCCGCTCGGGTTTTCGCAAGACGACGTTATCATTGTCGGTCACGCCATAGAGTGCCGTATCAATGCGGAAAGTCCGGAAACGTTTGCCCCTTCGCCGGGGACAATCACGGCTTTTAATCTACCGGGCGGGCCGGGCGTGCGGGTCGACACGTACGTCTATCCGGGTTACCAGGTACCGTCATTCTATGATTCGATGATAGCCAAAGTCATCGTCCATGCGCGCACGCGCGAGCTGGCCATCGCGCGCATGCGACGCGCGCTGGGGGCGATGGTAGTCGAAGGAATAAAGACTACCATCCCGCTGCACCTGAAGATCATGGATGATCCGAAGTTTTGTGCGGGGGATATTTCGACCAGTTTTATGGAGTATTTTCTGGCGCGAAACGGGCTGAAGAAGCAGTCGCAAACTACGGCTGCCGGCGCGTTGACGGGCGCATGATCTACTCCTATAATAAACGACTTTTCCATGACGGGTAATCCCGTCCAGGGGGCAGGGACATATGTCGTACGCAATCGTAAAAACCGGCGGCAAGCAGTTTCGGGTTGAGCAGGGCGCGACCGTCCGCGTGCCGTCTATCAACAAGAAAGTCGGCGAGTCGATCGAGCTGGATGTACTCATGCTGGCCGGTGGCAGTGAGACGAAAATCGGGGGCCCGACGGTTAGTGGAGCGCGAGTGACGGCGAGCATCACCGGTCACGAACGCGCACCGAAGATCACGGTCTTTAAGAAGAAGCGCCGTAAACACTATAAACGGATCCGCGGTCATCGTCAGGGTTACACGACATTGAAAGTGGATTCGATCGGATAAGGAGGATGGCCGATTGCCAATTGCCAATTGCCGATTGAAAACGGGGCATCAATCGGAAATCGGCAATCGCAAATCGGAAATGTCTTATGGCACACAAAAAGGGAGTAGGGTCATCGCGCAATGGCCGCGATTCCAATTCGCAGCGATTGGGTCTGAAGAAGTTTGGCGGCGAGCGAGTAGTGGGCGGGAATATCCTGGCCCGGCAGCGCGGCACGAAGTGGAAACCGGGAAAAAATGTAGGCCGAGGCAAAGACGATACGTTGTTTGCGCTCGTCGATGGGGTAGTGAAGTTTGAAGACAAGGGCCGTTCAGGCAAGTACATCAGCGTCTATCCTGAAGCGGCCCCATCAGGAGCGCCGGCCGCCGCAGCATAATCAAGAGGAATCTTAAATTAATGCGACGCCTGCCGGTTATTGAAGAGCGGTGGGCGTCGCTTTCGATTTCCAATGTTCATTGATCGCGCAAAAATTCGAGTGCAGGGAGGCCACGGTGGCAATGGAGTCACTGCGTTTCGGCGCGAGAAGTTTGTTCCCCGCGGTGGTCCCTCCGGTGGCGAAGGTGGCCGCGGTGGCGACGTGTGGCTCGAGGCGGACGAGTCTCTGAACACGCTGTTGCATCTTCGTTACAACCCGTTGCATATCGCGGGACGCGGAATGCATGGGGAGGGCTCCAACTGCTCGGGGCGCGAGGGCGCCGACGTGACAGTGCGAGTGCCGGTCGGCACGCAGATTTTTGATGCGGCCTCGAATTCCCTACTTCATGACTTTGTCGAGCATGGGGCGCGTTGGCTGGTTGCTCGGGGCGGCCGGGGCGGCTTTGGTAACGCGCATTTTGCGACGTCAACTAACCGCGCGCCGCGTTATCACCAGGAAGGTTCACCGGGAGAGGAGTTCGAGTTGCAGCTCGAACTAAAGCTGCTCGCCGATATTGGCCTGGTGGGATTTCCCAATGCGGGCAAGTCAACATTCATCTCGACGATTTCCGCTGCCCGGCCGAAAATTGCCGACTATCCATTCACAACCCTGGAACCGCATCTGGGAGTTGTGGATCTGGGCGACTTTCGCACCTTCGTCGTGGCCGACATTCCCGGCTTGATCGAAGGCGCACACAAGGGGGCGGGATTGGGCGATCGTTTTCTGCGTCATATCGAGAGAACTAAACTCCTGCTTCATCTGGTCGATGTCTCTTCCGCCACGGGACGCGATCCGGTCAGTGACTACGAGACAATCAATCGCGAGCTTGCCGCTTATGACTCCCGCCTGGCCGCGGCGCCGCAGATCGTAGTGGCTACCAAGATCGACGCGCTTGACGAGCCGGAGCGTCTGGAGAAACTGGAATCTCGTGCGGCGGAGGACGGCAGGTTGTGCTTCGCGATTTCTTCCGTGACCCAAACAGGCGTTCGCGAGCTCGTAGTCGCAGCGGCCCGGGCGCTGGATGAGATAAAGGCCGAAGCCGCCAACACTCTGAACCTGGAAGACTCGGCAATACGAAAGAGTGCTTGAGCGTCCTGGGAATGGCAAATGCGAACGGCGAGCGAGTCGAATCACTTGAAGGTAAACGCGTCGCCTCGTCTCTGAATTGATTTATGAAAAGGCGTATCGGCCTTTACGGCGGGACTTTTGATCCGGTCCATCTGGCCCACCTGGAAGTGGCCCGGCGACTTTTAGAGTTGTTTGCGCTCGACGAAGTTCTTTTCATTCCAGCCTGCGTCGCGCCCCACAAACGGCGAACCAGCGTCACGCCCGCGCTGCATCGCTATGCGATGCTGGCGCTGGCAACGCAGGACGATGAGCGCTTGCGAGTTTCGACTATCGAGCTGGACGCGCCGGAAAAGCCCTACACCGTCGATACGCTCCAACGGATGCAGGATGGCTTTGGAGAGCAGGTCCAGTTGTTCTTTGTTATGGGCGCCGACTCGTGGGCTGAGATTGCCACCTGGCACGAATGGGAGCGCCTCCTCGCCGGCAGCAATCACATCATCGTGACCCGTCCGGGTTATGAGGTTGAAACGTCGCGGTTTGCTCCCGGAGTGCGAGAACGAATTGTTGATGTGCGCCAGTTGAACCAACAGCAGATAGGCGCGCGCTTAAACGGAGTTGGAGAGCCGAAGATTTATATTACCGACGCCGTCATGGCGGATGTTTCAGCTACCAGGATCCGGGCCAGCGCTCGGGCCGGACGTATGGATGAGCTTCTGAAGCTTGTGCCGCCGCCGGTTGCGGATTACATAACGAAATACGGACTGTATAAGAACGAATGAAACAGAACACGATTAAAGAAGAAGCATTACGGACTGGGCCGGCAACGGCCGGCTCCGGGAAATCGCCGGTCGCTGAGAAGTTTGATCTGACCCAGTTGGACGAGAAAGTTCTAACGGCCCTCAATGCGGCAGCAGAAAAAAAGGCTGTCGAGGTAACAGTGCTCGACCTGCGCGGTATTGCCAGTTTCACTGACTATTTCGTGATTGCCAGCGGCACGAATGTGCGACAGGTTCAGGCAATTGCGGACGAGGTAGTCGATCAACTTAAGCACCAGGGTACCCGGGCAGCGCGGGTTGAAGGTTATCCAAAGGCCGAATGGGTTTTGGTGGATTATGGCGACTTCATTCTGCACGTGTTCGAGCACAAGGCCCGGCGCTTTTATGATCTTGAGCGGTTGTGGCGCGACGCACCGCGCTGTGATGTGCCGCCCGACGCGGGCCGATTGAGCGAAAGTTCTTTGAGAGAAGAATCGTGATCGAACCTGTTGCGCTCTCGGAGCCAATGCGCGAGGTAGTTCGCCTCGCCGGACGCGTTGCTGCCACGGACGCGAACGTTCTGGTTACGGGTGAATCGGGTGCGGGAAAAGATGCGCTGGCACTTTTCATTCATGCGCAGTCGAACCGCGCGGCCAGTCCATTTGTAAAGATCGATTGCGCCACGCTGCCGGCCGATCTGCTCGAAGCCGAGCTTTTCGGTTATGAGGCCGGCGCCTTTACCGGCGCCAGTGAAGGAAAGCCGGGAAGGTTGGAAGCGGCGCATCGGGGAACGCTGGTGCTCGACGAGATCGCCCATCTCTCGATCGGCGCCCAGGCAAAACTGTTGCGCTTGATTGAGGCCCGGGAATTCGATCGGCTGGGCGGACGCCGCACCATTAAGGTGGACGCGCGGCTGATCGCTTTGACAAACGTCGATCTGGAGGACGCAGTCAAGCGCGGCGTGTTTCGGGAAGACCTGTTTTATCGTCTGAACGTTGTTCGCATAAGTGTTCCGCCACTACGTGAGCGGCGCAAGGACATTCCCGAACTGGCGCGGGTGCTGTTGATTGGGTTCGCCGAAAAACACGGGCGCAAGGTGAAAAAGATTACACCAGCGGCGCTGGCGATTCTGAAGAGCTACGATTTTCCCGGCAACGTCCGCGAGCTGGCAAACACTATCGAGCGCGCCTTGATCGTTTCGCGCGACGAACAGATCGACGACGTGGACTTGCCGGAGCCTTTACGCGTCTCGGTCGCGGCGCAGGCGACAGGCAATCGCCGGCAAACCCTGGCCGAATTGGAGGAGCAGTACGTCAAGGAGACGCTTGCTGCCACGGGCGGCAACAAGACTGAAGCGGCTCGGGTACTCGGTATTAGTCGCAAGAATTTGTACGAGCGGCTGGCGCGGATGGAGAAGTAGCACAGACTTCAGTCTGTGTTGGACTCGCTTGGATCACAGACTGAAGTCTGTGCCACTTGTAATGCGGATTCGCTTTATCTGGACGGGAAAGACGAAAGATGCGCGGTTGCGCGGGCTGATTGAAGAGTATTTGAAAAGGTTGTCGCGATTCGTTCGCTGCGATGTCTCCGAACTGCGCGAAAGCCGCGCCGGCAAAGATCGGGCTGGCATCGAAAAGGACGGCAGGCGCATCTCAGACGGGCTTCATTCAGGCGCTTTGACGGTTTTGCTGGACGAAGGCGGTCAGGAATGGAGTTCGACCGAGCTGGCCGGCCAGCTTCAACGCTGGGAGCGCAGCGGCACGAAAGAGGTGCAGATCGTGATCGGAGGGCCCAACGGTGTCTCCGATGAAGTGGCCGCCAAAACAAAAGTGCGTTGGTGCTTGTCTCGGCTAACCCTGACGCATGAAATGGCGCGGGTGATCGCCATCGAACAGATTTACCGCGCCTACACGATCGTAAACGGATTGCCTTATCAGAAATGAATCGGAGGATTCACTGAAGAACACAATGGACAAGAGGAAAACAAAAACCTACCACGACAAATTGGAGAGCCGGCGCGAGGGTTTGGTCGGACAAGTGCAGGAAGCCGAAGCCTATAGCCGCGAACGTGATTCCGAAGCGACGCAGGATCCCGCTGATATGGCGGCAAATGCCTACACCAAGGAGTTGCTGGTTTCGATGTCGGCAAATGACCGCCGGATGCTGGATCTGATTGACGAAGCTCTGGAAAGAATCCAGCGCGGCAAGTATGGAAAGTGTATCCACTGCGGATCGCCAATTCTGGAGAAGCGGCTGCAGGCCGTGCCCTGGGCGCGCCATTGTCTGCGCTGCCAGGACCTGAACGAGCGCGGTCTTCTAATGCAGGACGAAGAGTAGCAGCGAGCTATTTCGCGTGACATAATCGCGGCCTCCCGGGCTAAGTCCCGGGAGGCCGTTTCTATTTGGAGTGCGCCGGCAGAGCGAGGCGGCGCTTAATGTCCGACAAACTTCAGTTTGTCGCTCCATCAAGTAAGGTTACTGTATCGACAAACTGAAGTTTGTCGGACATTAAGACTTATGACCATCGCAACCAAAGCCAGCCAGCTCTACGACGCAACTCTTTCGCTGGTCTATCCGCAGGCCTGTGCGATCTGCGCTGCTAACGTGGAATCACGCGATGGTGGAGTAGCGTGCGCTGCATGCTGGCAGTGCGCGCAAGTTTTCTCGGGTGGCGAGACCATTTGCTGGAAATGCGGTGCGGTATCGCCGGGCAAAATCGCCGAGGATAAAAAGGAGCAGGTGCGTTGTCGCAGCTGCGACGATGACGCGTTTACCGCGGCGCGAGCGTGCGGATTCTATGAAGGCGCGCTGCGAGCATGTGTCCTCGAACTCAAGCGCAAACCGCACGTGCCGGCGCGGCTGGCTCGCCTGATGTCCGACGCCTGCCGGCGCCACCCGATTAATGAAGCGACATTGGTGATGCCGGTGCCACTTCATCCTGAACGCGAGCGCGAGCGAGGCTTCAACCAGGCAGGAGTACTGGCGCGGGCTTTGGCGCAATCGACGCATCTTCGTTGTGACGAGTGGTCACTGGCCCGCGCGATTCATACGGATCGCCATCGTACCGGAATGGATGCGCGCTCGCGGCGCGAAAGCGTAACCGGCGCTTTCGAGGTCAAACGTCCGCGTCTTATTGAAAACGAGAGCGTGCTGTTGGTTGATGATGTCTTCACCACCGGCGCAACCGCTTCAGCTTGCGCCGCGGCGCTCAAGAAGGCGGGTGCGAAGGAAGTGTTCGTCCTGACTGTTGCGCGTCCTCACATTTTCTGATTGGTTTCAATGAACCTCCAGAGACTTCCACAATCAAATGTGTTTCCTTTGGTTCGGCTTTAGCCGTTAACTTCAAAGCAAAGATATTGGCAAAGTGACTGCAGGCATATTGTCCGTTCCTGAAGTCCGCTCTCATGAAACTATGATAGATTAAGGGCAATGAAGTTTCGATACTCTCTGACAGCGGAAACACCAACTCGGGGGTTGCAATATGCCTAGAAAATCGAAGGCTGCAAAGAACGAAGCAAGCAAGAACCTGCACGTGCTTCCCCGCGCCGACGCGTGGGTAATTGTAAGCGAAGGCAGTCAGAAGGCGAGCTCAGTTCATGGCACACAGATAGAGGCGGTGGAGGCAGCTCGTCGCGTCGCGAAACACCTCTCAGGCCAATTGATAATTCACGGCCGCGACGGACGTATCCGCGAACGGGATAGTTTCCGGTCCGAGCCACTACCACCAAGGGAACCACGGAAGGTGTTGCGGCCCATGGCGCCACCTCGTACCGCCAGCAGGGAGGCGATAAGCAGGGCCGTGAGCGAGGCTGTAAGGGAATCCCGCTCAAACTCTCGAAGCGGAGCAAGAGAGTGATAGAGATCTGCACCGATCCACCGATCTGATTCTGTACTGCAATAAGGGAGTGTTTGGACCTCATGCCAAAAGTTCTCCGGCCTCTGCAATACGACAAGAATGTGTTCATTAATTGCCCTTTCGACGACCCGTACAAGCCGCTCTTTCATGCCGTAGTGTTTACCGTGTATGACATGGGGTTCAGGCCAAAGTGTGCGAAGGATATGAGCAATGCTGGTCAGCCGAGATTTAACAAGATTCAAGGCTTGATCGAAAACTGCAAATACAGCGTCCATGACATCTCTCGAACAGAACTCGACCGCGTGACTCGACTTCCTCGTTTTAGCATGCCGCTAGAATTGGGCTTGGATCTCGGTTGTAGAAGATATGGCAAGCCTCATCATCAGGAAAAAGTTATTCTAGTGCTTGATACTGAGCAGTATCGCTACCAAACTTTTATTTCGGATATCGCCGGACAGGATATTGAGGAACATGGGGGCGAAGAGGAAAACGCGATCACCGTTGTTAGGAACTGGCTTCGGCCCGAATTAGATCCAAAACTAGTCAAGACGCCAAGCGGCCCGAGAATCTACGGACGATATCAGGCATTTCAAGCTACGCTCCCTTCCATTTGCGTCAAACTCAATTGGGATATGAATAACCTTCCCTTTGTTGACTTCTCGTGGGCAGTATCCGATTGGATCAGTAACAATCCCATCAAATAGTTGGTGTTTCAGCCGAGTCGTGCGTTGCTAACGCTCTTTGCAGGCAGACTCGTGCGATGGTGATGTTGGGAGGCTTTGATGCAAGCTGACCTTAACGTCGCTCGTTGTGTCAAATCCAATGCGACGATAGAATCTGCCGCTATGACAGAACTCAGAACTCTCTACGATCCCATCGAGCCTTATGATACTGGCCGGCTGAAGGTCTCGCCGATACATGAGCTTCACTACGAACAATGCGGCAATCCTGAGGGCAAGCCCGTGGTGTTTCTGCACGGCGGCCCCGGTGGAGGAATCGAGCCGATATATCGCCGGTACTTCGACCCGGCGGCTTATCGCATTGTCCTTTTCGATCAGCGCGGCGCGGGTAAAAGCACGCCGCATGCAAGTATCGACGACAACACCACCTGGCACCTGGTTTCTGATATCGAGCAACTACGCGAGAATCTGGGAATTGAAACCTGGCAAGTGTTCGGTGGTTCCTGGGGCAGCACGCTCTCGCTGGCATACGCGGAGACGCATCCGGACCGTGTGCGCGAACTGGTCTTGCGCGGAATCTTTCTCTGCCGGCGAAAAGAGATCACATGGTTCTATCAGGAAGGCGCGAACGCGATTTTTCCAGACGTGTGGGAAGAGTATCTCAAAGTTATTCCGGAAGCGGAACGCGGCGATATGGTCAGCGCCTACCATCGGCGGCTGACCAGCGATGACGAGCAGGTAAGAATAGAAGCCGCGCGCGCCTGGAGCATATGGGAGGGAAGCACTTCGAAACTTTTCTTTGATTACGCGTCGATCGAAAAATTCGCCGACCCGGAGTTCGCCCTGGCCTTTGCGCGTATCGAGTGCCATTACTTCATGAACAACGCTTTCCTCAAGACGGATAATTATCTGATCGAGAATGTCGGCAAGATTCGTCACATCCCGGGCGTAATCGTGCAGGGTCGCTACGACGTGGTTTGTCCGATGATGAGTGCGTGGGAACTTCATCGCTCCTGGCCCGAGGCCGAGCTGCACATTACGCCCGATGCAGGGCACTCCATGACCGAGCCGGGAAACATCAGCGCGCTGGTGGAAGCGACCGACAAGTTCCGAGAGTGACCAGGGCTGGGGCAGGTAAGCGGGGGCATGCTCCCTTCCTGACTGCGCTTAGCAGGGGTCGGGCTTGGCCTTTTGCCTTATTTTTAGCCCTCGCGTAATATCCAGACGGTATGAACGCACGTGTTTTAGTGCTGAATACATCATTCGAGCCGATCAATGTCTGCACTGAGCGGCGCGCGGTGGTGATGATTTTCAAGGGCGTGGCGCGCATGGAAGAGCATAACGGCCACATGCTCCATTCCGCCAGGCTGGCTATTCATGCGCCTTCGGTTATACGCCTGACTGAGTACATACATATTCCATTCGAGCGGCGCTCGCTTTCGCGCAAGAACATCCTGCTGCGCGATCATTCCTGCTGCCAGTATTGCGGCAAACAGTTTTCGCCTTCGGAATTAACCCTGGACCACGTGCTGCCACGTTCGCGGGGCGGCGATTCAACCTGGGATAACCTGGTGGCGTGTTGCAAGCGCTGCAATCACCGCAAGGGCAATCGCACTCCGGAAGAATCCGGAATGCATCTCTTGCGCCGGCCGCGCGGTTTTTCGCTTCATGTGAACCGGCAGATCATGCGCTACCTCGGCCGGGCTGATGAGACCTGGCGCAAGTATCTTTTCTATGAGTCAGACAAGGGTAGCGATTTGTGCGTGAATGGATGACGCCCTAGTCCAGTTCTGCTCGATGAGTGCGAAGCCAACCAGTTAGTTGGCAAAGGAGCTTCTTATGAGTGTATTGATGCTGTTGCTGCCGGAGAGCCCGATGATCTGGATCTTCATCGTCGCGGTTATCTTTCTGTTGTTCGGCGGCAGCAAACTGCCGCAGCTAGCCAAAGCTCTGGGCCAGAGCAAGAAGGCTTTCAAGGAAGGAATTGCCGAAGGCGACGACGACGATCGGCTGAATAAACCGGCAAAGGATGCGTCAACCCTCTCGGCGGTTGATGACGAACAACTATTCGAGGAAGCTCGCCGTCGCGCGCGCCTGCGCGTCGGTGAAGGGAAGGACGATTGACGCTTTGGCGTAGATAGTTCCTTCGCCCTCAGCCTGCAACTGGCAGCTCGCCCTTTCGTCCCACCACCAGAGTTGCCTTTACCGACAGCGAAAACTCTGCTTCGTGCCGCTCTTCGTCGATGATGCGCGCGATCTCTTCTGCGACTTGAGTCCGCGTGACGTCAGGAAGTGATCGCAGCCAACCGCGCATAAGAAAATCTGTGATCAGTGGGGAGTTCAGGAACTGCTGGGCCGATTCGTAGTCAAACTCCTCGATAGTAGTCCAGGAAGTCACCTTCACGAGCCCTTCGCATTCCGCCATCGCTTCGAGGTTAGATACGGCGGGCAGCTGTGTCAGCAAGACCTCAGCCTCGGTGGAATAATCCGAGAGGCCTAAGTTAATCAGTGCTTCCCAGTAAATCGAAAAGAACTCACCAAAGCTGGAAAGGGTCGGCAGCCAGCACGCAACGGTTGCTCCCGTTTTCGCGACCCGGGCCATCTCCGCCAGCATTCCGGTTAACCGCGCGGGCGCCAGCGTAGAGGCGTTGCCAAGGACGAGATCGAATTGAGCATCTTCCAATGAGAGGCTGTCAGGTTTTGCGGTCTTGAACTCTGCATGCTCGTTCATAGCTACGGCCTTAGCACGCGCCAGCTCCAAAGCTTCTTCGCTCTCGTCCACGCAGAGGAATTTCAGTTCCGCGCCGGCCTGTGCCTTAAGGGCCAACGCGTGACCGCCAGTGCCGGAGCCGATGTAGAGTGCGTTACCTTTCTTTGGCAGCTTGACGTGCTGGTCCACCAGCTCGGCGAAACGCTCGCCCCAGTCAGTCGCGACGTAGAGGTCTTCAAGGAAGGCCAGTTCTTTTTCTGATTTCGTAGTCATTCAACAAATCGGGAGCCGCATTAGTTCTTAGGAACCTCTGATCAAGTTATGCGGACTTACTTTCCGAAACCCGCGCAGCGGGTGCAAGCATAAAGCCTGGGGTGGAGCGGAGCGGAACCCCAGGATCCGGTTAGGTAAGAAAACCGAGCGCACGAAGCGTGCGATAGCGCAAAGCTGGCAATTTCAATCATGATGAATGGCTGTCGCCCGCTTCGCGGGCTCTTTCCTTTGTATTGCCAACGATCCTGGGGTTCCGCTTCGCTGCTCCGCTCCACCCCAGGCTTTATGCTATCGCCACGCTTCGCGGGCTCAATGCAACTCTTCACCAGCTTGATCAGAGGTTCCTTTAGTCTTTCGTCGCGTCCTCATCGAAATAAACTTTTCCCTTCAATGGCTCCGGCAGACACTCCATCTCGTCCTTCGCCTCCGGGTCGCTGTGCACATAGCGATAGCCGGTTCCATAGCCCACTGCCTTCATCAATGGTGTGACAGCATTGCGCAGATGAAGTGGGACGGGTTCGCGGGCCGTTTCGATCGCGTCGCTGACGGCAGCGTGATAAGCGCTCTTGACGGCATTCGATTTCGGCGCCCGCGCCAGATAGATAGTCGCCTGTGAAAGTGGAAACAGCGCCTCCGGCAAACCAATCAGTTGCGTTATCTCCGCGGCGGCGGCGGCCTGGACCATTGCCTGAGGATCGGCAAGGCCAATGTCTTCGGACGCCAGGATGCAAAGCCTCCGGGCGATAAACACCGGATCGGCCCCGCCTTCGATCATGCGCGCCAGCCAGTAGAGCGCAGCGTTCACATCTGAATTGCGCAGAGACTTGATCAGGGCTGACACCAGGTTGTAATGGTCCTCTCCGCCCTTGTCGTACGCGAAATGCGCGCGACCGAGTGCTTCAATCAGTATCTCGTCCGTGATGTGACGCCTGCCCTGAGCGTCCGGCCTGGTTGACTCAACCGCCGCTTCGAGCGCCGCCAGTGCTACGCGCGCGTCACCGCCGGCCGAATGGGCCAGCTTCGCGATCAATTCATCTGCCACCTCGGGTTGAAGGCTTGCCAGACCGCGTTCGTCATCAGCGAGTGCGCGGCGCAGGATCGCTTCTACTTCCGTGTCTTCCAGAGGATTGAGCATGAGCACGCGACTACGCGAAAGCAACGCGCCGATCACTTCAAAAGAAGGATTCTCGGTGGTGGCGCCTATCAGCGTTACCGTGCCGTCTTCCACGGCGGGCAGCAGCGCGTCCTGTTGAGCTTTGTTGAAGCGATGGATCTCGTCAATGAACAGGATGGTGCGCAGGCCTCGTTGGCGAGCGAGCCGCGCTTCGGCGATTGCCGCGCGCAGATCTTTCACTCCCGAGAAAACCGCGGACAGGGCGGTGAAACGAGCCCCGGTCTTTTCCGACAACAATCGTCCCAATGTCGTTTTGCCTGTACCCGGAGGTCCCCAGAGGATCAGGGAAGGAAAGGCGCCGCCGCCCTCGATCAAGCGTCGTAGCACACGGCCTTCGCCTGCGAGGTGTTCCTGGCCAACGAATTCACCGAGGGTGCGCGGCCGCATACGATCCGCCAGCGGTCCCGGCACGCGCGAGCTGGCGGTCGATGAAGCTTCCTTCATGAGTTCAGGAAACAAACTATCACTGGTTCGGTTGGTCATCGGTTTTCAGGAGAGTAGCACAGCCCCGGGAGCGCAGGCATCCTGCCGGAACTTCCTGATTCTACAAGCCTGCGCCGCCGGCATATTCAAGGGAACGATCCGCCTGAAGGCATCGTATATTCAGGCGAGCCCGAAGAAAGCGATAAGCAAAACGGAGCTGTAAAGATAGTTCAGGAGGCATTGATACTATGAAGGAAGCTAAAGACGTTTTACGACTGGCTGGTATGTTACTGCTGGGACTTTTTGTCCTGGTTGTGGGCGTGCCGCTGGTTTTGACCGCGGCGGGAATTGCTCTGGGAATCTTTGGCTTTCTATTTGGCCTGGCAGTTCTGCTTATTAAAGTGGCAATCGTCGTTGCCGTTATTTACTTGATCCTGGTCGGTGTGCGGGCTGTGCTCAGGTGATGAAAGACGCAAACTAACAGTTTGCGTTACAAGCTAAAACGCCCACCGGCCTCGCACAAACTGGGCAGCGAACAGCGCCAAAAACATCAACGACCACACCGCGATTACCACCCGCCAAAGGAAACGCGAAGCCAGTTGAGCGAAGAGTATGAAGATGGGAAACATCAGCAACGTGTAGCGTGGCACTCCCAGGACAAAAGCCAGACTGGTGCACAGCAGCCAATTCCCTGTAACCCACATAGCATAGGAAGGCCGCAACTTTATCCAGCTAACAATCGCGCAGGCTAAGCCCAGCAGAATAAAAAAGACTTCCTGATTCGCAACCATTTCCCCGTCGGTGGTACTCAGATTCATCGCCTCTAGTTTTCCGCCAATACCCAGCCACGGCCATGCCGGCGAAGAGAAGAAATACTGGCGCCGGATTGCGAGAAACGAGAACGGATCTCCGGTCACTTGAACATTCAGCACTAAATATCCGAGCAAACCAAAACCGATAAGAGCGATCCAAAGCCATTGCCACTGCCAGCGGCGCGTTTTCCGGTATTCCTGAAATGCTTCAAGGGCAAGCGCGGGAACTAAGATTGGTCCCATGGCGCGTGTCATACAGGAAAGCGCGCCCAGCGCACCCGACAGCCACCAACGTCCTGAACGTGCTGCCAGGAAAGCACCAAGCACCATCACCAGAAAGAGGCTTTCCGAATAGCCGATATGCAGGAAGTAACTGGTAGGGAAAATGAAGAGGAAGAACACCGCACGCTCTGCCAACTGCTCCGAGTAATCGAGAAGCAGCAAGCGTCGAAAAAGAATTCCGGCGGCGATCGAGGTGACAGTTGAAATGACAAAGGCACTGATTAAATACTTGCCGGTTCCCAGAGCCACTATGCGGATTAGCCAGGGATAGAGCGGATAAAAACCCAGCAAGGTTTTCGTTTCGCCCGTTGCGCTGTAGCCTAATTCCGCCAGCTTGAGATAGTTCACAGAGTCCCAGCGATTCCAAATCTCGAGCCAGCCAAAGAAACCAGACAAAGGCTTGCCTTCAAGAACCTGGTAACTGCGGGTCGCATAGAAAAACAGCACCAGCTTGATTGCGGCGATCATTCCCACCACGCGCCAGTCGCCGGGTCGTAAACCGAGTCGTACTGTTTCTTCTTTTGGTTCGGCTGGACTCTTCATCGATGGAATGTACGTAATGGATGTAACGCAAACTGTTGGTTTGCGCACACGGGCCGTTGCTCTGCGTTGAGAAAATTGACTTTGTGGGTCGGGCGCAAACTAACAGTTTGCGTTACACCCATTACACGTTGAAGCGAAAATTGACGATATCGCCTTCCTGCATGATGTAGTCTTTGCCTTCTAATCGCATCAGGCCCTGTTCGCGCGCCGCGGCATACGAGCCGGCCCCAATGAGCGCGTCATAACCAACGATCTCGGCGCGAATGAAGCCGCGTTCGATGTCCGTATGAATCACGCCGGCGGCTTGCTGCGCGCGCGTGCCCTGCGGGATGGTCCAGGCGCGCACTTCTTTCTCTCCCGCCGTCAGAAACGACATCAACCCCAGCAAGTGATAAGCGCTCTTGATCAAGCGATCGACGCCGCTGCTGTTTACGCTCAGAGTTTTCAGATAATCCAAACGGTCATTCAGCGGCAGGGCCACCAGCTCCGATTCGAGCTGCGCGCATATCGCCACGAATTCCGCCGTTTCGTTTGCCGCCATAGTTTGAATGCTTCGCACGTGCGCGTTCCCCTCGGGATTTGCCAGGGTCGCCTCGTCAACATTGGCTGCATAGATGGTTGGCTTCATTGTCAGCAGAAAGAAGCCCCGAGCGACCGCGCGTTCTTCGGCGGTGAGCGACACGGTGCGCGCCGGTTTGCCCTGTTCGAGTATGGGCTGCAGTTTGTCGAGAACTTCCAATTCGGAACGCGCGGTCTTGTCTCCGCTCTTCGCGCTTTTCTGTGCTTTATCTCGTCGGCGTTCCGCGGTGGCCATATCCGCGAGTGCCAACTCGATCTGAATCGTTTCAATGTCGCGCAGGGGATCGACAGAGCCTTCGACGTGCACCACCGCGTCGTCTTCAAAACAGCGCACCACCTGGACCACGGTATCGGTCTCGCGAATGTTGGCGAGGAATTGATTGCCCAGGCCCTCGCCCTTTGAAGCGCCGCGCACCAGCCCGGCTATGTCGAGAAACTCGACTGTGGCGGGCACTATCTTCTGCGTCTTAACGAGGCGGGCCAGCGGCTGCAACCGTTCGTCCGGCACCGCGACAACCCCGACGTTTGGTTCGATAGTGGCGAAGGGATAGTTCGCGATCAGCGCTGCCGCCTGCGCGGTCAACGCGTTAAAGAGCGTGGATTTGCCAACGTTGGGAAGACCGACGATTCCAGCGCGAAGCATATGTGCCCTTTTTTGCCGGTTCGGAAAAATGAGACCAACTCTTTACACTGTGGCTCTGCGCGTGTCCAGTTTAAAACCGCTTCGCTTCGAGTGTTTCTTTGACGGGTATATTCAATCAAGAGCGGGGGCAAGCCCGCCTTCCTGACTGCAAGTAAATATTGTTGAGTCACATTCCAAAGCTAATTCAACGGCGAAAACTTGCAGTCAGGAAGGCGGGCTTGCCCCCGCTCTTAGCTCTTGCAACTCTGGAACTTGATCGCTCTTCGCGTATAATCGCCATCCGTAATCAGCCGTCACAAATATGACTATTGCCCTGGCTCTTTCGCTGATCGCAATCGCGGGCGGCGCGCTGGTAACTTATCTTTACGATCAAGGCGTGCCGCTCGCTTCGCGTCTATGCTCCGGCGCCTGCATTGGATTTGCCGCCCTCGGCCTCTTTGGTTTCATAACCGCGTCATTTCTCGGTTTGAATACGGGCGCACTTATTCTTTCAGCTATTGTGGTGGCCTCGCCCTTCGCCTTGCTTTTAAACTCGGCGCGCCGGGGACAAGTGCGGAGGGATTTTTCAACCTCAGCACGAGAGTTACGCCATGCGATCCTGCATCCCGGCGCGCAGACGATTCTCTACTTTTTGTTTTACGCGACTGTGGTCGTGGTGATGTGGACCGCATTTTCGCGCGCAATGATCGAGCGGCCGGACGGAATTTACACCGGGGTACGAAACAATTTTGGTGACCTGCCGTTTCATCTCAGCGTGATTACACGCTTCGCTTTTGGCCAGAATTTCCCTCCCGAGGATCCGACGTATGCCGGAGCGCGTTTTACGTATCCGTTCCTCACCGATCTCGTGTCGGCAATGTTCGTTCGTGCGGGGGCCAGCCTGCGCGATTCAATGTTCATCGAAAACTTTATCGTGGGCATGGCGCTGGTCGGCGTCATACATCGCTGGGCCCTTGAGCTCTTGCGCGATCGGCTGGCGGCGGTCATTACCCCCATACTTATAATATTGAGTGGCGGTTTGGGCTGGCTCGCTTTCTTGCGAGACGCGGCCGCGAGCGAATCGGGCTTGTTCGGTCTGTTTAAACATCTTCCCTACTCGTACACGATTCGCCCCGACAGTGCCTGGCGATGGGGCAATGCAATGACCTCGCTTCTGGTGCCGCAAAGGGGGTTTCTGCTTGGCATCCCGCTGGCGGTGATTGTGTTCACCCAATGGTGGATGGCTGAGGAAGACTCGAAAGGAAAAAGGAAAAAGGAAAAAGGCAAAAAGAAGAAGTTATCTGCCGAAACAGAGTTGTCGTCTTCCTTTTTTCCTTTTTCCTTTTTCCTTTTGCCTTCTGCAAAACGGATGCTGGCCGCCGGCGCTGTTGCCGGCCTTCTGCCGTTGGTACATGCGCACAGCTTCGTAGTCGTGATGGCAATGGGTGGCTGCCTGGCTCTGATTCAATGGCGGCGCTGGCGCGAGTGGTCAGCATTTTTCCTGGTGGCGTTGATTATCGCGCTGCCGCAAATGTTCTGGTCAACCCATGGCAGTGCGGTCAGTGCGGGCAGTTTCTTTGGCTGGGAGTACGGCTGGGATCATGGCAGCGCGAATATTCTCTGGTTCTGGCTAAAGAACACGGGACTCTTCTTTCCGCTGGTTATTGTTGGGCTGCTTTGGAAACGCGGGGACTATCTCGTTTCGCGCCGGCTGGTGTTGTTTTATTTGCCGTTCATGCTCTGCTTCATTGTTCCCAATCTGTTCAAAATGGCGCCGTGGATCTGGGACAACATCAAAGTTCTGTTCTACTGGTGGATCGCCTCCGCGCCGATCGTCGCGTTAGTGGTGGCCCGGCTTTGGCAGGGAAATATGTGGCGCCGGATACTCGCTGCCAGTCTGTTCGTCGCGCTGACAATGGCCGGGGGCCTTGATGTGTTGGCTCTGGTGACGAATCAGCAAGAGGATCGTGAGTTTGACCGCGATGGTATCCAGCTCGCTCAGATGATCGAGCAACAGACTCCTGAGCACGCGATGATCTTGCACGCCCCAATTCATAATCATCCGGTATTCCTGACGGGCCGCCGCTCATTGATGGGATATCCAGGTCACATCTGGACACACGGGATTGAGTTCGCCCCGCGCGAAGCCGACATCCGGCGGATCTATGCCGGCGGTCCGGAAGCGCCAGGCTTGTTGGCGAGATATGGCGTCGAATATGTGGTTGTTAGTCCATTGGAAAGCAGCGTCTTCCCGGTCAATGAATTGTTTTTTAGTGGTTATCCAAAAGTAGGAGAAGCAGGTGCGTACCGCCTCTACAGAATCACGCCGTAAGAGCAAGTCTGCTAAGGGCAGCGCATTGACCGGCGTTGATAAAAAAACAGCCCCGTCGGCCGATGACGCAGATATTAGCAATCGAACGGATATCAGCGATCGCGGTTGGCGAATCGCATCCGCGTCGGTTCTGCTGGTCGGCGCCTTCCTGCGACTCTACCATCTGAACCTCGTTCCGCTTCATCATGACGAAGGCGTTAACGGAAACTTTCTTGTGACTTTGGTTCGTAACGGAACCTACCATTATGATCCGACTAACTATCACGGCCCGACGCTTTACTACTTCTCGGCCATAATTCCCTGGCTGTTTCGGTTTTTTGGCGGCAGCGCTTTCAGTGATGCCCACGGCCTGACAACTTTCAACATCCGTTTAATTCCAGCGGCGTTTGGGGTGGGGACAATTTGGCTGGTGCTGCTCTTACGCAAACACCTGCGAACAATCGGGGCGTTATCCGCAGCAGCACTCATCGCGATATCGCCCGGCGCGGTCTATCTTTCACGCTACTTTATTCACGAAACATTGTTCGTCTTCTTTGCCCTGGGCATTGTGGTCGCCGCTCTGGAGTATTACGACACCGGACGTTGGACATGTTTGACTTTGGCCGCAGTTTCGGCGGCCCTGATGACCGCAACCAAGGAAACCTGGATCATTAACGGCCCGGTGCTCTTGATCGCGCTGATCACGACTACCGTGTATTTCTGGCTGCGCCGCAGAAAGACAGGAAAAGCAAAACGTAAAGCAACAGCAAATCGATTAACGCTGGGCGACCGGCTGACGCAGGGGCTTGCACGCTTTGGAGGTCCGACTTCGGTTGCGACCGCAGCGCTAATCGGACTCGCCGTATTCATCATCGTCAACGTACTCTTTTATTCATCCTTCTTCACAAACTATCCCAAGGGCGTCAACGATGCGCTCTTAACGCTGAACCTCTGGGCGCATCGCACGCAGGAGCATTTTCATCCCTGGTCGCAGTATCTGGAGTGGCTGCGGCAGGAAGAATCGCCTTTGCTGCTTCTCGGCGCTGCCGGTGCGGCGATTGCCGTCTGGCGCGCCGATAATCGCTTCGCCGTGTTTGCGGCCCAATGGGCGTTTGGATCGCTGGCCGCATATTCGCTGGTTGGCTACAAGACTCCGTGGATTGCGCTGAACTTCATCGTTCCTCTGGCCATCATTAGCGGGTATGCACTTCAATCAATTTACGAGAGGTTTGCCGGGCCGGCGGTTCCACTGGCGCTGGCCGCGGGCGCAATTGTTTTTCTGGCTTACAAACACATTGTGCAAATCGCCTATAACGAGGCGGGCAGTATGGCGGGTCTAACCACGGACTTCAGTTTTTCGAAAAATTGGCCCTTCATGCTGGGCATTCTCTTAGTCGCAATTTACGCCGGATATATTCTTTATTCGACTCGGGCGAGGCAAAGATATTCAAGCCACTTTTACGTTGTTGCCGCAGTCGCGCTCCTGCTATGCAGCGCTCAAATGTTTTTGCTTAACTTCGTGCACTACGATGACGATCGCTACGCTTATGTGTACGCGCACACGCGCCGGGAAATGCTTGCGCTGGTCGACGAAGTCAATCGCGCCGCCTCCCATATCGGCACTGGTGCGGATACAGGCATAACCATCGCCTCGCCGGACTACTGGCCATTACCGTGGTACTTTCGCAATTACAAACACGTCGGTTACCACCAGCATGTGGTTCCGACAACAGAACCGCTGATTATCGGATCTGTCACTCAGAAGGATGAGCTGACTGCTACCTACGGTGATCGCTACCAGCAGATACCCTATCCCGACACTGAGGATGGCAGTTATGCTTTGCGGCCCGGAGTCGAGCTTCTGCTCTATGTGCGGCGGGATTTGGCGCGCTAATTTTGAGATCAGGATTTGACGGCTACTTCCCGGAGAAAATACACTTGGCATCGGTCATTCTGTGGACAGATCTAATATGAAAAGATTTCTTCCCTTCATTATTATCGTCGCCGTGTTGCTGCTGGCTGTCGGCGTCGGTTGGATGGTATTGCATGCCAGGCAGGGAAACGTGGCAAGTCCGGCTGTTCCAAACGTTGCGTTCGCCCCGGCGACCGCTCCAGCAACTGTGCCGGAGACTGCGAAAACTAAACCACCCACCGGCAAGTTCGTCACTATAGAAGAATACGGCGACTACCAATGCCCGCCCTGCGGGCTGTTGTATCCCGAACTGAAAAAGATCGAAGCCGAATACGGCAGCAATGTGCATATGGTCTTCCATCATTTCCCTTTAACGAAAATTCACAAAAACGCCCTCGCTGCTGCCCATGCGGCCGAAGCGGCTGGGCGGCAGAATCACTTCTGGGAAATGCACGACCGGCTTTACCGCAACCAGAAAGCGTGGGCTGATGAAGCTGATCCTCGTTCGATCTTCGTTGGATACGCGCGCGACCTGGGATTGGACGTCGAGCGCTTCAACAGGGACATGGACAGCGCCGAAGTGGACAGTCGCATTACGGCCGATTCTCAGCAGGCCGCCTCGTTGGGAATTATCGGAACGCCGACAATTCTGATAGACAGCAGGCAATTGCGGCCGGAAGCCACCACGCCGGAAGGCATCAGACGCGGCATCGACTTCATGCTTGCTCAGAAAGGCGCCGCACCCCCCGGCTAGCCTCCTCGCTGCCGTTCTTTTCTGCCTGACTTCATAAACTCGCTCGTCACACAAATAAAGGCACCTTAGCTAATGTTTTGGTTGACATTGCGGCGAACTCCAACTTATAGTGGCTTGCTCTTAAGCGGCTCGCAGGCTGTGGTTTTGGCGGGTTTTGAGGCGATTAACCAGCAGACCGATTCATGTTCAAACTCCAGCGGCTAGAAATCACCGGGTTCAAATCTTTTGCGGATTATACGAACCTCGTCTTCACCGGGGACGGCATTACTGCCGTTGTGGGCCCGAACGGGTGCGGCAAGAGCAACGTCGCCGACGCTATCGCCTGGGTCCTCGGGGAACAACGAATCAAGCACCTTCGCGGCGCGGAAATGAAGGACGTGATCTTCCAGGGATCACGCAATCGATCCCCCAGCGGTATGGCCGAAGTGGTATTGCACCTGGTGCGCGACGAAACTGTCGAGCACGAGCCGGATATCGAAGACATCGATTCAACCCTCGAACAGATTGACGATAATGCCATCGTCATTGAAGAAGCTGAGCTCCTGGTAGTCCCGGAAGCAGGCGCGGAAACAACCTCCACTGGCATCGAGGCAAACCCCGGTGAGTTGGACGCGACTGAGGTACCGGCAGATTCGGCAAATCAATCTCGAACTCCAAGAACGCACGGTAAGCGACACTGGCGGCGCCATCAGGCGCTGGAGTTTGCTCCGGGCGAAGCCGTCTCGGTAACCCGGCGGCTCTATCGTTCAGGCGAAAGCGAATACCTCCTGAACGATCGGCTCTGTCGGCTGCGTGATATCCAGGACCTGTTTTCCGGCACAGGTTTATCTGGCGGTCACTACGCAATTATCGAACAGGGACGCATTGGCCAGATCCTTTCGGCTAAGCCAATGGATCGGCGCACCATCATCGAAGAAGCTGCGGGCATAACAAAGTTTCGCGTCCGTCAAAGAGCTGCCGAAGCGCGACTGGAATCCGCCCGCGGCAATCTCTCCCGAATCTCCGACATCATTGCGGAAATTGATCGACAGGTTAACAGCCTTCGGCGGCAGGCCGCGAAAGCGCGGCGCTATCGCGTTTCGCGGGAAGAGCTGCGCGAGCTCTTGCGCCGGGTTTACGTCGCCGAAGAGCATACCCTGTCGGGCTTGCTCGATCGCACCCAGCAGCAGTTGGAAGAAGCTAGCCGAACGGAAGAGAACCTGGCGCGAGAACTGTCCCAGCGCGAAACTGACAGCCGCAGCGCCACTCAGGATGCCCGCGACTTCGAGGATCGCCTGGCGCAAGTTCGCGCTGCCGTAGCTGAAGCTGCGCTGCAGCGCGATCGACGAATTCGCGAGCGCAGCTATCAGGAAGAGCAGATTGTTTCTCTGGAAAGACGGCGCACCGAGCTGCAGCAGGAAATCGAAGCTCTGAACGCGCGCCTGGTAACGGTTGATGCTGAATGGCAGCGCTTGAGCGAATTAGAGGCGAAACTAACTACGGAAAATGACGAGAGTGCTCTTTCGTTGCAAACCGCCGAAGAGGTGTACGCGCAGAGACTCGCCGACGTCTCGCGCGCTGAGGGCGAGATCGAAGAAGCCCGCATGCAGCTGCTGACCCACACGGCTGCCGCCGAGCGTTTGGGAGAAATTGCTCATCAGCTTGAGAGTGCCATCGAGCGGCTCGCTCAGCAGGCGGAGGGCCTTGCGCACGAAGGCGAACGCGCCGGCCGCGCCCATGCCGACAGAACAGCCGAGGCCGAGAAACTAACCAGCGAGATCACGGTAGCTCGTGAGCGGTTGGCAAGACTTGTCGCCGAACGGGAAACCGCTGTGCGCGCCGTGGTCGAGGGGCACGAGCGCGTTTCCGATACTGACGCCGAACTAACCCGCGTGCGCGAGGATCATTCACGAACCCGGCACCGGCTGGAAAGTTTGCGCGAGCTGGACCAGCGGCGGGCCAACTATTCCGCGACGGTCCAGGAAATCTTTTCCGCCAACGCTGAAGAAGACTTTCATTTCATAGGAACACTGGCCGATGCAATCCAGGTCGAACCTCGTTGGGAACGTGCAGTGGAAGGCATCTTCGGCTCGTCCCTGCAAACAGTTCTGGTGCCAACTCCTGACGATGCAGCGCGGGCGGCGACCTGGTTGAAAGCAAACAATGCCGGACGCGCCGCGTTTCTGGTAACCGGCTTTCACGGCGGCAGTGGGGAAGCTGAGGTTGCGACTTACCAGTCAGCGGCGAACGAAAGTAGAAGCTACAAATACGCTCCGTTGGGCATAGACGGTCCGCGGATCGGAGATATTCTGCAAGCACCATCGGAGTTGCTGTCGATACTCGAGCGGACGCTCCCCGAAAGGATGAGTGCGCGCATTGTTGATTCGATAGATGATGCACTCGCGTTGTCCTTGGCTACCGGAGATATGTTCGTCACGATGGAGGGCGATTGGGTTGCGGGTGGGCAATTCGTTAGCGCGGGAAATGCGCGGGGGATTGAAGAGAGCGCGGGCTTGCTTGGTTTTAAACGCGAGTTACGCGAGCTGGAATCCAGCTCGGCAGAGCTTGCCGGGCAGGCGGCCACCGCTAAAGAAGCAGTTAGCCAGGCGCGCGCGCGCCTGGTTGATCTCGAAGAGGCAGTAGTTCTGCTGAACGACGTGATTGGCCGGGAAGAGCGCGATGCGATGGGACGCGAGTTAACAGCCAGCAGCCTGAAACAGGACATCGAGCGCGCCCTGCGTCACGTGCGAGTGGTGGCGGATGACGCTCAGCGACTGGCCCAGGAGCAACAGGAACTCGGCGAGCGCCGTATCAATGCTCTGGCGGAAGCCGAAGCAGCGGAGGCGGCGCGCCTGGCAACGATAGAAAAAGTAACGCAGGCATCCGCCGGGTTGGCTGCCGCGCGTCGCGAAGCTGAGTTGGAGAACGAACTGCTAAACGAACAGCGTTCGGTGGCAGCCGCTGCCGCGGAGCGACGCCGATCAACGAGTGCCGAGCTGCGCCGGCTGCAATCAGAAAGTGCTGACCTGAAATCACGATTGGCGCGACACGCGCAGGAAATTCAGGAGACTGCAAAGCGCCTTGAAGAATTGCAGCATTCGATCGACGAGATCGATGCTCTGGCTGCAACTATAGATGACGAGCGCGCCCATGAAGAGAAGCAGATTGCCGGCGCCACTGCGCAGCTCAACGAAGCTCGTGACCACGCCGACGCGGTTGCCGCCGAGCTGGCCGAGGTAAACCGGCGCACAGCAGCTTCCCGTGATGCCCGGGCCGCCGTCGAAGTGCAGCGGGCCGAGGGCCATGCGCGGCTCAATTATGTCCGCGAGGCCTGCACCGCTGAGTTGGGCCAGCATCTCGCGGACCTCGCGAGCGAGGAACCCTTTGATGGCGAATTTGATCTGGAAGCGGGACGGACGCGGGTGGAAGAGTTGCGCGCTCGCATCGAGAGCTTTGGCGCCGTAAATATGATGGCGCTTGAAGAGCTATCGGAATCAGAAGAGCGGCTGCTGTTCCTGACGGCGCAGCGCGAAGACATTCGTCTGGGCATCGATTCAACCCAGGAAGCACTGCGTGAAATCAAGCGGCGCTCGCGCGAGCGCTTCCATGCTGCTTTCGAACAGATTAATCTAAACTTTGGTGAGTTGTTCAAGGAATTGTTCGGCGGCGGCCGAGGGGAAATGAGTTTGATTGATGCCGATGACGAGCTTGAATCCGGCATTGACGTCATCGCGCAACCTCCCGGTAAACGCCTGCAGAACGTGCTGCTGTTGTCGGGTGGTGAAAAGGCAATGGCTGCCCTTGCGCTGGTGCTCGGAATATTTCATTATCGTCCCTCTCCCTTTTGCCTGCTGGATGAAGTGGATGCGCCGTTGGACGAAGCCAACGTCGGGCGCTTTACCAATAAGGTGGCGCAGATGTCTGCCAAGACTCAGTTCATCGTGATCACGCACAACAAGAGAACGATGGAAATGGCCCGGGCGCTTTATGGCGTGACGATGGAAGAAGTGGGTGTTTCGAAGCTGGTGTCGGTAAAGTTCGAATGATGTAGGTTATCAACTTGCGATCTCCCGAGCCGGGTCCGCGAGTTGTTCGGTTTGGGTGGTCTATAAACAAGTCACAATTGGGCGACTTCTCCCCGCCGTGCTGGTAATTCTAGGCGCGGCGATTTTCACTTGTGGGCAGACCACGCCCTCGAGGAAACAGAATAATCGTCCACCGGAGTTGGCCCCGACCGCAGCCCCTGCGGAGGATAGAGGAAGCAAGCTCGAAGCAATCCACTATTCCTATGAATTTTCGCAGCCGCAGTTCTACCTTCACCACATTGTGGTCGAGCACGACTCTGGAGGTCATGGACGAGTCGTAGTAGAGCGTAGGGGAGACTACGCGCCGATTGTCGAGCCCCTGGAGCTGTCTTCAACTGCGCTTGGCCGGATCTCTTCACTATGGCAAGCTCTCCGCTTTCTCGACTCGGACCAGAATTATCAAACCGACAAGCAGTTTCCGCATCTCGGCACAGTGCGGCTACGGATGGAACAGGGAACTCGCCACCGTACAACTGAATTCAACTGGACCAGTAACCGCGATGCCTTCGCCCTGGCGAACGAATATCGTCGCGTGGCTGATCAGGTAATGTTTGTTTTCGATATTACCGTCGCCCGCGAAAACCGGCCGCTGGACGCACCCAAGCTCATGGATCAACTCGAAATACTGGTGACGCGAGATGGTCTATCCGATCCTCAGCAACTCTTGCCACTGCTGCGCGAGTTAAAGACAGACGAGCGCATTCCCCTAATCGCGCGCAATCACGCCGGCCGCATTTTGAAAAAGATCGAGAAGTAAGACGATCGGGAGACGGGCGTGGTTACGAACTTCGCCAACTTCGTCCGATTGCGCTAGAGTGGTAATCGAAACTCAGCAGGAATTGTGCGAGGTAGAAACTGATGACCTTGAAAGAACAAATTACCGCACATCTAACGGAGGCGATGAAAGCAAAGGACGCTTTGCGCACTTCCACTTTGCGGATGGTCAAGGCGGCGGTCAAGAACCGCGAAATCGAGAAGGGTGAAGATCTGTCCGACGACGAAATGATGAAGGTGTTTCGCTCGCTGGTGAAGCAGCGTCGCGACTCAGTTGAACAGTATGAAAAGGCCGGTCGCCAGGAGCTGGCGGCAAAGGAAACGAGCGAGATTGAAATAATCGAAGCCTATCTGCCGCAAGCGGCCGCAAGCGGCGAAATCGAGCAGGCTGTACTGCTTGCCATTGAAGAAACCGGCGCCACCTCAATGCGCGAAATGGGAGCGGTTATGAAAGCCGCACAAGCTCGGCTCGCCGGTCGCAATGCGGACGGACGGACCGTAAGTGAAATGGTGAAGACAAAGCTTGGCGGTTGAGCAACCAGGGAGGCGACGCCAACCGAGATCAAGGAAGAGGGCCTCAAAATAGCACCAAATTCGTGCCTTTCCCGCTCCTTGCTTATGCTGTTTGCTTTCCGTATAATTCTCCGCTTGCTCGAAGCGCGGCGGTCTTGTCCGGTGGGTTCGCGCCCACTTTTTCTTTTGGGCGAGAGCGAAGTAAGACGGACTTGAATCAGTGCGTACGTTCCGCGGATCGAGATCCACAGACTGAAGTCTGTGCCACTTTTTGAGGCGGAGCATGGCTTCAGGGTCGATTGAAGATCGAGTGCGCGAGATCACCGAGCGAGTGGCATTGGATCACGGACTCGAATTGGTTCACGCTGAAGTGGCCGGCCCCGAAGGCAAGCCGATAGTGCGCGTTTTTATTGATAAGCCGGGGGGCGTAACTCACGAGGATTGCTCGGAGGTTAGCCTGCATCTCGGCACGATCCTTGACGTTGAAGACTTTATCCATTCGCCCTACACCCTGGAAGTTTCATCGCCGGGACTTGAACGCGGTCTCTATAAGCCGGCTGACTTCGAACGTTTTGCCGGCAGCAGGGCGAAGATAATGATACGTCAGCCGCTAAACGGACAGCGTAATTTTCGCGGACGAATTGTGAGGGTCGAAGGCGACAAGATAGTTTTTGAAGACAAGACCAGTGGTCAGGTCAGCTTATCGTTTGACATGGTCGCCAAGGCCAATCTGGAGTTGGACGTAGAAGAGGAGTTTCGGAAAGCAAAAGAGCGCCAGCTCGTAAATCGTAAGTAGTTAACTACATCAGCGATTAACTGTTTACGATTCACGATTTACCATTACGAACTTATGAGCACATCCATCGCGCAAAATATCGAAGCACTTTGCCAGGAACAGGGCATCGAACGCGACCTGGTGATCGATGCCATGAAGGAGGCCGTGCGCGCGGCAGCCAAAAAGCAATTCAAGTCTGGCGAAGACATTCAGGTTGACTGGAACCCCGAAACCGGCATCGAGCTCTCGGCCTCGAAAGTTGTCGTTGATGACGTCACCGATCCGGCCATAGAGCTTTCGATTGAAGAAGCGCGCGAGATGGCCGGTGACGAAGTGGAAATAGGAGACGCGCTGTTATTGCCTCTGCCAATGGAGGAGTTGGGACGAATTGCGGCGCAGACGGCCAAGCAAATCTTATTTCAAAAGGTGCGCGACGCCGTTCGCTCGAATGTTTATGAGCAATACGTGGACAAGATCGGAGACCTGGTCAACGGCTTCGTCAAACGCTTCGAACGCGGGAATATCATAGTCGACCTCGGTAATCTTGAGGCGATTCTGCCGCGCTCGCAGCAATCACGCGGCGAGCAGTGGAACCAGGGAGAGCGCATTCGAGTGGTCATAAACAATGTCTCCAAGGAATCAAAAGGACCGCAGGTAGAAGTTTCGCGCACTTCTCCCGAGTTGCTGCGCCGGCTTTTCGAGATGGAAGTCCCTGAGATTTACGACGAGACAGTGGTGATCAAGTCAGCCGTGCGCGAACCGGGCGAGCGCGCCAAGATTGCAGTTACCTCCAATGAACGTGATGTCGATCCCGTGGGCGCCTGCGTGGGCATGAAAGGCTCGCGCGTGCAGGCCATCATTCGCGAGCTGCGCGGTGAAAAGATCGACATCATCGAATGGTCGGACGAGCCTTCGGTATTTGCCGCCAACGCGCTGTCGCCGGCGAAAGTTAATCAGGTCCGCATTACAGACATCGAAAACCGGCAGATGGAAGTCATCGTCAACGAGGACCAGCTTAGTTTGGCGATTGGAAAGCGGGGGCAGAACGTTCGCCTGGCTACCAAGCTCGTCGGCTGGAACATCGACATCCGCAGTGAAGAAGAACTGAAGCGCGAAATCGCGGAACAAATGGGAATGATGATCGCTTCCGGCGAAGCGGTGCCGTTATCCGTAATAGAAGGTGTTACCGCCCCGCAGGCAGACGCTCTGGCCGAGCATGGCATAAACGATATCGACGCCCTGGCGGCAACCTCAGTGGACGATCTGGTCGAGTTCCTCGATCTGAGTCTGGATGAAGCTCAGGTGATCATCGATGCGGCTCAGCAAGTGCTGGCCGTGCGCGACCAACCCCTGGAGGCTCCTGAGGAAATCGGGGAAGGCGATGACGAAACGGAAGAACCTTCACTTTTGATGGAGCCTGATGCCGGGACTGAGGCCGAGACGGCAGTCTCCAGGGACACTACCGCTGAAGGTTATGACGAAGCGGTGAAACGCGGTACGCCGTTCAGCGCAGAGCCGGATGTGGTCGCGCAGGATTCCCCGGTTCCGGTGGCATTGACTGAAGCCGATCCTGTTTCGGTGGACGAAGTTGTATTGCAGGAGCCCGGTCGCGATCTTCGTCCCGATACGGTGACACCGGCGCCTGATGTTACTTCAAGGGGCGCGGCCTACATTGAAGCTGCGGGCCGCATAGGTGAAGGCGAGCCGCCGGTGGAAGAAGACAGTCCGTTTTCGCCTCGCTCAGATTTTGCTTCGGAAGTTTCCGCCCCCGAAGTCGAAACCTCCTTTGCTCCCGAGCCGCCAGTTGATGAAGAGGCCGCTGCGGACGGGAGTGTTGACGAAGAGAAGCAAGATGCTTCTTAAGTTGCGGCCGAATAACCGTGGCGTGCGCACTCGCTTGTACCGTGCGCGACGCTGCTCGCCTTCCGAGCCTGCTGTGGCGTTGCACTCCTGAAAATGCACGCTTCATAGAAAGGTGGTGGAGAGCGAGCGCTCTTAGCCACTTTGAAGCGATCGACGCCGTTTGAAGCGTCGCAGAAGGAGTGCATGACCGGACACTTAAAGGTTCGCCTTTACGATCTAGCCAAAGAACTCAAGCTCGACACCAAGCGCCTGATCGAAGAGGTGCGTCGCGAAGGTATCGACGTTAGTGTGCCTTCGAACTCGGTAAGTAAAGAGCTCGCCGACAAGATTCGCAACAAATACTTTCCGAAGAAAGAAGCGACCGTCAAGCGTGCCGTCCGAGTGGTGAAGAAAGCCTCCCGCCCTGTTGTCGAGGAAGCAGCGCCACCTGACGAAGAAGAGGCCCAGCCGGAACCAGAACCGGAACTGATTCAGGCGTCGCCCGCGGAGCCTGCAACCCCCGCCGTTCCGCCTGCCAAGTCGGGCGCCATGCGACTGGTGAAGAAGTTGGCTCCGGCGGCGCGAGCTGCGCAGCCCGGCGCCATAGCTGTTGAGCCGTCCCCTGCAGAAGTAGAGATCGATCAAAGCGAGGTTGATTCAATCCCGGCCGTAGCCGAGGACGTAACCATCCCGGTTCCTGCCCCGCTGTCAGCACCCGCCGGTCCATCAAGACAAATCAGAGTCATGCGGCCTACCGCGGCCGCGCTTAACGCGGGAATTCGCCACGGCGACCGGGCTCCCACGCCCGTCGTAGTGCCTGCTGTTCCGGCTGGTCCAACGCCGCGCGAGCGACGTGAACGGCAGGAACGCGGCGAAAGTGTTCGCGCGCCGAGAGTCTACGCGCGCACCGAACGTGCCGGCACGCCGGGTGAAACTCTTACTCCGCAGACAACCTACATTCCGCCTCCGGATGCAGGCCGGCGCCGCTCGCGCCGGACTACTTCGCGTTCCGGACGGCGACCCGGAGAAGGAAAGGGTGGCAAGTTCGATCGTGGCGATTTCATTCCGCCGCCAAAGGCCTTGTCGCTTGAAGATCGCATCGCCGGCAGGATGGAGACTCCGGGCGAGCCCGGCGAGCTGAAGTCAGTGCGATTGGTTGAAGGCTCGACCGTCAAAGAATTCGCGGAGAAGCTCGGCATCAAGCCCAAAGACATTGTCACCCTGCTGTTGCAGCGCGGTGTGTTCGCGACAATCAATCAGGCTTTGAATGACGATGTAGCTGCTGAGCTGGGACAGCGGTTCGGTTATGAAGTGACCTTCGTGCCCTTTGAAGAGATGGTGGCGGAGGAAGAGTTTGAAGAACTGATCGCGACCGACGCCGACGACGTGGAGTTGCCGCGAGCCCCGGTGGTCACGGTGATGGGCCATGTCGATCACGGTAAGACTTCACTTCTGGATGCTATTCGCGCCACGGACGTGGCGGGCGGCGAGGCGGGTGGCATCACCCAGCACATCGGCGCGTACAGTGTGCAAGTGCCGATCCCGGATCGCCCCGACGAGACGCGCCGCGTGGTTTTTCTGGATACGCCCGGCCACGAAGCGTTCACCATGATGCGGGCTCGCGGCGCAAAAGCGACGGACGTAGTGGTGCTGGTGGTCGCGGCTGACGATGGGGTGATGCCGCAGACGATCGAAGCGATTGAGCACTCGCGCGCGGCAGGTGTGCCGATCGTGGTCGCGATCAACAAGATCGACAAGCCGGATGCCAATCTCGATCGCGTCAAACAGGAGCTTGCCACGCAAGGCTTGCAGCCGGTTGATTGGGGTGGCGAGACGGAGGTAGTGGCGGTGTCCGCGAAGAAGCGCCAGAACCTCGATACCCTGCTCGAAACTATTCTGCTGACCTCGGATATTCTCGATCTACGTGCCAGCCCGACCAGGCTTGCTTCCGGCGTGGTATTGGAAGCAAAGCTGGATCGCGGACGGGGCGCCGTGGCGACGGTGCTGGTGCAGCAGGGTACACTGCGCATTCACGAGCCGTTTATCATGGGACAGGTCTTCGGCAAGGTGCGCGCGATGTTCAATGACCGGGGCGAGGCTGTAACCGAAGTGGGGCCGGCAACTCCGGTGGAAGTGCTGGGGCTGCAGGGCGTGCCGCAAGCCGGCGAATCTTTCCAGGTTGTCGCCGACATCACCCGGGCGCAACAAATTTCGCATCACCGCCAGGCGCTGACGCGGCAGAACACGCTGTTACAGACCACTAAGCGTGGAATCGAAGCCCTGGGTGAGACGGAAGTCAAAGAACTGCTGGTGATCATCAAGGCTGACGTACAGGGTTCGGTTGAAGTTCTGAAGTCCACTCTGCAGAAACTTTCCACCGAGGTGGTCAAGGTCAAAGTGATCCGCTCCGGTGTGGGTGCTATTACTGAATCCGATGTCCTGCTGGCTTCGGCCACACAAGCCGGAATGTCTTCGGCGGCGGTCGTGATTATTGGTTTCAATGTGCGTCCCGAGGTGCGGGCCGGGGAGCTGGCAAAGCAGGAAAGCGTGGACATCCGGCTGCACTCCATTATCTACAAGGTCGAAGAAGAAATTCGCGCGGCCATGATCGGAATGCTGGAAGCGATCGAGAAAGAGAAAATTCTCGGCAAAGCAGAAATACGCGAGGTGTTCCGCGTGCCCAAGATCGGCGCGGTTGCCGGCTGCATGGTTATCGACGGCACGGTGCGGCGCAATGCGCGCGCGCGGCTGATTCGCGATGGGGTTGTCTCATGGGAAGGCGGAATAGCGTCTCTGCGCCGTTTCAAAGATGACGCTTCCGAAGTGCGCGAAGGTTTCGAGTGCGGCATCGGACTCGAGAACTTTAACGACATCAAAGTCGGCGATCAAATCGAAGCGTACATTATCGAAAAGATTGCCGCTACAGAACTGTAGAAAGACAGAGGTCAGAAGTCGGAGGTCAGAAGTCAGAGGTCAGAGGTCAGAGGTCAGAAAGTCAGAGGTCAGAGGTCAGAGGTCAGAAGTCAGAAGTCAGAAGTCGGAAGTTAGAGGTTAGATACTGAACATGTCAGCTGCATGCAATCCGTTAATTGATCTGACCTCTGACACCCGACCTCTGACTTCTGACCTCTGACTTCTGACCTCTGACTTCTGACCTCTGTAGTGTTATGCGAAGGCTGGAAAGACTTGCCGACACCCTGCGCGAAGAAATCACGCAGATCGTCGGATACGAACTGGAAGATCCGCGGCTGGCCATGGTTACCGTGACTGATGTGCGCGTTTCAGACGATTTGCGGGATGCGAGCGTGTACGTGACCGTCGCCGGGAATGAACACGAAAGTCAGACGGCAACGCGCGCCCTTCGTCATGCGGCGCCGTACGTGCGCCGGCAGCTTGGCTTTGCGCTGAGCCTTAGGCATACTCCTGAGCTTCATTTTGTGCGTGACATGGTTGAAGAGCAGGGGGCGCGGGTTGATGAGCTTTTGCAACAGATCGAACACGAACGGGCCAGCGAAGGAAAGGTTGAATAGTGGCACAGACTTCAGTCTGTGATCGCCGCGGGTAGGTACGGTTCACAGACTAAAGTCTGTGCCACTCTGCTTGAAATGTTAAGTCAGGTTGTTGAATTAATCGAATCGAAGAATCGGTTTGCCATCACTTCTCACGCACGCCCGGACGGTGACAGTCTCGGCTCCTCATTGGGTCTTTACTGGTTACTGCGGGCCCTCGGCAAAGACCCCGAAGTCATCATGCGCGACCCAGTACCCGGCGCCTACCGGCAACTGCCCGGGTCCGAAAGCGTGCGGGTCACGCCGTCAGTCGATCAGCCTTACGACGCTGTGTTTGTAATTGAATGCTCCGATATCACGCGACCAGGTCTCATCGATCTGGAGAAGCAGTTGGTGGTGAACATCGACCACCACGCTACCACGGCGCTCTTCGGTTCCATCAACTGGATCGACTCCACTGCCTCCGCCGTGGGCGAGATGATCTACAATCTCTGCAAAGCGACCGGGGTGCGCGTCACCAAACCAATCGCTGAGTGCGTTTACACCGCATTGATTACCGACACAGGTTCTTTTCACTACTCCAACACTACCGAGCGCACTTTCAAGGTTGCCTCCGAGTTGGTGCGCACCGGCGTCAAACCGGCGAAGACTGCTGAGGCGGTGTTCGCCAGCTATCCCTGGAGCAAAATCCAGTTATTCGGCGAGGTGCTGTCCACAGCCCGCCGCGACAGCAGCGGTCATGTAGCATGGATGCGGCAGACCATGGAAATGCAGAAGCGCGCCGGAGCTTCCGATGAAGATGCTGACGGATTCGTGAATTATCCCTTGACGGTGGGCGAGGTCGAAGCGGTCGCGCTCTTGAAGGAAAGCGAGCCCGGCGTCTATCGCACCAGCCTGAGATCGAAAGGCGACGTGAACGTGGCGAAGGTAGCTGAAAAGTTTGGCGGTGGTGGCCATCGCAACGCCGCCGGCTGCACTCTGAATGGTGATTGGGAAGAGGTCGAGCGAGAGATTGTCAGCCTGCTCCAGGATGCGGTGCAACGTGCCAATGGTTTGAAAGACATCACCGACGATGCGCTGGTAGAGGCTAGAGGCTAGAGGCTGGAGACTGGAGACTGGAGGCTGGAGATTAGCGGCTAAGATCGGATGAAGTTGAAGAGTTTTGAGGCGGGCATTGCCCGCCTTTCTTGCTTTTATGTTGATTGGTGTCATTTCGTGCTGTTTCGTGTTATTCGTGGATGGTGGTCTTCCCAACGGAGAATACGATCCACAAAGAAACACGAAACTTCACGAAGCAACACGAACAGCGCGTGATTTCCTGGATCGCCAGTGCTAGTCTCTAGCCCGTAACTTATTCAATGGTTGTCAAAGAAAAAAAATACAAATGGCGGCGCGAAGACTATCAGGAGCAGACCAAAGGTCTGTTGATGGTCCACACCGGAAACGGCAAGGGCAAGACTACTTGCGCCCTGGGCTTGATGATGCGCGCGGCCGGGCGCGGCCTGAATTGCTGCATGATTCAGTTCATGAAATCGCGCAAGGACCGCTATGGCGAGCACGTCTCCGCGGAGAAGCTGGGCATCGAAGTGCACACGATGGGTGATGGCTTTACCTGGGACACAAAGAATCCGGAACAGGATCGCGCCACTGCGCGTGCGACCTGGGAACTCTGCGTTGAAAAGATGCGCAGCGGAGACTACGACCTGCTGGTCTTTGATGAGCTGGTTTACGTGCTGAGCTATGAAATGCTCCCAGTCGAAGAAGTTCTGGGAGAGTTCCGCTCGATTCGCGCGGCCCAGCCGGCGTTGCACATCGTCGTTACCGGCCGCGATGCTCCGGCGGGGTTGATAGAAGCTGCGGACCTGGTGACTGAAATGCGGGAGATCAAACACCCGTTTCAATCGGGCATTCGCGCGCAGCAGGGGATCGAGTTTTAGTGGAACTGTTTTGCCTGCCAGTTTTGTAGTAGCATAAACGTGAAGGTAGAAACGTATGTCAGATCATATCGAAATTACACCAGATACTCGCGGCGGTAAGCCGAGAATCTCGGGTACCCGGATCACAGTAGCCGATATCGTGCTGATGCATCGGCGGCTGGGCCGCGCTCTGGAAGAGATAGCTGGAACCTACGATCTACCTCTCGCGGCGGTTTATGCGGCAATGGCGTATTATTACGATCACAAGGACGAGATCGATCAGAGCCTGGATCAGGAAGAGGCATTAGCCGAAGCATTCCGAAAGAACAATCCCTCACGTTTGCGCGCAAAACTCGAAGCCCTTTCCCATGGCTGACCGCATTCGTTTCCACCTTGACGAACACGTTGATCCAGCAATCGCTACCGCCCTGCGTCGTGCAGGCATCGATGTAACAACGACAAACGATGCCGGCCTGCGAACAAAAGACGATGAAGTTCATCTTAACTTTGCGCGTTCTGAAGGCAGAGTGATTGTCACTCGTGATCAAGATTTTCTGCACCTAGCCCACCGAGTGGCTGATCATTCCGGAGTCGCATTTTACACCTCCAACCAATCCCTAAGAGAAATCATCGAAGCACTTATTCTGGTTTACGAAGTCATGCTGCCCGAAGAGATGGTTGGCCAAATCGAATACCTGTGATCGAACTAATATATCAACTACGCTCGCTAACTTGTTTCGTCCTCGTCCTGTTGCTCTGCACTGTCGCCCAAGAAGGTTTTGCCGCGCAAAGATGGTCCGCTAAGCTCGACGGGCCCGTTCGCTTCTACCAGTCAACTGAACTGGGTGTGCTGGTCGTCGGCACGGAGAAATCGCTCTATGCGATGGATGGCGAGACCGGCGACGTCCTCTGGCGGCGGAAAAATGTGAAGCTTGACGAGACGGATGTGGCCGCGGTGCCGGGAACGGACATCCTCCTGATAAATCTTGAGTCCGGCAGCCAGACGCGACTCGAGGCCGCTGACCTCATGACCGGCAACGCGCTCTGGCGCAGCGACAAATTGCGGGGGGCCGTGATGCAGATGGCCCTGGATCAGAACGCGAACCGGCTGGCCCTGGTGCTGGTGCGCGATGCTCGTTCTAAGCCGCGTGACGGATTCAAGCGCAAGCCCGTCGTGCATGTCTTCGACCTCAACGCCGGCGAAGAGCTCTGGAAATATGAACTGGAAAGCGAAGTAGAAATGATGCCCGCCCGCTGGCAAGAGGGCGAGGACGTTCCCTACACGCTCGACAATTATCGCCCGCCGGTCTTCGCCGACAATCGACTCTACCTCTTTTACGAAGGCGTCACTTCGCTGGATGCGGCAACCGGTAAAGCGCGGCAGCGCGAAAAGTTTCGGGTCAATGAAGAAGGCCTGGCTCTGACGGAAGCGGATCCCGTTGCCGACGAGAGTCACCTCTACGTCTCCGGGCGCGGCCACGCGCGCGCAATCTCGCGCAGCGATGGCGATACGGTTTGGGAAGCAAAGGATCTGGGTTCAGTACCGGAAATGATCCTGACGCACGACGTTTTGTACGCGCGCACTGGCGGGCAGTTTGCGCGATTGAAGGACGGGGAAACAGTTGCGCGCGGGCCTTATGGCGTTTCGGCCATTGACCTCGAGAAAGGAAAAATCCTCTGGCGTTACAAGGGCGCCGACAAAGGGATCACCAACATCACGCTGCCCGATGCCAACACCATCCTCCTTGCCGATCGCGATGATCTGATCGTGCTTGAGGCAACTACCGGAAAGCGGCGCACGAAAATTTCCCACCATGTTAAGAACGCGGCTTTTGTCTTGCTGAACGAACAGGGAGAGGCCGTGGTTGGGGGAACTAACGAGATCGCAGCTTTTGACTTTCGCGACGGACGTGAACTGTGGCGTTCACATCACGATCCGCCGGGTCGCGGAGTATTGCGAACGATTGCGGCGGTGGCGGCGCGCGCGGCGTCTCTCTATTTTCGCTACGGCGGCGCGGCCACGACCGCATTTCGCGGCATTCAATTGCTGAATAGCATCACCAGTGTACGCTGGTCGGGCCTGGCAGTGCGCGAGGCGCTTCCGAGTCTGACCACGCTGGCGTCAAACTATGGCCAGCAATACGCGCGCGATCGCTTCTCGGCGTTCGGCATACTTTCGCGAGCGCGCCAGGTTTCAGCAGTAGGGCGAGCGGGCTTGCCGCGGCCTTCGATTGACGTGCTGCCGCGTCCGTCGATTGATGTCGAAGATCGTTTGCTGGACCGGCTCGATCCCGCCCACCAGCTTGAGCGCCTGTCGGGTTATTTGTGGCGACGCCGCCGGCTGGCAACGTTACGCGGCCGGTGGATGTATTTCTACACGGAGCTGAATCGAGGCAATGGACTCGCGGGTGTGGATATTAACAGCGGCGCAACTGAACGCTCGATACGTCTGGGAGCGCTCGATGAACGTTTCATCAGCGACGAAGCGGCTGACCTGCTTTACACTTCACAGGATAACCGTTTGCTGGCTTATGCTTTGAATGAGCGGTAGTGGGGAGCGCGGCACAGGCAAAGAGCGGGGGCAAGCCCGCCTTCCTGACTGCAAGTAGGTCATGTTGAGTCACAAACCCCGCGTATCAGGTGCAACTGGGAACACCTGCAGTCAGGAAGGCGGGCTTGCCCCCGCTCTTTGTATCCTATGCCATACGAATGCTTCGCCCTCGGAGTGGATAATCCGGATAACTTCCTGATAGGCCGCGGCGTAAAGCGCGCGCATCTCTTCACCTGATCCTGACTGAGACAATCTGATTTCGATTTCTGAAACGGTCAGTTTCTCTTTTCGCGCGTAGCGCGAAATCATCTTTCCTTCACCAGCCAGATACAGAGCGAGCCCTTCGGCCAACCAGCGTGGAGCGCGGTCATGGCCCACGGCGGCTATGAATGCATGGGCCAACTCGTGACGCAGCGTGGTGGCAAGCACGCCGCGGCTCTTCAACACGGCGAGCGGCTGCAATTCAATCCGGTTTCCACGTGTGGCGGCGGCCGCCCACCATGGTTGGCCTGTCCGTCCCACGAAGTCGCCGGTCGTGTCGTTGATGTAAACCTCGATTGTAGGCAGGGGAGCGAACGCCACCAAGGTCGTTGCAATTCTTCGCATCAAATCGTCACGAGTCGCTTCCAACGTGCGGAGAACAACTTCTGCGTCACGGCGACCAATTGCAGCAGGATAGGTGACGCGAAAATGTTCGCTGGCAAGATTGAGGCGCGTGTCTGATCTGCGAAAAGAAGCGGGACTCAAACGTGCTTGCGCGGAGGGAATCAGATCGGCGTGCCATGTTGCCTGGATTTGTTCAGGTGGTGGCGCAGCCACATTATGAAGAGGGCTGTTGTCGGAAAGGCGTAGCCTTTCCGCACTGTGCGGCGGCATAGCCGCGCGGACGGCTTGCGCGGCCTGCGCGTCTTGCGCGCTTTCGGAAGTCCGCGTTGCTTTTGTTCCGGGAAAGTAGTGTTCCAGGATTTGCCGGTAGTTCGTCCCGCGCTGGGCCATCACGTGCGCGCCTTCCTGGCAGAGGCCAAGGCCATGACCGAAACCACTGCCACGAAAGACAAAGTCATTTCCCATTCGCGTGATTGCGAATCGCGAGCTTTTTATTTTGTTCCAACCCAGCGCGCGACCCACGATTATCTTGAAGTCCCAACCGCGCACAACTTTTCGCTGTTCTCCTTCGATCATAATTTGCTCGGCGCGTCCCGTTTGATCACGGCGGGTAACGGTAATGTTGTCGAGCCTGGCGCCGATAGCTGTGCGCGTATCGCTTCGCAGCGCATCCAGGAGTTTTCCGCGTTCGATCACGTCGGTCCAGGTGCTATGCGGCATTGCGGCACAATATTCGTCATGCACGCCGCGCAGATAGGCCGGTGTCTTGCCGCCCCACAGTGTGCCGAGATTGGCGGTCGCTCCTCCGCATGAGGCACTGAAATACGAATCCGCGATGTGGCCGCCATCATCGAGCAGGACTTCGCCTTCGGTTGCGCTGACGGCGGCGATCACCTGAATTGGATAGTGTTGTCCGTCTATCGGGGCAGTAGCCCGACCGTCAGGGAGGGCGTACGAAATATCCTCGCCCGGGTTAGGTCTACCCAACTGAAATCGTTGGCAATGCGTGGTGGAACAAAAATCGAATCCTTCGCGTTCGTGTCGTCCCTGGTTCTTCAAGGCATAACTTCGTACCGCAACCGCCAGCGCCTTCAAAGCCTCAGGTTCGGTTTCCATTCTTCCTTCTGTAGCCACGACGCCGAGCACATAGTCTTCCAGGGAAAGATCGAGAGTGATGTTTTCGCGTACGAGATGAACCCGAATGGGAGAGTGGGTGTTCAGAGTACCGACTTTAGTCGGGTCTTTCTGATGACCACTGGAAAGCCCGACTGAAGTCGGTACTCTGAACGCCCACTTATCGATTCTGGCGAATTCTTCGAAAATAGGTCGCGCGAGTGCGGCCGCTTCAGCGCCATGCGAGCGCTTCACAAAAACAAGAACAGCCAGGCGAATATGCTCCGGCGAAGTCTCATCAGTTTCGTTGTCATCGGCAAAACCAACAAACCATCCCTGCGTGCGGAATCCTTTGAATGGAGTCGATGTTCCCGTCTTACCGAAGACATTTAGAGGAAGAGACGAGAGGCCGGATGCCTGCGCCGTGCCGAACCGGACGGCGCCGCGCATTCCGGCAATCATCACAGCGCGATGCGCATCGTCGATTTCAATTCTCGCGCCGGTGGACGAATGGAAAACATCTGCCTTCGCGATCCGCGGCACGAAGAGCCGTCCCCCATTAACCAGCGCGGAATACGCATTGAGGAGTTGCGCCGGAGTGACCTGTGTATAACCACCTTCGCCGAGCGCTGCCTGCGGACGCCACTTGCCGCGCGCCAAACTGCCTGTATCTTCTGCTTCAACATTTATTCCCGTGCGCCGGCCAAAGCCAAAAGAAGAAAGTGTGGCGCGGAACGAATCTTCGCTTAGTCTCTCGCCTAGTTTGCCGAAGTAGTAGTTGCACGAATACGCGATCGCGCCGGCTGGATCCAACGGCGGCAAGTCTTTCGGATGCGAGCAAGTGGTTTTGAAATCGTCGTGGGTGTAGTGCTCGCGACAGAGCATCTCCGAGTCTTTATCAATCACGCCGGAACGCATGGCCGCCAAGACGCTAAATGGTTTGATGGTCGAGCCGGGAGCAAATGCCTGACTAAACGCCATGGCCGGATTTACAATTGCGCGGACGCGACCACTCTGCGGATCCATAACAATGATCGTGCCTTCGCGCTGGCCGAGCGCGTCGGAGGCGGCTTTCTGTAGCGCGGCATCGACCGCGTCTTCTGAGGCGATTGATGTTTCAGTTGAGCTGAAGCTGGGATTCGATGGGGACAGCCTGGTTAAACCGGCTACGAAGATCGATAACCCCGCCACGGCCAGGAGTAGAACCTGGGATTGCTTGAACCTGTCGGCACGTGTGGCTGTATCCGCGGTCATCAGCTTTGCGTTTGCGGCTCGAGGTTGACGAAAGTTGCTTCATCCTCACCTTCGACGTCGATTCGTCCGACGACGTCGCGCGCGAGGGTCGTAATGGTTAGCACCCAGCCAAATAACATGAACAGGAAAGCCAGCACCAGACGAGCCGTGAAAAGGGCGAAGTCGCTCCGCGTTCCCTTGATCGGAAGATGCGCGAAGAGCAGCGCGTAGGGAAGCATTGCGAAAAGGATCAGGCCGATGGTGTACGTAAGCACGGAGGCCGGCGCGAATGTGCGCGCCAGAGCTTGCCGTGTTCGCCTGGCGATGGATCGCGCGCCACCACGCACTGATGCGCGCCAGTCGTTGGCCGCTTCGATCCACAGGTGGATCGTGATCAGCGGCAGTGTCAAACCGAACAATAACCATCGCAGCGTGGCAAAGAGTAGCGTAGGCCAATGAAGAGGCTTTGGGGGCGCAGTCTGGTTCGATAGTACCGGCCAGGTTGAATCCGCTAACCACGACGAAGCCGGTAACGCGGGGGCAGGGAAATGAGGTTGCCATCGATTCAGCATAACGAATAGCGCTAAACCAAGAATAATCATCGGCAGAGTCACAGCCACAAGTTTCCAGGAGCCGGAGAGTGCGCGATGCCAATTCAGCTTCCCATTGCGGGCATAATCGACAATCGATGCTTGCAAGACGAAGAACTCCACTGGCGCCAGTATCACGAAACAGAGCGTCAGTAGCACTTGCCACCAAGTCGCTTCGCGTATCGCCACGAAGCCGTAAAGAGTAGCCAGCAGCGCCGCATAGATTCCGGCGAAGATGGGGAGCGCGCCGCGGCGGTTCAAGAGCTGAAAGGCTGTACCGAAGATTCTTTGAATAGTTGGTTTCAACATGACTTTATTTCTCCCGCTGGACCTAATACGCATCCAGGAATGACAGGCAGGAATGCCTGTCCTACTTTTTGTCCAGGAAGGTGACCCTTCCGTTGCTAGTGTTTGCCTGCACCGTTGGTTCGTACATCAACTCTGCGCGCGCGGGCGCGACACGAAACTCGCCCGGCACCTCGACGCGCATCGCATACTGGAAAGTCGCACTGCCGTCGAAGTAGTTAAGGAAGAACACCGTGCGGTTATCACGAAGCTCGCGGGCACTGTACCAGTCGGTCCATTGATGCTCGCTATAGTTGAGACTCAGCCCGTCGAGCCGCATGATCTGTTCGCAACCCGCCGGAATCGGGTCTTCGATCATCAGATACTGTGCTCGCGCACCTTCCAGGTGCAGTCGCGAAACAATGAAATCGCCGGAGTGCAGCTCGCCGTTGAGTGGCTCCAGCGCCCAGCTCTTTTTACCATCCCCGTTTTCGTTTACACGCAGGCGGAGATATTCGCGCGTAAGCTTCAAGTCTGATGAGCCTGAGGCCGGCACTTCCTGATCCGCGGTGAAGTACTCGAGCGCGGTCGAGAGATACAAGGCCCCGGGCCCGTGCTTGACGACTCGAACCGTGTTTTTGTCCGAGACGTCGCGGGCCTTGCGCGTGACGACGAAAGTTTTCGCGCTAGCCACGTCGGCAGCGGTGACATGCTGCAAGAGCACCTGTTCGCCATTCACATAAACCTCGAACGTGTATCTTGGTTCGAGTTCCTTGCTGACCTTCAGATAGTCGCTGAGGCCGAAGATGGCGAACGCCGTTTCCTTCGTCGAAAGCCAGTAATAGCCGTTGCGGCGATTGGCCACCAACCAGCGCGCCGCCTTCGGCATCAGCGGACTCCCTGGCGTTATCTGGGCCAGAGCTTTGAGCGAAAGCGCCGTGGTCTCGATATCCAAAACCATGGGCCGGCCATAATGGTTCAACCGGTGGGTTTCCCAGTGGGCATCGAAATCATTTACGCGCGCGGAACTCTCGATCTCGGCGGCAATTTCCGACGCCCGCTCATCACTGTGTTGTTTGAGCGCGAGCGCCAGCAGCGCCCGGCCGTAGGGTGCAAGTTTCTCGTGATTCGCGTAGAGCTGTTCCAACTGCTTCGCATCCGAGTCGCCACTCTCCACCAGCGCGTAGATCATGTAGGCATGGGTTTCCGCATCGATAGGATTGCCATCGTCGGACTTATTTGCGTCGAGCATTGCCGACAGCTTTTCGCGCCCACGCGTCAGGCGCCACTCTTCGACTTGATAGCCGGCCTTCTTCGACAGCATCAGGCCATCAACAACATAAGCGGTCATAAACGGGTCGGTCTGATCGTCTTTCCACCAACCCCAACCCCCGTCTTCATGTTGGTAGCTATAAAGTCGGTCTAAGCCACGCTGTACTTTCTTGGGCAGATCATTTGTGGCCCGAATCTTCGCAGCCTGCACGTCCTTTAGGGCCTGCGACACGATCACATTAGGCAGGAAGCTGGACATCGTCTGTTCAGTGCAGCCGTAGGGAAAACTCGTAAGATAGTCGAGAGCTCCGAAAAGCGAGCCGGCGATGGATGGAGCAACCTCTATGCGCAGCGAGCGCGCCTGAGCGTCCGGATTAGCCGGTAGATCAACTGACAGCGTTTGCTCCGCCTCGGTCTGCGTCAAAGTGCTGACGCCGCCGGCCGTTTGCTTCAGTCCATGCGGCACAACTTCCATCGTCATTTCTACCGCATCTGATTCCGCGTCGGTGAGGGCCCTGGCCAACAGTCGCATTTGACCGACCTGTGGCGCGCTAACGCGCCAGTCAACTCGGTGCTCGCCATTGCGCGGGATAGTCACTGTTTCAGTTGCGGAGCTCAGCAACTGCGCCCCACTGACGTCGAGCGAGATACGCGTTGCTTTGTCCGACTTTAGAAAATTATGGACGACGCCGGAGATGGTCACGCTATCGCCCTGGGTCAAGAAGCGCGGCATCTCCAGCCGCATGATCACATCCTTGCGAGCGATCACTTTCTGAACTGCTGAACCGACGTGCGTGTCGGACGTAATAGCCCGGGCGGTGGCCCGCCATGTCGTAAGGTTGTCGGGTAGTTTGACCTTCACGGTCGCTTTGCCATCGTGGCCGGTGATCACTTCCGGTTGCCAGAATGCCGTGTCTTTGAATTCGCGCCGGATGGTTGGCTCGGCCAAAGGGCTTTCATTCTTGAAGTCGGCCAGCTGGTAAGCCGGCTTGTTGCGCGCCAGTTCGATTGGCTTTTCGCCGGAATAGCCGGTGAAGGAGTATTGAATCGCCAGCGTCGTCTCCACTTCGTTGTAACGCCGGCCATAGAATTCGCGTTTGATGTTGCCGGCGGTTTCAGGGGCGATGCTATAGATCGCTTCATCGACGACTCCCAGGCTTACCTCCGCGCCCGGCGCCGGTGAACCATCAAGATTGCGCGCTACTATCGTGTACGAAGCAGTTTCGCGCGGCTTGTACTCCTGCTTGTTAGGGACAATATCCAACTTCAGCAAGCGATCGCGAGCAGGAACTGCCAGCAGCTTGCTTTCGGTGTACATTTCGTCGTCGCGAACGAAAGTCACGTCGAGATAGATGTTCGGTTCGCAGGTTGAATCGATGGGAACATCGATGACTGTGCTGCGGCCCGGAGAATCGATTTGCCGCATCGTCAGGACATTGGCGAGTTCCGTCGTCACCAGCAGGTGGGCCTTGTCGATCGGCAGCATCGCCAGCACGTGGGCTGTTTCGCCTGGCTGGTATGACTTTTTGTCCGGCACCAGTTTGATCGCATTCTGATCGGAATAGCGGTACTCGAAATCAGACCACTCGCCCGTACGATCCGAGACCCAGAACGAGCCGCCATGATTCACAATCTCCTTTCCGTTTTCATGAACGATCGCTTCGATGTAAATGTAGCCGGGCGAGGGCACCGTGTACTCGTGCAGCGTCTCGCCCTGCGCATCGGTATTCACCTCAACCGATGCAAGGTCTCGCTCGTGCAGAATATAGTCGTATGTTTTGTACTTGTAGCCGTTGTATTCCTCCTGCTTCTCGATTCGCTCCCATTTCTCTTCGATAAACTTCAGCGTCACTTGTTCGGAAACCGGATGGCCGGCGTAGTCAGCCGTTCGCACGTGGATCTTGGCGGCGTCGCCCTGATAGTAGAGATAGCTTTCAGTCCGCGCTTCGGCGATCGTCTTGCCTCGCGTGCCGACGAAGCTGGCGCTTCCCTGCATCTCCCGGCGTGATGAATCAGTGACCTGCGCTTCCAGACGATAGGAGTAGTCCCACTGATCTTTTTCGTCCGGTTGAGGTACTTCAAAATCAACGTTCATGCGACCCTGGATGTCGAGCATGCCGTCCCCTTCCGTAACCATGTCGTCACCGCCGCCGCCGGAGCTGTAGCCATCGTAATAGTCTTCGTCATCCATGTTCTCGGTTTCATCGTCAAACTCGTCACTCGAATCATTCTGGCCCCACCACCAGTGGTAATACCGCGAACGATAGATGTAGTAATGGACGTCCGCGTTCGTGACCGGCGCCCCAAAGAAGTAACGCGCATCAACTGAGAACTTTACCTTCTCGCCGACGGCAGCGAACTGTGACGGCCCGGTGACCTTAACTTTGAACTCGGGCTTCTTGTATTCCTGAACTTCAAAGTAGCCGCTGGCCTTTGCATTTCCGGCGGTGGCATTGATGTGATAGTTGCCCAACGGCGCTTCGTCCGCGATATCCAATTCGCCGCTGAAAGTGCCGCGGGCCGAGAGCGGCAATTCGCGCTCAAGAATCTTGCCGTTGTTGGCGTCTTCCACCGTGACGGTAACGTTCCTGCTGTCGACCATGTGGTAGCCAGACCTGGTCCAGCGCCGCAAGATGCCTTTGAAGTAAACGTGCTGCGCCGGCCGGTAAACCGGACGGTCGCTGTAAACGTAACCGGTAATGCTCGAGTCATAATCGCCGTCTTCGCTCTCCATCCCTCGAAAGTAGAATGAGTCGAGATCCGAGATAACAAAATTCTCGCCGGCGTGGGCCATGACCAAGTAGGAATTGTCCACCGCGGGCGATTCAGGATCCACATCTTCCGCGTCCGGCGCATCGGGCGACTTTGGAGGCTGGACTTTAGTTTTCAAGATGCCGCTCTGGTCAGTGGCGCCGCTGCCGAGACTGGTTTTACCGCGGGCGATTTCTACATTTACGCCGGGCTGGGGCGCACCGGTCTTGCGATCGACAACATAAACAACAACCTCGCCATCCCTGCTGGTCTTCTGCAACATGGTTAAGTTGGTGACCACGACAATAGAGTAGGCCCGCAGATCGCCGTTCACAGCTTCGACCAGGTAAACGCCTGGTCCGCGACGGCCCAGGGAAATCATTCGCCGGTCGTACTGATCGAGGGGCGCGAGTTTTTCCCGCCAGGCACTGACCAGCTGTTCCGGATTCAGCAGCGGCACGCGCGCATAATCGGCGATGTTAAGCGGCGTCCGCGACGGCTCGTCCTGGCGGCGAAACTTCTGGTTGAAAGCTTCGCGATGGTCACGCCCGAGCTGGCCGCGCACATAGTTCTTGATGGCCGTGAAGAGGAAAGTTTTTAGCGAGTGGGTCCGTTCCAGTACTGATGGCTTATTCGCATAGCTTCCTGAAACCTGCGTCTTTTCGTTTTCGCCAAGGTGGTGCGGATCGTCCAGTTGTTTGAAGAACTTCGATGGATCTTTGACGCCGTAAACGCGGAAGTCGAGATAGTCAACGGCCTGGTAGCTGGTCCAGAGTCGCGCCGCCTCATTTGGCGAGAAGGTGCGATTCGTGGACAAGGAGAAGAAGGGCCTGGTATTGACGTTCGCCGGCGTTTGTTCGCTCGCGACAACTGTGTTCCGGGCGGCGCGCGAGCGCACCAGGTTGAATGCAAAAACCGCGGTGACGGCGACCAGATAAATCGCGGTGGTTGGCAGAATCCGCCGCCGGCGTTGACTTGTTTCAGACACGATCAATTTCCCTCCAGACATTCATTCATGACTCATTCAAGAATTTTCAAACGATAGAAGCCCAGAAAATTGCGATTGTTTTCAATCGGGCGCCAGCGTGGATCGGGATGATGGTCCAAAATAGATAGCCGGACTTTCTTCACCGTACCGTTGTCCGTCGGTGAAGATCCGGTGTGGTAAACCACCCAATCGTTGCCGCCTTCCGCGGCCACTTGCGCCTCGCCGAGGAATATCATGACGTGATAAGGGAACTTTCCGGCCCACGGCTGGTAGTAAAAGAGAATGTCGCCCGGCTGGGCCTGATGACGATCGCGGGTTACAAAGCGGCTATTGAAAGATTTTAGGGTGCGGGCGTCGGCGAATTCCGCGAACTTGCCATCGCCGAGATCGGTTGGCTTGAATGATCCGAAATCAGTGCGAAAGAGTTTTTCGCCCAGCGGGTTGTTGTCCAGTCGAAACTCTGCGATGTCTGGAGCGACAGTTTCATATTCCGGACCCATCTTGCGGAACCATGCGTGATCATGGGAGCGCAACGCTTCCCGCCAGGCAAACCGCACCAGGCCGGCGCAATCGCGTTGCCCGGCATTCCATTGTTCGCTCAGACGATAGAATTGCATTTCGGCTATAGCGGTAAACCACCGGCGAAAGCTGTCCCGGTCATGAAAGGTTTTCATCTCAGCGCCGTCAGGCAGACCATCGCCATCCGTATCGGCCCAGAAAGCGGTTTCGGTGCTCCTCTTCCCGCCCGGAAGGTTTTTCGGAGCCATCGAAGAATCAACCGAGGACGGCGCGATGGGAGGGCGCTGGTAGTTCATGCTTTGCAGCGCAACTGGGGCGATGAACAAAGCGAGCCAGCCCGCAATGTACGCAAGCGGTCTTCCGATTTCCTTCGTTGTTGGCGCGGGTCTTGTCATCGCCCTGGATTATCGAAGAACGAAGGAGGTGACGCGACGCGGGGGCTAACAGCGGCACGGCCTGTTAACCTCTGTGCCTGCTTGCGCCGGGTACGCCTGAGCAAGTGTGGAAATCCACACTTTAACAGCGAAGAGAATTAGCCACAGATTTACGCAGATGAACGCGGATCAGAGCAAAACAAAAGGGATAGAGCAAAACAGTCAAGTCATCTGAGTGGGAGGGTTTGTTGAATCCTTTTCTGATCCGCGTTTATCCGCGTAAATCTGTGGCTAATTTCTCTTCTTGTCTGGCGACGGCG
>WNGD01000235.1_pt1 | contig 66257 bp, 53 predicted proteins | sample 5400671 | NCBI WGS metagenome assembly WNGD01 (sample SAMN13153369, study PRJNA577476) | soil metagenome | isolation source: 40 cm soil or saprolite under grassland replicate 2 | place: USA:California | collected 2016-06-15
TGGGCCAGCATCTTCGCTCCTATTCAGCCAGTAATCTCCTGTTCTTCCGTCGCCCTTGCCTGTGCTATGAAGGACACCCGCTCTAGTGGAGTAGCTGGTATGACTTGCCACACCGTTCTCTCCGACAGGCTGCTAGAGGTTCCTTTTCCAATCGCCCTGGTTTCCAGAATATCAATCGCTGCTGAGAATTTCTTGCAGAATCATTGTGCCTTCGTATTTCTCGACCAGGGTGCACAATTGCTCACAGCGTAGCAAGACGGATGCTAGCTGTGGCCAGTAGGCTGGGGCCTCATCTTCTACCTGTCGCCAGTACGCATAGGCCTCGAAGTTGGCAAAAGTGAGTGTCATAACATAACGCGTTGGTTCGTCAGCGGGAGTATTTGTGCGTAGCAATGAGAATTGCTGCACTCCAGGTATCCAGCGCTCCATCTCTACCACACGCATGTGCATCAGTGCCTCAAGATCAGTGCTGGATGCTGCTGGCTTCAACTGCAATATACGTATACAATAGTAATTGTCCATACATACCTCTATATATTCATCAAACTTCATGGGTTATCCCGATAATTCATCTTCCTTGTTTATACTATATAGCTGATACCTATTCCTTGTTAAAATCAAAAGGAGCAAATTTGCCTCTTGCTGTATGATGAGAGTGTGAAGTGATTATACGAGGCAGGAGGGGATGGCATGAGATATGACACGGATTGCAAAAGGCTTGCACCCACCTATGTATATCTCTTTCGATACGTAACCTTCGTTGTATTTATTCTTTCTTTCTATTATGGATTTGCTGTATACGGGACGGTAGCAACAGTCTTTGCACGTGGAGATACCATTACTGTGCAGATCGACGGATTGGCACAACCGCCAGGCTTTTCCCCAAACTTTCTCACGCTGCACGTAAACGATACCGTTGTGTTTGTCAATCATGCTTACCCGGCCAATAGTTATACAATCAACGCGGATGATGGGAGCTTCTCTTCGCCGCGTATTGCTCCTGGTAAACAATGGGAGGTCACCTTTATCAGCAAGGGGTCCCATATCTATCGCGATGCTACATCTCCGCAGCGCATGGTGGGGGAACTGCTGGTCGTAGACGGCGGCGTGAGCTTACTGCCGACGCCTCACCCACTCGTGGAGGCAACGGTTATGGCCGCGATCAAAGAGAGAAAAAATCCGCCCGATAGCATCGTCTTACCTGTTATTGCGCATCCGGCACCTCCTCCAACCAGCTCCCCTGTCTCACTTGTCATATTGATAGTAGTTATTAGTGGGGGCATGATTATCCTGGGGGCGGCGGGCTTCGCTTACTATCAGCGCTATCAACAACGATCTGCTCTACCCGACGAGGAGGATCAAACAGGACCGCTGACAGCGCTCACTCTCAAAGAGCGCATTCAGCAGACGCGCAAGATCATGAACGACTTGAAGAAGAAATTACAGGCCCATTCACCTTTCCGAACTCGTAAACCAGATGAAGATGATGATGAAGAATATGACGATTGGGATCAATTATAAGATCATGGATGAAGAGTAGACAGCTATGAAACGCGTGAGAAATTCTATATTTATAAAAAAATATAAAACTATAATGTTTATGCACAGGCAGTATCCAGATAGTTACGTCAAGCTGATTGCTTTTGTCTGGTTGTTGTTTATTGTTATTATTGGGACCGTTGGGAGTGGCGGGGCACGTACTGCTAACCCTGTCTACACAATGATGTTCTCGACCATAAATTTCAGTTCGCAGTTTCTCCAGGCTGCGGCGGATGACCTGAGTAATCCAGCGCAGAGTACTTTTCATTTAGAGAATGGTAGCCTGCTATGGTATGGTATCACGATAACATCTAACCCTGCTGGTATGCTGCCAATACCGGTGGATGCGGCAAATGATCTTGTAACGGCGACGTTCTTTGATAAGTCTCCATTGCTGCCTCCTATCTATGTTTTACCCTTTGATCAACAAAACAACGCGTATCATTATGAGGTACTCAAGCTGCAGGCGGCATTCTTTGGACCAGGCCAACAACTGCGGCTCACCCTCTCTCCTACGGACCCACACGCGGTTGCCCTGGATATGCTGGATTTCTTACTAAACTTGTTTGGGCAACGCACAGGTGGAGCTGCTGTAGGTCTGCTGGCTCCCGGAACCCTGATCGAAGTACTCGCGCTTACAGCAACAATGAAGGACTTTCACACACTGGTGGAAGATTATATCCAGGTGTTACAGAATGCACAGAACATGCAGACGGTGCAAACCTCTGCCCAGCAGTGTGCTGTCGATATAAAGACGCTGCTGGCCGATTCCGAGGAGAAGAGTATCCTGACCGATATACTCTGGAAGATGTTGGGGAAAGCGATTTCACGCGAGCATATTTTTGCAACCGTGACGAATTTTTCTAGCGTGCAATTTGAGATGGCGCTGGTCGATTTCATGAAGAACGTAGCAGTATCGCTCAGCTTTACCCTATTTGAACGTGATATGCCCGCCGTCGTACTCCAGACAACCAGTACACCCACCCCAACGCCGACACCAACTCCATCGCCGACGCCGACGCCAACTCCTGAGCCAACGCCGATCCCAACGCCAACGCCGACCCCTACGGTGGTGCCGATGCCGACGATAATATACGTGCCCTGGCCTCCTCCTCAGCCTACTGCTACAGGTACGCCACGCTGAGGTATGCTCCAGACTGCTATTACTGAAGAGTTACGTTATCCCGTAACTCTTCATGACCCCTCTTGTTGCTTCCTCAGCGCCGCAGCTTCGCAAGCCGTTGTGTGGGTGGCGGAGTTGGCGGCCTCAGGCTGCCAACTCCGCCACCCACACAACCTGAGCGAGCCGCCGCAGGCGGCGAGGAGTCAGAAAGAGACGACCTGAAGAGTTACGGGATAACTCATGGCCGAATGCTTACACCAATCCCTTGCTCTGGAGGAACTCTCTGGCTACATCATGTGGCGTTGCCCCATTGATGACCTTCAACTGGAGCTGGCTACTTACCTCTGAAGTCAGCAACGGAGCCAGCTTATTGAGTGAGGTGGCGATGTCCGCTGATTTGCTCAGCGAATCCTGGCGAATGATTGGTGCTACCTGATAGTTCGGGAATAGATTCTTGTCATCTTTTAAGAGGACAAAATCATCCTTGGTGATCAGTGCGCTTGTGGTATAGCAGATGTTAAAATCTGCCTGGCCCTGCTGCACGGCAGAGTAGGTTACCGCTGCATCAAGCACTTTAGTGTTGGCAAAATCAAAGCCGTAGGTCGGCTTTAAACCAGGAAGCACGTTGGGATCGCTCTTGCCATCAGGTGGTGTCGCAATCGTCAGCTTGGATGCCAGGGGTGCCAGGTCAGATACCTTGGTGACATTGTACTTGCTTGCATTTGCCTTACTGGTGCAGATGCCATAGGTATCGTTGAGCGGCGACAGGTCAAGCCAGGTAATTTTGTATTTCTGCTCATAGCCAGATTTCACCGCCTGGTAATCCTGGTTTGTATTGTGGGTTGTTTTTACCCCAAGTCTTGCCAGACCTGTCGAGGTGAACTCGGGATAGAGATCGATGTCACCTTTAGTGATCGCGTTAAACACGATATCGTTGGTGCCCAGTTTAGGCTTTTCAGTCACTTTAAAGCCCGCTTTCTCTAACACCTGGGCATAAAGTGAGGTGAGTAATTGCGCTTCAGTATCAAGCTTTCCACCGACTGTCAGGTGAATACTTGAATTCGAAGTTCCCGTGCTACCAGTGCTCCCACCTGTGCTGGTGGTAGAACTGCCGCAGCCTGCCAGAATGACAAGCGAAATAAGGGCTAACAGTGCGAAGGATTTTGCCCTGAGCGTACCTAAAATTGTTGACATGAATTACTCCTTTTAAGAATATGGTGAGAACGAATGCATACAGAAGCTGTTTGCATATTGCTCTCCGATCTATGTTAGCTGTTATTCTGTTCCGTTGCGATCGAGTACACTGCTCCTTTCACATTACGTTACCTGATTGACTATGGATGACTTATAATCATCCTCCATTTTACACTACGACATCACGCTACGAAATTGCCTGAACGCGCAGTCCTTCTGGAGTCAATGCGCGTTGTAACCGGCTGAGTAAGACTTCCGCTATAAGTGCCAGGATAGCAACAGGTATAGCACCGGCCAGAATCTGGACGTTGTCGAGCTGATAGAGACCGGAGAAGATATATTCTCCATATCCGCCCGCTCCAATAACCGCCGCCAGTGTAGCCGTTGCTATTACCTGCACGGCAGACGTACGCACACCCGCTGCGATAATAGGAAGGACCAGTGGAGTTTGTATTCTGGTAATAATTTGCCACGTTGTCATTCCCATGCCACGGGCCGAATCGATGGTTGCCGGATCAATGCCACGAATGCCTGTGTACGTATTGAGCAGTATGGGCGGAATACCTAAGACTGTAAGGGCGATCAGTGCTGGCAGAAATCCCAGGCCCAGGTAGGGCAGTACAGCTACCAGAAAAGCGATGACCGGAATGGCGCGCATCAATCCGCTTACATTGACTGCGATAAAAGCTAGCAGCGGATTGCCGGATACCGCTATCCCGAGCACTACACCAATCACAACCGACAGCGCAATGGCGGCCACACATAGTTCGATGTAGGCGATGCTATGTCCCAGGTAGTCGTTAGTTGGATTAATGATAAATTGATACAACTTATCCATGCATATTTTCTCCTATGCGACCGATACTGCACCGCGTCCACGGTTGAGGGCTATCTGTATTCCCAGTAAGACAAGGTCAAAGAAGATAGCAAGTAATGCAATCACGATAGCTCCTGCAACAACCTGGTCATAGTTTTGATTCTGGATGCCCGTAAAGATAAGATCGCCCAGCCCTCCCTGGCCTACCAATGAGGCTAATGATGCAATACCAATGGTTGTAACGGTAGCGACGCGTACACCTGCAATGATCACTGGCAGTGCCAGGGGCAACGTCACGCGTAGTAACAGCTGCTGTCCATTCATTCCCATCGCCCGTCCAACTTCTGGTAACAACGGATTGATGCCATTAACTGCTGCCGCTGTGTTGCGGATCAGTACGAGTTGTGTATAAACCACCAGTGGAATGATAATCGTTGCAGAACTCAGCCCGGTGACCGGTACCAGAAAAGCTAGCAGAGCGAGACCTGGGATGGTATAGAGTAGACCTGTTCCGGTTATGACCGGCAGGTAAAGGGGACGGTAACGTGTTACGAGCAGTCCCATCGGGAGCGCAATAACTAACGAGATGAGCATGCTGATTCCAACAATATTGAGATGTTGGAACAGCAGATTCGGAATACTGCTTTGATCGCTTAGATCATAGTGCAGCGGATTAAGCAGATAATTCATAGTCCTCCCTCATCACCTTCTTTTGCCTGCATATATGAACGTAACATAGTAACTACCCGCCTTAAATGGTAGTCTCTTCACGGGCTGTTTCGTTACGGTGCATGCGGGTAATCTCGTGATTGATGCTGGCGAGGGTTATATATCCGAGATGGTTTTGATTGTTCTGTACAGAGAGGGCGGGGGCGTTGGTTTCGAGGAGTTTCAACATGGCTTGAAGCAATGTGGCATCAGAAGAACATGTTGGGACATCTCCCCAGTGCGCCGACGAGACCGCCTCTGGCTCATTATCCAGAGCATCGGAAACAGGCAGGTACTGTAGCTGACGCAAGATGCTATCAGCTCCCACCAACTTGCTCACAAATTCGTTGGCGGGATTCGCCAGCAGATCGACTGGTGAACCGAGCTGGATCAGCTTTCCGTCGTTCAAGACCGCAATCTGGTCACCAAGTTTGAATGCCTCTTCTATATCATGGGAGACAAAAAGAATTGTCTTATGCACATCGCGCTGGATACGCTTCAACTCATCCTGCATGCGGGCACGTGTAATGGCGTCAAGCGCACCGAACGGTTCATCCATCAGCAGAATAGCGGGATCGGTTGCCAGCGCACGTGCCAATCCTACACGCTGCTGTTGACCACCGGAGAGCTGGCGTGGGAAGCGTTTGCGATACTCGTCGGGTGGCAGACCAACCAGTTCCAGTAACTCATCGACGCGTGCAGCCAGGCGTTGCTTCGTCCAGCCTCCTGCGATCTCTGCTGTTACGCGCACATTCTCGGCAATGTTTAGATGCGGAAAAAGTCCAACCTGCTGAATAACATAGCCGATGCGGCGGCGTAGCGTAATCGGATTTTCTTGCAGGACATTCTTCCCTTCGATCACAATCTCGCCGGAGGTCGGTTCAATCAGACGATTGACCATGCGCAGGAGCGTCGTCTTACCAGAACCAGAGGTCCCCACAAGCATGCAGGTGCTTCCTTCTGGCACTTCAAATGAGACAGCGTCAACGGCAGGTTTAGCGCTTCCTGGGTATTGCTTGGTGATCTCGTTGAATGCGATTTTTTCCATGCCTCTGGGTACTCCCTTATCAGTAACTGTGCTGTTACAATCGTTACGTAGTTTAAATTATATGAAAGTTTTTCCCCTTTGCAAAGGTTTAACCTGTCCATTATTCTGTTTGACTGGAATGTTCAAGTCAGTACCTATACTACGTCCCACAAAGTGAAAAAGTCTCGTTCCTTTCTCTGCTTGCGACAAGTGAGCTACGATAAAAGCGAAGATATGCTCTATTTTACGGATCTACCTTGAATGTCCTTCTGAGTATCTGCTCCGCCGCATGTACGTTGGGGATATTTAGAAACCTGCCTCATAAAAGAGCCAGAACTCCCCAAAGCTCCACAGCGCTACCGTTTATCTTTAGTGAGTCATTAGATAGAGCCATATCCATGAAAAAATGGCGTTCGGTGAACTCATTGTTGTAATTGTTATCGTATTGTGTGTTTTGTAATGTTGGAGAACTACATGCGTTTCATTTCTAAGCTTATGCTTGCCGCTGTAGCTGTGGTGGTTGTTGGTGTCGGGGCCTTCGGTATTTCCCTCATTGCCCGTGCCAGGACTGATCAGCGTGTCCCCATCAGCGGCCAGACCGTCCCTCTGTTGAAAAATGCCCGCTTTATTGGAACTGCCAGTGGGCAGCAGCAGCTTGACCTGTCGATAGGGTTGAAATTGCGCAATCAGCAGGAGTTGGATAGCCTGCTGAGTGATATTTACAATCCTAAGTCTTCTCTCTATCATCATTTCCTCACTCCACAGCAGTTTGCTGCCGAGTTTGGTCCTACTGCGGCTCAGCAGCAACAGGTGGTCGATTACCTGCGCGGTCAGGGCATTGCCGTAACGCATATTGCTCCCAATGGTCTGTTGATCGATGCCCAGGCCAATGTATCTACCGTCCAGACGGCTTTTGAGGTCAAGATTAACAACTACCAGATTGGCCCGCGTAAGTTCTATGCAAACGCAAATGCGCCTACAATTCCTTCTGAGCTTTCTGCGCTCATCCTCTCTATTGGTGGTATGGACAACAGTGTACGTTTGCGCCCACTTAACCAACATGTCGTCCAGAAAAGTGTCAGTGCGCATGCAACGCCGCTCGCAGGATATGCTCCTCCTGACCTGCTAGGAGCTTATAATGGCGCTCCTCTCCAACAAGCTGGCATTCAGGGTAACAATCAGACGGTTGCGGTCTTTGAACTGGATGGCTTTCAGCAAAGTGACATCGATCAGTATGTAAAGAATAATAATTTGAGCGCGCCCAGTATCTCAACGCAACTTGTCGATGGCGCAACTCAGACCGCCGGGCAGGGAGCGATCGAGGTCGAACTTGATATTGAGGTTGTGGCGGCAATGGCTCCTAAAGCCGCGCAGATTGTGTACATTGGACCGAATACGACGCAAGGCGTCAATGATACCTACAACAAGATTGTGACCGATAATAAAACGCAGATCACCACTACCAGTTGGGGCGAGTGTGAGTCACAGTCCGGTAACGCCGAGTTACAGTCGCTTGACAATATCTTCAAGCAAGGTTCCGCCCAGGGAATGACCATGTTTGCGGCTTCCGGTGACTCCGGTGCTTATGACTGTAACGATAGCAACCTGGCTGTTGACTCGCCTGCCAGCGATCCTTACATTACCGGCGTTGGCGGTACCAATCTACAGACCAGCGCTGGTGCGTATGGTAGCGAGTCGGTGTGGAGCAATCCTACTGATACACAGCGCAGTCCCAAGGGTTCTGGTGGTGGCGGTGGTATCAGTGGCCTCTTCCCCGAACCGAGCTGGCAGACAGGCCCTGGCGTCAAAAACCAGTATAGCAATGGCAACCGCGAAGTCCCCGATGTCGCGGCTGATGCTGATCCACAGACTGGCTATGCTATCTACTGTACGGTCTCTGCGGCAGGCTGTCCTGCTACCGGCAATGTCGTTGTTGGTGGTACGAGTGCTGCGGCACCGCTATGGGCGGGTAGTATGGCAATGATCAATGAGTATCTGCAAAAGCAGGGCAAAGCGCGTGCTGGTTTTGCCTCTCCGTTGCTCTATAGTCTGGCGAGTTCAACGCAGCAATATCCGCCATTTCATGATGTGACCAGCGGTAACAATCTGTTCTATCCGGCGACAGCGAGTTACGACCAGGCAAGTGGCCTTGGTTCACCGAACATCTATAATATTGCGCGTGACCTTGCAGGAGGTACGGGGCCTACTCCAACTCCAACGCCCGGAACGACACCTGTACCAACGGTGACCAGCACGCCGACGCCTGTACCAACTGCGACGTCGACGGATACACCAACGCCTGCCCCGACTTCGACCACAATACCAACACCACCGCCAACAGGAAACCTGGTCCAGAACGGTAACTTCGAGAACGGCATTGATCCGTGGCAGGAATCATCGGCGGCAGGCTACGAACTGGTTGATCCGACCAACCCGCATACAGGGCAGTACAGTGCATATCTGTGTGGCTACAGTAGTTGCAACGACGTAATCAGCCAGAATTTCACCGTCCCAACTGGTTCGACACACATCTCTCTTAGCTACTGGTGGGATGGTCAGACAAATCGTAGTGCGACGAGTTGCCAGGATTCCTTAAATGTCCAGTTGCTAAACAGTAATGGGAAAGTGATAGGCAAGGCACAACGTGTCTGCAACACCAATGCGAATAATCGGTGGCAGCAGGTGACGCTTGATGCAACCAGTTCACTATCCAGATATGCCGGTCAAACGGTAACGCTGGTCTTCAGTGGTAAGACAACGGCGTCCCATGTGACAACATCCTTCTTTGTGGATGATATCGCCGTTACGGCTCAGTAGGGGTGGGGCTGGCCCCTACCCGCTGCAATGCAAGAGAAATCGTTCTCAATGAAACGGGTGGGGCTGGCCCCCACCCGCGTGCCCCTCACCCGCAGACCAATGTCATGGGTTCCCGGATGGGGGCAAGCCCCATCCCTACTTCCATCCAAAATCGTCGACATAGACATCGGTGGCAACACCAGGATGCGAGGTGAAGAACTGTATCCCGAACTGCCCAACCCTGTGCGTAAATTTCACTGGCAGCGAGTACCAGACCTTATTCCAGGCACCGGATGTAAGCGTGAGCGAGCTGGCAAATTGCCAGGAATTTGCAGTGTCGGCGACGAAAATCTTGGCATTCATCAGGGCATCTTTGTTAGCGACATAGATGTACACCGTGATCATCTGTCCTGCCTGCGGCGGAGAGGCAGTGCTGCTGGCAGGAGCCAGAACGGTCGCTGTGTTGTCCTCGCTCACATTTTGGAGCGTAAACATCAAAGAGTGCTTCCCATCTACTGCTCTAGCCGTCGTATTGACCGGGGGCGTAATACCCTGACCTATAGCATGCCAGCCAGCGGTTCCACCGTTCTCAAACGTATACTGGGCGTTGGGATCTGGGACGGGTGGCGGCGGACCCTGGTAGTAGGCAGCAGCCGGAGTCTTCTTATCAACCATGACCGATTGATACATGTGCTGAAAGATTGTGCCTTCCGATCCGATCTGACCATGGAAGACCAGTGGCATAGGCTGGTTGGTAGCGAAGTACTGCATAGAGGCAAAAATGCGATTGCTAATGAGCAGTTGCATCGCCTTAGTTGTCCAGGACTGTATAAATGCCGGGTTATTATACTTCCCGTCATTAATCGGCTGACCATTGATGACCTCCTGGTCAGACGTATAGTTCCACTCCGTAATCCAGATGGGCAGCGTCTTCCCAATGGCCTCCTGCATCGCGGCGCGTGCCTGTGCAAAATGGATCGGCCAGCTATCGAGATTTGCCAGGCAGAAGGCAGCGGTCCAGTTGACACTGCACGTATACTCGTGCCAACTTATGCCATCTGGCAGTGGGTTCGCCTGCTGAAGAAAGGTTTTGAGATAGCGGCGCGCAAACTGGTAGTTATCGGGGCCAATAAAGCGTGCAGTCGGAAACTGCTTTTTCAGCAAGGGAATGACCTGGTTCCATTGTTGAGTATACTGGTCGGCATTAATGCCGTTGAGATCAGACTCGTTGCCAAATTCAAAGTAAACAGGCTGATTCCCAAACACACCTGTCATCGCGCGAATGAGCTGTTGATCAGCATTAAACAGAGGGCCATCTTTAAATTCCGGACCGTGTATCACCACGAGGGCGCTCGCGCCAATTTCTTTAATAGCGCTAGCCGCAGCTATCTCGGTCTGTGGATTCAAGGTGCTGCGGGTAGGCATACGAATGATGCGTACGCCGATATTTTTCAATTGCTGGCGGGTCGCTGCTGAATTCAGAATCGGCTCATCATTATCGTGGAAGAGAGCCATATTGGTACCAAAGAGAAAAGGCGAGATTTCGGTGTTATTGGTAATCGAATTCAGAGCAGGAGGAGTCGCGGGCGTCGGAGTCGCCCGTGAATGAGATTGAGTTATGGCCAGTCGTTTACTCTGGAAGAGGAACCAGCCATTCTGTGAAAGTACTACGACTGCCGACTTCTTAGGCGGGAGAGGTCGCGTAGGCGTGTACTTTTGTGAGGGCAGTTCTGGCATCGTGCTGGGACGAGGATCTGTGTCAACGGCAGGCCAGTTCGCTGTCGCATATTGCTGAGCGGCAGGTATAGATGGCATGCTTTGCTGTCCAGTTGAAAGCTTATTTGATGCATATCTGGAGAGCAGACCCGACGAAGCAGGTGCTGGAGGTACCTGGTAACCGGTTGGCGGAACGCCTTGCCGCCCGGTTTCGTATGGCAAAAAGGATATGGCCTCTTGTCGCCCGGTCTCCTGTGGCCAGGTGGGCGGAACGCCTTGTCGTCCGGTCTCCTGTGGCGAAAAAGGAGGCGTTTGCTGCTTGCCAGTGACGGGGAACCAGGGAGTGGCTTGCTCACCCGGAGCCAGCGGCTGAAATTGCGCAGCATTTCCCTGACGAAGAACGAATTGCGTGAACGACGAAGGGGGCTGCGGACCAGTCTGTACTGGAGAGACTGGTTGTGAGTCGGGGCTGGCAGAAGGCCACGGCTGCCCATACTGTACGCCAGGATAAAAAGGAGCCGGGGGGAAACCTTGTTCATAGCCTTGCTCACCCTGGCTGAAATGTTTATCTGTCGTTGGAGACTGAAACGGTGGGATGTTTTGCCGGGCTGGGCCATTTGCAGCCTCTGGCTGGTCAGGTTGTGCCGGAGGCTTTCCTGACTGCAAGAATTGATTCAGTTCAGTTCTGTTTGTATTATCTGGAGGAATCATTCCTTAATTTACCACTTTCTTATGTGTAGGCCCGGTCAGCCACTTCCAGGCAAAACAACGTTAGTTCGCTTTTTATTGCATATGCAAATCTTTCTATGTTACCTCTCATTTGTTATTGTTATGTGTACCATTCGTAAATTAAAAATAAATGAGGATGAGCATAATGGGTGTACTAATGGGCTATCGGCATGGTGTGGTTGTTCATCTTGCAGACGTTTATACTATCTCACTAATTCGTGTGTTTATTGTACTACCACCGTTAGATTCATATTGACGTGGATGGTGCAGTAAAGGTGAAAGGTCCCTGTCGTGTTGAATGGACCAATGGATTGCTGATCGTTACCATTAAACTGGACCTGTACGGCAGGTGCGCCAGGTTCAATGGCTGGTCTTTGTGTACCATTACTATCCCATCTACCATTTGAAATGACATGTACAACGGCCACATCATCGACCAGCGTCAATTTGTCGCCCTTCTTAATCGTGATGCTGGTTGGTACAAATTGCATTTCGTTCATGTGCACAGTTGTCGCTGGATCGAAGCCGCCTGTCGTGCTGCCAGACGCACAGGCAGCAAACAAAATAGCAAGCAAGCCCAATACAGCGTATGCTAACAAAATCTTTTTCATCGCATGTATAATGCTCCCTTGTTGTAACAGGCTCACAAGCTTATCCAACCCGCGAGCAATAACTGTGTATTTTTAATACTGGCAAATTGTGTGGGTGTGCCACCACTCATTGACCCGTAGTACATATTGTAGGTATTGGTCTTCGCATCAACTTCTTGCAATGCATAGTATTGACCGTCACGCGAGACGTTGGACCATGCGTATTGTGTGAACTGACATAGTGATTGCATATTATTTTTGTCGCTGCTCAGTTGCGTCAGCCCTGTGCCGTCGGTATTTATTTTCCACAGCCCGTTCTTGCTCGTGTCGCCGCTGTAGTTCTCGATCAGTAAGAGCAGAGTGGTAGGACTAATGGCGCGCAACATCGTTACTGCCTGTGAAAGCTTCTCTATCGTCTGAGCGCTACCGCCTGTTGCAGGCTGACTGGTAATTGTGCTGGGACCGGCTGGCGCACCCAATCCGCCTCCTGCTGGTGCCGCAAGAGTACAGGTGCTGAGAAGGAGGAGCTTCGAGTCATAGCTACTATCGAAACTGCCCAGATTGCCACAGGTCCGGCTGCCCGCAACGATCTTTTGCAGATCGCCGTCATGTTGATTGGCCCCTTTCTTGATATCGAGCAGGTAGATATCCTGCGGTCCGCCATCCGGGTTTGGGACGAAGCTAACCACATAAGCATGGGTGTTATCGAGCCAGGTCTGTGCATTATAGCCCAGGTTGGATTGTGATACCAGCTCCGGCTGTACATTGCCGCTAACGACATCCAGCAAGTAGGTTGTGGGTTGACCGGCAGCAGAAGCTACATTAAAGATGACAGTTTTCTGATCGAAGGACCACTGAGCATGATTGATTGCATCGTTGGTGGGAGCGCAATACAACGTTTGCAACCCCTGCCCGTCCACGCGTACCATACGCAACTGGCTCTGTCCGGCAATCGTGGCGACGAAAAGTACCCACATGCCATCCTGCGAGATCTGAGCTTCGCTAATATATGCCTGGGCTATCTTGCTAATCTCGACGCCGCCTGTTATACCAGGGTTAACTTCGCGCCGTTTGATAGTGCCTGCGAGTGGATTAGCGGCTGAGCCTTCGTTGACGATATATACGATATTCTGCCGGTTTCCTAACGCCAGCGGCGCGATGATTGCTGCCCTGGCCTGGTTTGCATTCGGACAGGCCGTTTGTGTTGATGGTATCTGTGCACTGGTCGTGTTATTGCTATTGCCAGGTGTAGAGGCACCCTTGTTGACAGGCGTGATACCTGTAGTTGGTGGTTTGTTTTGCTGTGTGCCACCTGGAGTGGGAGTGGCCTGTGTGTTGTGTCCTTTGAATACACCTTGCGTATATAAGACACCGCTCAGACTTGCAGCCAGGGCAAGGATAATCAGGATAAGTGCAATGATTAGTGGTCTATTTGAGCGTGAGTGTTGTGTCGGCCCGGATTGTGCCGGGATTGTCGGGTGAAAGACAGGAGTTGGTTGACCGCCGGCTGGGGTGTAGGGTGTTGATGCGTGGGCGTAGGATTGTGTTGGGGACGAAGGCATTCCGGGTGTTGATTGCGATCTCTGGAGGTGCACTGGTCCTGTCGGGCCGTAATCGTCTGTCTTGTGTTGTACAGGTGGCGTACTCGTCGGAGGTGACATTGGCATAGATGAATCTGGTCTGACCGTGGGTATATTGGTGCCAACGAAAGTTGCCTGATCACCTGCCACCACCTGTAATAATGCCTGACGTAGATCAGCAGGACGCTGATAGCGTCTTGCCGGATCTTTTTCCAGGCAGCGCAGCACGATCGCTTCCAGTGCTGATGAAATCTGTGAATTGACCTCGTGTAGGGGGCGAGGCTGCTCATAGAGATGCTTCACCAGGATGCCCATGTAGTTTTCGGCCTCAAAGAGATATGTGCCTGTCAGCATCTCATAGAGCACAACGCCCATTGCATAGATGTCGCTTGCCGGGACGACCTTTCCATTGATCTGTTCTGGGGCCATGTAGTCGGGAGTGCCTGTAAGTGCATGAGTTGTCATACTGGCGTCTTGACTGAGAAGTGGTGTATCTGCGCTCTCTGTTGCCAGTACTTTGACCAGTCCAAAGTCGGAGAGCATCAGCGTTCCATCAGCCTTGAAGAGCATATTGCCTGGTTTGATATCGCGGTGAATGAGGTTACGTTCGTGGGCATATTGCAATGCACTCAAGATCTGACTCATCAACCGTACCGCTTCCCAGCCAGGAATGGCACCGCGTCCACGCAACCAATCGCGCAACGACCCACCAGCCATATGTGGCATCACCAGGTATGCGCTGCCATCTTTTTCACCATACTCATAAACGGGAAGGATATGAGGATGATCAAGCTGGGCCAGTACTCGTGCCTCACGTGCAAAGCGGCGCAAGAAATCCTGCGTATTGCCTTCGCGTGGCATAAATACTTTGACCGCCACTTCTCGCTGTAGATTAATATCTTCTGCCAGAAATACGGTAGCCGAGCCGCCATAGCCCAGGGGTCGTATCAAGCGATAGTGTCCCAGGATTTGACCAATGATCTCTTCAGGTCGCATAAAATATAATCTCCCGCAAAGCCATCATACATACATTTTATCCCAGGCTTTAGCCACGCCCGCACCCCTGGGTCCAGATCTAGTGATTGCTTGTCATTATCCAATATATCTATATACGTATAAACGCGAGAATTATTCTTTTGCATAGGATAAATTATCAGTAGGGGTTGCGCTTGCCGCCACCCGGTCCCCATCGAGAACTCTGCTGGGGGTTCATATGGGGGCCGGGTGGCGGTAAGCGCAACCCCTACTGGCCGTTATTGCATCTTTTGCGGCAAAGGCGACTCTTACGGAAACCTGTGCGTCGCGTCGTTTGCGGATTGCTGTGTGGTACTCATCGCTTCGAGATTGACCACGATTGGCTCCTGCGAATTACGCACAATTACCCACTGTGAAGAAGTATCTCCTGGATTGATCTCCTGATGTGGGACAAAGGGCGGTACATAAATAAAATCGCCTGGCGCAACGCTTTCCTCAAATTCCAGGTTGTCCCCCCAACGAATCTTGCCGTTGCCGGATACTACGTAGATCACCGTTTCAAGTTCGCCGTGATGGTGCTTTCCGCTGGCAACGTGGGGTGCCACAACCGTTACGCCTGCCCAGATACCCTGTGACCCGGCCAACTCGCGTGAGACAGCTGCAACACGCTGCATGCCTGGGGTCTGTGGCGTATTTGCATCGAACTGGTGCGGCTTAATGACGCGCACATGCTGCCAATCTTGTTGCGTTTCGTTGGTACTCACTGTAAATACCACCTTTCGTAGGGCCTCCCTTGCGGGGGCCCTGGGAGCCGATAGACAGGGCCTCCGCAAGGGAGGCCCCTACGGGAACATGCGGGGGAATTGTTCCCAGGTCTCATAATCTTCCTCAATTATACACATTTCTTTATAATCCTTGCTTAACTGCTCACATCAGTGTCCAACCGACTATCTCCGCACTTTCGCCTGCCTGAGCGATGGCTGCCAGCGTTGATGGACCTCCACTCAAGGGCCCATACACAACCCTGGTCAGCACTTTGTCGCTACCAGGGATATAGTCATAGCCGATTGCAGCGTACATGCGTCCATCGCGTGAGATACACGACCAGACCGTATGCTGGTCGCTTAAGAGCTTACCATCCCTTGTCAGAAGCATAAGCCCGCTGCCATCTGTATTTATTTTCCACAGACCATCCTGCTCACCAGACGCGGATCTGCCTCCCAGTACGAAGAGCAGCGTTGTTGCAGAGATGGACCGTACCTGAGTGACGGCATGGACATGACTGGCATAGACGACATGCAACCTGCCGCCGGTTGCGGGCTGTGCGCTGATAATGCCGGGTGGTAAGGGCTGTCCCTGTGGTGGCGTAGCACCACTCTGGCTCAGTAGCAGCTCATTTCTATTGGTTGTCAGACTGAGATCCCAGCCGTAGCCCCGGATCAATGCGATGTGCTTGATGTTTCTGCTCTGTATATCAAACAGGTAGACATCGTGCGGTGGGACACCGTCGTTTGTAGAGTAACCTTGCATATAGAGCTGGGTATTGCTCAACCATGCGCGTGGAATATAGCTGGTATGATTTCTGGTACTCATGATAGTCTGTAACTGGCCCGTATTCATATGCAGCAATTGTATGATGGGATCGGGTGGTGTCCCCGTTGCACCTGGTGTTCTGAAGACGATTGATTGCTGATCCGGCGACCATAAAAGGTTGTCAATAAAATTTATTGGTGCTCCATTGTCGGGCGCACAATACAACGTCTGCAAACCCTGACCATCAATACGGATCATTTGTATAGCCAGTCGATTGGCAACCTGTGTGGCAAACAGGACGAATTGTCCATCCGTCGAGAGTTGCGCATCGCTGATAGTTACATTATCGAGGCTCAAGATCGTTGTTTTCTGCCGACTACTTGTATCGTAGCGCAGCAGCATGGCCGCGCTACTCGTATTGTAGGTGTAAACGAGGTTTTGTTGCTTCCCTATCACCAGGGGAGCGGTAAGAGCGGCTCGTGCCGGACTTGTTGTAGGGCAATTGGTCTGGGTTGCAGGCATGCGCGTGCTTATGTGTGCGAGTAAAAGACCTGTATTCGTATTACTTTGCCTGCCCGCTCGCGCTAAATCGTCACTACTTAGTTCTGATGCCATATGCATATTGCAGCCGCTCAACAAAAATACGATACTACAGATCATAATAGCCAGCAGTAAGCGCTGGTTGCGTATAGAGTACATAGCTATAGGTTCTCCATTCATCATAACATGAAAAAAAAGAATATTTGCGTTCTATAGTCTATTGTACTCGTTACCAGAAATTGCCTTCTCCCGTAGAGGCACGCCTTGCGTGTGCCGGACGTCCGTGGATCATGAAAACGTATAGATATGCGACACGTACCCGGACGCACGGCACACGCAAGGCGTGCCTCTACGGGTCGGAAGATGCGTTATTGGGAGCGATGTTCCGTACAATAGTGATAGGTCTTGGCGACCACTGTGACTACGTTCTTGATCTCTTTTTCCAGGCGAAAGGCTGGACCGGCTGGCAGGAACAAGATGCTCCCCTCGCGCCGCACACAGACATTTTCCACGATAATAGCCCGCAGCAGCCAGAGCGCCATCTCCTCATCAACACAGTACAGACCGACCCAACCCGGGCTCTTACTGCGCACAGTAGGAAGATCTGTAACCAGTCGGAGTCCACGCTCAATCTCAGCAACCACGCGTTCATAAGCGTCTGAATCTGCATTTACTTCCTCTGGAGCAACCGGTTCTAATAACGTGCCTCGATGGGGAGGACCTCCTGCCAGGGCAAGATCGCAGAAGTCGGTCCATATGCGGTCCCAGGCAACTCGCCCGTCATCGTCGTAGAGCAAGGGCGCAGATCCCATCGGGGCCGAACTGACAGCACAACCGTTCTGATAGCGTGGAGGCAGCATGTCTGATACCGTAAATGGTACGAGCTGAGAGGAAGCGTGTTCGTGAGGATGAGGACGCCCAAAGGAGGCGCTATCACTTATGTTGCGCCAGTCTACTTCGGCAACCGCGCCACCAACAATTGTGACGAAGCCTGCTGGAGTTGTAGCATTCTTCCAGATAGTATAGTCACCGGCTGCGAGCGCGAGAAAGAGTGCGGCAAACACTGAGCGCTCGCTGACCTTCCGTTCCAGCACAGAAGTATGAGTCCTCCGCGCATCGTTCCCCAGCGGACTGACCTCGATCTCGCGGCCACGTAGTTCCTCTCTGGTGTAGATAACCAGTGCCCCTATGTCCTGTCCTATGTCTAATACTGCATGCTCGGTATGAACCCTTTCTATATACTGCTCGACCATTATTATTTGCTCCTTTTTGTATTCTTCTCATCATTTCATCAAGTCCCTGTCAGCGCCGCCCTCGCGAGGATTGGATAGGCCTTTCCCATTTAAACCTACGACCGGGAGCCACCTGTAGATCACCATTCAAAAGTCCGTAGAGGCATGCCTTGCGTGTGCCGTGCGTCGTGCCTTGCGTGTGCCGTGCGTCGTGCCTTGCATCGTGACATCGAGGGGAACGGCTCCTCCTCTGTGGGGACGCACGGCACACGCAAGGCATGCCTCTACGGGTCACGTGGGCGACTCTTAAATCGCCCTGCTAATTATATTGCTCACATTTCCCTAACAGTTCTGCAAACGATATAATATAAAGAGCGTCTGAGATAAATCCTCTCACAGATCAGGCAGGAGAACAGTAATATGAGCATACAATCAATTAATCCGGCGACTGAAGAGATCATCGAAACATTTGAGCCGTATAGTGCGGAACAGGTGAATGAAGCTCTTGAGCAGGCGCGGCGTGCTTTTTTGCACTGGCGCGAAACTACTTTTACCAGCCGGAGCGCCCATCTCCATCGTGTTGCCAGCCATTTACGCGAACACAAGGCCGAACTGGCTCGTACTGCGACCCTGGAGATGGGTAAGCCAATCATCGAGGCCGAGGCTGAGGTCGAGAAGTGCGCGTGGAACTGCGATTTCTACGCGGATAATGCAGAGAAGTTTCTCGCGGACGAACATATCAAGACCAATGCCACCGAAAGTTATGTCTCTTATCAGCCACTAGGTGTCGTACTGGCACTGATGCCGTGGAACTTTCCTTACTGGCAGGTCTTCCGGTTTGCTGCACCAGCATTGATGGCGGGCAATACGGCTGTATTGAAACATGCCTCCAACGTCTCGCGTGCCGCCCTGGATATCGAACACATCTTCCAGGAGTCAGGCTTGCCTCAAGGGATATTTAAGACCGTCCTGGTGCCAGGTGCGGAGACACGGAGCTTGATCGAGGATCCACGTATCGCTGCAGTCACACTCACAGGAAGTGATGCAGCAGGCGTCGCGGTCGCCTCGGCCAGTGGGCACGAGCTCAAAAAGAATGTGCTGGAACTGGGGGGCTCGGACGCCTTCATTGTATTGGAAGATGCCGATCTCGATGCAGCCGCGCAGACAGCCGTACGCGCACGCTTCCAGAACACCGGACAAAGTTGTATCGCCGCCAAGCGCTTTATCGTCGTAGAGGCAATCGCCAGGTCGTTCGAGCGCAAATTTGTGGAGGCAGCATCAAAGCTACACGTAGGGAATCCATTCGATCGACAGACGCAGATCGGTCCGATGGCGCGTGGTGATCTGCGCGACGCACTCCAGAAACAGGTGCGCGCTTCCATCGCCATGGGTGCGCATGTATTACTTGGCGGCAAACCGATGGAAGGCAAAGGCTACTACTATGAGCCAACCATTATTACCGACGTAACACCCGACATGCCCATCTTCCGCGAAGAAACCTTCGGCCCGGTCGCAGCGGTTATCCATGCCCGCGATACCGAGCATGCAATAGAACTGGCAAACGACTCAGATTTTGGACTGGGTGGTAATCTATGGACGAGCAATATTGATGTAGCGCGTAAGCTGGCCCGGCGCATAGAAAGTGGAAGTGTGTTTATCAACGGCATGACGACCTCAGATCCACGTCTACCCTTTGGTGGCATCAAGCACAGTGGCTACGGACGCGAACTCTCTTCGTTTGGTATTCACGAGTTTGTGAATATTCAGACAGTTTGGATTGGTCCGACAGTGGATGCCGCACCTGCAAAAGCTCCAGGCGAGTAGGGGAACCAGGTAGAGAATGCAAACGCATAGGCGTCAAGGGAAGAAGAGATGGGGTTGTTCCGTCGAGCCATCTCATCGCATGTTTCTGCCTCCGTAACTTGACGCCAATGGGGTGGGGCTTGCCCCCACCCGCGTTCACCTGGGTCAGTGGGTGGGGGCAAGCCCCACCCCTACGAAAGCCTGTTTCCCCCGCAAGGATGCAGAACCTGCACCACTTAGGGATTGGATTTAGCGATACCTGAGATGCGCGGTGTCCCAATGCCTGTTGCCAGGTCATAATTCTGAGTCACCAGATAGAGACCATTGTTGTTCTCAGTCTGATTAATCCCCGTAATGTCGTGGAAGAAACTGTTATAGGAATTATTAGAGCGGAACAACTCGTACAACTGGGAGTTTGCGTTCCCAAAGCGCTCTCCATGAACGCTATCCCACAGGGCAATAATCCCTGACCATACTGGACTGGAGAGGCTGGTACCTCCAATGCCAAACCAGCCAGGAGCAGGTTGCGTACTGGAGAAGAGCGCACAGGTACTGTTCGTCGCTGCATTCCCCGTACAAAACTCTGCATAGGGAGTGAACTCGTCAGCGTTGGCTGAAATATCCGGTACCTCGCGACAGAACTGTCCTCTAGCGGCCAGGCTGCAATACGGCCCCTTCTTACTGGAGGAATTGATCACTCCTGGGCCAGATTGATACGATAGCTTCGGCCAGAAGGCGCTTACACCACCACCGCCCGCGCCCAGGTTCACACAGTTGTTCAGGCCCATAGCTGTGCCTGAACACTCATTAAGAGGATTCCACACAGTCTCAAAGCCCGTAGGATAGGATGGATGCTGGTTGGATCCCGGGTCAAACGTGCCAAAGGATGTCCCACCCACCCCTGTGACAAACGGCTGCGAAGCGGGATCATCAACGGCAACAGATTTCAGGTTCGTACTGCCAGTATCACGTAAACAATCGAAAGCACCAGTGTCGCCCGCTGACGTAAACATGCTCTGACCCTGAGCCGCCATCTGTGCGAAAGCGATGAACTCGGCCTGAGCTGTAGCGATACCTGCATCCTGCTCGCATAGCCCCCAGCTTGAACTGATCGAGTCAGCCAGATTATCATTAGCGATCTTGAAGTACTCGTCTACTATCGTAATACTGAGGAAATCATTGGGAGCATTGTAGACCAGAATACGATTAATCTTCGGGGCAATAGCAATCTGCGTTTCAATATCAGCTTCTACCTCGACATCCCCTGAGTAATCGTTGGGGGGATTACATGTATCGCCAGTGGGACACGCAGGAGTGAGAGGACCACCGTCAACGTTGATATCGACGAGAGGAACATTTTCCGACGATCCAAAGAACTGGCGCTCATAGGTTCTGATGTCGCTACGCGTGTAGCCCGACAGTTCAAAGACTGCCAGCGTAGCTCCTTTGCCTTTACCTTTATTACCTAGCTTATAGACCTGATCAGCTCCATAGATGCCAGCAGTCTGAGAAGGAGTGAGACCACTGCCACCAGGGCCTGCTCCGTAGTGGGGTACTACTCTCCCCGCCTTCTGAGCCGCTGTGTGGGTCATAACGTAACTCGGGTGCAATTTAGCGGTATTCGACAAACCACTCACGGCCACTACCAGGTTACTCAGACTGGCCGGGATCTGCAAATTGGTATCGTTCTGGAAGAACGATTGCCCGTTAGCGGCCACGTAATCGCTGATATGGGTATGAAAGGCAGTCTCAATTTGAGCCGTCGTACCCGTAGCACGTACCAGGAAAGGCGATGGGGAGGCAATAACTTGAAGCCCTGCCTTCCCTAAGAAGCTACTTACCTGCCCAATCTGGGGGGTAAGAGGTGCAAAGCTCGCATTAAACTCTCCTTGCGCGAGCCATTGATGGAACTGAGGGCTATTTACGTCATAAAGTGCTGTCATCAGATTATTAAGTGCTGCACTATTGCGTGGCTTTAAGACAAGTGAGATAGTGAGTGGTCCATTCGCTGTATGATTGCCGCTCAGCTTTGCGCTTGCTGGAGCACTTACATAGCTCCCGGCAAGCGAGATATACGACGGATTCGCCGCCGCAGCCGCCGTACGTGTGAAGGCAATGGTGCTAAAGCTTGCGGCAAGTAGAAGCGACAGGACAGCGAGGGTCACAAGAGAACGTCGAGGTGCGATGAATCGATGCATGCGATTTCTCCGATATTCAATCAAGCAAAATTATTATGCAAAGGTCTGACACTTCCAAAGTATACCCGAGACATATCCAAACTAATAGAGATACCGGTGTAGAAGTGGTGTTTATCAGGTTAAGAAATGGTAAAGACTTTTGAGTTTGTGCGCATTGTAGTGTTAAAAGATTCACGCGAATTGAGCTTAGTATGTCACCATATGCGGGCTAGATGAGTACTTTATATAGAGGTTAATAGAGCACCGAGGCATTATCCTTGTAAGGAGGAGCAGGCAGATGCAAATTTCGCAGGAACAACGCGCAAAAAACTGGTGGGCGGAGGGCGATACGCCCGTACGCAATGACTCACGTGTAACATATCTTGTTGATGGTCGCACAGCGATGCTGATGATGTGCCATCATTTTATTAAAGCACGTCGCTACATCTACCTGGCAAACTGGGGCATGACGCCTGGTATCGAGCTTGTACGTGGCACAGATCACCGCGCCGGACCTGATGGGAGTCCTGAGCAGGAAGGGCTGCTGGCTAATCTACGAGGAGACGGTTTCCAGGAAGCCGATATTGAGTTCTGGCGCACGCATAATCTCTCACTGCAGGCAGTGCTGAGCTACGCAGTGAGCAACGGCGTTGAGGTCAAAGCCCTGCCCTGGAAAAGCTTGCCGATGTTCTCGCATTATAATCCACAAGATACATACAATAAGCTCACCGAGGTCGGCATAACCTGCATCCTGGATGATAGCGCACTGGGAATTATCCATCATCCGGTGGAGTCGCTGCACCAGAAAATCACTATTGTAGATGGCAACTATGCGTTCGTGGGCGGTGTTGATCCCCTAATCGAGAACGAGGGCGAGTTTGATCGCTGGGATACACAAAATCACCCGTTCTCGACGCCATTACGCCGCACTCCTGACGGCACCACTCCTCATCCATGGCACGACGCGCACTCATTTATAGAAGGACCAGCGGCAAGTGATGTGGAATTGAACTTCCGCCAGCGCTGGAATGATGTGGTTGAGCGCCATCACTGGAGCCGCACTTTGCTTGTTCCTGAACATCCAGTTCCTCCTCCTCTAGAGACCAGGACGATAACACAGATAGCGCGCACCATTCCCGAGCATACCTATAACTTCAAACCATTGATTATCCGCGGTATTGCTCAGCTTTATGTGCATGCACTGAATAATATCCAGGAATTTGTCTACCTGGAGAATCAGTACTTCTGGATACGTGCCTATACCGGTATTGATATTCCTTTCATAGGCACAGACAATGCTGAGATGGAGCAAAACATCCGTAAACTGGCAGCGGCATTGCAACGAGGGGCGAGTACGGCAATCGTTCTGCCAGATCATCCAAACGCGGGGCGGGCCTTTAGCGATGCTGGACTGGCGCGTTTGCGTACTGAGGCTCCTCAGGCGCTAGAAGAGGGACGGCTGCAAGCGTTCTGCCTGGCAACCTCCGCACGAGAAGACGGAACCGAACACTATCGACCAATTTATGTGCATGCCAAGGTCGCGATCGTTGATGACGTGTGGGCGACCCTCGGCTCAGGCAACTTAAATAATCGTGGCATGCGTGATGATACCGAAATGAATGTCGCTACGCTCGATCCAGAAGCTGCATATACTCTACGCTTGATGTTGCAAGGCGAGCATCTGGGCCTTATTCATGATGATGACCTGCTGGCACTGGCGCGCCTGCGCAGTGGGCAATACCAATCGCAAAAGGAGCGCGAACAGGCCATGCGCGTAATACCATACTTGCAAGAGACGTTGGCTGATCCACTCGAAGCGCTGCACATGATGCATGAACACGCCTGGGAGAATCTGCGCCGTTATAAAGCGAAGCAGTCCCTGATAGGTCACCTGCTCCCGTATCTTACTGCCGATGAGGCGATACAACAGGGACTGAACTTCAGTGAAGAACATGGCTGGATTGAAGAGCCTGCTGATTGATGTTCGACTCACCATTTCAAAAGTGCCCGTAGGGGTCGGCCTTGCGCCCACCCGCGGACCCACCAGATGGCTCCTGGAGCGTGAATGGGTCCGCGGGTGGGCGCAAGGCCGACCCCTACGGGTGATGAACAGGCGACTTTTGGACAGCCCTGTAATTTGTTAAGATACATATTGCAAGGATAGGCGCACTACTATATACTGCTAATTAACTCTACCAGCTAAACATAAGGAGATTTGCAAAGAATTGTAAAATAATCCTTAGGTGCATCTAACGACTGTTGACAACAGGGGCAAGGGCTGAGTAAGATAGATATGCCCATATATTTATACGAAAAACGTGTATAGACAACTGTTGCAGAATTTGCACTCTGCAAATTGATGGTGATGAACGGAGATGATAGGGTATGGACTCAACGCCGCCATATGAAGATGAGACGGACGAGACACCCAGGCATATAAAGCATCCAATACAGCGGCGCAAAGGTGAGGCAAGGTATAGGCCAGCCCGCTCCTACTATTATTCACGACCCTATTATAGTGATGAACATCCAGAAGTGCCAAGGGTGAAACGAGCCTCGCTACATGTCGATGCCGAGGAGTGTCCGCCTGTGTCTACCGAGAAAGTCCGGCGTATTACAAAGAAGGCTCCCTCCTCTGAGCCAACAACGCAGCTCAAGTGCACTGAGCGCGACCAGCGCGGACCATCCTCTATATCACGAACTGCCCGGGCTGAGAAGACATCGTACAGACCAGCAACTCACCCATCATATAGAAGCAATCGCATCAAAGAACCTCCTCTCCGTTCTTCCTCTCCTGAAAACATATCACGCGCCAGACCATACGAAGAAGATTTTTTTGCAGATTTTGAGGAAAATACCGAGCATACAGAAGCGGCGCCACACACGAAGATTATGGTGGCACAGCGGCGTCGTTCCAGCATCTCTACGGTCTATGAGCCGCCATCTAACGTATCTCATCGCTCAAGAGGACTACGCAAAAAGCAACGGAATACGCTCTTCACACAGATACAGCTATTCAGCCATAACCGAATGTCTATGATTACTGTATCGATAATCATCGTTATGCTGATTATCTTGCCCATAATCGTTGGCGTGCTCGTGAACAACACGAGACAGATCACTACCGTTTTCAATCCAGGCGTGAATAGCACTGCTATAAGCAATTCACCTGCTGGCGTACAATCTGGCGGGATCGCTAATGGCGCGCATGGACTCACAATCACTCCCTCCGACACCGATCACCCAGCGCCGCCGGTATTCGCTTCCTCGGCCTACCTGCTAGACGCGAATACCGGGGCGACACTCTACGCATACAATCCTTTCGAACACCTGCCAATGATGAGCACCACCAAGCTGATGACAGCCATACTGGCGGTCGAGAAAGGGAATCCTGATCAGAACATTACGATTAATGACGCCATCAGTAATGACCTCAATACTCAGCTATCGGCGGACAGTTCAGTGATGGGTATCAAGAAAGGCGAGACTTATACGCTGCGCGATCTGCTCTACGGTCTGCTGCTGCCATCTGGCAACGACGCGGCGATTGCTATCGCTGACGGTATCAGTGGTAGTGTGCCGCAATTTGTGGCTCTGATGAATCAGAAGGCTCGTGAATTGGGTCTGCACGACACGCATTATACAAATCCACATGGACTCCTGGACGCGAATCATTACTCAAGTGCGCATGATCTCGCGCTGCTTGGCAGATTTAGCATGAATATTCCATTGATCCACCAGATCAGTAGTACAAAAACCTACACTATTACAAAGAGCGCGGACCACGCGGCGCATGATATGTTCAACGGCAACCAGTTTCTGTGGTGGTATCCGGGCGTCGATGGCGGGAAACCTGGTTGGGACGGCAATGGAAATTTCGTCCAGGTGGTCTCCGTCACGCGCAATGGTCATCACCTGATCGGCGTCACCATGCACACCAAAGATTGGTGGACCGATATGCGCGATCTTATGAACTGGGGTTTCAACAACTTCCAATGGATCTCGCCGCGTGACGTTGATGCAGTCAGTGCTATTCCTTATGATACCGATTGGAACTATTTTGTGAAGGATCAGAAAGACAATACGATCCCAACCGCCGACCATGGGCGATATTACATTTATACAGGCTATAGTGTCTCAGGCATCATTCTGACCTATTTCGACAAGAACGGCGGTTTGCAGAAGCTCGGCTATCCGACGAGTCTCCCTAAACCCACTGGCAATACGACCGTCAAGCAGCAATTTGAACATGGTAGCATTCAATGTGATACTACTAGCAAGCAATGTGGAAGAGTGTAGCAAGGAAGAGGCAGTATAATGTGCATTGCAAAATTTGTGCAAGGGAGGATAATAACAAGGGGGCAGTATTTTCTTTGTATTGAGCGTGCAGAATTGTAAGGGCGCACCCTATTATAGCTATGTTACTTGCCCATTGCACAAGGGTTTGTTATACTGCCGCTATCATCGACGAGGCGAACATACAGCTTTGTATTCCTCCCCATGGCTCAAGCCACGGGCATTCACAAAAGAGTTCTGGTGAATAATTATGGTAACAGAAAACACAAAAACAAATCAGGAGAATACGAATGATGGTGCAGCCTCGCCGACAGGGCTGGGGAGAGCACGTCTGGCCTTTGCCATCTCTGCCGGGAAATTAGCGGGTGCGTCCGGGCGCTTCTTCCATATTGGTGGGGGAACAAGCCTGCCGGGAATGATTGCGCGCCGTATTGATCCTAATGTATTAAAGTCGGTGGTGGGCGCAAGTAAAGCAAAAAAGATCGTTATTACGGGAAGCAATGGAAAGACCACAACGGCACGCATGACCGCTGCAATCGCTGATGCCAGCGGGCGACGTGTCTCACAGAATCGTACCGGCTCTAACCTGCTCCAGGGCGTAACATCGGTCGCCGTCAATTTCGCCGATCTGTTCGGACGCCTGGATAGCGATGTGTTGCTGTTCGAGATCGATGAGGCAACGATTCCACTGGCCGTACCGGAGATCCAGCCTGACGTAGTGGTGATCACGAACATTTTTCGCGACCAGCTTGATCGCTATGGTGAATTGTACGCAGTAGCCAGAGCACTGAATACGATGCTGGAAAACCTGCCAGAATCAGCAACCATCCTGCTGAACGGCAATGATCCACAGGTGGCAAGTTTCGGCCAGAATGCGAAAGCGAAACGTATCTTCTTCGGCCTGGAGACAAAAGAGGTTGGCACGCCTGTCCCGGAGCAATCGGCTGATATTATTCGCTGCATCCGTTGCAATTCTGACCTGGTCTATGAAGTGGCGTATATGTCGCACCTGGGAATCTATCGCTGCCCAAATTGTGGCTATACCTTACCTCCTCTGGATATCGCAGCCACCTCAGTCAAACTTGCCACCGATGGCGAGAGTGCCAGCAACGTTGTATTCCGCACTCCACAGGGCGAGATCAAGCTGGAGATCCCACTGCCGGGTCCGCACAATGTCTACAATGCAGCGGCCGCTATTGGGGCAGCAATGGCGGCAGGCTTCGAACTGGATAAATTACAGAGTGCCTTCAGCCATCTGCGCACGGCATTCGGACGCCTGGAGAAAATACAGGCTGGCGACAAAACCGTCTACCTCACCTTCGTCAAGAACCCGACTTCGTTCAACCTGATGCTGCGTCTCATTGCTCAGCATCCCGGCGATAAGCATCTGTTACTGGCAATGAGCCATACAGTCGTTGATGGTGAAGATTTCGCGTGGCTGTGGGACGTTGAAATCGAGGAGATTGTATCGACTATTCGCGATGCAGTCTGTAGTGGCAATAAGCCCGAAGAACTGGCAATGCGCCTGAAGTATGCAGAGATACCCACAGATAGCATTACACTCATACCCGATCGCGAGGCTGCGCTTGATGCAGCGTTGAAGAATGTTGAACCCGGTGGTACTCTTTATATTATGAGTGGTTATACACCAACCCAGGAACTGCGGCGCATCATGCAGAAGCGTGGCTGGGTCAGGCATTTCTGGGAGGAATAAAATAAATATGGGCGAGCAGAAAAAAGATACGGGGATGGTGCTGAAAATAGGCCATCTCTATCCAACATTAATGAGCGTTGCTGCCGATCGTGGCAACCTCTTTTCAATCGAAAAACGTTGTAAGTGGCGCGGTATTGCGGTAGAAGTAGAGCCAATTTACGTCAAGCAGACGCCTGACTTTACTAAATATGATCTGATCCTGTTGCATGGTGCCGCTGATCGCGAGATGGAGATCGCCTCAGAGGATATCCAGGGTAAAGCATCATCCTTACGTGAAGCAGCCGAGAGTGAGACGGTTTTCTTAAGTGTGTGCGCGGGCTATCAACTGCTAGGGCACTATTATAAGCCTTTTCAGGGTCCAGAACTTAAAGGCGTTAGCCTGCTCGATCTATACACCGACGGTGGTGGCACGCGTTTCATGACGCATATGGCGCTTGAGTGTTCGTTTGATGAGAAGGGGACCAGGATTCTGGTCGGCTACGAGAATCACAGTGGGCGCACCTATCTTGGCTCAAAGGCGCAGCCGCTCGGGAAAGTACTGGCAGGCTGGGGCAACAATGGCAAGGATGGTGTCGAAGGTGCCATTTACAAAAACGTCTTTGGTAGCTATATGCACGGACCGATACTGCCGAAAAATCCCTGGTTCACCGATCTCCTGATTCGACGCGCCCTGGAGCGTCGTTATGGGAAAGTCGAACTTGAGCCACTGGACGATGCAATCGAAAATGCTGCACATGATGCCGCACTGAGATTAGCAATGGAATTTAAAGGTACGATGTCGGCGATAGAAGCAACTCCCTGGAAAAAATAACTCCAGGTTTAAAGGATCACTCATGCCAGCCAGACGGGCATATAAACTCTTTCTATCACTCTGTCTTTTAATCGGCCCTCTGTTGGCTTGCGATGTGTTGCCCAATGTTACCCATAATGGCACGCCCGTCGTTTCCTCAACGCCTACCACCGGACCGACCGCAACTGCAATGAAGGTGTGGTATACGGCGGCGTCAGGCGTTGAGGTACGCTACGAGGACTGGAAAGCAGCCGATGGTCACGAGGATACTGTGACGATTGTACGCCTGAACCTGAAACGTGTGCATATCAGCATTGGCTATCAGCCGAATCAGCCTCTATCGATGAGTGCCTGGATGAAGCAGACGGGCGCGGTGGCAATGATCAATGGCGGTTACTTCGATGCCAGAAACAAGCCTACAGGCTTACTCGTCTCCAGTGGACAGGTAAGTGGTAGCTCCTACGACGGTTTTGGCGGCATGCTCGCCGTGGATGCACAGGGCAACGTAAGCTTGCGCTCGTTACGCGAGCAGCCATATGATTCCGGCGAGCAGTTACAGCAAGCCACACAATCCTCACCCATGCTGATGATTAATGGGCAACGCACGCAGTTCACAGCGAACGCCGATTTTCAGCGCCGCAGCGTCGTGGCGACCGACAAGCAAGGACATCTGTTACTGATTGCCAGCCCATCACAAGAATTTACTCTGGATGAAATGGCTGATCTGCTGGCAGGCTCAGATCTTTCCATAAAGAACGCGTTGAATCTGGATGGCGGATCGTCAACTGGTCTCTACGTAGCAGGTAATCCCCAGGTAAGTATTGACCCGCTCCTTATGATACCAATCGTAATTGTAGTTAAGTGATAACAAAAATGTATTCATTCAAATCACAGGCCGGATGATAGCCTATTTTCTGGTAAATACTATTTGAGACAGGATTTGCCAGGTCAGTAACCAGGCTACAAAACTGCCAGCCTTCATCCAACAAACGCTGGCTGAGAGCAGCTACACAATTCGAAGCATAGCCCATAGCACGATATTCGGGCGGCGTGTACACCAGAGATATACTAATTACCTTCGAGACTGGACGAGTTTTAGCAGCCATAGTCACTGCTCGCCCATCTTGCAACTCCCAGACATAGATACTCTGATTACGAATCCTGCGCTCAGCCTCCTGCTGAGCATCTACTGAATCATCCTTATGTAAAGCTTCTCGATTAAACGCTAATGTCCACCGCGTAATCAACTCAAGATCATTTTCAGTTGCAACACGTAGTGCACCTGCTACATGTCTGGGAGGAATGACCTTGCTCAATTCAAATATACGCTGGCGCATCCCTTCTTTATAGCCTTGTCCTGTATGTAGTGCCCAGTTCTTTGCAAAGTTTTCAGCCACTTGCTCCGGTCCGACCGCGCCAGGTACAAACCAGTTATTATCCAGTAAATTCTGGATCAACAGTGCAAATGGCTCGTCATCATTTGTGTTATTGCTATAGAGTACAATGTTGTACGGCGGAGTCATACAGGCCGCTGCAAGCAGACCATGCTCATCCTCAACCGTTGCCAGATAAGGAGCCGCTCTTCTGATTTCTGGAGCATTCACCAGCCCCAAAGCAATGCCCAGAATCAAACTGTTGGCAACCTCGCTTTTTTCCAGCGTCGGACGCGTGCTCAGCACAAAATCATTCGCGTTTCGATATGTATTGATAAACATTTTGCACCTTCTTCGTTATTTCTGTGCCGATCCATTTCCATCTTTTATATTATGTCGTATACTCGCCGTTAATGCGTACATACTCATATGAGAGGTCGCAGCCCCACACGGTCGCGCTAGCATCTCCCAGGCCAAGTGAGACATGGATGAGCACCTCTGGCCTGTGCAGGTATGCGCTGAGTTGTTCGAGATTGATATCGTCCAGCGCACGACCCTGGTAAACGGGCAGATCCCCAAAGGCAATGGAGACCTTTTCGGGCACGATCTCGGTCTGCTCCTCACATTTGCCGATGGCCATAGTGATACGGCCCCAGTTGGGATCTGCACCGAAGATCGCCGTTTTGACGAGGGGCGAGTTCACGATGGATTTGGCGACACGTTTCGCCTGCGCGAAAGATGATGCCTGGTCAACGGTGACTTCTATCAGTCTGGTCGCACCCTCGCCATCGCGTGCCATCTCCTGGGCAAGCTCAATCGCCATCGTCTGCAAGGCATGACGGAATTCGTCGAGGTCAACTTCTCCCGCCAGCCCGTTAGCCATGATAGCAACGGTATCACTGGTGCTGGTATCGGTATCGATACTGACCATATTAAACGAGCGCTCAACGGCTTCTTTGAGGCATTGCTTCAGGGTGTCCGGCGCGATCTTCGCATCAGTCATAAAATAGCTGAGCATAGTAGCCATGTTTGGCTCGATCATGCCTACACCTTTGGCGATCCCGACCAGGACGGCATCGCCAATCTTGCTGGCACGCATCTTCGGGCGCGTATCAGTGGTCATAATAGCAAGAGCGGCCTGATCGAGTTGGCCGGGCCGCATATCTTTGCCAAAGCCACGAATACCCTCACGAATCTTCTCCATAGGGAGAAGCCGCCCGATAACACCTGTTGCTGAAGGCAGGACATCTTCAGGTGCGATACCCAGTTCTGCGGCTACAAGCTGCACGATTTCTCGCGCGTTCGCCAGGCCATTATTGCCTGTCGCCACATTGGCATTTTTGCTGTTGATCACGAAGGCCTGCAGGCGTCCATTCGCCACGTGTTCTCTGCTGACGATGATGGCGGGACCGCAAAAGCGACTCTGCGTGAACATCGCGGCAGCGGCAGCCGGCACGTCTGAGGCAATGACGGTGAAATCGAGCGTGTTGTCCTTAATGCCGATATTTTTTGCGCAGGAACGGAAACCCTGCGGATGAAATGCCAGGTTCTGCATGAAAGATATCCCCTTATTTTTGTTGATACGTCTGCTCCATTGGCGAGAGATCGATACATCGGTGGATGCGGTTCACCGCGTCCCTACCATCAGCGGGGGGCAACATAAGCGTGAAAAAAGCACCTTCGCGCAGTTCCTCCCAACCCTGGCTGGAGTAAAAGCCGCGCTGATAGGACTCACGGTCACGCCTGTTCATCAAGATCAGTCGTGTGCATCCACGCTTAGTCGCTTGCTCGTTGATAGCATCCAGCAGGTGACTCCCGATACCTTTGCCAACCTCAGATGGATGCACAAATAGTTCTGAGACATAGCCATCAATGCCGCGCATAAGAACCGGAAACCAGTGCACGGCTATATAGCCGACAATAGTGCCATGAGGCAGTTCTGCAACCAGGATAGTATGCGTCCCTTCACGCTGGCATTGCAACAGGCGTTGAATAATCTGAGATTGTGTGTGTGTCGTCGTTTCTTTGTTGATGCGCTCGAACCAGCCAACTGCGCGCAGAATAGCGTCAATGGCTGCGGCATCCTCCAGATTTGCATCGCGAATAGTTACTTTTGAGTACATATGTGTACCTCTAATTTTCCCTAAACAATATAGTAGGGACCATTGTTTTAGATTGCTTTTACTGTACGCAACCAGGATTGTGCAATAAGTGCGTGCCCCTCGACAGTAGGATGAACGCCATCGCTCGCCCAGAAGGCTGGTTCACGCTGTGTTGCAGCCCGGGCAAAGATACCATCCAGGGGCACATAGAGCGCTTTAAATTCGCGCGCCAGGCGTCTGACGACTGCGATTTTGGGGTCCAGATCTTCACGCCATGTCGTACGATCTTCTGCTACAGGCAGCACAAAGGGTTCGCATAGGATCAGTCTGGCATGCAGTTTTGCGCTGGTCTGCTCCAGGATTGCCCGGTAGGCGCTCTCGTACTCGCGCACTGGAGTGGGATCATTGCTGTCATAGCGCCGCCAGGTATCGTTAACACCAATCAGAATTGAGACCCAGGTTGGGCGTAGAGCCAGGCAATCCTCCTGCCAGCGCTCACGTAGATCTACCGTGCGATCACCACTTATACCACGATTGATGAAGCGCACCGCTTTTTCCGGGTAGAGCGCGGAAAACCAGGCTGAGGCCATCATGGCATAGCCGTAGCCCAGACTGCCTGGAGCACTATCGTCGTTATGGTAGCGATCGGCATCAGTGATGCTATCACCTTGAAAGAGAACGACTGCTCCATCTTCTATCAGAGAGGACATGACATCTCCTTATAAGCGCTAACCGTTAAACAATGAGGCATCGATCCGTAGTGGCAGGCCTTGCGTCTGCCGAGTGGTCTGCAATGCACTCGGTCCACCCAGGAGGGCCACGCACTCGGCAGACGCAAGGCCTGCCACTACGGATCGCCCTTTACAATGACACCAATGATCTATTCGGCAGATGCAAGTCCTGAGCGAATTTCGTCCTGGATCGCCTGTACAGCGTCGTTCAGGGGGATAATGCCGCTCTCCTTCTGGGAGCGCAATTTCAGTTCAATGCCACCGTTCTTCAGTGAACGTTTGCTGACGACGATACGGAGCGGCAGGCCGAGCAGGTCAGCATCGTTGAATTTTACGCCAGCAGTCTCAGTACGGTCATCGAAGAGTACTTCGACGCCCGCCGCAAGCAGGTCGGCGTAGAGTTGTTCGGCAACCTGACGCGTTTCAGCTTTCTCCAGATCCAGACCCAGCAGCGAGACATGGTAGGGAGCCACGCCGAAGGGCCATATGATGCCCTTTTCGTCGTGGCACTGCTCAACGATGATGCCCATCAGGCGGCTGATACCGATACCATAGCAACCCATCAGCATTGGACGAGCCACGCCCTCTGCATCGGGGTAGGTAGCATCGAAGGCGGCGGTATACCTGGTACCGAGCTTAAAGATATGACCCAGTTCGTAGCCGCGTATGGCGTGGAATGCACCACCACATCGTACGCAGGTGGAACCGTCATAAGCCGAGGCGATATCTTCCCAGACATCTACGCGGAAATCGCGTGGATAGTTCACGTTCTTGATATGATAATCGACCTTATTTGCACCCGCTACGAAGTTATTGCCCTGCTTGAGCGAGGGATCGGCGATGATGAGTATTGCAGTACTTTTGTTAAGCGGCGAGGTAAATCCGGCAACGATCCCTGCTTCCTGCAACTCTTCCGGAGTAGCAAGATGCAGATCGGTGGCATGGATACCTGAGCGAGAGAGCGTATTGGTCAGTTTGACTTCGTTGACCTCCAGATCGCCGCGTATAGCTACCATGACCAGCTTTCCGCCTGCCGCATAACAGACGATCTTGATGGTTTTTGCCTCCGGTATTTTGAGAAAGGTCGTCAGATCGCTAATCGACATACAATTGGGCGTGTAGACCTCTTCCAGATCAGCTTTCGGCTCCCTGGCGAGTTCTGTGCGCACAAACTCGGCCTTCTCACGATTGGCCGCGTAGCCACAACGATCGCACTGCATAGCATCATCTTCGCCCGCTTCGGTTGGAGCAATGAACTCGTGTGAATCCTTGCCGCCGATTGCGCCACTATCAGCCTCGATGGCGATAAAGCGCAGGCCACACCGTGTGAAGATAGCGTTATATGCTGCTTGCATCTTGTTATAACTGATAGCAAGACCCTTTGCATTGGCATCGAAGCTATACATATCCTTCATTAAGAGTTCGCGTGTACGCAACAGGCCGCCGCGTGGACGTGGCTCGTCACGCAGCTTGACCTGGATCTGGTAGATGAGTTGTGGGAGATCGCGATAGCTGCGTACAAATTCTTTTGCCAGCAGCGTCGCGACCTCTTCATGGGTCGGACCAAGCACCATCTCGCGCTCTCTGCGATCCTTGAGACCGAACAGCACAGGACCATAGCCCTCAACGCGTGTGGGACCACCATCAACTGGAGGCACTTCCCAGAGCTCTTTTGGCTGAATAACCGGCATTATCACTTCCTGTCCGCCGACGCGATCCATCTCCTCACGCACGATATGCGTGATTTTCTGGATGACGCGATTGCCCAACGGCAAAAAGCTATAGACGCCGGAAGTCAACTGACGGATAAAGCCAGCACGTGCCAGGAGTTCCGCGTTGCCGCCCTCCGCGTCGCGTGGAGCCTCACGTAACGTTGTAGTCAATTGTTGTGAGATGCGCATAGTAGCCTCCTTCCTCAACCCATCATCTTAGTACGAACGAGCAAAGATCGCTTCACAGGTAGCCGGTTTACCGCTATAGAAACACTCCCCTTCAATGCTGCCCTCAGGCTGATCGAAAGGAATCACGCGGATCGTTGCTTTGGTCTCTTCCTTAATAGCCAGTTCGTTCGCGCTATCTTCGGCCCACTTCACACGTACAAAACCACGCTCCTCGGCAAAGATCTGCTTGAATTCATCATACGTTCTGGCGTAGTGCATATTCTGCTCGCGGAAGTCGACCGCACGCTGGAAGAGTCCCTTCTGCACTTCCTCCAATAAGGCGGGCAGACGCGTTTCGAGCGCATCCACAGAGACCACTTCTTTGACACGATTATCACGGCGTACGAGCACGACACTATTATTCTGTACATCGCGCGGTCCGATCTCCATACGTACAGGCACACCACGCAGCTCCCATTCGTTAAACTTCCAGCCCGGCGTATTCTCGCTCACATCGACTTTTACGCGCACCTTGCCCTTGAGCATCTTCTCTACACGCTCCAGCAGACCGCTGACCTTTGCCTTATCAGCATCATTGCGCCAGATAGGTACGATCACGACCTGGTGCGGAGCCAGGCGCGGAGGTAGGATCAGGCCGGCTTTGTCGCCATGTACCATGATCACACCACCTATCATACGTGTACTCATACCCCAACTCGTCGTTGCGCAATACTTACGTTGCCCATCGGAGTCCAGGTACTGGATATCGAAGCTCTTTGCAAAGTTCGTGCCCAGGTTGTGGCTGGTACCGGCTTGCAGCGCCTTGCCATCGCCCATCAACGCCTCAATGGAATAGGTACGCAGGGCGCCCGCGAACTTTTCATTCTCGCTCTTGCGACCTGCCAGCACCGGGATGGCAGCATCTTCCTCAGCGAAGGCGCGATAGACTTCGAGCATCAGACGCGTACGCTCCTCGGCCTCCTCAAGAGTACGATGAGCAGTGTGACCCTCCTGCCACAGGAATTCGGAGGTACGCAGGAACAACGCTGTCCGTTTCTCCCAGCGCATCACATTATTCCACTGATTGATCAGGATTGGCAGATCACGATAGCTCTGGACCCATTTCGCATAGCTATGACCAACGATCGTCTCGCTGGTAGGACGAATAGCAAGCGGCTCTTCGAGTTCCTCGCCACCACCACGCGTCACCCATGCGACTTCGGGGGCGAAACCCTCGACGTGCTCAGCTTCGCGCTCCAGGAAACTGCGTGGGATAAGTAGCGGGAAGTAAGCATTGACAACGTCAGTCTCTTTAAAACGCCGATCCAGGTGCTGCTGAATGTTTTCCCAGATGGCATAGCCGTAAGGACGAATAATCATGCAGCCACGCACCGGTGCGTAATCGGCCAGTTCAGCCTTGCGTACTACCTGGTTGTACCATTTTGAAAAATTGTCTTCCTGGTCGATGATATCCTCGACATACTTTTCCTCATTGACCATAACTACCCCTTTTCGTCATAATAATAAGCTGGAAATGAGCATAAAAAAACCTCGCCCCCGACAAGGACGAGATCATAACCCGTGGTACCACCCTTTTTGAACCGTGCATCACTACATAGTTCCACTTACGCGGTCGAAAAACAACCGCTCCTCGCAATAACGGTGAGGACTTCCGGTCAGTTTCTCACTGACGCTCCCAGGTGGGTTCAACGTGGTACCATCTACCGACTCTCACTCTCTCGGCTCGCTGCTCGACTCCACCAGCGCTTACTGATCCTGGTCAGTGCGTTCTCTCTATTTTATTTCTTGCGCCAAGGATACACTATCCATATGATAGTGTCAAGCCTTTTTTGCGTGGACCCGTAGAGGCATGCCTTGCGTGTGCCGAGGTGCGTGCCCTGTGGCCTGCTCTGCCCTCTGTCCGCGTGCCCGGCATACCCACTCGGCACACGCAAGGCATGCCTCTACGGGAACGTTTGAGAAGCCTTATATTAACTCCTGTCGATTGACCTCGTTGTTAATCGGCGGGAGTTTAGGGGACGCAGCGGCGTCCTACTATAATATACGTATATCGTTACACAGTGCAAGTTCAGGAATGAATTTCTTTTACTACTGGAAGTGACTGCTCGATAAGGTTGGCGGCCAGTTCCAGGGAGAAGAGTCCTGTGTTGATGAGGAGATGGTAAAGTCCGGGCTGGTGTCCATCATTACCATAATAGCGTCGTAGATAGCTATCGTGCTCGTAGTCCTTCTGTTCGATCATCTGTTGTGCATGTTTACGGTCCAACTCGTAGCGTTTCATGATGGTCTCAATACGGTAGGGTAGGGGAGCGAAAATGTAGATATGGAGTGTGCGTGGTGCGTTGTGGAGCAGAAACTGAGAGCCGCGCCCGACGATAACGGCATTACCCTGTGTTGCCTGTTCTAAGATAATCCTTTGCGTTAACTGGAAGTAAGCCAACTCTTTTGATTGAGCCAGCGCCGACGCCTGGCCCAGCAGAGTACTATAATTTGCCATAAATGGATTGCTTGCCTGGAGCGCTTCGAGGATGTTTCCGGCGAGGCCAGTCGTATGCTCATCCTGTGAGGTCGCTTGCTGTACATCCACGTTGAGCCGCCTGGCGACCTCGTCGATAATCTCGTGATCAATATAATGCAGTCCACTTGCTTCAGATACCATACCTGCAACTGCTGAGCCTCCACTACCAAACTGGCGCGAAATTGTCACCACCACCATATCTTCTGGTGGATTGCCTGAAGGCATAGGCACACTCGCTGCCCATGTGGTCTCTGGTAGCATTTTGGTCGCTGACTGTTCTTTATTTGTTTGCCGCGCCTGTGGATGCCCTCGACCGCGGAAAAGGTTTACCATGAACCAGATCCTTGTCTTATGATTTTACACGTATATTAAAGTAGTGTTTATAAGGTCGATCTTTCCCTTTTGCTCTCGAATCGTACAACTTAATGTGGTATACATGCAAGGGCAACTTTTGCGTCGTTCACCCGTAGCGGCATGCCTTGCGTGTGCCGGGCGCGTGTCCTGTGATCTGCTCTGCCCTCTGTCCGCGCACCTCGGCACACGCAAGGCATGCCACTACGGACGCGGGCCACCCGGCACACGCAAGGCATGCCGCTACGGGTGAACGAGCCGTGCGTTAATGGTTGACATATACGGCCTGAATAGTACTATATTGGTACATGCTTACGGGATGCGTTTCGTTTCAGAGGATCTATGCGTAACATCAATTTGCATCAACTCGCAACCTTCCAGGTCGTTGCTAAACACTGTAGTTATGTACGTGCGGCTGAAGAGTTGCACTTTAGTCAACCAGCCGTCTCTGCTCAGATTCGCCAGCTTGAAGAGTCGATGGGGGTCAAACTGTTTGACAAAATTGGGCGTAAAACCCATCTCACGCAGGCCGGCGAAGAATTGTACCTCTATAGTCAGAAAATTTTCTCCTTGATTGATGAAACATTGGAGACTATGGAGGCGTTGCGTAGCCCTCATTATGGTCGTCTCAGTGTAGGGGCCGACACGACTGTGGGTACATACGTCATTCCCGGTTTGTTGGGCAAGTTTCATCAGATGTATCCCGAAGTCGAAATAACGCTGGAGGTCGTTAATCGTGGCTATCTGCTGGATGCGATGGTAAATAACCGCGTGGATATGGTTGTCATGGGAAAAATTCCTACCGATGTGCCTGTCTTTGTGGCGCCATTTGCCCCCAACGAACTGGTACTGGTAGCTCCTCCAACGCATCGTCTTGCCGGATGCGGTAGAGTGCCCTTCGCCGAACTGGCGCGTGAGAATTTCCTCTTGCGCGAGGAGGGGTCCGGAACGCGTAGCGCACTGGAGAACGCCTTTCAAGAGGCCGGAATGCCGTTGCACGTGAGCATGCAGGTGGGGAATAATAGTGCCATCAAACAGGGAGTTGCAGCAGGTCTGGGGATTGCCCTCATCTCCCAGGTTGCACTTGATATGGAACTAGAGACCAATCGTCTCGTGATCCTTGATGTCGAGGGCTTCCCGATCATGAGGCAATGGCGACTTGTACACTTGAAGGACAAAAATCTTTCGGCTACTGCGCGCGCGTTCAAGCTATTTATGTTGCAGCATGCCGATCGTCTGATGCGCGTGCGCAGGTAGGGCTCGCCCCCACCCGGTTCCAATGCGCGTGCACAGGTAGTAGGGGTCGGGCTTGCCCCCACCCGGTTCCAATGTATATTTTCCCATCATATAGTCTTTGTACGAAAGGAATAAACAGATGCGTTTGAGGCGATCTGAATTATCAACACCCGCTAGTAACGAACGTATGATAGAGAAAGCTGTTGCCAGCAGTGCCGATCTCGTATTTCTCGACCTTGAAGACGCGGTTTCTCCTAATGAGAAAGTGGCGTCGCGGGCAAAGGTGATTAAGGCGCTCAAAACCCTGGACTGGGGCAAGAAAACGCGCGCCTATCGTATTAATGATCTGGAGACAGAATACGCCTACCAGGATATCATCTCTGTAGTCGAAGAAGCTGGCGAGCACATGGACATCATCATTGTCCCGAAGGTGAAGTCGGCAAAAGATGTCTGGTGGGTTGATGTGTTGCTCACACAGATAGAGAAGCGTTTGAAGCTCCCGCATCGTATCGGCCTTGAGGTGCTTATCGAAGAGGTGGAAGCCATCGTCAACATCGAGGAAATTGCCCTGTCCAGTCCGCGTTTAGAAGCCCTGATCTTTGGTCCAGGCGACTATAGTGCGTCACAGGGCATGGATAGCAGAGTCATCGAGGGCCAACTGGATGATTATCCTGGCGATCCCTGGCACTATGTGCGTAATAGGATCGCTATCGCCGCCAGCCTGGCCCACATCGACGCCATCGATGGAGCATATTCCGACTTCAAGAATCCTGATGGCTATCGTAGAGAGTGTACGCGATCGCGTGTTATGGGCTTTGCCGGGAAATGGGCTATCCATCCCAACCAGATCGGTATCGCCAACCAGGTCTTCTCTCCTTCTCAAGAAGAGATAGCGTATGCGCGCAAACTTGATGCCGCCTATACCGAGGCGCAAGCAAAGGGCCTGGGCGCAGTAGCTTTTGAAGGGAAGATGGTGGATGTCGCCATTGTGAGAAGTGTGCGCAATGTCATTCAGAAGGCCGACCTGATCGGCCTGTAGCGAAAATAACGAGAAGCTCGGCTTTGTTTATCAGGAAGGAGCCGGGCTTCTCATGTGCGTTATCCCATAATTTCGATATAGAGTTCGCAGACCGTTTGCGTTGCTTCTTGTGCTCCTACGTATTGTGTTAGCTGGTCATGATAGCCATCGACGCGGCGCATACGAGCATCAATAAACGCATGTTTTGTAGATCCACACGCAAAGCCAGTCAGACCACGTTTCATAGCTTCATACTCTTCCATAATTCTTTGGCGGAGTTGGGCGACTTCACTCTGAGCCATACAGGACCTCCCAGGAGGTTTAAGAGGACAGACTACATAATAGGTATACACCTTTCATACGCATTTTATACCACTGGAGATGTTTATACTTGTATAGATGTAAACGGAAACTCCACCTATTTTCTCGTAAAGGTTCGCATGTTTTTTAGATTCTTGTCAAACTGATACCGCGTGCAAAAATGCGGTACCCTGCTGCATGAGCCAGTGCAAGCGAAGCTGCGTTCTCAGCCAACGCACTATAGAATGGAATACATCCTTCTTGTATTACGTCTGCTGTCCATAAAATAGTAACAGCAAGCGCATATCCGCGACGACGTGCCTCTGGCAATGTATCAACTCCTAACTCACACGCTTTAACGGTGCGGCGTGCGCTATGAGCAATACTAAGCAAGCGTCCTTCCACGCTAACGCCATAGAGTGGTCTTCGCTGTGGTTCCAGATAATACGCTGTTGCATCCGGCTCAAATGTTTCAATAAGAGTCTGTTCATGAGCCGCGATAGGGCGTGCTATCTGTTGTGCTCGTACTAGATTCATCGTCGGTTGTCCGGTAAACTTGAGTGCGACTTCCTGCTCGATACCCTGAGCCTTTGCTTCCTCAGTAGTTAAAGTGAAGGCTGCATCCACTCGTGCCTGTAACAATCGGCGAGTTCCATCATCCACATCGGGACGCCAGATAGACACGCGTTCATGCGCTAGCTGTCCAACATAGAGCAACCAGGGCGGCTGTTTTCCGCTCGCAAGTATGTCTATATCGTTTTGGGTACTGGTTGGCAGCCTCACATCCCATACAGCTTCGATATGTAAACGAAGTAGTTCTAGATCGTCAAATGGCATAAAAGTCCCTTTGTCTGAGGAAGGGATGGGCGTCCTGCACGCCACATCCCTGTTATTGTGTGAGGTTAGCGCAAATGCTCTTTTAAGAAGTTGACAGCCAGCGGCCATGCTTCAGCAGCGGCTTTTTCATTACCCATACCATGCATAGGGTTGACGAAGGCGTGACCAGCTTCGTAAATCTTGACGGTGATATCTTTGCCTTGCTCCTTATACAGTTGCTCGATCTTCTGAATCTGCTCCGGGGAAACACTGTCGTCCTTGCTGCCGTAAAATGCCAGCACTGGAGCATTCACCTTTGCCACTTCCTCAGGCGTGGGGTCGTAGCCTGCTCCGTAGAAAGCTACCACTGCTCCCAGATCAGGGTAGCGTGATGCCACAGTATAGGCCATAAAGCCACCGACACAGAAGCCGATCAGGCCCAGCTTCTTGGGATCAACGTTGGGCATCTCCTTTATCGTCTCAAGTGCCCCAATAATCTTATTTGCGGCTTTATCGACATTACCCCTGATCATCATCATCGAGCGCATGGCGTCGTTGGGTTCAGTCGCAATCTTGCCGTGGTAGAGGTCCGGTATCGCCACCACAAAACCCTCTGCCGCCAGCTTGTGCCCCAGGTCCTGGACATGCGGCTCAATGCCCCACCACTCCTGAATCAAGACGATGCCAGGATGCTTTGCATCGTCGTCGGGTTGTACTAGATAAGCATAAGCGCCATCGCCATTGACGCGTAAATCAACCCTTGATGTACGTAGCATTGCCATTGGAAACTCCTTCCACTTGTTTCAAACAACTATGGAGTCTGCTGCTGTGCACCAGGAAATAGCGATGTGGTGAATGGTAGCACACCGCATCGGACTCCTATTTCTATGTCTTTAACACGAACATTATATATCACAGGCTGATATTCATCGAGAGTTACTGATTTTTCTTTTGTTGTGGGTGTTTTCGGTTGATCTCTTCAGTACGTCGTAAAGCTTCTGCTAAAGGTGGTACATTCCATTCTGCTCGCTCCTCATCTGTTGTGGAGGGATCAACCTCCCACAAAGTAAATAAGCCACCATCGCGCGAGGTATATTGTGTACCATACTTTTGAGGTTTGCCCTGATTCATAAGCCAGCGATCATACGCAGCCGCTGCTAGCCAGCGTCCTGTTGTATGACCCATCTCAGCGGCTTTTTTCGCAAGTTCGTGCGCTTTCCAATAATCTTCCAGTTGTTCACCATGTTGGAAGACCAGCGCCGCATGGAAGTAGTCTTCTGCCGTCTGGATTGCTCCTGTGGCAAGCAGTTCTTCGACGCGCTGGCGACGCTTGCGGTCACGTTCCAATATATCGGGGTGGAACTCGCCCTGGCGATCTGCCTGGTCTTGCTCATAGAGCATACGTAATTCCTGGTTCATAATCTATTCCCCTCTCTAGCATAAGCTGGTAGTTGCCTTTTCTAATCCTATCACTTTTGGAGGTTTTGTACTGAGTCTGTTTTCAAAAAGGCTTGACAAAACGCAATAACTACCGTTACACTTGGAGAAAGAATTTGATACAGTGTAATGAGTCATTTCTGATTCTTTAGGAAAGTGAAAGACCGTGACAACCTTGCTGTGTAAGCACTCCATTTTCATGTCCAATATGCTTACCCTCCGTTACTGGATGCCTACCTCTATGATGATGGTATCCAGCAAGGTGTCGCTGTCCTCCACATGCAGACAAGCAATGCTCACCTGAGAAGGTGAAGATGCAGAGATAAATGCAGAGGGGCGCAGGCGATACCTGCGCTCCTCTCTTTTTGTCTTACGAATTACATTATCAGTTTAACATTACTGGAAAAAGAGGTGCAGCTATGGCTACTGAACTTGAGACACAGGACGAGACTGGAGAAGCAGCCTCCCATAGGCGTTACTACATCACAACGGCGATCGATTATCCTAATGCCGCTCCTCATATCGGACACGCGTTGGAGAAGGTTGCTGCCGATGTGATAGCTCGTTATCATCGTCTGCGCGGCCACGATACCTACTTTAGCATGGGCGTGGACGAAAACAGCCAGCACGTCTTACGCGCGGCCAACGCAAAGGGAGTTGATACGCACACCTGGATTAATACGATCAATAAAGCATTCGAGCTAGCATGGTCAAAGCTTGATATTAGCTACGATTACTGGATCCGTACGACCGAAGAGCGTCACGTCCGGGCTTCGATCGAGATGTTCCGTCGCGCTCAGGAGAAGGGTGACATCTACCTTTCCAGTTATGTTGGCTGGTATTGTCCAAACTGCAATACCTTCTACACAACCGAAGAACTCGTTGCTGGCAGATGTCCAAACCATCCCACGCTGTCTCCCGAATGGCTGGAAGAAGAAAACTACTTCTTCGCACTCTCGAAGTACAGCGATCGTTTGCTGGCACATATAGAAGAGCACCCTGATTTCATCGTGCCTGCTTCACGTCGTGCTGAGCTTGTCTCGCTGATTAAGCAGGGGTTGCGCGATTTCTCTGTGTCGCGCCTGGTGCGTCCAGACACGGAATCCTGGGGCATTCCTGTTCCTGGTGACCCACAGCATGTAATCTATGTCTGGTTCGATGCGCTAACCAATTACCTGACCAGCGTGGGTTTCCCGGACGATACGGACAAATTTACGCGCTATTGGCCCGCCGATGCCCATGTTGTCGGCAAAGATATTACGCGCTTCCATTGCCTGTACTGGCCCGCGATGCTGCTCTCTGCCGATCTGCCACTACCGAAGCAGATTGCTGTGCATGGCTTTATCACCGCGGATGGACAGCGCATCTCCAAGACACTGGGCAATATCATTGATCCGGTGGAACTGGTCAATAAAGTAGGTGCTGATCCCGTGCGTTTTGGGCTGACGCGTGGCCTCTCGTTCGCAGCGGACGGTGACTTCTCGCGTGCTGCCCTTGTGCGCTTCTACAACGACGAACTGGGCAACGATCTTGGCAACCTGCTGAACCGCGTCGTCTCGATGGTCAAACGCTACCGGGGTGGAGCTATTCCGCAGGCTGGATCTATAGGCGAGCGTGAAGAGGAACTGCAACGCATCGCGGCTGAAACACGCGAGCGTGCTGCCGTGGCACTGGAGTCCTGGGAGATTGGTGGCGCTCTCAATATCATCTGGAATTTTGTACGGCGCACAAACCAGTATATCGAGCACAGCGAGCCCTGGAAACTGGCTCGCCAGCCTGACCGATCCGAGCAGCTCAACACGGTTCTCTACACAGCTGCAGAGGCAACACGGCTGCTGGCCATCTTTCTAGCATCATATATACCAACATCGAGTAATCGCATCCTGGAGCAACTGGGATTGCCACCCGTCGAAATTGGCGCGTGGGAGCACGAGGGGGCGTGGGGCAGTGGCACGTTAACGCACGTCGTTCCGGGACCATTATTATTCCCGCGCATCGATCCCAATGCCCTAGAATTATAAATGTTCTTTGAAAAAAAATCGCGCTACTGTATGAACCCTGTTGCGCTGTTTACAAAATAATCACGGTTTTTACCGTAGGGACCCGATTTATCGCGTCCGGCGATTCATCGCCCTATAGGTGATCAACACAGATGGCGAGCGGGTCGAGAGGCTACAGGGCGATGAATCGCCGGACGCCGTAAACGTGGTCCCTACGAGACTCCTCATCGGCCACTTTGCAACAGCCCTATTACGAACGACAAAGGAGAGCCAACGCCTGTATATGCAGGAGTAAAAGCACTGAAAGATTATTTCGGGGCCGGTACGCCTCTCTATACAGCAAAAGTAACTCCTGCAACTGTTACCGTCCTTGCCTCAAAAACAAAGACCATGTTAGTAAACCAGTCAGGATTTCCCCAAAATGTTACGGTGAATGGTCAGGCCGTAACGCTGTCTCCCTATCAAATTACCGTTATTACTACACCGTGAAGGGGCATGAATTGATAGTAACCCCAGATGAGCAGTATTGTGAGCGCGTCCACGATAACCATAATAGTCCCCAGACCCTGACACTGGGGCCACCATGCGAATATGTCTTTAGATAGATATAACATCTTGTTACAAGATCTCTGTTTTTTGCTCAAGGAAGCGGTCAATTGCCAGACTAAGAAAATGTATAGATGGAGAAGTTATTTGAGAGGAACGAATTTTTTGCTTTAGTTGATCTACAAGATTATAACGATGATATAAAAAATATGAATCTATTTTTATATCATTTTTTATGTAAATAGATGATAGCAATTGCTTCAGCATATCCAACTCGAGTAGGCGGATCTGTCGAACAAAGATTTCGCAATGAGTACTATTAAAATCAGTCCTTTGGACATTTCGTGCAAGTGCATATACCTCATCAATCTCTTCTTTCCATTTTAAGCAAATGGTGGCGATTTTTGCAACAGTATGATCTTGGTACTTGTAGTTATATTCAATCGTATTAGGATTGAACTCACCTAGTAGTCCTCGATATTTTAGCAGATTGGCGAAAGCTGTATCGCGCTGAACGCGTAAATTGTTGAACAACTGGCCAATGTATTTTGAAAATGATCTTGTAGTTAACCAATGTACATTTTCTTGAAGTTCGGATACTGTAAGTAAGGGATCAAATAAGATATATCCCAGTTCCATAGGAATACCTATTTCCTCGATGGCTTCTACTGCTCTAACGGAATCCTTGGCTCGCACGCCTTTACCATATCGTTTGAGTTGTGTGTCTGAAAGTGACTCAACACCGAAATAGACCAGTGATAAACCCGCGTCTTTAAGCAGATGAAATAAATTCAGGCGACGCGATGCCAACACATCGGATTCGTTGGGATTATAAACATTATCGACCCGCAAGGAGAGCGAGAACTGCATTCCACCAATCTCTTTAAGACCATATGCAATATTTTCTGCACCTTCAAGGTCATTACCAACGAAGTCCTCGTCAGCAAAAGTAAATTTAGTTATTCCTTGTGTCTGGAGATAAGCAACTTCTTTCAGCACTAAATCTACAGGAAAACGAAACCAACTGGATGTTTTTGATCCTCTGGGTTGTCGCGTACAGAAAGTGCAAACGTCATAATGGCAACCACGGCTGGACTCGATGCGTACAAAGAAATCGAGCGGTCTGAAGCGCAGTGGAGATGATAGTGTGCGGGGCCAGACTACAGGAGTAGTTATGACTCGTCCGCCTTGCATGAACATAAGACTATGAACTTTATACCAATCAGGCGAACCAGTACGGTACTGCTCTACAATATCGCATATGGCGGTTTCACCCCAACCCCTAACAATCAGAGCATCTGGAAAATTACTAAGAAAAGCATCAGGTGCGTGAGTGGGAAGTGCGTGACCTAAGACTATCAGTGGAGATATTAGGATCTCTCTTAAACGATTTAAAAAACCGAGAGCGAGAAAATACGTACTTTGAGGTATCGAAAGTCCAACTATATCTATCGCGGATCGAGAGGCTAATCGATCAGCTAGCTTACTTCCATCTGGATCATCGCGCTCGTCTAACATAAGCAACTCAACGTTAATTTGATTACCGAATCGCTGCTTGAGTGCACCCGCCAGAGTTTCCACTGCCAAAGGTTCCGCATTTGGCGGTTGCATTGTCCCATAACACCGGATCAAAAAAACTTTTATCATTGTCATTTCTACTTCATTTTTACTGTTAATACTCGTACTCTCTGCCCCAACGCTCAAGGAATAAATGATGCTCTAAACGTACAGAGATTTCAATAATAAAAACACAGATCAAGTTTGATAGCTTAAGCCATCAGTGAAAGAAGCTGCTCATGTTTTCTAAAACCCTCTTCCTTTTTACGACGTAAATCTTCTAAGGTGTCTGTACATCCCAATACATCAAGCTGAGATTTGAGTTCAGCTTCCGTCATTTGACTAGTAAACAAAATACGATCTTTTGAGGCATTATAATTTTGCCAGAAGTTCAACAGCAATGCATCATAGCTAAATGTCGTGCGTGAATATAAATAAGTACTTGGAAATTCGCCTCCCAGATAGTAGGTTAAGAATACACCATCATCTATCAAATAGAGTTACTAAGGTTACATAAACTTTTTGACGTATTTCGCTGGCACAATTTACTAAATCGGTTTTACTGTAAGACCTACCTGCCAATTCAACTTGAGCCCGATCTTCAAAAAGGTGAGCCTCCCGAGGGTCGAGTAGTAACAGCTTGATTTCCTTATCTGAAAGAAGTCCTTTTTGGCAAAGCATATAAAGTCTAAAAGTCGTGTAACTTGCCGCATCTCCTTTATACTTATATGTCTTCGAACTTCGAAGGATTTCATCAAAGTCGTAATTGAAATCTTTTGTGGGTGCCTTTGTTTCGGAATAAATTTGGTTGGCATCATTTTATCAAATCGTTGTTGAAATAAGGATGTTGCATATTCGGTAGCAGCACGAGTTACATGAGTACTCACCTCACGAAGGACTCTATCTTCGGCTGTTCTAGAGTAAAGTAAGTAGAAGAGTGTGGATGCTAAAATGGAAGTTCCTATGGCAATTAAAACCTCTTGACCAATGGCATATTGCCATTTTACAATGTAAGGGTCTCTGACTTGGGGATCGACACCGATCCAAAATGCGACTGCCATTAATAACAGTCCAATGATTACAGAAAGGATGACAAAGAGGACCCGAGCCAAACTCGCTAATTCAGTATTCGGGGACTGAGGCTTATTCTCTCTCATTCGTAGCTCCAAGTATGTTATTCTTATCAGCAGAATTAATCCATTGGAATTGTGGGTACATCTCGTCGAGAACATTATCAAGTAACTATGAGAATTTAGCTCAGTGGTCTTAAAAAATAATATTTGAAGTTTAGACTAAATTCTTACAAATTAAGGCCAGAGGCGGCTTTATCCTCAATTATTGTAAATGATCCTCTTATGCTGCTCTGCGCGAAATTAGTCTAAATGTCAATAAATATTTAAGAAGAAACATGTTAGTAATTCATCTCGATAGTTAATTTGACGAAAAAAGTTGTTTCTTGACAAAAAGATAAGTAGTCTATCCTCAATCTATGCTTATCCCAAGTGTCAAGGTTGACTTCACGCTTCAGAATTATTGTAGCATGCGAGAATGAGAGCGTCAATTAATGCATCAGAAGCCTTCTCTCCTCTTGCTCAACAACTTCTTACTGGGTGTGCTCGATTTCTTACACATCAGTCTTTGATGAGAGAGAACAAAGTACTTCTGGCTGTTATTTATCAACCTATCTTAGATATTGTTTATACTGCGACTTTGGAACGTGGAGCTTACTTAAATCAGGAACGTCTATGTGTTCAACAGAATGCACCTTCTCTTTCAAAAAGTACTATATGCAGGGTACTTTCCTATGGTATGCATAATCACAAATTGGCACGGCAGGTAATGAATACATTATATGGGAGGACACGTAGGCTTCTTGATACCTGGGCGCCTTCACTTGATTGGTGCATGCTTGCTTCAGGGAAAGCTGATGGCCTGGTGTATGTCTCAACCCATCTTCTCCGTCTTGATCCAGGAATGGTTGCAGGGCTATTTCTCTTTCAAGAAGCTGGAGGGTACCTTGGAGATCTAGAAAATGGTCATATCATCGACAATGTGGCACAGGTTGAGTCTGTTATCGCAGCTACGTCACTTCCTTTGTTAAAAGATATCTGGCGTACTATTGATTATGGGTCGTAAGAGCTGATGAGAAACGCAGGTGGTTCATAGTGTTCTGACCACCTGTTTTTACTTCTATTTCATACCTATCATTTTCCCTGCCTGGATGTACAGAGGTTATCTCTTTAAAATACGGGGCAAACATCTCCCAGTTGATAACAGAACTGTCAATGCCATTGACAAAAGTCAAATTGGCAGGTATAGTATTTAGCGTACTAAATATTAGTGCACTAAATACTATGCCTGGGCTTACTATTCATGGGTGAGGGGATACTATGGACCTTCGACTTGATGACGCGATCGGTTACTGGCTGTTTTATGCGCAACGTTGTGTAGGATATGCTTTCCTTGAGGTATTAAAGCGCTGCTGTGTAAAGCGTGGAAAGCCATATGTGGTGACGCCGCCACAGTGGATGGTCCTTTATCTGCTCTATTATGACCAGGATGGGTTGACCATCAATACAATCAGCCAGAGGCGTGGCCTGGATGCGCCTACCATTACTGGAGTTGTCAAGCGCCTGGAGCAGAACGGGCTGGTGGAACGGCACCATGACCGTGCCGACCGCCGTGTTGTAAAGGTCTATCTGACCGATGAGGGGAAGGAGATTATGCCCTTTTTATTCGATGCTGTCATGGATTTCAATGAAACGATGCTTCGTGGCTTCTCTGCAACTGAAGAAAAGGATTTTCTGCAAAAGCTGCAGCAGATCATCGCGAACATGTCACTGGTCGCGCCTGGGACAGGCGACCGTTTTCACCTGTTGCCAGATCGTGAGAAGGATCTGGAATGCCAATAGAGACAACTGCAAGTAGTTCTCTCGCTACATCCTACAGGAGATGGGAGGCCAATATGAGTAAGGATAGAACTCAAATCGCGGCAATGGCAGAGCGTCCACAAGGAAAAGATATGCCTGCCATAGAAATAATGGACCTGTGTAAAAGCTTTGGCACCTTCCAGGCCGTGAATCATCTTTCGCTGACCGTGAAGCAGGGAGAGATCTTTGGCTTACTGGGACCCAATGGCTCGGGAAAGACGACGACCATCAATATGGTCAGTGGTCTGAGTACACCTACCAGTGGAGAGGTGCGCGTGCTTGGTTATGATGTGCGCCACGATGCGCGCCGCGTGCGCCAGGTGCTGGGTGCCGTTCCGCAAGAAACGGCCCTATATGAAGAACTGAGCGCGTGGGCCAATATGGATTTCCATGCCGAGCTCTTTGGTATTCCGCGCAAAGAAAAAAAAGAGCGCATCACACGCATTCTGGAGCTGATTCAGTTGTTGGATCGCAAGAATTCGCGTGTGGGTACCTTCTCCGGTGGGATGAAGCGCCGCCTGGCACTTGGTCGCGCCTTGCTGCACGATCCTGAACTGATCTATCTCGATGAGCCGACGTTGGGAGTAGACGTGCAGGCCCGGCGTGCGATCTGGGATTACATTCTCTCATTGCGCGACCAGGGCAAGACGATCCTGATTACCACCAACTACCTTGAGGAGGCGCAGGCGCTCTGTGAGCGTATCGCCATCATTGATCACGGCAAACTTATCGCCGTCGATACGCCCGACCACCTCAAACAGACCTACGGCGGCAGCGTGATTGAGTTGGAGACTGAAATCCCCAGTACATCCCTGGATCATATGCGGGCTATAGAAGGTGTAGAAGAGATCAAGCAGGATGGGACGCATCTCACTATCACCACCAGGGGCATGAACAATATCGTGCCACAGATTATCAATATCGTCTCTCAAGAAGGTGAGCTGCGCGACCTGGTTGTGCGCGAACCGAACCTGGACGAGATTTTCTTGCGTCTGACCGGAACGGCATTACGTGATTAGGAGTTCATGATGATACATCGAATGATATATACCAGTCGTGTCATCTGGGCCTGCATGAAGAAAGACATCAAGAGTGCACTGACTGAGCGTGTGTTTACGATTATAACCGTGTTTCTGCCGTTGAATTTCCTGATCCTGCTGAGTTTATTTGTGGTATCGGGCGGAGCGGCTCCAACGGCTGTTGTTATGCAGGATACAGGTCCCTATGCACAAAAATTTTATGATGCTATGGCGCATGCGCACTCGTTTAGCTTGCGGCGGGCCAGTGCCAGCGAAGCCGATCAGCTCATCGACGCTGGACGTATTGTCGCCGTGGTGACCGTACCAGCCAATTTCGACACGAGTATACAGAACCATCAACCTGTACAGGTGGGTGTGAAGATCAATAACCTGAACACCGATTTCACGAACGACATCCGCCGCGCAGTGCCGCTCTCCATTACTACGTTCTATGGCAAAGCTTTTCCTGACCTGGTCACTATTACGCCCAGTGAACATGACTTTTACCGGCAAGATACGGACTACATTCCCTACCTGACCGTTTCGATCCTGGTGATTGCCCTGGTGGTAGGGGGGCTCTTGCAATCAGGCACTGGCGCGGCACGTGAGTGGGAGAGTTCAACAATGAAAGAATTGTTGCTTTCCCCAGCAAGCCGTAGTGCGATCGTGGTCGGGAAGATGGCAGGCGCTTTTGTAATGAGCCTGGTGCCAGTTTCAGTTGTGCTGGCCGTGCTGATCTTTATCATCGGTGTCTATCCGGCTCACTGGGGCGAAGTGATCGGCTTCACAGCATTGACCCTGGCCATTTTTATCGCCTGGGGTACCTTGCTGGGCACATTGATCAAGCAGCGGCAGGCTTTCACTGCACTGGCGTTCGGGACAGCCCTGCCCCTTTTCTTCTTAAGTGGTGCCTTTGGACCGATCTCCTTTAACACGCAGATCATTCAGGTCATTGCCCAGATCTTTCCGGTCTACTATGCCATTGTGTTACAACAGCATGCCTTTCACAACTTTACACTGAACACGTATGGGCTGGGTGTCAATATCCTGATACTGTGTGCATACGCGCTCGCTCTGATCATACTGGCAGCAATTGTACTGCGGCGCAGCACAGTAGCAAGTTAATGCAAAACGAATGTACCCATCACCGATGTAGGGGCGCGATTGATGTGTAGGGGCGCGATTGATGTGTAGGGGCGCGATTTATAAGCCCGCCGAGGAGAAAATATACTATGTTATCCACTCCTGTTCGCACCATCTGGGCGATTTTCAAGAAAGACCTGGCGATCTGGCTGCTAAATAGACGTAACCTGGTGGCGACTCTCATACCTCCGCTCGTCTTCTTGCTTGTGCAGGCACTGGGAGCGGTCGCCGTTGGACGCAGTCCGGTGGCCCTGGTCACGCTCGATCACGATCCAAAGGGACTCCAGATGCAACAAATCTTTCATGACGCGGATGTGTTTCGTATCACTGATGCTACACCTGCGCAAGCACAGCAACTGCTCAAAGGTATCAAGGTTGTAGCCGTAATTACCATTCCCGCTAACTTTACGCAGCGTGTTGATGCGCACGAGAATTCACCCATCGACGTTACGGTCAACAATCTCAATCTGGACTTTACGAATGATATCCGCCGTTCCGTGCCTGATGCCATTACGCAGTTTTACCAGGCGCAGGGAAGTACGAGTCCGATCAAAGTAACGCTCCATGAACAGGATCTACGTCACCGCGACGTGGAGCTTTTCCAGTATAGTGTGCTGCCTACGATCGTTCTGTTACTGACACTCTCAGGACTGGTGACCAGTAGCATTGCAGCCGCTCGCGAGTGGGAGACGCGTACGATCAAGGAGATGCTGCTTTCACCAGCTCCGCGAGCGTCTATCATTGTGGGCAAGGTTCTCTCTGCCTTTACCTCTACCTTTTTGCTTGGTGTGCTTGTGCTCCTGCTGGGCGACATACTCGGTTGGACACAGCCGGAAGGCGTCTATTGGCTCGTCAGCTTCTTGATTATAGCCCTGGTTGCCTTGCTAAGTACAGGGTTAGGAGTGGCTCTCGGGGCCGCGTTACAGCGTATACAACCTGTGATTGCTATCTCCATCAATGTCGCCTTCTACCTCTTCTTTCTGGCAGGGGGCGTTGGCGTGATCGCGTTTGAGACGGTATGGTTACAGAATATTGCAGCCTTTATCCCGCTCACCTACGGTGTTCATGCCCTGGAGCAAGCGATCTTCTACAGCGCCTCTGATCAATTAGGGCGTGATGTCATCGTCCTGAGTCTTTGTGCCCTGGTAGCCCTTGGACTTGGTGTGTTGTCGATGCGCCGGGGAATAGCTTCATAAATCTAGTTCATTAACCCCCAGGGCCTGGCCCGTCGCCGTGCCTTCTGCGCCTCCTGGGGGTTGCCCAGTGACTCGTATACCTCTGCTTTGAGCGACCAGGCGCGGATGTAGCCCTTGTCCATCTCGGTCGCTTCATTGAGCGCATCGAGCGCGGCCCGGTTGTGGCCCAGGCGCATCAGAGCCTCGGCTTTGTTGCACCATGCGACGGCACTACGCGAGTTTACCAGTAATGCGCGTGTATAAGCATCAACGGCCCCGGCGTAATCGCGCAGGCTGGAACGTGCGTTGCCCAGCCCGTTCCAGGCCTGGAAGCTCCTTGTGTCATAGGTCAGCGCCTGCTCATAGGAGGCCAGCGCGTCCTCTGGCATATTCATATCCAGTTGTGCGTCCGCTTTCCCATTCCACGCCGCGACATAATGCTGATCGATGTTCAGTGCACGCTCGAAATGCACCAGCGCCTGCTGATAACGCTGCAAGCGGTTCAGGACCAGTCCCGCGCTGACCCATACCACTGCATTGTCCGGGTCGATCTCGGTTGCACGCTGGTAAGCTTCCAGGGCTTTGCGATAATTGCCCTGGTTATAGAGCGCGGTCCCCTTCCCATTCCAGGCATAGAAATTGCGCGGGTCCATACGCAGCGCTTCCTCGTATGCCTGTAATGCCTGAGAGTAGTGCTGCATGCGCAAGAGCTGGTCGCCTTCACGACACTTCTCGCGCACACTGCCAGTGCTGATATTTGAGCGTGAGTTATACTGCTGGTTGTTCGCGCCATTCTTCCCCGTCACGTTGGGAGAGACAGGTGTCATAGAGCCGGTCGCGCTGCGTATATTTGGCGTGACGCCTGTTTCAGAGGATGTGGCCGCTGGAAGCTGACGCATCTTAGTGGTCGGGCGGCAGGAAAAATCGAACGCCTGCATAAATTCCACCATGGTTGCGTATCGCTCTTCCGGTCGTGGGGCGAGAGCGCGCTGGATGACGTTATCCATTGCCGTTGGCAATTCGCTGTTTAATGAGGAAACAGGCGGAATAACGCCTCCAAATGGATCGAGCGGATGATAGCCGGTCAGCATTTCGTAGAGCACGATGGCGCAACCATACTGATCACTGCGTGGATCTACAATGCCGCTCGTCTGTTCTGGTGCCATATAGCCCACCGTTCCGCGTACGGTGACGGTCTTGCCGAAGGTGGCTCCTGGCTCCAGAGAGCGGGCGATCCCGAAATCGGTAATCACCAGGCGATGATCTTCCTGGTGGATCAAAATATTTTCGGGCTTGATATCGCGGTGAATAATAGGCCGTGGTCGTGTATGCGCATAGGATAATGCATTGGCGAGTTGGTGAAAATTATGAATAGTCTCTGTTGCTGGAAGGGGGCCATCCGCCTGGGCGAGCCGTGTGCGTAGCGATCCTGCCGTGTAAAGTGGCATGACAAGGAAAACGCTAGGGCCATCCTTACCGTAATCGAGAACCGGCGCAATATTAGGATGATCTAACGTTGCCGCAATGCGTGCTTCACGTAAAAAATGTTCACGTTCATTTGGCGTAGTTTTGCTAGGTAACAGCACCTTGATAGCAATGTGGCGCGAGAGATTCTGGTCTACTCCACGAAAAACTGCCGCGTAACCTCCCTTACTAATCAGCGCCTCCACTACATATCGCCCGGCCAACGCAGTACCCAGTAACGGCAGTGCACATGCTCGACAAAACAATTCGCTGTCCCGATTGTCATATCCGCAGTCAACCTGATCGGCGCAGCGTCGCATTCCCTCCTCCGAGTCGTAGGGATACCTGCTCATGCAGGTACCGGGTCATAGCGGGTACCGTTGCTGGCACCCAATGTAGTATCAATGAGCCTCCACGAAACAGAAACATATCTACCTTTATTCTGCCTACAGATCGGGCTATGCCTCGTTTGTTCTTGCTTGCTGCTCAAGAGAATGCGCCCACTCCTGACAGGTCGCAGCCTCCTGTTTTCTCCCCAGCTTTTCCAACACAACTGCTTTGTTATACCAGGCGTCTGGTTCTTCTGGCGCAAATGATGTGGCCTGGTCTAATGCAGCCAGGGCTTCATCCATATGACCCAGTGCAAATAGTGTAAGACCTTTATTATTCCAGGCTGCAATATAATGCGTATCAATAGCCAATGCGCGGTCGAATGCTACCAGAGCTTCCGCGTGGCGTTTCAACTCATGCAATAGACTGCCCTTATTATACCAGGCAGAAGTGAGCCCATTGTCATATTCGAGGGCATGGTCATAAGATTCCAACGCATCTTCGTACATCCTGAGCGCAGCTAAGACATTTCCTCGATTATACCACGCGCCCGCTAGTGTTGGGTCAAGAGAAAGTGCCTGGTCATAATCTGCTAATGCTTCAGCAAAGCGCCGCATATCGCGCAGATCATTGCCCTTGTCGAACCATAATGTTGCGTTTTGAGGATCAAACTGCATCGCGCGTTCATGTAAAGGAAGCGCTTTCTCAGGACTTTTCATGCGCCGCAGGATGTTTCCTTTGGTATCCCAGAGCGAGGCGTGATGTTCGTCGAGTTCCAGAGCGTGGTTGATGGCAATAAGCGCTTCATCATAGCGTTGTAGACTGTAGAGTGTATCACTCATTGCCTGCCATATAATGCTCTGCCGGGGATCAAGGAGCAATGCGCGGTCAAATGCCAGCAACGCCTCCTCCGCCTTATTCTGTTCTGCCAGCGCCATACCGCGTCCGCTCCAGGCGAAGACGTAGCCCGGATCGAAGGCCAGAGCCTGGTCATAACAATACATCTCTTCGTCGTAACGCCGTAAATCATGCAGCACATTAGCACGCAATGTCCACAATTCTGGATCATTTGGCCGCAAAGAGAGGGCATGATCGTAAGCCAGAAGTGCCTCTTCCGCATGACCCAGGTGCAGGAGTGTAGCTCCTTTCCCGCTCCAGGCGTCGACCGAAACGATATCCTGCGTGGAGGCCGCTTCATAAGCTTCCAGGGCCTTCTCGTAGTGGCCCTGTTCGTATGCAACATTGCCCTCTGCCAGCCAATCATGATAAAGCGGCAAAATGGGCGTTGATGGCCCCAGGGGCTGCGCCTGAGATTGTGCTTGCTTGTTTCTGGATATGTTGGGGACAACAATCCGCAATTGTGTTGCCATGTCCTCGTCTACGCCTTGAGGGGAAAGTTGTGGTCTCTGAAAGACATCGCTTCCAACGCGGGTCACGATGTGTGATCCGGGAAAATGCTGCCCCCTTGTTGAAGTCTGTAATTCGGACTTCACCAGGAAGGCTATCGGTCCATCTTGCCCATAATCTGTGACACGGATACTGTCGGTATCACTGATACGTGCTGAGAACGATAGAGCCAGTTCCGCATCCTGCAAAAAATTCTCTCGCTCCTCTGTACTGCTCTCCCTGGGGATAAGTGCTCGCACCATCACTATCTGGTCACTATGACGATCAATCGCTTCTAATGTTACTGTTCCACGATCTTTGCTAATCAGGTTTTGAATTTCATAGCGTCCCTGTAGAGAAGTTCCCCGTAGGGGGATACCACATTGTGCGCAGAAGCGTGCTTTTTCCCGATTTTCAAGTCCACAATTTTTTAAATCCAAACACATCCCCATTACCGTCATCCTCCCTGTCCTGCACATCATAAAATTGCATTTGATTTTTTGTTCTCTCTACTGTAGCGAAAGTATGCCTACTTTGTCAATACAGTAAAGAGGTTGTGAACAGATTCATCAAAAATCCTTTCTACCGTAGATAAATATAGCGCATTCAACGTGTTTTCACAAGCCATCGGCCCTTCATGGATTATGGACTTTTAGACCAGATATGGTAAATGGTACCATTCTTATCGTCGCTGACGAATAATGTACCGTCTGGAGCGAATGTTATACCGACTGGCCTGCCATTAACCGTATTATTGTTATCCAGCCAGCCCGTAATGAAATCTTCGGCTGGTCCTGCCACATTCCCATTCGTAAGTGGTACGCGCACGACCTTATATCCTGTAGGCATGGTCCGGTTCCAGGAACCGTGAAAGGCGATGTACAGGCTGTTACGATAGTTTTCAGGGAACTGGGTCGCGTTTTGAGGAGGAAAGTCCAGCCCTAAAGGTGCTGAGTGTGCCTGCATCTGCACAAGTGGCTGTTGTACGCCCCGGCAGGCATTCGCCGCCTGGCCGAACTGCGGATCATGAATGGTTCCGGCGTGGCAGCGTGGCCAGCCATAGTCAGCCTGGTCGATAAGTTGATAGACCGTCTCAGGAGGTGTATTATCACCGATCAGGTCGCGCCCGTTCACGTCGGCCCAGATCTGCTGATTCCAGGGATTGATGACCAGCCCCACGGCGTTGCGCAATCCTTTAGAGAAGAGTCTGCCCCGCGAGCCATCCAGATTATAGACCCATACTGCAGCCCGGTGTGGGTCCGTTTCTATACACACATTGCAGGTAGAGCCGATGCTGACATACATACGATTATCTGGCCCAATCAGGACAGTGCGTGTACCATGCTGCCCACCTTCAGGCAGCGAGAGGATATGCTCAACTGGCCCGGTTGTAAGATCATCGTTCAATTTCACACGCGAGATCGCATTTCCCTCGCTAATATAAAGATAACCATCGTGCATTACTACACCAGTTGGATCGTTGAGGTTATTGACAATGGTCCGTTGTTGTCCTGCTTTGTCGGGCGATGATCCAGGTGACAGTGCAATAATAGAACCGCCACCACGATTTGCTACCAGGAGTATCCCATGGGGACCTATGGTCATGAAGCGTGGAGCGTTTAATCCCGTTGCATAAGCACTGATCTGAAAGCCAGGTGGGAGATGAATACCGGGGATGCTGGATGTGCCATAGCTGATGCTGGTGGCTGCAGGCCTGGTCGCAGGTCCGGTTGTAGCTTGCCTTGCTTTTGGAGTGGGTGTTGCATTGGAAGTCTTGGTAGAGGATGCACACCCGGCTAAAAAGAACAACGCAACAAACATGCTATAGAATATACGTCGGAATCGCATACATACACTGCCTTTCATTTTGAAGCGGTCAAATAATTGTCTCATTGCATAATAGTGGTTCTGCTCACAAGATGCAAGCTCTATCGTGAACCCGTAGCGGCATGCCTTGCGTGTGCCGAATGGCCAAGGAGAATGTTCCTGATGCTCAACTGTACTCTTCCCCACGCAGGCGGCACACGCAAGGCATGCCGCTACGGGTCCACACCCACGGCACACGCAAGGCATGTCGCTACGGGTGGCACGACAGAAGAGATCAGATATATAATATAATCGAAAGAGAACGATGTTATAGTATGTAGGACTGGCTTTTGCATTTGCCTGCAAGTCATCCACCCCCTACACAGATTACTCCATTAGAGGACGTGTTTTATGGCTGCATACAAAGACGTATTTGGTGCTCGCGCAACTTTGGAAGGTGCGTATGGCACCGTCAACTACTATCGCCTGGATGCCCTGGCGCAACGGGGTGTGCAGAATCTTGAGCGCCTACCGTTCACTGTCAAAATTATCTTAGAGAACTTGCTGCGTAATGCGGGCGGAGAGATCGTGGCGGAAGACGATGTGCTCTCCCTGGCGCACTGGATCCCCGGCCAGTCTGCTAAAAACGACGCAGAGTATCCTTTCATGCCTGCCCGTGTGCTGTTACAGGATTTTACTGGCGTGCCGGCTGTAGCAGATCTGGCGGCGATGCGTACTGCCGTCGCACGGTTGAATGGCGATCCGCAGAAGATCAATCCCCTGGTACCCGCTGACCTGGTGATTGACCATTCTGTGCAGGTGGATAGCTTTGGTTCGGTACTGTCGTTCAACCGCAACGTTGAGCGCGAGTACGAGCGTAATAGTGAGCGCTATGCCCTGTTGCGCTGGGGCCAGCAGGCTTTCCGCAATTTCCGCGTCGTCCCGCCGGGAACGGGTATTGTGCACCAGGTCAACCTGGAGTACCTGGCCTCTGTTGTCATGACGAGGGAAGAGGATGGCGGAAAGGTTGCCTATCCCGATACGCTGGTTGGTACCGACTCGCATACAACCATGATTAATGGCCTGGGTGTGCTGGGTTGGGGCGTGGGTGGTATCGAGGCCGAGGCTGTATTGCTGGGACAGCCCATCTACCTGCTTACACCAGAAGTAATCGGCGTGCGTCTCACCGGAGCCTTGCCGGAAGGTGCCACCGCGACCGATCTTGTGCTGACCGTCACGCAGATGCTGCGTAAGCGTGGCGTCGTTGCCAAGTTCGTCGAGTTCACCGGTCCTGGCCTGAGCCATTTGCCGCTGGCCGATCGTGCCACCATCGCCAATATGTCGCCTGAATTTGGTGCCACCGCAACATTGTTCCCGGTCGATGCCGAAACAGTGCGTTATCTACAGATGACCGGGCGCGATCCACAATTGCTCGAACTGGTCGAGCAGTACACCAGGGCGCAGGGACTCTTTCGCACAGATGACATGCCTGAGCCACAATTTGACGACCTGCTTGAACTGGATCTCGCGACTATTGTACCCAGCCTGGCAGGGCCACGTCGTCCGCAGGATCGTGTGCCTATGCAGGATCTGAGCCAGGTCTTCCGTAGCGCCTATGCGGATCGTTTTGAGGCTACTAAGGAAAATGTAACGACGGAAAATGATGTGATCCGTCTTGGAAGTGAGGGTGGCAATCCTGAGCCTGATGCGGTTGTACAGAAAGAAAATGCCGAGAGACTACTTGCCCAAGGGAAGAGTAACGGCAACGGATACAGCAATGGTCATCTCAATGATGTCCTGGTCCAGGTCGGCGATATGCAGACGCATATGACCGATGGTTCCGTCGCCATTGCGGCTATTACGAGCTGCACCAACACCTCGAATCCTTCGGTGATGATTGCGGCTGGCCTGGTGGCGAAGCACGCGGTTGAGCGTGGTCTCTCCGTCAATCCCGCTGTCAAGACGAGCCTTGCGCCTGGCTCACGCGCCGTAGTGGACTATCTGGAGAACGCGAACCTGTTGCCCTATCTGGAGGCGCTGCGTTTCCACGTGGTCGGTTTCGGTTGTACGACCTGTATTGGTAACAGCGGTCCGCTGGCTGATCCGGTCGCTGAAGCCGTGCAGGACAACGATCTTGTGGTCGCGGCAGTCCTGAGTGGCAACCGCAACTTCGAAGGACGTATTCATCCCCAGGTGCGTGCCAGTTTCCTGGCCTCTCCGCCCCTGGTCGTGGCCTACGCCCTGGCCGGTACCGTCGATATCGACCTGACAAAAGATCCTATCGGGACCGACGCCAACGGCGATAAAGTCTATCTGCGCGACATCTGGCCATCGCAGCAAGAGGTGCGCGACAGCGTGACGGGCGCAGTCACTCCGGACGTATTCTCGCGCAACTACGCTCACGTCTTTGGGGGTGACGAGCACTGGCGCTCGCTGAGCAATTCAACTGGTCCACTCTTTGAGTGGGATCCCAGCTCAACGTATATTCAGGAGCCGCCTTTCTTCAAAGATATCTCGCCAGAGCCAGCGCCTGTGAAGGATATTCGTGGTGCGCGTGTATTGGCCGTAATGGATGATTCCATCACGACGGACCATATCTCGCCGGCGGGTAACTTCTCGCCCACCAGTCCTGCCGGACGCTACCTGTTAGAACATGGCGTTGAGAAGCGGGACTTCAACACCTATGGTGCACGTCGTGGTAACCACGAAGTCATGGTGCGCGGTACCTTTGGAAACATTCGCCTGCGCAACCGCCTGACACCCGGCAAAGAGGGCTACTACACCGTTCACCTGCCCGATGGCGAGCAGATGACGATCTACGATGCATCGGTACGCTATCAGCAGGAAGGTGTGCCGCTGATCGTCATTGCGGGTAAGGAGTATGGTTCCGGTAGTTCACGTGACTGGGCTGCCAAAGGTCCCCTGCTGCTCGGAGTGCGTGCCGCCATCACCGAAAGCTTCGAGCGTATTCACCGCAGCAACCTGGTTGGTATGGGTATCCTGCCTCTCCAATTCCTGCCGGGTGAGAGCAAAGAATCGCTCGCTCTCACGGGCCGCGAAACCTATGATATCGAAGGCATTGAGCAAGGTCTGAAGCCACGCCAGCAGGTCACAGTGAAAGTCACCCGCGAGGACGGCTCAACCTTCTCCTTCCAGACTATCGCCCGCCTGGACGGTGCCATCGATGTAACCTACTATGAAAACGGTGGTATCCTGCCAACCGTGCTGAGGAGACTGCTGCAAGCGTAGCGCTGTTCTCCTGATTGTTGAAAGTATCAATACACGGAAAAGAGGCTCAATAGGCAAGATCGCCTATTGAGCCTCTCTCTTCTTATTGGTGTGTATGATACCTTCTTCCCCACGATTGACAGGAGTATCCTGTCAATGGCATACTTTGAATAAATAGTGTGATTTTACCCATAAATTGGAACGGTTCTTGAAGCATCTCCTGGCCAGATGCTTCGATCAGGAGCGGCTCTAGCGTTTGCTTGCCTGAGCGCGCGTACAGGATATCCTGCAAATCACAGTAGCCCTAGCTGTTCCAGGAAGGACTTCTGGTCGAAGTATCCCTGAACGGACTGAATCTTGTCTCCATCGACGGTGATGAAATCTGCTCCTGGCAAAGCTACAGCCTTTCCCGTCGGTGGGCCCCCTGCCAAGGAACCAGTATTGATGCCTCGCATCATCCACTGGGCTGCCACTGTATGCTCATCCGTCTGGGCTGCACTGACGATCTCTAAGGAGAGGTCAGGAAAAGCCTCGAACAGGCCGCTTGTATAGGCGGTCATGGCTCCTCCGTTGAGTGGCGGAACTGAGGGATCGCTGTAGGTTCCGCCCTCGGTGAATGTGGCGACGATAGCGGCTGGGTCACGCCGGTTCCAGGCATCAAAGTAGGTGTGGACAACGTCAAGAGGATTCATCAGCTTCTCCTTCCTGGTTGAGACTGTAAAATCGAGACTCCTACCTCCATAGAGGTTCTGCCTTGCAGAACAGTTTTTATGCTGTTCGTTGTGCTCGAAACAACAACATGCTTAGAGATGATCCCAAAGAAAATATTACAGAATAACCACAAAGATTGCAACAAATAAGCGGTCTTTATTTGGCACACTTTTTCAACAGGCTGCTTCGTTTGATGAGAAATGGCTTACCAATGCGAAACACCAGATTGCACTCTTATCGTATGCACCCTCAGAGCGGCCTTGCCTCTCGCATCGTCAAGCTCAAGAATTGGCTTGCATCAGGCGGCTGGATTGCCTATGATCGCAGGTGCTGAGCCGCCTGAGCACTCTTATCAGATGCGCGAGATGCCGAAAATTTCATAGGTCATCAGATGAAACCGTGCCTCTGCCGCCACCAGCAGCCATAGCCGACGAAAGCCAGGAGAAGCCCCGTCACCACCGGGCTCGCCGCCAGCGCAAAGCCATAGAAGAATGGTATGAAGATCGTCGCGCCAATCATTTCAATGATCAGTCCGATGGCGGCTAGTGGTGTCAGAATGGGGAGGATGCGCAGGTACATAGGCAAGATCAGGCCAAGTCCCCCGAGCATCTCGGTGATGCCGGTGAAGTAGACAAACGGCTTTGGCAGTGGGGAGAGGAGCCATGCTAGCAGTGCTGCCCCAGGCAAAGAGTCCGGCGGGACCAGTTTGACGAGGCCGCCGTACAGAAAGAAGATGGCAAGCACTATCTGTATAACCCGGAGGGTGGAGATCATGGCTGGCTTTTCCCACAGCGCGGAGCAGCCCTTTCCGCTCGTCTGTTGATGGCTCGATGCATTTTTCATGGTTCTTTTCCTTTTCTTGAGAAGCCAGCAGAGATCTGGCTTGTGTTGTATGATGGTCATGAGGGTATCAAGCCTTCTCGTCTCGCAGCTTGACAGTATGGATCGCGCTCGCTGGCACATCCGTCTCATGATCCATCGATCAGATTTCCCTTATCACTTACTTCTCTGACACCCCACCATGAGAGAATGTGACCAAAGAGCCAACACTGGTGTCATGCTGCGATCCGAAAGACTCGGCTCGAACGTCTCAGACAGTGTCACATCAGGCATGTTTGGCGTGTCACTTTCTTGACAACGCCTTGTGGAGGAAGAGAACCCATGGAGAATCACGACTGGCTGGCGCAAGCATTCGAGGAAAGCCGTCCCCACCTGCGAGCTGTGGCCTACCGCTTGCTCGGCTCCCTCTCGGAGGCAGATGACGCCGTCCAGGAAGCCTGGCTTCACCTCAGTCGCTCTGACATGAGCGAGGTCTCGAACCTGGGCGGATGGCTGACAACAGTGGTGGCGCGAATTAGCCTGAACATGCTGCGTGCACGCAAAGTGCGGCACGAGGAGTCCCTGGAGGCTTCCGTGCTTGAGCCAGGCACGAGAGAGCCTGGCATGATCGATCCTGAGCAAGAGGCGCTCTTGGCCGACTCGGTCGGTCTTGCGCTGCTCGTGGTCCTGGAGACGCTCACGCCTCACGAGCGTCTCGCCTTCGTGCTCCACGACATCTTCGCTCTGCCCTTCGACGAGATCGCGAGAGTCGTGGAGCGTGAAGTCGCCGCGACAAGGCAACTCGCCAGCCGCGCGCGCCGCCGGATACGAGGAGGGGCAAAGAAAGCCTCCGCTGATCTGGCCGCAAGCCGAGAAATGGTTGACGCCTTCCTGGCGGCCTCGCGTGAAGGCTCCTTCGATGCGCTGCTCGCCCTGCTCGACCCAGACATTGTGTACCGGGCTGACTTTAAGGGCAAGTCACAGGTCGTTCGTGGAGCGACGGCTGTGGTCAGGCAGGCAAGGGCCTTCTTGCGGCTTGCCCGCTTCGCACAAGCGGCGCTGGTGAACGGCACAGTCGGAGTCGTCGTTGCCCCCTATGGACGGCTGCGCTATGTCGCCCAGCTCACGATCACAGGTGGCAAGATCACCCAGATCAACGTGATGGCTGATCCCGCAGTTCTTCGCCAGTTGCATCTTGCGGTGCTTTCCGACTGACGAGCAGGCACAGCCTCTCAAAATCGACCGTTTTTTGACACACTTAGATCAGCTTTTCTTGTGTCGAAGTACACCACCTCTGTAAGCATGATGTAGAGATTTGACCTGTCTCAAAAAATGTGTCAAAATCAAAGTCTCAGTTTTTCCTAAACGAGATGAGTAAGTGACACAAACAGCAGAGGTTCTATGAAGATTGGCTATACGCGTGTTTCCAAACAGGAGCAAAACGAAGCTTTACAGAGATATGCGTTAAAAGATGCAGGATGTGAGAAGTATTTCAGCGATAAAATCACCGGATCGAAATTTGAGCGGAAGGGGCTAGAGGAGCTGCTGGCATTTGTGCGGTCTGGTGATACAGTAGTCGTATGGAAACTTGACCGCATGGGACGCTCGCTCAAAGATCTTATCGAGACCCTTAATGTCCTCCGCTAAAAAAAGCTTTTGCCTCCTATCTAAACTTGTGTTATGCTAGCAATACACAAGCGGGCAAGTTGCAACCTCCATGCTAGAAAGATGGGCCATGAAAGGCGACGAGACAGAAGATATCTCCTATATCGGCAAACAGGTCGGGAATTATCGCATCAGCGCGTCAATTAATAGTGGCGCATTTGGGCACGTCTATAAAGGAGCGCATCTCTATCTGTCAAATCGTATCGTCGCGATCAAGATATTGCATACGACCTACCTGGAATCGGAGAAGGAACGAGCGAGTTTCCTGCGCGAGGCTCAGTTCCTCGAAATGCTTAAACACGAACATATCCTGCCCATCTATGATGTGGGTATCGATGATGAGGGCTTCCCTTACCTGGTTGCTGAGTTCGCGCCCAACGGTTCGCTGCGTGATCGTATGGAGCAAAATCGCAAGCTGTTGCCCCTGAGTGAGATGCTACGCGTGCTGACCCAGGTTGGGCAGGGATTACAATACGTCCACGAGCAAAATATTGTACATCGTGATCTGAAACCTGAGAATATTCTGTTTGATGCGAAGAATGACGCCCTTATCGCAGATTTTGGTATCGCTGTCTTCCTGGAAAATACCAGGACAAAATTTGTCAACGTGATCGGGTCTCCGCTCTATATGGCACCCGAACAGTTTGAGGGAGCCGCCAGCAGGCGTAGCGATCAATACGCGCTGGCCTGTATCGCCTACGAACTGCTCACGGGTCATCCCCCCTTTGTGGCAAAACATGCGGTAACGCTCGGCAGGATGCACCAGTCAGAACCACCACGTCCACCCTCGGAGATCAATCCCGATATTCCTGCTCATATAGAACGCGCAATTCTAAAAGCGTTGGAAAAGAATCGTGAGGATCGCTATCCTGATATTCTTTCTTTTATAGATGCACTGCTGAAGGCCCATGCCTCTGCTCATCAAGCGCCAGTCTCCCCCTATCAAATACCAGCTTCCACGCGTCATAAGAGCAGCGATCACTGGCTGGATGAGGGGAATCGCCTGTTCAATGCCTCTCGTTATGCTGATGCGCTCGTTGCATTCGAGCGTGCGATCCAGGCCGATGCCGATTTTGTCGCAGCGTACGAAGGGAAAGGCAGCGCGCTCTATGCTCTTGGACGCACCGATGAGGCGCTTGCTATGTACGAACGAGCTATTCACCTGGATTCTACTTATGCATTGGCCTACGTTGGAAAAGGTAATATTCTGTATGACCAGAGACACCACGACCAGGCGCTCAAATATTATGAACGCGCGCTCCAGCTTGATCCCGACCTGGCAGATGCCTATCAAGGGAAGGGCAATGTGTTATACTCCTTGGGACGTTACGAATTGGGACGTTACGAAGAGGCCGTGCTTGCCCATGAGGAGGCGCTCCAACGAGATCCTACCTGTCTGGCTGCTTACGATGGTATGGGCTGGGCATTGCGCCGCCTGGGACGCTATAGAGAGGCCCTGGACGTCTATAATCGCCTGCTCGAACAAGATCCCGATTATGCCCCTGCCTACTCAGGAAAAGGCAGAACGCTCTATCGTCTTGAACGGTATCGTGAAGCTCTTGCCTGCTTCGAGCGAGCCATCCAGCTCGCGCCCGATCTTGCTCAGACATACGAGTTCAAAGCTGACACCCTCTATCATATGCGCCGGTACGAAGAAGCGCTGACCGCTTATGAGCAAGCGTTGGCACTGAATCCTGAGAGTGCCGAGGTGTTTGATGGTCGAGCCTGGGTATTGTGGCGTCTCAAGCGTCCCCAGGAGGCGCTGGCATCCTTCGACGAAGCTATCTATGTGCGTCCCGATGCCGCCTCTCCTTAT